>Ga0210387_10002620_pt1 | contig 13795 bp, 17 predicted proteins | sample IncBWC7OmetaG_FD_160108 | JGI IMG/M metagenome (GOLD analysis project Ga0210387, IMG submission 160108) | Forest soil microbial communities from Barre Woods Harvard Forest LTER site, Petersham, Massachusetts, United States - Inc-BW-C-7-O ...
GCCCGACACCATCCAGGTGACGCGCTCGGTGTACGAGAAGCTGAAGGACGAGTTCGTGTTCGAGGCGCGCGGCGAGATCGAGGTCAAGGGCAAGGGCGGCGTCGAGGCGTGGCTGCTGAAGCTCTAGGAGCAAGCGGGCATGAGATCCTCGCTGCGCCCGCAATGACATGAGACTAAGGTAGATCATGACCACCGACGTCCCGGGCACCGATCGTCGCGCGCGCTTCGGACTGGCGGCCAAGCTGTTCGCCATCCTGATCCTGCTGGGGGCGGTCGCCGTGCTGGTCACCGGCGTGCTGGGTTATATACGGGCCCGCGACGCGCTCCAGGAGTCGATCTACAACCAGCTCACGGCGACCCGCAAGAGCAAGGCACGCCAGGTCGAAACCTACTTCCGCACCATCCGCAACGAGCTGAGCCAGCTTGCCGTCTCGAAAATGGCGATCGACGCCGCACGGGAGTTCAACGCCGGCTTCGACCAACTCGACCGGTCCGATGTCCCGTTCGACATCCGTCGCAAGGTCGGCGATTGGTACGAGGAGCAGTTCTTGCCGGACATGCGTCGTGTCCTCGGCAAGGAGCCGAACGTCAACGACTACCTGCCGGTCGGCCCCGCCGCCTATTATCTCCAGTACCACTACATCGTTGCCAATCCGTATCCGGCGGCGCAGCGCAAGCTCCTGGATGACGCCGGCGACGGCAGCGCCTATAGCGCGCAGCACGCCATCTACCACCCGCTTCTGCGGGCCGCCGCCACGAGCTTCGGCTTCTTCGACTTCATGCTGGCTGACCCCAAATCCGGCCGCATCGTCTATGGCGTCGACAAGGAAGTGGATCTGGGGGCCTCCCTGCGGAGCGGCTCCTACCGGCAGTCCAACCTCGCCGCCGCCGTCGCCCGCTGTGGCGCCACGCCCGACAGGTCGGCCGTGTGCCTGGAGGATTTCGCCCCCTACGCGCCCTCGGGCGGCGCCCCCATCGCCTTCATGGCGGCGCCGGTGATCGACCAGGGCGTCGTCATCGGCGTGCTGATCGCGCAATTGTCGATCGAGGAGATCGACAATGTCGTGACCGGCGGTCGGCATTGGCGACAGGACGGTTTCGGCGCCACCGGCGAGGCCTACCTCGTCGGGTCTGACCATTTCATACGCTCCGGTCCGCGCACCTTCTACGAAAGCCCCGACCAGTACTTCGCCGAGCTGACGCAGGGCGGCCAGTCCGACGAGAACATCGATGCCATCCGCCGTTACGGCACCCCCGTGCTGCATCAGCACGTCGCGACCGACGCCGCCCAGGCCGCTCTCGCCGGCGTCGAGGGCACCGGCGAGATCGTCGGCTATCGCGGCGTCCCGACGCTGGCATCCTGGGGGCCGCTGGCGATTCCCGGCATCAAGTGGGCGCTGATCGCCAAGGTCGACACCGCCGAAGGGTTCGCGCCGATCTACAAATTGCAGCGCGACCTGATGATCGTCGGCGGCCTGGCTCTTCTGGTCGTGATCGTGACCGGCGCCTGGCTGTCGCGCTCGTTATTGGGGCCGCTGCGCGAGCTCACCGCCGGCGTGACGCGCTTCGCGGCGGGCGACTACGGCGCCAAGGTGCCGGTGCGCACGCGCGACGAGATTGGCGCCTTGTGCGCCGCGTTCAACGGCATGGTCGAGGAACTGCATGACAAGAGTGTCGTCATCGAGAACAAGAACCGCGAGAACGAGGAGCTGCTGCTGAACGTCCTGCCGGCGCCGATCGCCAACCGTCTGCGCGGCGGCGAGCAGGGCATCGCCGACGGCTTCGCCGAGGTCACGGTGGCCTTCGCCGACATCGTCGGCTTCACCGCCATGTCGTCGGAGATGCCGCCGGCCGACGTCGTCTCCCTGCTGAACGGCCTGTTCACCCGTTTCGACGACGCCGCCCACGAGCTCGGCATCGAGAAGATCAAGACGGTGGGCGATGCCTACATGGCCGTCTGCGGCCTGCCGGTGCAGGTGCCCGACCATGCCCAGCGCATGGTGCGCATGGCGATCCGCATGGTCCACATCACGCGCGAGCATGCGATGGAGCACCATGTCGAGATGAAGCTCCGGGTCGGCATCAACAGCGGGCCGGTGGTGGCGGGGGTGATCGGCAAGAGCAAGTACATCTACGACCTGTGGGGCGACACGGTGAACCTGGCGAGCCGCATGGAATCGGGCGGCGTGCCCGACACCATCCAGGTGACGCGCTCGGTGTACGAGAAGCTGAAGGACGAGTTCGTGTTCGAGGCGCGCGGCGAGATCGAGGTCAAGGGCAAGGGCGGCGTCGAGGCCTGGCTGCTGAAGCTTTAGGGCGAGCCCGGACCCTCGGGCGCGACGGCGGCGGCGGCCTCGATGGCGTCGAGCCCCTTGTAGCGGTAAAGCGCGACCGAGCCCAACCAGGCGGCGACGAACACGCCGATGATGAGGAAGCCCAGCGCGTTCAGGTTGTTGTTCAGGCCGCCGATCGCCTGCCAGAACCAGCCCGATAGGCTGAGCCGTTCGCCCAAAAGCCCGAGCAGCTCGATGCCGCCGATCAGGACGGCGACCACGACCGAGACCAGGGTGATCGTGAGGTTGTAGTAGAGCTTGCGGATCGGCTTCACGAACGCCCAATTGTAGGCGCCCAGCATCAGCACGCCGTCCGTCGTGTCGACCAGCGTCATGCCGGCCGCGAACAGCGCGGGAAACACCAGGATCGACCAGATCGACACGCCCTGTGCGGCCTGCGTCGCCGAGACGCCGAGCAGCGCCACTTCGGTCGCCGTGTCGAAGCCCAGCCCGAACAGGAATCCGAGGGGAAACATGTGCCAGCTTTTGCCGATGAGTCCGAACAGCGGGCGGAACAGGCGGGCCAGCAGGCCGCGGCCGGCGAGCAGCATGTCGAGATCCTGGGCATCGTAGCGGCCGCCGCCCTTGACGCGCTCGAACGTGCGCCAGACCGAGCGCAGGATCGCGAGGTTGGCCGCCGCGATCGCGAACAGGAACAGGGCCGAGACCAGCGTGCCGACGATGCTGCCCACGTTCCTGAACGGCTCGAAATGGGCCGAGATCAGCGTGGCCGTCGCGGCGATGCCGACGACGGCCAGGGCCACCACGGTCGAGTGCCCCAGGGCGAAGAACAGGCCGACGCAGAGCGGTCGCTTGCCCTCCTGCATCAGCTTGCGCGTGACATTGTCGATGGCGGCGATGTGGTCGGCGTCGACGGCGTGGCGCAGGCCGAAGCCGTAGGCGAGCAGCGCCGTGCCCAGCAGCAGCGGCTGGGTGCCGAACATCAGAAACGCCCAGGCCCAGGCGGCGAGATTGGCCGCCACCAGCCATCCGTAGATGCCGATGAGAGGGCCGCGAAGGCCGCGGTCGCGTGGGGTGGCCACCATGGATCTCATGAACTCTTACCAAGAAGTGCATATGCCGGGAAAGGATGACGGTGGTGCGACGGCACGACCTTCTACAACAGCGGCGCGACGCGTTAGGATGCCGGTGAGCCGTGGTTGCACGCAACTCATTGGCCAAGCTCGCGTTTTGTCGGCGGGCGTTCTTGAGGCGGCGAACGGCGCTGCGATGGTGAGGGGTCTGGTGATGACGCGCTGCGTGCTTTCCCTGTTGTTCGCCCTGTTGTTCGGGACGGGCGTCGGCACGATGGCCGTCGGCACGGCCTTCGCTGCCGATCTCCCGGCCGGCCCGCCGACCAACCAGGCCGCCAACCAGGCGCCGGCGGCGACGCCGCCGTCGACCGAGCGCTTCGCGGCGTCGGTCGCGGCGGGCAGCCAATTCGAGATCGCCAGCAGCAAGCTCGCGCTCGTGCGCGCCGGTTCCGCCGCGGTCAAGGACTTCGCCGACCGCATGGTCGACGACTACACGACGGCTGCCGCCGATTTCAAGGAGGCTGTCTCCCGGGCCAAGCTGCCGCCGCCGCCGGAAAAGCTCGACGCAAGGCACCAGGCCATGCTCGACGACCTCAAGACGCGCGACGCCGCGTCCTTCGACAAGGCCTATGTCGAGGCCCAGGTCCAGGCGCTGCGCGAGATCGTCGACCTCTTCCGGACCTACGCCACGGTCGGCGACAACGCACGCATCAAGCGTTTCGCCCAGGACCTGCTGCTCACCATGCGGTCCAATCTCGACGACGCGAGCAAGCTGCGCTGAGCGCGCCGGCCGAAGCCAGGACCGGAGCCCGGAACAGGAGCAACCTTCGCGAGCGCACGCCGTTCTCATCAAGGCTGCCGGCCGGTCTCCCTCATGCCGGCATTCCATCCACCCTGCCAGGCCCGCCCGCTCCGCCATCGGCGGGCCTTTCACATGAGAGCCCATGCCCAAAGTGCCGTGGCACGTTTTCAGGAGCGACCATCCGCGGGCCCATCTGGTGGCCGCGTCGATCGAGTCTGCCGAACTGGTCGGCAGTCCCGACCTCAAGACCGCGAAAGCCGTCCTCGAGCGCCTGGTCAAGACGCTCGCGCCCACCGGCGACTACGCGACGTCGATCGTGCGCGAGACCGGCCAGCCCGAGGTGCATCTCGCCTTCGCGAACGAGCTCGATGCCCGCAAGCTGGCCGAGTCGGTGCAAGCCGCCATGACCGACCGCTACCATGGCTGGACGAGCCAGCATGCGTTCGCGCTGGACGCTGCGGCCGTCGACGCCATGGGCTCGGGCCTTCCGTCGTTGCGCCGGCGCGGTCCCAAAGCCGGCGGCCACTAGCGCAAATAGTCGTTTGTCCGTAATCGGACATATCACCACCACTGCGATGCCCGTTGCTAATGGTTGTCTTGTCAGGCACGGTCGTCGGACCGCCTGCCGAGTCTCAGAACGAGCTCGCGATTGGTGGCTAGGAGTTCATGTGCTCTTGCCCCTGAGGTGGAGGAGAGCTGTGAATTCCCCGAACAACGGTTCGCGCAACCGCCTCCTGGCGGTGCTCTCTCACGCCGACCGTGATCTGCTGGCACCCCGTCTCGAAGCCATCGAGCTCGATTCGCGCCAGATCCTGGAAGTGCCCAGCGATCCGATCAACCATGTCTATTTCGTCGAAAGCGGCCTGGTCTCGGTCGTTGGCACGACGCAGCCCGATCATCGCATCGAGGTCGGCATGATTGGCTACGAAGGCATGACTGGGCTCTGCATCGTGCTGGGCGACGACCGGTCGACCAACGAGACCGTGGTGCAATCCCCCGGATCGGCGATGCGTCTTCCCACCAAGGTGCTGCGCGCCTTGATGGAGGAGAGCCGCAGCCTCACCACCACGCTGCTGCGCTACGTCAACGTCTTCATGGTGCAGGGCAGCCAGACCGCGCTCGCCAACGGCCGCGGCAAGCTCGAAGAGCGGCTCGCCCGCTGGTTGCTGATGTGGCACGACCGCGTGCTGGCCGACGAGCTCGTCATCACCCATGAATTCCTGGCCGTGCTGCTGGGCGTCCGCCGCCAGGGCGTCACCGTCGCCCTGCACGAGCTCGAAGGCAAAGGCCTGGTCCGCTCGACGCGCAGCCACGTCCGCGTCCTCGACCGCGACGGCCTGCAGGAGGCGGCCAATGGCTTCTACGGGATCCCGGAGGCCGAGTATGATCGCGCGATCGGATATTCGCCGCGCCGGGCGCCGCCGGGGCGGGCCACGCTCGTCTGAAGAGGCGGGCTCAACGCTCCGCGTTGATCTTCTCGGATGGACCGCCGGGGGCGATCGCGCCGGCGAATCTGGCGGTAGCGCTCGCGCCCGATGGCCGTCAGTTCCAACTTGCCCTGCACCTCGCGGACAAGCTGCAGCTTCAGCAACTGCGCGACGTCGCGCGCCGACAGCATCGCGCGCGGCACCATGTCCGCGGCGATGCGGGACAAGGTGCCTGATTCGTTCGGACTAAGTTGCGCTCGGATCCCCCGGTCCATGAGCCTCTCCTGGCGGAATCATAGGAAGCAGTGGATCGGCGACAAGTCTCCGCTACCAGACGGTGCGGCGCAACTCCGCGGCAGCGTCGGCGTTGTCTTCAGCATCACGCAAGGTCAGGATGGATTCCCATGCCCATGGCAGAGCATAGCATCCTCGTCGGCAAATCCTATCGCACGCCGCTGAACGAAGTGCGCGAGGTGAGCGGCCTGGACAAGGACGATGTCGTCTACCGTCCGGTGATCACAGGCCCTGGTCCGGGCGTGATATGGGCGCCAGCCAAGCGACTGCCGCTGGCGCAGTTCGCCGCCGAAGTCGAAAGCGAGATCTCGCCCGACGCCGTCTGATCCCTGCGTCTTCACGACCTACGAGCGCGTCACCGACCGCGCGGCCATCGACCGGCACGACGGCTGGGCGGCGGTCGCCGGGTTCTTCGGCATCGCCGAGATTTCCGCCAAAGGTTGAGCGGCATCGGCCAATCGCCGGCGCGCCGCGCGATAGCGTTCGACCTGGCGCACGAAGCCCGACCACAGATAGCGTCGGCGCGCGAACCAGTCGCGGCGCTGGCCGTCGTCCCAGCTGTTCCAGCGTACGGCGGCCCACGGCCCGCGCCGGTCACTCTCATGCGCCTGCAGGTGGGAAAGCCAGCTCAAGGCGGCGACGGCGTGGGTCTCGTGGGCAAAGCGGAAGGGGGCCTCGTGGCCGCCGAAGCCGTCGTCGCGGTCGAACAGGGCGGCGGCGCCCAGGCGATAGACGCAGGCCCAGAAATCGTCGGCCGCATGCCTGGCTTCGGCCGCGCACACCGCGGCGGCCCAGCGCCGGTAATTGCCGCCGTCGAGCGCATGCGGCGGCAGCGGACGGCGCGCGCGGCGGATCGCGGCATGGAGGACGGGCTGCATGAAGCGACATTGAACGAAACTTAAGCAGCAGTCAATAGATACTTAAGTCATCCTGTCGCCGCCCGGCGACTTATCCCCTGTTGTACTTGCCGATCACGAGCAGCGCGCGTTGCCAGTCCTTGCGCGGCAGGGAGAAGGTCTTGTCGGGGTTCCACTGCTTGACCGTCCACGACGTCGAGTTGAAGCGGACCAGGCGCTTGATCAGCGCATAGCGCGCGCCGTCGGCCGCCTCCTGGATCAAGAGGCAGTCGTCGCCGGCATTGGGCGGCACGGCCGGATTCACCAGCAGCAGGTTGCCGTGCTCGTAGGCCGGGAACATCGATTCGCCCACCACGTAGCAGGCGAAGGCGTCGCGCACGCCGACCAGCCGCTGGTCGCGATGGATCCAGGCGATGGCGTCGCCCGACAGCACCCAGGCACCCTCCGGCCCGCCCGCCGCCGAGGCATAGACCGCGAGGTCCGGCCGGCCGGCGTTGAGCCCCATCGGCGGCGGCATCGCCGCCGATGGCGGGCCGCCGAGCGGACCGTCGTGATCGGTGATCAGGGAGTCGACCGTGGTGCCCAGGAACGACGCCAGTTCCGACAGCCGCACGGATTTCGGCCCGGTGTCCTTGGCGAACCACTGCGACACCGCCGATTCGGTGATCTTGAGGCGTCTGGCGATGTCGACCGGCTTCTTGCCGGCCCGGATCATCGCGTTCTCGATTCTTTTGCCGATGGCCATTGTTAAGTCCTACTAAACATCGCAGGCGATGTCATCAACTTTCTCTTAAAGTTTTCCTTGAAAATTTCTTAAGCGTGACTTATATTCGGTCCATGGAAGATCCCGGACTAGCAAAGGCCCGCCAGGCCGCCGGCGGCACCAACGCCCAGCTCGCCAGGCTTTTGGGCATTACCCCCTCGGCGATCAGCCAGTGGGTCCGCGTGCCCTACCGTCGCGCGCTGCAGATCGAAGCCCGCACCGCCGGCCGGGTCACGCGCGAGGAGCTCCGGCCCGACGTGTTCGGCCCCGCCTTGGCCGACAACGGGATGGCGAGGGGCTGATGGTCCCGCGCGCGCCCCTTCCTCCGCTTCGTCATTCCTGCGGCTCCGACGCCCCCTCCCGGGCTGCCGATCCCCCGGCAGTGCGTCGCCGCAGGATAGGGCCGACGGCGCCGTCCCCTGCGCGCCGTCGGCCCGCCTCTCTACTGGTCGCCGAGCCAGGCCGGCCACAGGCCCCGGCGGGCCTTGCGCGCCTCGAACTCGGCATCGGCGTAGCGCTGGCCGGCGCGCGATTCCCAGGGCAGCGCCTCGTCGAGCTCGAAGCCATAGGCCATGCCGCCGGCGATCATCGAGCCGCCGAGGTCGCCTTGGTCGCCGACGCTGCATTGCGCGACGATGCGGCACTCGCGATCGAAGCGCGCCGGCCGGCATTTCACCTTGTGGTCGGCCTTGGCCAGCAGGTCGGCGAGATAGGCCCGCGCGCGCATGCCCGGCACGCTCTCGACTCGGGTGGTGTCGCGCAGCTCGGGCGCCTGGATGCCCCAGATGCGCAGATGCGCCTTCAATCCGGTGCCGCCCAGGGTCTGACCGTCGATGGCGAAGGCCTGGCCATCCCACGCCTTGGGCAGCTCGCCCACGGCGGCGCACTCGGCGGGCTTGGCCTCCGGCGCCGGCGCTTTGCGCGGCTGGGCGTCGGCGGCGAACGCGGCCAGGGTACCGGCGAGGACGAGGGTGAGGGGAATGATCTTCATACCCACCACTCTCGCGAGTATTGCGGCGGATCTGCGGTCGCCTGCCGCGTCAGCCCGGCCGCGCGCGCCCACCCGGTGGGCGCCTCGACGGCTCAATGGTGAGCGCTGTGCGTCGCGCTCGGACGGACCGATGCCCGCCCGATTTCCACCGGGATCAAGGCCCGGCCGAATTCCTTGGATCGGATGGCGCTCGGCATATCGGCAGCGCGACTGGCGCGCGGCGCCGATTGACCCCTCTCGACAAGCGCCCGCACATGTTCCTCGGCCAGCTGCGTGACGTTCGCCAGGGCGTCCCTTTCGGTCGCGCCATAAGCCGCGACATCCACGAGGTCGGGAACGCTCGCGATGAAGCGGCCTTCGCTGTCGCGATCGACCATCGTCCAGTACCAGACTTTGTACATTGTCCCTTCCTCCCAATTCCCCCGGCAACGGTAGCGAAGCGTCCACGCGCAAGGCAACCGGCCCTGTGGACAGTCGCGCCTTGCCACAGCGATGCCACGGCGGGCGAGAACAGGCGCCGCCGCGCCCGTCATCGCGTGAAACGCCGCCGCGAGGGCAGGAGGCGGTGATGGTGTGGAAGCCCGTGTGGAACGAGCGCTGCAGCGAGATCCTGCGCCGCAATGCACAGCACTACACCAACAGCGAGATCGCGGCCGTGATCGAGGCGGCGACGGGCCTGCGCTTCAGCATCCCCTTCGTGAGCCGGCGGCGGGCGGCGCTCGGGCTCGACTGTCCGCAGCGCAACGACTGGACCGCGCCGATCACGCGGCGGCGATGGTTGAGGAGTCGGTCGGTCAGCAACAAGCACGGTCAGCGGCAACGTGAAAGTTAGAAGGCGCCGTCAACTGCTTCTCGGCGCGAGCATTCCGGCGAGCATCCGCGGCCTTCGCCAGGCTACAGTTGTAGGCGAGGACAGGAGGACGAACATGGCCCACGAACGCTTTCGCCGCTTCAACACCATGGGGCGCTGGCCGAACCAGGCGATTGACTACGACGTGTCGCTGATGGTCCGCGCGACCGGGCGCAGCCTCTTCATCGCCGGCCTGACCGGCTTCGACCTCGACGGCAAGTTCCACGGCAAGGGCGACCCTGCAGCGCAGGCGGATCAGGCGATGAAGAACTTGAAGATCCTCGTCGAGGAGGCGGGTGGCGCACTCGAGCACGTCTGCAAGGTGACGACGTATCTCTTGGACCGCGCGCACCGCGACCCGGTCTACAATACCGTCGCACGCCACCTGCACGGCGTCGCGCCCTGCGGCACCGGCCTCATCGTCTCCGGCCTTGCGATGGCGGACATGCTCGTTGAGTTCGACGTCGACGTCGTTATTCCAGCTTAGGGGCGCCAGCTCTCGCTCGACGACAGGGAGATTGGTGGTCGCGGCGGCTGTTTGCGGCGATCGCGCCGGTGTCTATGGTGCGTGGATCCAACGACGGAATGAAGAACCCATGAGCGCCCCGCTTTTTTTCATGATCCCCGGCGCGCCGACTCCGGTCGCGCCGTTCAGCCATGCCGTCGAGGTCGACGGCTGGTGTTTCGTCACCGGCCAGATGCCGACCCATCCCGACGACGACGCCCGGCCGCTGGCGCCCGACATCGAGGGCCAGACGGTGCGGGTGATGGAGAACCTCAAGATCGTGCTGGCCGGCCTCGAGCTCGGCCTCGAGCACGTCGTCTGCGCGCGCATCTACATCACCGATTTCGAGGCCAACTACGGCCGCATGAATACCGTCTATGCGGGCTATTTCCCGCCCGACCGCCGGCCGGCGCGAACCTGCATCGGCGTCACCGGCCTGGCGCGCGGCGCCATGGTAGAGATCGACCTTTTGGCCAAGCGCTGAGCTTGCGGAGGCTTTCTAACGCACCGTCCGCGCCAGGCGCGCCAGCAGGATCATGGCGATCAGCGAGGCGGTGCCGGCGGCGAAGGTGAGCCAGAGCGCGCCGGTCGCGCCGAAGTAGCTCAGCACGGCGGCGACGACCGGCGGCGCCGCGGCCGAGACGATGCCCTGCGGCAGGGCAAGCCGGCCCATGTAGGCGCCGAACTGGCTGCGCCCGAACAGGGCGAGCGGCAGGGTGGCGCGCTGCACCGCCTTCAGGCCGTTCGACGTGCCGTAGGCCGCAATGCAGATCACCGCCACGACGAAGTTGCCGCCGGCCAGCAGCGCCAGGCCCAGGGCGAACGGCAGCATCGCCGAGCCGACCACGGCGGAGCTCATGATCGAGTAGCGATGGCCGAACAGCAGCTCGAACAGGCGGATGGTGACCTGGGCCGGGCCGATCAGCGAGGCCAGCAGCACCGCCGAGGCGGCCGGATGGCCGAGCCCGCGAAAGATCTCGATCATGTGCACCATGGCGCCGGTGAACACGAAGGCGCCGGTGGAGAGGGTCAGCGACAGCAGCAGGAAGGCGCGCGAGCGGACCTCGGTCGGCACGCCGGTCGGCACGGGCGCGGCGGCGGCCGAAGGATGATGCGTGGGCGGCCGGCTCGGCAGTACCAGCAGGTGGATGGGCACGCAGGCGAACAGATGGATGGCGGCATAGACCAGCAGCGTGCCGCGCCAGCCCACGGCGACGTCGAGCGCGCCCGACAGCGGCCAGAACACCGTCGAGGCGAAGCCGCCGATGATGGCCAGCATGCCGATCGCCCGCCGCGCCGCCGGTCCGGCGACCTGGGCGATGGCGATGCTGGACGGCGTGCTGAGCGCCAGGGTCGAGGCGACGCCGAGGCCCGCCCAGCACAGCAGGTAGGTGACAAGGCCCTGCGAGAAGGCGAGGGCGGCGAGCGAGAGCGCGTAGAGCACCGAGCCCGCGGCCATGATGGCGCGCGCGCCGGTGCGGTCGATCAGGCGGCCGACGCGCGGCGAGCAGAGGGCGCCCACGGCGAACATCACGGTGATGCCGCTGAAGACGATCTCGCTCGGGATGCCGAGCGCGTCTTCCATGTGGCGGCCCAGCACCGAGGGCATCAGGAAGGTGGTGCCCCAGCCGACGATCTGGGTGAAGCCGAGGCCTGCGGTCGCGAGACGCGTGACTTTGGCGGCCGGCGAAACGCTCACGCCGCCCGCGACTGTTCGGGATAGAGCGACAGCAGGCCCGCTTCGCTCGCCGCGCACACGCCGCGTTCGGTGATCAGCGCCGTGACCAGCCGCGCCGGCGTGACGTCGAAGGCGGGGTTGGCGGCCGGGCTGCCCTCGGGCAGCACGTCGACCGTCACGATCTCGCCCGCCTCGGTCCGCCCGGTGATGCGCGAGACCTCATCGGCGTGGCGCTCCTCGATCGGGATGTCGCGGTGGCCGTCCTCGATCGTCCAGTCGATGCTAGGATAGGGCAGGCCGACATAGAACGGCACGCCGTTGTCGCGCGCCGCCAGCGCCTTCAGGTAGGTGCCGATCTTGTTGCAGACGTCGCCGCGCCGCGTCGTGCGGTCGGTGCCGGTGATGCAGAAATCGACGCGCCCTCTCTGCATCAAATGGCCGCCGGCATTGTCGGCGATCACGGTGTGCGGCACGCCGTGCTTGGCGAGTTCCCAGGCCGTCAGGCTGGCACCCTGGTTGCGCGGCCGCGTCTCGTCGACCCAGACATGGATCGGCAGGCCGGCGTCGTGCGCCTGGTAGATCGGCGCCAGCGCCGTGCCCCAGTCGACGGCGGCGAGCCAGCCGGCGTTGCAATGGGTCAGCGCCTCGATGCGATCGCCTTTGGGTTTCAGCCGGCGGATCTCGCCCAGGCCATGCTCGCCGATGCGGCGGCAGATCTCGGCGTCCTCGTCGCAGATCTCGGCGGCGCGCCGGTAGGCGGCTTCGCGCCGCCGGGCCGGCGGCAGCGGCCCGAGCAGGGCACGCAGATCGTCGAGCGCCCAGCGCAGGTTGACGGCCGTCGGTCGCGCCGCCAGCAGCACCTGGTAGGCGCGCGCCAGCATGGCGTCCGACGGGTCGCCTGCCATGGCGAGCGCCGTGCCGTAGGCGGCGGTGGCGCCGATCAGCGGTGCGCCGCGCACGATCATGGTGCGGATGGCGCGCTCGGCGTCCTCCATGGTCCTGAAATCGCGCACGACGAAGGCATGCGGCAGCAGGGTCTGGTCGATCGCCTGCACGGTCGTGCCGTCGGCGCCGAGCCAGATGGTGCGGTAGGGTTTGCCGTCGACTTTCATGTCCCGCAGATACGGGCCAGAGGCCAGCTAGGTCAAGCAATCGCTGGCCAAGTCGGATTCAAGCCTCCTCTCCGCCACGCAGCGGCTATCGCATTCACACATCGCGGCGGAGAGGGATTCTGAGCGGAGAGGACGCGACAGAAGAATCAGCCGATCGATCTCGCCACCGCGTCGACGATCGCCGCCGCATCGAGCCTGTAGGTGCGGTAGAGGTCGGGGATGTCGCCCGACTGGCCGAAGCTTTCGATGCCGAGCGGCACGACCCGCTGGCCGCGCACCGAGCCCAGCCAGGAAAGCGCCAGCGGATGGCCGTCGAGCACCGTGACCAGCCGCGCGTCGCGCGACAGCGGCGCCAGCAGCCGTTCGACCGGGCTCGGCGTGGTGTCGATGCGGCCGACGGTGCGGCCGCGATGGCGCTGGGCGGCCAGCCAGTCGGCATGCAGGCGGTCGGGCGAGGTCAGCACGAGAAGACCGGCGCCGGCGAAATCGCGCGCCACGCTTTCATGCGCGGCGATCGCCTCGGGCGTGACCGCGCCCATGGCGACGATGGCGATGTCGGCGCCGGCTTCGGGTGCGGCGTACCAGTAGCCGCCCGCCACGATGTCGGCTTCCTGCGCGGGCGAGAGCGTGCGCTGGGGCTGCGGCAGGCTGCGCGTCGAGAGCCGCAGATAGACCGAGCCGCCCTTGTCCTGCTGCATGTAGTCCAGCCCGTGGCGCATCAGGACCGCGAGCTCGTCGACATAGGCCGGCTCGTAGCTCAGCAGTCCCGGCTGGCCGATGCCGATCAGCGGCGTATGGATGCTCTGATGGGCGCCGCCTTCGGGCGCCAGGGTCACGCCCGACGGCGTGGCCACGATCATGAAGCGCGCATCCTGATAACAGGCGTAGTTCAGCGCATCGAGGCCGCGGTTGATGAAGGGATCGTAGAGCGTGCCGATCGGCAGCAGGCGCGCGCCGAACAGCTGGTGGCTGAGGCCCATGGCGGCGAGCTGGATGAACAGGTTGTTCTCGGCGATGCCGAGCTCGAGATGCTGGCCGCGCGGCGTCTTGCGCCAGAGCTGGGCCGATACGACCTTGAGCTCGCGGAAAACGTCCTCGGCCTCGGTGTGGGCCCACAGGCCGCGGCGATTGACCCACGGGCCGAGATTG
>Ga0210387_10002621_pt1 | contig 13792 bp, 19 predicted proteins | sample IncBWC7OmetaG_FD_160108 | JGI IMG/M metagenome (GOLD analysis project Ga0210387, IMG submission 160108) | Forest soil microbial communities from Barre Woods Harvard Forest LTER site, Petersham, Massachusetts, United States - Inc-BW-C-7-O ...
GATCACAGACGGAAAAGAGTTACTCCTAGTTCGATGTTCAAGTTAAGTGGAATATTTTTGTGCACGTGATCGCTCCGATCATCATCGTCATCATATACTGATCATTATAGTACTATATGCATTGTAAATGGTCCTGCTTCCACATTGTTACCTTGAGGCTGCCACGATTCTAATACTTAAGAATCCCACTTGAACCTGATCCCTGCTGCGGCGCCCACTATTCCTCACATCGACAGATCCAAGAATGTCTGATACTGACGGGAGCACAAAAACCGTCAGCAAGCGTTGTGTGTGCAGCTTGCTCTCTCCCGAAGCCATGATCTCCCTTGTTGCTGCGACTGACAGTCTCCGCACTTGATGCTGATCTCACAATCAAATCGTCCGACGGAGTGCTCTTCAAAGTGCATCGCAGAAACCTCGAACTGCTCTCCGAAGGATTTCCGGGCGAGGATGTCAAAACCCACAATGAAATTGTTGAACTCACCGAAACTGCCGATACGCTGGAATTACTGTTCCAGTATATGTATCGTCAACTCCAGCCCGATCTCCACGGGATACCCTTCCAAACACTAGCATCTCTAGCAGAAGCCGCGGAGAAATATCAAGTCTTTCCTGCCATGGAAGTGTGCAAAATATACATGAGGTTCTTATTCGATGAGATGTGACATCGTATTTCAGCTAACATCCTTGTAGAGCTGCGATTCCTGCTCATCCGATGGAGGTGCTGGCATATGCTGCAAGGCATGGATATGCCAATATGTGTGATGAGGCTGCACCGAAAACAGTTCTAACATCGCCCCGGGATGCAGTCACCAGACTGAATTTGACGACTTTCGTACGCTGGGTAATTGCGATCTGTATTTGTTGTCGCACTTCTCGTCTAATGATGATCAAGGTTTTGTACCGTGAACACTGGATGGACATTTTGCATAGACTGCACACCGTGCGGCCACCACTCGTCTACCATCGCGGAGGACGCTCGACCTGCGAGAAGTGGACAGTGTTCCAGACGAACATTAAATCCAGCTTCGGTTCTAATCCAGGAGCGCTCATGGAGATTGAAGATCGATTTTACGGAGAAAATAGCAGTTTGAGCGAGTGCAAGCACTGCACCATTCGGTCCAATAACTGGGAGAGAGAAACTTTGGAAAGGATTCGTTACATACCGAAGTTTAGTGCCATGTTGCCATCGTGAAATCATACCATACAGCTATCTTTCCCCTTGTGCTGGGTGCGGCTATGAGTTCCGCCAGCCACCAAACTTGCTGAGCTGCAATCAGCGCTCTTCGTGATATGACCCAATCATTAAATAACAGAAAAAGGGCGCAAGAAATGTTGAAATTTTACGGGCTGCGACCGATGATATCTCTATTAATCTCTCGCCGCCGTCGCCAGAAGATCCAGATAACAAACACCAGGATGGTCAGGGGTATGGTGAATACCACAACGTACCACCATCGCGGTTTTACAGTGAACGTCGTTCTGCCATTCTCATTTGTGCTGTAATCGAAGACCGTACTGAAGATCGTCTATTCGGCGGTCAGCTATAGATTCTCCCGATGGAAGTAGACCCGGGTCTTAAGAATATGAGACTTACAGAGACAAATGTACCCGGAAGAAAGAACATCGTCACAGCAGCGATTCTGTGGCTCTAATTCAGTACCTATTGCGAGTTGAATAACTCGGAGGTGTCTTACGTGATCATCGACGAACTATCTCGCTGTGTCTCTATTGATATCTTAGAGGTGAGATCGGCAATCTCCAGATTCGTCCGGTTGTCGCTTTGGGATGCCAAATTGAAGAAGAGGTTAATGCGAATTTTGGTCCTCTCGTTGTAATTTGCAACCCATCGCTTCCAGACGCGATTGCGTGATACGAGAAAAGTCAGAGACTCGATCACAGAGCTCTCTTCTGTAGTAGATCCGGTTGTCCCTCTCGCTTGAGATTGTGCACAGGCCGCGTCATACTTCTTGCGGACATCAAGGAGAAATTCCAGCCGCTCCTCATCATCAGCAAAGTCCTCGTAGATAATATGCCAAGTCTGTGACATCCGATGGAGTGACTCCACTACATTGGCCGCTTGTGTAAAAGATGGGGATGCCGCGGCACGCTCCTGGTAAAAACAGCTCGTGTCAAGTACTGAGAAAAGCGCCGATTTTAAATGAAGTCGCACTTACATATGCGCCTAGCTCCTTGCGACATATGGCGATATGGTTTGTCCACTCACGAGAGTAATTTTCTGCAATGAAAGCGTCGATGGCGCATGGTCGTATGAGTAACTCGGGATTGCGCCCGAGAGCGCAGTGTACAATCTGACCCTTCGCAACCTCGGGGCAGTTGACAGTGATATAAGTGGCAGACCTTGCCGACAGGTCGTGTGAAAACCACACACGACCGGGTCCTCCACCTCGTCCATTGGAGAATGAATAGAATCCATCTGGTGTTTATCAACATTGACGGCTTATACTAGGGCGGCAAAAGCGACAGACCGATAGCAATGACCCTCCCACGCTCGTTGCGCCTAACGAAACAAGCATTTCCCAGCTTGCCAATGACCCCATTGCGAATATTGATGATGCTTTCGAGAAATATTGTTGAGACGGCAAAGCGATCTTGCAGCCAATCCAGGGTGGAAGGGTGTGTTTGCACATCTATCCTCATCATAAGCCGACCTATCCAACAGTTGCTCGAGTACCATTCGACACTAACTATGGCCTTTTCGCATGCCAAAGAAGCTGGAGAGATCATAGGGATCTATGTGCTCAGAAGATCTAGAACGATTATCTTTCATACGTACAGCACTCGCAGGGCGGGATCGATAGTTGCCCTTCCCGGACGTTCATTCTACAATAGTCAGCATGTGAGAAAAATGTGAGATCGCATGACATTTCAAAGACTTGCTTTGTTGATATGTTGGAGTAACGCGTCGTGCTGAAGATTCTTGTTCCACTTCGCCCTCGGCTTGGGCTGACGATAAACTTCTAGCAAGTCAATGGAGGTGGTCAAAGACAGGAGGTCATCACGGTCGTGCATGAGTTGAAGCTCAGCAAAGATCGTTCCAGTTTCGATTTCAGGATGGGACACTTGCATTGCAGGGAAGTTTAGTTTGGTCCTGGCAGATTCTGAGTACTAGTGTGTTCCCAAATTTTGATCACGTGATCGTATCAAAACATTGTTATGTAATCCCAATAATAATATGTACTTATTTGGACACATGCCACATTCTTTCGGTTGAAATGACCGCTTTGCGGTAGGCCTTTACATTAAAGTTCAACGTTCAACCCCAACCAGAGCCCAAAAATCTACGTTAATCAACCCTCGTCAAACCAATCCACAAAGTTTTGATCGCCACACATCTCTCTCGCCATCGATATTCAGCCATCTTCAACTCAGCCTTCAGCTGGCCATTGTCTTTTGAAAAGAGTTCAATTTGTCCGGATCCTCAACCTCATCAAATGTCAACGTTGTCAACCCTCGACTGGAGTCAAGAGACGCAGCTGGTTCCTCGCCGGCACCTTTCCAAGGCGGTGCTGAAAACTCACGACACCTGAAGGAACCTGAACCTGCTGAAACACAGTGTAGAAATTGTGATGTCCCTGCAAATCTGCTTATCTCGGCCACACAAGCAGCTCAGGCTATTGCCCCACAGTGATCGTAAAACGATATGGAGTCAGTACGTAGTAAAAACGTAGTGGTAGTGGGTTATGTAAACTGCGCCAGACGTGGCAGAGGCTACCAAGGGCATTCATAATAATAAAATGAGGTCGCTCGAAGTTACATGAAAAGTTCTGATGAATGTTTGCAGTGTGAAGCATGTTATTATAGGAGCTGCTCCACCAGGATGAACGCAAAAGTACCGAGCTACTCAAAGAGATCGCCTGTGGAGTGTCACACTGTCACGAGTTATGGTCACGGTTGTCACGAGGTGAGCTGCCTTCTCGGGTTACAACATTGGTCACCGCCTTCTCCTCGCCGTTCTGCTCGTCCAATTCACCTCTCAACCTAGTTCGCCCCGTCAATCAACATAGCCCTGGAATTTACAAGCTCCTAGGCATGAGCAAGGACCAGGACCAGGACCAGGGACGAGCTCCGTCTCTATGGTCGAACAACCAATACAACTTACCGAACGGCACACAACAAGGAATACCTGTTGATTCTGATCCTGTTCCCCACCGACGAAACACTCTCCAGCCAACGGGCCCGTCCAAGAGCCCCTATTCTGCTCCACCAGCGAGTGTTACTCGTTTCCCTGACCGCCCCAAAGTGCCTACGAGATCGTCAACCCTTGGCAGCGGACCAGATCATAATCCACCAGCCAATGACCTGATTCCCCATGCTCGAAGCGAAGACCTTAACCACGGTAGTTCTTCAAACTCTCACCGTGCAGGCTTTTCTGGATCTTCTCCGAGGCCCCCAGCTGTCCATCCCTCGGCTGGTGGTGGTAGTCGTCCATCCACTCCTCCAGGTTCTAATAAACACAATCACCCTTCTTCTTCCAGCCACTCTGACGACTCCGATCATCCTACGAGTGTTACTTCTTTCTCGTCTGCTCATTCTGGTTCCTCGTCCCATTCCAGTGGAGCTAAGGTACCACCTACGTCTTCCACTTCTACCAGTTTAGCATCAACGTAAGTGTCAATTAATCTACATTGGATGCACTCATGAATTACGTGGATTAATGTTTTATGATGTTCTTGATCTAATGCTGTCATCTCTGCAGATCATGTTCAGCATGCGGAAAGGCAATGCAAGGACCGTTTGTTCGTGCATTAGGCACCGTTTTCCACTTAAACTGTTTTAAATGCATGGTACGAATCTCGCTGTCTCAACACAAGTGCTCAACTTAATGACTTGTTGACCCAGGATTGCGGGGATGTTGTTGCGTCGAAATTCTTTCCGATTGAGGGGTCGGATGGCAAGCAACACCCTCTTTGCGAACGGGACTACTTCCGGCGCTTGAATCTAATCTGTGCAAAATGTGGAACGGCTTTGCGAGGTAGTTATATTACCGCATGCAGTGAGTACATTTCCTCGGACCTGGCAACATCCTATTTATCCCCATTACAGACAAGAAATTCCATGTGGAACACTTTACATGTTCCCTCTGTCCCACCTTGTTCGGACCACAAGACTCTTATTATGAGCATGATGGGGACGTATACTGTCATTTTCATTATTCTACCCGCTTCGCAACCAAGTGCGCCGGCTGCAACAGTGCGATTCTCAAGCAATTCGTGGAGATCAATCGTAACATGCGCGACGAATGTTGGCACCCTGAATGTTATATGATAAACAAGGTTGGTCGATCGGTTGTCGATCTTATGCATAGCCTTTAATCGCGACTTGTGTAGTTTTGGAATGTTAAAGTGGTATCTCGGAGACCTACAAGTTCCGCATCAATAGAAGGGGAGCCTGAAGAACCTGCATACATCGAAGAAGAACAAAGAGAGACCCCCGTTTCATTAAAGGAGAAACAAGTCAGGATGGAACAGCAGGTCTATCGTATTTGGACGTGCGTATCCGATGCTATGTATTCTACATTCGCCACTAACTTGGGATATATTCTCCGACAGTGTTCTATCGGCATTCGAGGAATCGAGCGCTGCATGTATTTCCGACATGCTCCGTCAGGTCAGTAACGGGCAATACCTGGACGCCATTCGAATGGCGGAGAAATTCATCCTGCATGTGGAAGTTCTGTTTGCGACAATTGATGACCTCGAATACCATTTTTCTCGACTCACCTTGAAAGGTTTGCCTCTGTCTACCGCTACCCTACAACAATCTCACTGACATACTTCAATCCAACAGGGATGTCCCATGTCAGGGAAGCTCGCATGTTATGTCGAAAGACCGTCGAGTTATTCACGTTACTCTCGCATACGCAAGAAACTGGATCGCGGAGGATGGGTATGACGCAAGAGTTGCTCGCATTGGTGACAGGCCTGGCTCACTACCTGAAGATCCTCATTCGCATAGCACTCACGGGGGCACTCAAACTGGAGAGGGAGCAGAGCGTACGAGAGGCGATGGCGTCGTTCCTGGACAAGCTCCATCTACTTGCTGTGCAAGGAGGCAATCCGGCTGCGAGAAGGATGATCAAGGGTTCAAACGGCGAAGTCATGGCTCCATCTTCCAATGGCAACTTCGGAACGCAAGGCGTGACGTATGGATTCCGGAGCTTAGCTCCGGAGAATGCCGGAGAATCGCCTTTCACTAGCTCAGCGCTTAGGGAGGGAGTGTCAAAGATTTCGGCCACTAATCCACCCTCGGATCTCTGTGTCAAGTGTAATCTTACGGTGGAGGAGGATTGTGTGAGGTTAGGCACTTATCAGAGATGGCATTCACATTGTGTGCAGTGTGCGAATTGCGGGAAGGTTGCTGCTGTCCCAGTCGCGAAGGATCCGGCGCCGAAGAATGGGGAGGACAGGGAAGGAAAGGAGCTGATCAAGGACAGGGAGCAGCTTCCCAAACTTTCCACCGCTCGAAGACCCCCTGCTAATGTTGGGATATTTGTGTACGACGTGGACTCGCGAAAGGATACAATGTCCTTCGGTGAGGTCCCGACAGTCATTCTGTGCACTGACCATGCACATGCGGGGTGCCGAGCGGGATTCCAAGCTGTTCAGCGACTGGAACAGTATGCATTTTTGTTGAATGTTGCGCTGCGCCGATTGTATCTCCTCCTGAAAAAGCAGGGAGTTGTGCCGATGTCACCAGGTAGGTTTATGATCTTTTTCTGAGTACCCTCCTTTTATTTACCCACGCAGATATAATGGCTGCCAATTCGGTTCCGGGGCAACCGGGAGAGACGGACCCTTATCGTAACTCCGCAGACATCATGCGAATGAAGTCGGTGCATCTCGATCGTAAACTCTCTTCGACAGCCCAATTACCCAGGCGGTCGACCATTGTGGAGAGCCCTACGGGAAGGACCGCCCATCCTTCAGACGTACTGCATTCCCAGACGTCGCAGGAGTTGCAGGCTTCACACACCCAGCGCTCCATTACGCAGGTCCCTCAAGCACAGCAGGGCCAGCAAGGCCAATTCCCTCCGCAGGGCCTGCAGCAACCAGGTCGATCCCCGCCGCTGGCGCATCAATATGCACCCAGCAATATTCAGACACCACGTCAACAACTAGTGCGACTTCCCGACACAGGTCAGCAAGACCAAGTTCTCAGACCGTCCTTTGCGCGAAATAATACCGAAGTGATGATTGTGGATGAGAGTGCACCCAATTCCCCTGCAGGGGGCGATGATCCACCTATACCTACGCTGGACGATGGGATCACCCTGGCTGATATACCTCAAATAATGGAGGCTGCACAGGCTCGGGAACAGCAGCGGTCTCTACCACGGGAAAATTCCACCCCCTATATCGCGGAACTGAGTGCGCTGGAGTTGGCTATTGTAAAGCACGCAGCGGTACTTGCGCTGTTCCGGTCGCCGCTGAAGGATCAGTTGGATTTGGATGAGCTTTTGGAGCTGGTGGAAGTGAAAAAGAGCGGATTCTGGAACAAGTTGTTCAAGGCCGACAAGAAGAATGTCAAGAAGAAGGGTGCGTAGTAAAACGTTATGCTCAACAGTTTTTACTGACAAACAAAATATCATAGGCGTATTTGGTGTCCCACTTGAACTGCTTGTTGAAAGGGAGGGTGCTGATTCGTTGCTTGGTGCGAGCCGAGCCACGCTGAAAGTGCCCAGCTTCATCGACGATGTCATTTCTGCTATGCGGCAAATGGGTCAGCCTGCTATCATGAATTCGTTCCCGAAGGTTGCTCACATTCAATTCGTTGACTAGACATGTCCGTCGAGGGTATCTTCCGGAAGAATGGCAATATCAGACGGTTGAAAGATCTGACAGAAGCTATCGATCGAGATCCATCGTCTGTAGATCTCTCACAGGATAATCCTGTTCAACTCGCCGCATTGCTGAAGAAGTTCCTCCGAGATCTCCCTGACCCTCTAATGACATTCAAGTTGCATCGGTTGTTCATAGCCTCACAATGTGCGTTCTTTTTTGTTCCTTTACGATGCATGTAATCTGATTTAAGCGCCGCAGCCCTTCCTCAAGAGGCGGATCGGAGGAGATTCCTGCATCTGGTGTCGCTGATCATGCCAAAGAGTCACCGAGACACAATGGAGGTTATATTCGTCTTTCTAAAATGGGTCGCGTCCTTCGCCCACATGGACGAAGAGACAGGAAGTAAAATGGATCTCGGAAACTTGGCGACGGTCATTTGTCCAAGTATACTCTACTCGCGGGGTCGTGATGCCGTACGCGACGAGAGCTTCGGCGCCATTCGAGTGATAACAGCTCTGCTCGAAAACCAGGACGAATTTTTCACGATCCCAGCGGAGTTCCTGCCTATCCTTCATGACCAAGACTATTTTTCCAACTCTATGGATCTTCCGAGCAAGGATTTTATGAAGAAATGTGATACCTACCTGCGAGTGAAGGCGACCAACGGACGACCGCCACCCAGCACACCTTTCGGTAGTGCACAGAATAATGGTAGTAATCCTCGTTTCCCACCACCAAACTCGGCCCATCCGGACCGCCCACAAATGAGTGGTCCGTTTCCATCAGAGCGAGCAGTGAGGCCAAATCTTGGTATGCCGCAATCAAACGCATCTTATCCAGGACCCGGTTCACCATCACTGCCACAAGGCATGATTCAGAACTCTCCTCGACCTTCGCAAATGGATGAGTGGCCTGCCACAGCCCGACCCACCAACACCAATGCTTCCTCATCACGACCATCGTCATTCGTACAGACCTCAAGACCGAGTGCTGACAACCCTAATTCCTTCTCTGCGAATCCCAACAGCTATCCGACGGCAGTCCGACAGCGAACATGATGTCTTTGATCTCTTTTGTGTACTTTTGATTGGATTTCCGCTCTCCATATCCCTGGCACTGGCAGGTGCCTTCACATACCTCTCGTTTCATTGCGCGACTTTTGATTCCATTATCTGTAGTTTACCATACTCCCAACCTGCGCTCACTTATCGGTATGACATGGACGAAAATATCTCGCAATACTTACAATACCCGTGCATTGAAATGTGCATTTCAAGTTTGAACACGCTGTGGAAGTGAAATATCCTGAGCATTGGCAGCGATGCAATTATTGAGCTCCAATTTGGCTCCAATCGAATGAGTCGCTGGAGACAGTCAGTTCAAGTTGTAATATGCACATGCGCAGTGACTATGTATAACACGCCCAAGGTGAATATACAACTTTTTAAGAGCAAGCCGACTATAGTCACCGTACTAAGTTGTAGTCATAAAGTCAGTATTGACGTCAGTTGCGCTTAAAGCTGCTGAAGTCTTACCAATCCTACTTGTAACTTGTTGGTCGACTGTTGGCTGCCATTCAACTATAACCACACTCTACAAAGCGAGACCAGGATGATTGCAGTTCAAGGCGCGACCAAAGTTCCTGACCCGCTTTCCGTCCCTTCAAACGCACCAGAACATTGTCCAGTATGTCGGGGTCAAAATGCATACAGCTTCACGGCACTGACTACCACCTCTTAGGGAACCGATTCAGAGTTTGCAGGAAAGTCGGACGCATGCGCTGGTTGCGCAAACCAAGAAATATGCGCTTCCAACACACCCAAAGGTCCTGACCCAGCATTACCTTTCATTAAGGAACGAATGTCGAACGTGAAGCGGAAGATTCTTGTCCTGTCGGGGAAGGGTGGTGTTGGCAAGTCGACATTTACGGCTCAACTCGGCTGGGCCTTTGCTGCTGACGAGCAAACTCAGGTGTGTGTGGCATGATGACGTGTTCTTCGTTGTTTTCTGAGTACCACGGGCATGAAACAGACTGGGATTATGGACGTAGATATTTGTGGCCCCTCAATCCCGACTATCCTGGGAATCGCTTCCGAACAAGTCCACTCATCGTCCTCTGGATGGTCTCCTGTCTATGTACAAGATAACCTGGGTGTCATGTCCGTCGGCTTCATGCTTCCCTCTTCAAGGGACGCCGTCATGTGGCGAGGACCCAAAAAGAACGGACTAATATCCCAGTTCCTCAAAGACGTTGACTGGGGTGACCTCGACTACCTCGTCATCGACACGCCACCCGGAACCTCCGACGAACACCTGAGTATCGTGCAGTACCTCAAGGAGAGCGGCATCGACGGCGCAGTCCTCATTACCACACCCCAAGAGGTCGCTCTACAGGATGTCCGTCGCGAGATCGATTTCTGCAGGAAGGTTGGGATCAGGGTGCTGGGTCTTGTGGAAAATATGTCTGGGTTCGTGTGTCCGGGTTGTAAGACAGAATCGCAGATTTTCAAGCCTGGCACGGGTGGCGCGAAGCGGCTTGCTCAGGAGACGGGTATCGAGCTTCTGGGTACCGTCCCACTAGACCCGCGAATAGGGAAGAGCGCGGATTACGGTGTCAGTTTTCTGGACGAATACCCCGACAGCCCCGCGAGCATCGCGTACTTGGACATCATTGACAGTAAGTCATAATTTTCTGCATTCTTCTTCCTAACCCATTTCATTCAGGAATCAAGGCCATCCTGGGCGATTAGAGGAATCTTTGCCACAATAGACGGATTTTAAGTCACTAGCATCTCACATATCATTAAGAAGTGCCTAATTTGTAATACGTAATAGTTTGTATGCCTTGGCACAAATGAACATCCGAAGCCGTGTTAATGTATCTGGAAGCGACCCTCTTTCCTATCCTTCTCCCTCTCCTCAGACTCTCCATGGCCATCATCCTCCTCTCCTTCCGACGTCTCATCAATCCCAAACTCCCTGGGCATCTCCGAAGCCGGCGCATCAGCCTCGGTCGTCTGTCGCTCCACAATATACTTCCCAATCGGCGCAATCCCCGCCAAACCTCCAGCAAAGCCCTCTGCACTCTCGTGTATCGAGACTGTGGACAGCGTCCGCAGCAGCTTACGGGTGACTTCCCCACCCGCAGTCGATGCAGTGCGTGAGCGTGCGGGTACGATGTAGCTTTGAGTTGGGAAGACCACGCCGCCAGGTGGCACAGAACCCGGCTCCGCGTTTATTGGACCATCGGTAAAAGTAGGAAGGTGCTGCGCAGAGGGTAGGGGTGAGTTGAATGTTGAGCCATTGTGCGAGGGCTGCATGATACTTGAGCGTCGTGCATACGTCACGACGGGATCTGTGGGCGTTGTAGGAAGATGGCGTGGGTGATCCTGGCTCGGCGGAGGGGGAGCAAGATTCCCATCCCGTTCTTCTATCTCCTTCACATCAAACTCAGTCTTCCCCTCCGTCTCCGCTTCTGTCTCTTCTGGTGCTTTTTCAACAATCACATCAGGTTCAAATACACCTGGAGGTGGCTCTCGCGATTCATTATCGCTCTTTGATCCTGAAGCACTAACACTCATTCTGCGGATCGGCAGACCTGATAAATCGAGGTTCACACCCCGGACTTCCCTGCGGTAGTCCTCAATCTCGTTCCAGAGAGCTTCACGGAACTCCTCGAGGGTCTCGAGTTCTTCAATTTTGCGCCATTTTTCGAATGTTTCTGGGCAGTCGGGCTCGTCGGCCTCATCGTGGTAGGAGGCCAACCATGGGTGCTCTAGGGCTTGTCGTACCGTGATCCGTGCACTCGGGTCGAAAGTGAGCATTTTTGAGAGGAGGTCGAGAGCTGCGTTGATGACAAGTTAGCGTCGGTGACTTTATACACTGTTAATTCTCACCCTGTGCATCAGCGGTCTGTAGTATTTTTCGGAATGGAACAGTCCTTTTTATTGGCAAAGACCGAACATATGCTTGGGCCTGGCTACAGTCAGAGATTGTTGTGAGTGTTTTCCATTGTGCAATACGCCTACCTTGTCGCTCCCTATTCGTTTGATGACACTCTCGTCAGGTGTGCCTACAATTGATTCAGAGATAGAGACCGATTAATAAGAAAGAGAAACTCACCCAAAACATCGAGGACCTTGTTAAGTTGGTCAACTGTCAATAGACAGATTAGGGATGATGCTCAGTCAGGAGCGGGATAACAAAGATTGTCAATGCTGACCATAGCTGAGTATCACAACTGTCAGGTCGGTATGGATGGGAGAGCTATCATGCTCACTCCTTTCCCTTGAATAAGGGTTTGCCGAGCAACAGCTCTGCCAATATACAACCTATTGACCACACATCAACTACAGGATCGGAAATAACTAGCAGTCAGGCATTGAAAAGTATGTTGAACTTGATGAGAACGTACTTGCTGTGCTGTAACGCCTATAGACAATCGGAATGAATAAAAAGTTTTAGCGAGTGCCTATTGTGTATGTAAAGTCTACCAACTTGAATGCCAACATGATTTCGGGCGCTCTGTACCATCTTGTAGCGACGTATTCCGTCAGATGGGTTGCATTCTCATCCGGTCTTGATTCGAATCCTCTGCTAAGCCCAAAGTCACATATTTTGAGCTCACAGTCAGCGTTTACAAGTAAATTTCCTGGCTTCAGGTCTCGGTGGATGACAGAGGCCGAATGCACGTATTTCATGCCTAGATAGAGCTATTTCAGTGAACGGGTCCCGCTTTGAAATGGACATTGTGGAACCTCGAAGAATCTGGTAGAGAAAGTATTGGACATGTTCGTTGGTCAGGCTTTGGCCTGACTTTATGATTTGATGTAGATCGGCTACAAAAATGTTCTTATCAAGTGTTCGAAAAAGTTTGACGATGACATACCTTCCATTGGCTGGCCATCAACAAGTCAAAAGTCAGAGAACATGTCTGAGAGTGCTTGAACCATACCTCCATGAAAATATAACTGCTCGGAGATGAGAAAAGCTGATGAATAGAAGAGGGTGTGGATACACACATCTCATTAAAATCATGCGATATCGCGTCTACGTCGATCAAACCCGTAATGTTTTCATGACTGGCGAAATGTCTTAGAAGGGTAATCTCCCGAAGTGCTCTCTTAGCTAGTTGTATCTTGTCGAACACTCGAGTGACCAGTTTGATGGCGACAGTTTCACCGGATATTTCGTCAGCCGCAGAACTGTAGAATTGGACATTCAGCAAGGAGCTACGTCAGATATTTAGATAAAGCAACTAACATGACGACACCATACGCCCCAGAACCCATTTCTCTAATTAATTTCCATCGTCTCTCCACGTGAAAGACTTTCCCAAACGATGAAAGGAGGGAGTGATAACCTCTGTAAATGGGTCACATTCTCAGTGTCCGTATATACATTGGTAATTTGGGAGGACAGCTCACCTTCTCCGCAAGCTATCTTCGGAAAACGGGTTTGACGGTCTTCGCACCCTTGATCTTCCTCGATCCACGTTCCAGGAGCCTGGGGAGGGTAACGGTGATGAAGACCTATCATCGTCACCTTTGGACCTGGCTCGACTTTCTCGGCGACGGGAAACCCGTGACGAGCGCCTTGGGGACGATTCTCTTGTATCTGGCATGCGAAGGAAGGTGGAAGGACTACGATACTTATGAAAGGTTTAGACAATGCAAGTGGTGTTGATTACGCGCCAGGACCACGTTTGCGTGTGTTCTAGATTTTTCGGTGGCACGTTCTGACGTATATAAACAGAAAACAGAGGTCTAGTAGGACCAACGGAAGGTTGGTATGAAGTCGTGTTCCTGCGGTAGTTAGCTGTGGTGTATCACAACAAGTAATGACGAGGTTCTGCTGTTGTAGCATTGTCAAAGATTCACGTCCGACCGATTCGCGACAATCTCCGATAAGTCCTCCAAAATCAATTAATTCATCGTACAAATGTGCAGATGGCAATCTCCAGAGTTACATAGGTACAACGAATGCGA
>Ga0210387_10002622_pt1 | contig 13789 bp, 9 predicted proteins | sample IncBWC7OmetaG_FD_160108 | JGI IMG/M metagenome (GOLD analysis project Ga0210387, IMG submission 160108) | Forest soil microbial communities from Barre Woods Harvard Forest LTER site, Petersham, Massachusetts, United States - Inc-BW-C-7-O ...
GGGCATACCGTTCCCGCATCTGTTGACACCGTTTGTTTCCGGCGTGGAATTCGTCGGGGGGCTGCTGCTGCTGCTGGGCCTGATGACCCGCATCAGCGCCGGCGCGCTCGGCGTGACCATGATCGTCGCCATTGCCTCCGCAAAGTGGGGCGATGTCGATTCGCTCGCAACGCTGCTCGGGTTCGATGAGACCGAGTATCTGGCCCTGTTCCTGTGGCTGGCCATTGCCGGTGCGGGCCGCCTGTCCCTGGATTACCTGCTGGAACGCCGGACCATGCGATAATACTCGCATGGCACTTTCCCCGTTTCATCTCGCCATCCCGGTGCACGATCTGGCTGCGGCGCGCAGCTTCTATGGGGGCCTGTTCGGTTGCCCGGAGGGGCGCAGCAGCGCCGAGTGGGTGGACTTCGACCTGTTCGGCCATCAGTTGGTGGCCCACCTGGATCCCTCGCGGCGGGCGCACGTGCAGGCCACGAACGCGGTCGATGGTCATGAAGTTCCGGTCCCGCATTTCGGTGTCGTGCTGCCCTGGCAGGTCTGGCAGAGGCTGGCCGATCGGCTCACCAGAGCTGGGCAGCAATTTGTCATCGCCCCGGGCATCCGCTTCCAGGGACAGGTGGGTGAGCAGGCGACGTTTTTCCTGTTTGATCCGTCGGGGAACGCACTGGAGTTCAAGGCCTTCCAGGATCCGGGCCAGTTGTTTGCGCATTGAGCATCTTTGCCCATTGAAATTGGGCGGGGCGGGCGCGAGGATGTAGCTTCCCAATACCCCGTCAGTTCATCACGGAGCGAGATACCCAATGGGCAGCGCAAAGAAGTCCGACCTGCAACAACGCCGCAAGGCGCCACTGATCACCCCCAGCGATCTGGGCGCCGCCGCCTCCAAGAGCATCGAAGGTGGGATGAACGCGATTCTGGCCGATGTGTTCGCGTTGTACCTGAAGACCAAGAATTTCCACTGGCATATGAGCGGACCGCATTTCCGCGACTACCACCTGCTGCTGGATGAGCAGGCGGACCAGATCTATGCCATGACCGACCCCATTGCCGAGCGCATCCGCAAGGTAGGCGGCATGACCCTGCGTTCGATCGGCCACATCGCCCGTCTGCAACGCATCAAGGACAATGATGCGGACTATGTCGATGCGCAGGACATGCTGGCGGAGCTGCGCGAGGACAATCAGTCCCTGACGGCGCGTCTGCGCGAAGTCCATGAAGTCGTCGATGAGCTCAATGACATCGCCACGGCCAGTTTGCTCGAGAACTGGATTGATGAGACGGAGCGACGCGCCTGGTTCCTGTTCGAGGCCAGTCGCCACTGAAGACCATGGTCAAGGCTGCCGGCCGCCGCGGCCGGTCAGCTCTTCGGCTTGATGAACTTCAGCGTGAAGCGGTCAGATTCCCCGATTGCCGCGTACTTGGCGCGATCCTTGTCCCCGTCCGCATAGGTGGGCGGCAGGCTCCAGACATTGTTCGGATAGTCCTTGGTGTCCTTCGGATTGCGATTGACGTTGGACTGTCCGACCAGTCGGAAGCCGGCCGACTGGATCAACTCGATGGCGTATTGTTCCCCGACATAGCCCACCCCCGGGGTCTTGGGGATGAATTGCGGATCATTGTTCCGGTGCTCGACGACGCCCAGAATGCCACCTGGCTTCAGGGCGCGATACGCGGCCGCCAACACATCCTTTTCCATTCCGGCCCAGACCCAGTTGTGGATGTTGCGAAAGGTCACGACCATGTCGGCCGTGCCATCCGGAGCAATCTGCATTTTGTGCGGCGCCAGCACCGTCACCTGGACCTTGCCATAAACGGCCGGATGGGCCGCCAGTAGCGCGGCCAGTTCGCTGTTGGAGCGTTTGTCCTCCGCTGAGGTCGAGTCCGGATCCATCGCCGCGGCGTACAGGGTGCCGTGGTCGTGCAGATAGGGGGCGAGAATCGCGGTGTACCAGCCGCCGAAGGGCCACAGCTCCACGACCGTCATCGTCGGCTTGATGCCGAAGAAAGTCAGAGTCTGCAGCGGGTGCCGGTAGGGATCGCGGGCCCGATCCGCCGCCGAACGAAAATCGCTGTTTACCGCGGCCGCCAGCTTGGGGTCGACATTGTCAGCCGCGACCGCGGTTGCGCAGGCCACTGTCAGGCCTGCCAGCACCAAGAGTGCAGCCCGCGAAGCACTGCGCCCGATCTGCGCGAATCTCATGAATCGGCTCCCGTACGGTGTGTTCGGCGCGCCAGTATACTTCACCGCAATGAGCATTCCCTTTTCGGTACTCGACCTGTCGCCGATTGTGGCCGGCGGCACGGCCGCCGATGCGCTGCGCAATACCCTGGATCTTGCGCGGCATGTGGAGCAGCTGGGGTATCAGCGCTTCTGGCTCGCCGAGCACCACAACATGTCGGGCATCGCAAGCGCCGCGACGGTGGTGGTGATCGGTCATGTCGCGGCGGGCACGCAACGCATTCGCGTCGGCTCCGGCGGCATCATGCTGCCGAACCATGCACCGCTGGTCGTGGCCGAGCAGTTCGGCACTCTGGCGACGTTGTTTCCGGATCGCATCGATCTCGGGCTGGGTCGGGCGCCGGGTACGGACATGGTCACGGCGCGCGCGCTACGGCGCGATCTGGCGACCAACGCGGAACAGTTTCCACAGGATGTGATGGAGCTGCAGGCGTACTTTGCGCCGAGCGTGCCCGGACAAACCGTGCGCGCCATCCCCGGCGAGGGCCTGAACGTACCGCTGTGGATTCTCGGCTCGAGCCTGTTCGGTGCCCAATTGGCCGCCGCTCTCGGCCTGCCGTTCGCGTTCGCTTCGCACTTCGCACCCGATGCATTGCTGGCGGCGCTGCAGATCTACCGCGCGCGATTCAAGCCGTCGCGCCAGCTGCAGCAACCCCATGCGATGGTGGCCGCGAACATCATCGCCGCGGATTCGGATGCCGAGGCGCGCTATCTGTTTACTTCGCTGCAGCAGGCATTTCTGCGCTTGCGCCGCGGCCAGCCGGGACCGTTGCCCGCGCCGGTTGCATCGATAGACGCGGTAACCAGCGAAGCCGAGCGCGCCGGGCTCGCCCAGGCGCTGGAGTGTTCATTCGTGGGCAGCGCGGCAACCGTGGAGCAGGGCCTGCGGAACTTTCTGGCCAGAACGGCCGCCGATGAACTCATCATCAGTGGTCATATTCATGACCACCAGGCGCGGCTGCGGTCATTTGCGCTGGCGGCGCAGGTCCGCGACGCTATTTTGTGACCTGGATCACAACTTGAACTGCATCGCACTTCAGGTTGCCCGACGTCACATGTCGGCACTTAGCTACATCCCGGAGTTTGGGTTGTCTGTAGAATTCTCGCGACTTCACCCAGGAAGAAGCGATGGCGAACCCATTCGATGCAGAGGCAGGGGAATTTACCGTATTGGTCAATAGCGAAGGCCAGCACAGTCTGTGGCCGGCTTTCCGTGAGGCGCCCGCCGGGTGGAGCGCCGCGGGAAAATCCGGTGCGCGCCAGGAATGCCTGGACTGGATTGATGCCCACTGGACCGATATGCGCCCAAAATCCCTGATCGACGCAGAAGCTCGCGCCAAACCATAAGGTTTTTTAGAAAAACCGATGGCTATGGACCGAATGCGGGCGCCGCGCCCCGAAATCTCGCCCGACATAAGGTACCTGCCGCTTTGCGCTGCACAGCTGGACGTCTGGCGCGCACAGAAACTGGCACCGGACAACACCCTCTACAACATTGGCGGCTACGTCGAGATTTTCGGTGCGGTTGATCCGAACGTCTTTGCGGCGGCCTTGCATCAGGGCTTGCGCGCAGCGGATTCCTTTCATTTGCGCTTTGCCGAAACCCCCGACGGACCTCGCCAGTTTTTGGGTCCGATCGATGCGGCCGAGCTGCCGTGCATCGATCTGAGCGGTGTTGTCGAGCCGCGTGCTGCAGCGCTGGCATGGATGCAGCGATCCATGGCGACGCCATTCAATCTGGCAACGGGCCCCTTGTACCGCTTTGCGCTGCTGCGGATTTCCGCCGATTGCTGCTTCTGGTACGCCGCCTACCACCACCTCGTCACCGATCTACTGGGCGGAACGGTATTTGTGCGGCACGTTGCCGACTTGTACAACGCCGCAATGGGGGTCGCGGCCGCTCCTGAAGCGACGCTGGCGCCCTGGTCGCAAGTCATTGACGATGAAGCGCAGTACCGCAGCTCGACACGCTGCAAGCGCGACCGGGAATACTGGCTGGAACAGATGCGTGGCCGAGCCGCCCCGGCCACGCTTTGCGGGCTCATGCCGGCTTGGCCGGCAGGCACCATCGAGACCGTCGGCTGCGTTCGCGGCGCCGTGTTCCGTGCGCTGAATGCGCTGGGCGGCACCGGCAATGCCGGAGTGGTCGCGGTCCTGTATGCCGCCGTCGCGGTGTACATGGCCCGATTGACGGGTCGCTCGGACCTGGTCGTGGGCATGCCTGTGGCGGGGCGGACCAATCCCACTCTGCGGCGCTCAACCGGAATAACCGGAAACACCGTGCCGTTGCGGCTGCAGGTGGCTTTTTCGCAGACCTTTCGTGCCCTGACGGAACGGGTCGGAATGCGCATTCGGGAAGCGTTTCGGCACCAGCGGTACTGGTCCACCGCCTTGCGAGGTGATTTGGGACTGACGGTCAATGACCCGAGCCTGTATGACGTCGTCGTCAATTTCGTGCCGAATGAGGCCCGGTTCAAGCTAGCCGACCATTCAGTGTGTGGGCACACCTTCACCCACTCACCACTCGTCGAAGATCTCATGATCACCGTGCACGGTCGTGAGGACGGCACCGATGTGCGGCTGCATTTTGCTGCCAACCAGGATCATTACAGCCACCAATCGCTGCTGCGGCATCAGCAGAATTTTCTGCAGCTGTTGGACGCGATTGCGGCGGACCCGCAGCAGCGCGTCGGACTCTTGCCGTTGTTGGATACGCCACGCAGAGTGCAGATTCTGCAGCAATGGAGCGGGTCGGCGCACATCGGCAGCAGCGTCAGTGCCGTGGAGTCATTTGAGTCGCAGGTGCGGCGGGCTCCGTCGGCGGTGGCTGCAATATCGGCGGATCGCTCCTTGAGCTATGGGGAGCTGAATGCGCGTGCGAATCGGCTGGCGCGGCAGTTGCGGCAGCAGGGCGTGGGACCTGAGCAGGTGGTGGGGCTGTGGGCGGATCGATCCTTGGAGATGCTGATCGGGATGCTGGGGATCCTCAAGGCCGGGGGCGCGTATCTGCCGCTGGATCCGAACTATCCGCTGCAGCGCCTGCAGATGATGCTCGCGGATGCGCAGCCGGTTGTGGTGGTTGGCCCTGAGGCGGCGGCAGGCTCCGCACTGGCCCCGGACATACCCCACCTGAGGGTGGATAGCGACGCTGAAATCAGCGTGGACGCGGCTGCGGATGCCGTGCACGCGCTGCGGCTGCCGCAACATCTGGCCTATATAATCTATACCTCCGGTTCGACCGGTACGCCGAAGGGCGTGATGGTCATGCATGCGGGACTGGGCGCATTGGCGAGCGCGCAGGCGGCACAGCTGCAGATCACGGCGCGCTCACGGGTGTTGCAGCTCGCATCGTTGAATTTTGACGCCTCGGTGTCCGAAGTGCTGCTGGCCCTGTTGCACGGGGCGGCCCTGGTGCTCGCGCCGGAGCAGGCATTGAGCGGCGCGGCATTGCGGGAGCTGCTGGTGAAGCAGCGGATTACCCATCTGTCGGTGACACCTTCGGTGCTGGCGACGCTCGGCAGAACTGAGGACTTGGCGCTGGAATGCCTGGTGGTGGCCGGTGAGGAGTGCCCCCCGGAGCTGATCGCGCGCTGGAGCCACGGTCTGCGGATGATCAACGCCTACGGTCCCACGGAGAGCACGGTATGCGCGACCATGAGCGCGCCGCTTGCCGGCGGCCAGCCGGCCCCGATCGGCACGCCGATCGCGGGCACGCGGGTGTATGTGCTGGATGCGGCGCTGGAGCCGGTGCCGATCGGAGTGGTCGGGGAGCTGTACATCGCCGGGGTGGGACTGGCACGCGGCTACCTGGACCGGCCCGCATTGAGCGCCGAGCGCTTCGTGGCCGATCCGTATGGTGCGCCGGGCAGCCGCATGTACCGCAGCGGGGATCTGGCCCGCTGGCGCGAGGCGGGCGAGCTGGAATACCTGGGTCGCGCCGACCAACAGGTGAAGGTGCGCGGACAGCGCATCGAGCTGGGGGAGATCGAGGCGGCACTGTGTGCGCAAGCCTCGGTCGAGCAGGCCGCGGTGATGGTGCGCGAGGATCGCGGCAGCGCGCAGTACCTGGCGGCATACCTGGTGCCGCGCGCCGGTCGCAGCCTGGATGTGGAGCAGCTGCGCGGTGCGCTGTCGCAGCGCCTGCCGGCGCATATGGTCCCAACCGCCTACCTGGCGCTTGCGGCGCTGCCGCGCAGCGCCAATGGCAAGCTGGATCGCAATGCCCTACCGCCGATCAGCGCCGCGGTGATGGCGCAGGCGGCCTATGAGCCGCCCCGGACGGCGACGGAGGTAAGCCTGGCGGCGATCTGGTGTGAGGTTCTGCGCTGCGAGCAGGTGGGACGCGCGGACCATTTCTTCCATATCGGGGGGCATTCGCTGCTCGCCCTGCAGGTGGTGGCGCGAGTGCGTGAGTCCTTTGGTTTCGAACTGCCACTGAAGACAGTCTTTGATGCCCCCCGGCTGCTGTCATTGGCCGCGGCGATCGATCAATCGCTGGCGGGAACGCTGCAACGACCCATCGCACCCATTGAGGCCACGCAGGACGACGGTCCGGCGCCGCTGTCACATTCTCAGGAGCGGATGTGGCTGATCCAGTCGCTCAATCCCCAGACCATCGCCTACAACATGGTCGGGGCGTTGTGGATCAACGGACCGCTGAACATTGAGGCGCTCGTGCGCAGCGTGGATGATCTGACGGCGCGGCACGATATTCTGCGTACCCGGATCATGCTGCGCAACGATCAGCCGTATCAGACGGTCGAGGCTGCCCGCAGCGGCGTGCTGCAGGTATTCGACTTGCGCGACCACGCGCAACCCGAAGCGCAGGCCGTGCACCAGATCACGACTGCAGCGCGCACCGTGTTTGATCTCGGGCGCGACCCGGTGCTCCGCGCGCTCGTGTGCCGGACCGCGCCGGACCGCTTCCTCCTGTCCATCATCGTGCATCACATTGCCAGTGATCAGTGGTCGATGGGACTTCTGGGTCGCGATCTGACCTTGCTTTATGCCGCCCGGTTGGCAGGTACGGCCGCCGTGCTGCAGCCACTGCCATTGACCTACCGCGATTTCGCCCGATGGCAGCGCAGTCCGGCCTTCACGGCTCAGTTCGACCAGCAGCTGCGTTTCTGGATGGAGCGCTTAACCAATCTGCCCACCGTCGACCTGCCCATCGACTATACGCGCCCGAAGGTGTGGACCATGAACGGTGCCGCGTACCAGCGGCCGGTCCCGCCGGCCCTGTTCAGTGCGCTGGAGGAGTTTGCGCGTGCAGCGGGCGCAACGTTGTTCATGACCCTGTTCGCCGGATTTGCGGCGCTGCTGCACCGCCTGTCACGACAGACGGACCTGCCGATCGGGGTGCCCGTGGCAAATCGAACCCATAGCGCCATGGAGAGCATGGTCGGCACCTTCGTCAATACCCTGGTGATGCGCACCGACCTTGCGGGCGATCCGCCGTTCGCGCAGCTGGTCGAGCGGGTACGTGCCAACGCCCTCGAGGCGTTTCAGAACCAGGACGTTTCATTTGATCGTCTGGTGCAGGAACTCGGGCAGCGCGGTGATCGAAGTCGCGCGCCACTGGTGCAGGTGATGTTCAACGTCCCCAATGCGCCGATGGAAGCGGTCGAATTCGGCGATGTGAAGTGGGCACCGCTGGTGACGGATCGCGGTGGGGCACAGTTCGAGCTGAGCTTTGCGGTGGACACCGAGCTGACGCGCAGCGTCGGGGTGGAATACAACACGGACCTGTTTGCGCGTGCCACGATCGAGCGCCTCGTGGGCCAGTTTTTCACCCTGCTGGAAGCAGCCGTCGCGACGCCGCAGCTGCGTATCAGCCAGCTACCCCTGTTACCCCGCGAGCAGTGGCTGCAGCTGCGCAGCTGGAATGACTCGCGGCGCGCGCTTCCCGGGTCGCCGACCTTCCCACGCCTGTTCGAAGCCCAGGCCGCGAAATCTCCCGACGCCATCGCAATCTCATTTGAAGGCGAGGCCATCTCCTATGCCGAGCTCAACGCGCAGGCGAATCGCGTCGCGCGTCTGCTCAAGGGTGCAGGAGTGGTAGGTGGTTCGAAGGTGGGCGTGTGCATGCACCGTTCGGATCTGCTGCTGGTGGTCCTGCTTGCAGTGCAAAAATCCGGTGGCACATACGTGCCCTTGGATCCGCAGTTTCCGGCGCAGCGCCTCCAGTTCATGCTCCACGATAGCGGCGCGCGGGCATTGGTCATGACCGGTCCGCAGCCAGCGGGGCTCGAAGTTCCCGCCGGCGTGCGGGTGCTCGACATCGCCGCGATGCTGCATGCATCGCCGGCCGCAGCGGACGCGAATCTCAGTGACGGTCCGGGGCAGCAGGATCTTGCCTATCTGCTGTACACATCAGGATCGACCGGAAACCCCAAGGGCGTGAGCGTGTCACACGGCGCTTTGGCGAACTTTCTGCTCTCGATGCGGGAACGTCCGGGCCTCGACGCGCACGATGTGCTGGCGGCGGTCACCACCATATCGTTCGATATCGCGGGTCTGGAGCTGTATCTGCCGCTGCTGGTGGGGGCGAGGGTGGAGCTGGTGCCGCGGCAGGTGGCCGCGGATGCGCGCATGCTGGCGAATCATCTCGACTTATGCGGCGCTACCATGCTGCAGGCCACTCCGGCAACCTGGCGCATGCTGTTGGAAGCGGGTTGGCACCCCGGGCGGCAGTTTCGCGCGCTGTGCGGCGGTGAAGCCATGTCCCGCAAACTGGCCGATGAGATTCTCACGGTGGTCGGCGAATTGTGGAACATGTACGGCCCCACGGAGACCACCATCTGGTCGACCCTGGACAAAGTCGAGGCAGATGATGCCCCGATCAGTATCGGGCGGCCCATCGGCAACACCCAAGTGCACATCCTTGATCCGGCCGGAGAGCTGGCGCCAATCGGTGTGGTCGGGGAAATCTGCATTGGCGGTGCCGGATTGGCGGATGGCTACCATGGTCGGCCGGCCCTGACCGCCGAGCGCTTCATCCCGGATCCCTTTGCCGCGGTTCCCGGCGCACGCCTGTACCGGACCGGGGACCTGGGCCGTTGGGGCGAGGATGGCAAGCTGTACCACCTAGGCCGGTCCGATCATCAGGTCAAGATTCGCGGCTACAGAATTGAACTGGGCGAGATTGAGAAGGCACTGAGTCTGCACCCGGCGGTCCAGGTGGCGGTTGCCGCAGTGCGGGATGCGCGCACGGATGACCCGCGGCTGGTCGCGTTTGTCAGATTTCACGAAGGCGAGGAGGCCACCGTGAGTGACCTGAAGCGGGATCTGCGCATACAGCTTCCCGACTACATGATTCCCGCTCTCATCATGCCGGTGGATTCGATGCCCCTGACGCCAAATGGCAAGGTGGATCGCGCGGCGCTGCCAAACCCGTATGCTGCCGCCCCGATTGATGCGATTCTTCATGACCCGCCCGCGACCCACATGGAGCAGGTGCTGGCACAGGTTTGGCAGGCCGTGCTGAATATTGAGCGGGTTAGCGCGCTGGATAACTTCTTTGAACTCGGCGGATACTCGCTGTTGTCGTTACGAGTGACCAACTTGGTTGAGAAGCGCACCGGGCTGCAACTGGATCCTCGTGCATTGTTCTTCCAGAACCTGCGCGAAATTGCCGGTGCCTTGGAGTCGCGGGACTCGTTAGCCCGCGCCAAAACCCGGTGAATCTGCTGTCGCTTGGCAGCGCGCAGCGACGGCTTTTCGCAATTCACGAAGCTGCCGCCGCGACCAGCCGCGCGCCGCGCGCCGCGGTGCTGTGTTATCCCTGGGGTGCGGAGTACACCTACGCGCACCGCTCCATGCGGCAGTTGGCACTCAAATTGGCGCTGTCCGGCTGCCACACACTGCGCTTTGATTATTTCGGCACGGGGGATTCCGGGGGTGATGAATCCGATGCGGATGTCGCAGGCTGTGAGTCCGACGTGGAAGCGGCGATGGAAGCGCTCACCGACATTGCGGGAACCCCCCAGGTGACCCTGATTGGTCTGCGGGCCGGTGCCAACATTGCGGCAGCCGTGGCGGCACGCCATGCCTCGATCGTTGAGGCGCTGGTGCTCTGGGACCCCATCGTACCGGAGTTGCGATCGCTGCCTGGCGCGCTTCCGCGGCGCACTGCCATGTTCGTGACGGACCGCACCGAGTCGCGTGACCGGCTTGTCGAGCTGGGATTTGCGGGCGGGACCAGGCCGGCCACCATCGAGTTCGTGCCGACCCAGTCCCCCTGGTTGGAGTCGGCGACGATGACCGGCGTGCTGCCGGTGTCCGTCATCCAGCGCGTGATCGAATGGCTGCGGTAGTCACGAAGTTCACTGAGCAGGCGATTTTGCTGGGGCCGCGTCGCACCCTGGTCGGGGTCATCGCGCGCCCGCGAGTGGCGCCAGACCCCGCGCTACCGGCGGTTGTCATCCTCAACACCGGTATCGTGCACCGCGTGGGCCACAATCGCATGTACGTGACCCTCTCGCGCATGCTGGCGGCGGCAGGTCGAGTGACGGTACGTTTCGATCAGTCCGGCCTTGGCGACAGCGGGCCGCGCAACGACCGGCTGGCGCCGCTGGCTGCGGGCCTTGCGGACATCAAGGAAGCGCTGGATTCGGTCGAGAAGACCTACCAGGTTTCCCGGTTCGTCCTGATCGGTTTGTGTTCCGGTGCGGACCAGTGCGTCCTGTACGGACACACCGATCCGCGAGTGGTCGGCCTGGTAATCATGGACCCGACAATTCCGCCGACGCGTCGGTACTACGTGCACTACATCGTGCGGCGCCTGAGTCACGTGCAGAACTGGATCAGCGTCCTGACCGGTCGCAGCGGCCTGATGCGGATGGTCTCGGCCCAGCTGCTGCATCGCCTGCGACCTGCGGAAAAATCACGGCCTGCCACGCTGCAGGATCTGCAATTCAGCCCCTACCTTGGCAAGAGCTATGCGGCCTCGGCGGCGCTGGGTATGAAGCTGCTGGCGGCGTTTACCGCGCTGTCGCCGCGCCATGCCTATGCGCGCCAGATACTGGATGCATTTCCGGAAGTCTCCAGCGGCGGCACCCTGCAGCTGCAGTATTTTCCCGACAGTGATCATCTGTTCTCCGCGGCGCACGATCGGGCGCGGCTGTATCGGGTAATCATCGACTGGCTGGCCGTGCATTGGGCCGCGGACGGCAGGCGCACCAACGCGTGACAGTCACTCCCGGGCCGTTCCTGCGCAATGCGCTGTGGCTGGTCGCTGCGCCGGTGGTGTCGGCACCTCTGTCACTGCTGATCAATGCGGTCACCGCCCGCTATCTCGGCCCGACGGATTTTGGCATCCTGTACCTGGCCGGCACCTATACGGGCTTCGCGTTCGTGTTGGTGGAGTGGGGGCAGTTTGGTGCCTTGACGGGCAAGATTGCCGCCGATCGAACCCGCGCCGGTGAATTGCTCGGCAGTGCCATGGTATGGCGCTTCGCCGCAGCCGTCGTGATGGCCATCGTCGTATTGCTGCTGTGCGCGCTCGCCGGCTATGGTCGGCCGTTCCTCACCGTCCTGATTTTAATGTTCGCGGCTACCGGTCTCGGCACGGCGGCCGCGGCGGGGCAGGATGCCGTCCGCGGCTTCGAAAGGACGGACTTCGCGGCGCTGTCGTACATCGGCCAGCAGCTGCTCGTCGGGACGATCTCGATTTCAGTATTGTTGCTCGGTTTTGGCTTGCGCGGTCTGCTCCTCGGTCAGGTTGCCGGCGCTGTCATCGCCGTGATCTTCGTGCTGTCCATGCTGCCACGCCTGCAGATTCCGCGGTTGCTGGTGCGCCGGGAAACGATCGTCGAGCTGTTCCGCGCCGGACGCCCCTTCCTGGTATTTGTCCTGGTCGTGCAGCTTCAGCCGCTGGTCGACGGCGCCATGATGTCGCACTTCGCCTCGACCGAGGCCATCGGCTGGTATGCCGTGAGCCGCCGGGTGATAGGCATCGTGATTTTCCCCGCAGCCGCGATTGGCGGTGCGCTATATCCAACCCTGGTGCGCCAGTTCGCAACCGATCGCGAGGCTGCGCGTTCAACGGTGCAGGGCGCACTGCGGGTGCTGGCCCTGGGTGTATTTCCCGTGGCGCTCGGTTGTGTGCTGTTTCCGCAGCTGGGCGTGATGATCTTCAACGCCCGGACTTTCGCGCCGGCCGAGCAGAATGTACGGGTGCTCGCGGCATGGCTGTTCCTGATGTACTTCAGCATCCCCTTGAGCCAGTGCATCAACGCCAGCGGCCGCCAGGGGCGCTGGGCCGCCGTGCAGTTTGGCTGTGTGATTGTCAGCGCCATCGCCGATCCGTGGCTGATCGGCTGGTTTCAGGCTCATAGGGGTAATGGTGGGCTGGGCGTGTGTGTGGCCTCAGTGGCAAGCGAAGTGCTGATGGTGATCGGCGCCGCCTCACTGATGCCGAAAGGCGTGCTGGACCGGGCGGACTTTCTCCTGCTGCGCAACCCGGCGCTGGCGGGTGTGGCGATGGTGGTCGTGGGGCTCCTGGCCGGCCGCTACGGCGTGCTGTATGGCGCGGTGCTATCCGTGCTCAGTTACGCGGCCGTGCTGTGGGCGACCGGGGAGCTGCGCGGTGAGCGGTTGCGCAGCCTCCTGGACATGCTGCATCGACGCCCGGCCTGAGTCGCGACATCGTCTGCAGTAGGGCCCATCGGCGTTCAGGAGCATTTCAGATGGCAATCAGGACGGTCAGGGCGGCGACCGACGCGACGGCGATGCTGGTTCGGTCCTTGAACGCAAATACCACCGGGTCGTCATACATCTCACCGCGCTGCGCCTTCATCCAAATGTGGCTGACCCAGTAGAGCATCAGCACGCACAGCATCCAGATCACTTTTGGCTGATGATACAGGGATTGGATTTCCGGCGAATTGATATACAGCGCAAGCACCAGCACGCTGAGATAACCGGCGGCGGATCCGAGACTCTGCAGAATGGTAAGATCACCCACGATGTAGCCACGTCCGACGGCGTTCAACCGTTGCTGGCGGCGCAGCGCATCCAGTTCGGCAAAGCGTTTCACAAATGCCAGGCTGAGAAACAGGAAGACCGAAAACAACAGCATCCAAAAAGACAGCGGCACGCTCACCGCGGCTGCGCCAGCAATGACTCGCAGTGTGTAGAGGCCGGCCAGAGTCAGGGCATCGACGATCACGCGCCCCTTCAGGAACAGGGAATAGGCGATGGTGATGAGGTAATACGTCGCGAATACTTCAATGAATCTTTCCGGCAGTAAAACGGCAAGCAATGCGGCAATGAAGAACAGCGCTGGCGCCAGTAGCAATCCTGTCCGGATCGACAGGTCCCCGCAGGCGAAGGGCCGCTTGGACTTGCGTGGATGACTGCGGTCTGCGTTGAGATCCAAAAGGTCGTTGAGAATGTAAACCGACGAGGCGCACAGGCAAAATGCGACGACTCCCAGCAACCCTTTGACCAGGCTGCCCGCGACGGTCAAGTGGTGCGCAGCGAGCAGTGGCGCCAGCACCAGGAAATTCTTCACCCACTGATGCGGCCGCAGCGCCCGGCAAAGCGCG
>Ga0210387_10002623_pt1 | contig 13787 bp, 12 predicted proteins | sample IncBWC7OmetaG_FD_160108 | JGI IMG/M metagenome (GOLD analysis project Ga0210387, IMG submission 160108) | Forest soil microbial communities from Barre Woods Harvard Forest LTER site, Petersham, Massachusetts, United States - Inc-BW-C-7-O ...
CAGGTTGGGCAAGACCTTTGGCTCAGATTGTCCAGCTGGAAAGTGAGGGATCTAGGTAAACCAGACCTGATAACCTAGTAGATTTTAGTAATTGCAAAAATTATCAGTCATATTTATTATACATATTTATCAAGAAGTACTTCTGCTGCTCAAATAATTATTATGTAGGGATTTAATACATATAAAATTATTGGTGGAGCCTCTGGCTATCTTAGACAAGAATTTGGAGAACTTTAATTATTAGATGAAATTACCAAACTACAATATAACAATCTACTGTCCGATCATATCTATAGCACTTAATGTAATGTGACCATTCAACAATTTCAAGCATGGAAAGGAATTACATATATACTAAAAATGTTCATCCTGCCATAATCCATTTGCTGGAAACATTCAGATTTCATGTTTATGCAAAATGCAATAATTTCTCCTTGGCAAATTATAAAAAATACAAAAGCAAAAAGTGAAGCAGTTAAACCACCTAAATCTAATTTATTAAACTTTGTTGCAGCATAAAGAAGTATTTCTATTACTGTTAATTAACTTCAATACAAAGTAATAATAAAAGGAAACAATCAACAAGATTTGAATATAAGTGGGTTATAAAGTCTGACTATAACCATTATACCAAAAGAATTATAATAGTACAACTTAGTTGTACTGCCACCAGACTCTATATTGCACATTAGAAGGATTGTAGTAAGCTCAGGATTACATTGAAGTTACTATATTTTACAAAACCAACCAAAAAAAAAAGTTGACCACAATACTTCTGATGCCCAAATGTAGTCAAATATTCAACTTAACAATAAAAAACATAGTCTTGAATCATTTGATCAAGCTGAGAACCCAAATCCAAACAAAAAATTAAAGTTCAATAATACATGTAATACTCTTATAAAACTGTGGGATGGCGACAACTACAGTTGTGCATATGATGCTTTATTCATAATACTGTTTTCTATATGAACAGAACACCTTCTATATTAGAGAATAAAATTCCAAGACATTAATAACATACTAAATCTTCTAACAAGAGCTTTTTATAAAACATATATATAAGCTACAACCTTAGACACTGCAGAAGGTACAGTAAGACATTCTTTATATCAGAAATACTCAGATTATTTTCCATATGGATTAAATGGAACTAGTATTGGTGATTTGGCAAACTTTTTATTCAAGCGTAGAAACTACATCAGAGTATTTCAGCAAAGTTCTACTGTGTCAACAATTACATAGATGTACACTTTGTAATAGAAGAACAAATAAAATAACCAAATGTCATAATAGGTCTCCTGTGCTAATTTTGACTATGAACAATAACACCAAACTAGACATCAGTAAAAATATGGCACTTCTCATATCAATGCAAATCACTGATTATGAATTAAAAGGTATAATATATCTTGGAGACTTTCATTTTACATGTTATTTAACTACATCTGATTATAATATTTGGTTTCATGATGAAAAAAAAAAATGTTATGAAAAAGGTTACTTGAGTGATTTTAATAACTCTGATATGATGAGGATATGACACTGGCCTACGGATTCTCAAGGACTCCTTAGGACTGGCTGAGAAGTCTAAAAACTTTTCAAAGACTGGCTGAGGAGTGGTCAAAGACTGCCTGCCACAGCTCAAAGAGTCCTCTAGAAGTCTTACTAATGACTGCATGGAAGCTACTTTGATCAGCCAATAGGAATGTGAGAGGTTGCACTTTGGCCAGATAGAACCTCAAACATGTTTCACAGCATAATCATTTTACATCTTTAACTGTTATTCCTTCCTCTTGATTGCAAACATCTTGTATTCCTTTTTTTCATTTACTATCTTATCTGCAGATTCTCACTGTTTCAGTTTCAGTTACTATATTTAACAAAATCTCTGTTGATGTAATACACATGCCTGAAGTCAAGGGTTTCAAGTATATTGTGGCTGCCAGAGATGACATATCAGACACATATGAAGCTCAAGCTCTCAGAGTAGCACTTGCAAAAAATTAGCTCACTTCTTTTCAACTTATATATCTTATCAGTATGGAGCACCTCTTAAGGTAGTCACTGACAATGGATCAAAAGTACAGAAAGCTATTTCAAAAGGCTGATGGACAGAATGGGAATTTCCCAAGTTAAGATCTCTTCTTATAACTATTATGTCAGAAGGAGGATATTTTATATTTAAAGAAGCCACAGTAAAGTCTTGCAAAGGAAAGATTTCTGATTGGCCTCAGAAGGTTCCAGAAGCTGCTTTTACTAACAGGTGACAGTTAGTTAGATAACAGGTTCTCCTCTTATCAATTGTTAATATGCCCTTATTACTATTTGATTTGACAGGAGCCACCTTTTTGGTAAAAAAATTCTATTCTCGAATGTCCACTTCTGAATTACTGGCACTTTGTATTTAACAATTGTCCAAGTATAAAAATGACAACCATAAAATATCTGAGACTCTTAGAAAGTCCAGGTTTCAGTCTAAAGCTTAGTTTGAAAAACAATTTCAGAAAATGTTACAAAAGAATTGTACAATGCAGGGGAGTTAATTTTTATATGTAATAATAGAGTTGAAATGGAGCTGAATCGAAAGACCAAGCCTTGATATTTAAAACTATTTAAAGTAGTAGTAAAGAATTAAGGGGAGTTTACAAATCAAAGGAGCTGGATGGTATCATAATGGCCAGAAATACTGCTGCTTACCAACTATTTCCTCAGATCTCTAGAGATCATTGGTTCATGAGAACTGGATAAATAGAGAAGGCTGAAACAAAGAATGATTTAATGGAGTCAGATGGAGAATCCAGTTGGGACAGTAATTCCACATCCTCTTATAATTAGGTTTCCAAATTGGGAAAGCCCCTATTCTACAAAGGGTGAACATATTCCCACATTATTTTGGTCATGTTTATAAAATAGGGTCCACCCCTTTATTGAAAATTTCATCACCCATCAGAATCAGCTACCTATCAGTGCATCTAATTCTCTTGTTCTATAATGTCTATAACCAGTGTCATACAGCATCTATGCTAGTTTGGAATTATACACTAACAATTTCTCAAAAGTTAACACTATCAAGCCTATCAATATAACCACTAACACTGGTGAAAATGTTTCAAATATTAATCTGGCACAATTTTTTCATGACACTATTGATGTTTCCTCTGACCATTCCCCTGATGCTTGCACCTACCCTCCTATTTCAGCAATTTCATACATCAACCTGCTCTGTCCCAATAGGAACAAATACATCTCTCTATCATTCCTGCATCTGCTGAAAGTGCTCTGCAGGTCCACTGCTGCCTCAGAAATGTCATCCACAGAGATGCCTTATCAAATGAAGATCCTACACCCAGTTCTTCTATTTCCTTCATAACCTTAGGAGTACCTGTTGAACCATATAATAGGGATGAAATGCAAGTCATAGTAGATGATAATGAGGGAGTATTGCAAGGAGTATGGGGAGTAAAAAATACTTTGTTTAGTTCATTTATAAATGTGAAATGTTGCCCATGGTGTTGGTCTAGGTCCAGATCAAGTATACCCAGCTGCTTTGGCAGTGGAGGATCAGAGTAGTCTTTTATTGTTGTTAAGATTGGTTGAAGAGATATTGGTTAGGAATGAAGATGGTATGGTCTCAAAGGTTTCATTTTAACCTCTTTTAGTCATTTCCCCCATCCTTAAAATTTTCTTATCTAATTGTGCTTGCTATACTATAGCTGTGTCACTCATTTTTATATATGTTAGTTGTCATTTATTCACTCTCTCTATGCTACTTTTTTTTTTTACATTGCTATCAGTATTTTGGAAAAAATTATTATCTTAAAGCTGTTGCAATTGAGGACAATTGGTTCTTGGTTCCCTGTAGATGTGATACTTGCAAATCATTTATAAGTAAGATATATCCAAAACAATTAATGAACAAGGATTAGTTTAAATATTTATACCTTCAATTACATAATTTCCTTACTACAGCAGAGCTAAGGTGACCTTGTTAATTACATGATTGGTATAACTATACATTCACCCCTTGGTCAACTGTCAGATAGCAGGGACTTTGCATAAGCCTATAATTGTCACATTATATCAGCCACCAGGTTAGTCAGCATTGGGCATGATCTAAGTTGACTAATCATCATTGTATACAACTGTGCATAACATCATTGGCTATGCATTTACTGTGTATGGACTGTGCATTTGACTGTGCAATGATTGTACCATCAACTGTACATTATATTATTGGCTGTGAAAATGATTGTGCTCTAAGCTACAATTCCCTAACTTGGCCACTTAATAATCTAGTCCCCCAGTAGTATATAAAGCCTCAAGTTTGCAGAGTAAGTCAGTTACTTTTAGCCCACCTTACCTTACAGTAATCCATACCCCTATGTAGTTTACTGTGCCCCTCCAATATTATACGTTTTCTAGCCCTATACTTGTATAATCAAAACAGCATTATAGAGTATAGCCCAGTTTAAGTCCTCTTTTAGTCTATAAGTCATCAAGGGTTTCTACAGTCATCTTGTCTTGAAGTTAGTCTCTAAAGTTTGCCAGCTATTCAAAGTCTTGTCTAAAGTTGGAGCAGATCTCAGCTTAGTTATTTTTATAGAATAATCTTCAGTCCAAGTTCACTGCCAACTTTATATAACACCTCCAAATAGGCGGCTTCCAACTTATTCAATACTGTTCATCATGGAACCATGACCTGATTCCTCTGGTCTCACCTGTATCCCACAATCCGGCTGTCATCTTTTTGTTCTCACACACATAACCTGTTAATTTCCTACAACATATCATTTCATTAATAAAAACTTTCCTCTACCATGATTCAGTACTGCCTCCATCCTTTCATCCATGTCTTGAAGAAGCTCAGCAGATCTGGGGCAGATAGCAACCGGGCTGGGGATGGTGGGCCTGTTTACTTACTCACAATTCACCACAAACTCTCACCTGGTGGGATTATTCTCCTATTATTGTTTGTCTACCAGTCTACTTGGATTGTGATAATCTTCTTGATAAGTCATATTATCTAATCTTGGTCACTCAAGATAACAAGAGTATAAATTTTATCTATAATTGTTATTGGATTAGACACCTCTACCTTCCTTAGAACAACTGATCTAACTTGAATAAATTCACTTCCAGTCTAGTTCAGGTATAATATTTTTTATATAATGACATCAATCATTTCCCTACTACCCTTTCCTTATATTTGTCATTCTTGCCAAACACTGAAATGAAATTCCATAAGCCTTTAAAGAAAAAGAAATCTGGTCAATACATCTTATTCTTTCCTGTCAATGGTGTGAAGTCTATATTTTCAAATGTTATAGGTAACATGTTTGGGTTGATCAACCCTCTCCTTAGTATTTTATTCCATGATGATTCTCATGAGGCCATATCATCATTAGCCTAAGGGTTATAGTGCCCTTTACTTGCTTATGGTGAAATAATAAAAATGATAACAGAAGTGTGGACCATGCACTGAGCAGTCTACCATTTAACTCACTAATACACAATATTGATTTATCTCTGACATCTTTTTGTGTACTTACTTCCTGGTACAATATTCAGTCCCAAATGTTCAACATTCTGGAGTCCGATGACATGGCAAAATGTTTGTTATCGCCTCCTCTGATCAGTTATCAATATTGCATGTGCCTTAATGGTGATTCTTGTCCTTTGGGACATTACATGGGTTATGTAAGGTAACATGCTCCCACAGGCTGTTTTACTAGTTCTTTTCCTTCCACCACTGACTGGCAGAATGCCAGTGGCTTGGTGAGCATCAATTAATTCCTCTCACCAATTATACCTCAAATTCAGCTTTGACATCAACATTCTAGTTCATTTTGATCCAAACAGAATCAGATTACCCTGAAAATGACTACTTGCAGCTTGGGTCCACCTCTTACAGCTATCTTCCAATTGATGACTGTTATCTACTCAATTTCCTCAGCATGCTTGAGAAAGCAGATCCAACCTGGCCACTTTATATAAGGGCCCATTCCCTCCTGATCATCACATAACTCACCACTACACTTTACAGCCAAACAAAAATGTCTGTGTAAGTCATTGTTTTCATTGAAAAAATTAACTGTTAACCATTAACTAATCATATACAATTACAGTCTGAACAGGTCCAACTACTCTTATTCTACATCTTGCCAATTTTCCATTTCAGGCATCTGATTTACAAATTAAACTACCTGAAAAATTGGGTAATACCTTACTGCCATTTTTTGGAACAGATAATCTTTCAGGCTGATATACTTGTAATATACTAATACATTCATAAGCCCATACTCTTAATTTAATCAATGTCATCAAGAAGTATGACATCCTTACCATTATGGGTCATCATATAGACCTGTACAAAGTAAGTTTGTCTTTCCATTCATGAGGGACAATCATACTGAAGCTGTGCAGTTCTAGTATGGGGATCTAAGAGTCCACCTGACCCCTACCTGTCTCCAGTGTATGTTGGACAATATGACTATTGTGTCATGTATTTTTTTGAAATCACAATACACATATTTATTGCTCCCAACACTTCACATAATTCTGGAACCATGTGATTTACCATGCCTCTGTTATCATTTTCCTCATTTCCTCTATAACTCTTAGGCTAATGAGATCTTGGTCCATTAACCTAGTGTTTAGCATATGTCTATAAAGTGCAGTCTAATCTAATATATTAGAATGTTAACTTGAACGTGATCCAGGTAGAAAACAAATGGTAAACTAAGTAGCATCATTATCCTTAAATGTTAGAGAATGAATGAATGTTTGGCATTAGGCTAGGTGTCCATCATCTTCCAATTGGCTCAGGTCCTCATCAGGTGGAGGTTCCTTGAAACAAATCTAAGATGCTGGTGACTGAAATTTCTCCCAGTGCAAAGGAAGACAACACAAAAGACTTGGACTCAAGGGGCAACACCCAGCTCGAGGGGAAGGACTCCATAGAAGTTTCCTGCAGATGGCAGACAGATACAAAGTTTATATACAGGTTTATTTTTTGGAATGAATAATATAAGTTGGAGTTCACTAAAGCACTAGAGGGTGTGTGGATGCTTGAAATTGGAAGAGACAGGATAGATGACCCCCAGAGAAAAGACAGTTGAGAAGTGGGGAACTCCACTGCATCCCATATGGGCAAAGTGGATAGACCCTGGATTTATGAAAGGGGTCAACATATCAACTCCTGTGGCAAGGTCAACAAGGAAGCCTAGGATATTGAGATCCTGAGAGTCAGAAGGATCCCCTGGAAGATTGGTATTGAACTCTGAAACTGATGGTGAGATGCTTGCCAACTCAGAGAGGAATTTAAGTCCATATTTGGACACCTGTGACCAGTGGCAGATTGTTTGGCTGTGATGTCTGCAGTCAAACATTGCCAGCACTCACCCATTCCCTCTGCAATTAATTACAGAGGATATTTTCCTCCAACTTTAGCTCTTCACAGTTGTACTACAGAGAGCTTTCCCTCAGCCCTTTGTTCTCATTTCAGCTACTTTGCAGATCAAGTCTGTTTGACCTGCAAGCAAATCTGGGAGTCATAGCTCTGATTTGATTCACACAGCTATTTAAATTCACAGCTGCTCTCTCACAATCCACCCCATGATAATGCACACAACATCAATAGATGTAGATGCTGCTCTCACAAGGTTAAAAGTTAGAGGACCAGTGGTTTCATGTCTGAACCCAGTTCAGATGCACATCAAATCTGTCAGAACTGTTCATAGTGGTTCTGGTTCCAGTTTGGGCAATGTATTGAACCAAACTGGTAGTTCAGTTTCCGGTTTCATCAGAAAGTATGAAAACTGAATCAAACTGGACTTCAGCAACACTAATTACCGGCTGTCCAACATTGTGATCCATGGACTGGAGGGATGTAGAAGATGTCTGAGAGGTGGACATGGTCACAATGTATGGGAGGACTTGGAAGAATGGTGGGGTGACATGTCATGAGTGTGGAAAATCTTGACTCAGTAATTTGGACTGTGAGAATGAGTAAGCATGGTAAAGAGCCAAGCTAATCAAGGGCTGGCTGGTATGTAACTTGAATAGGTTCAAGTTGGCCAGACATGGTAACTTTCCAGTGAGGTCAAAGCTGCATTTGAACAGCTAAACATCAGGGTGGCAAGAATAGCTCAATACACAACCTGGGCCTCCTCAATAAATAAGCTTTCATAATAAATGACACTGTGGCCAAGTAGTGGTACAATGCTGCCTATTCAGATGCACTAAGTTGAAACCTTGATCATAATTGGCATGGGCCACGAGACTCGGAGACATTGAACCATAACTATCAGGATGTTTGAATATTAATGAAGTCTGAAGCAATGAAGCTGACTGAGGCATTAAAGCTAGAGAAAGATGTTATCAGTCTAAGGCCCTCTGCCAGCAGTGCTAATAAGCCACAGTCTGAATCATCTATGCAGTGGAGTGCTACATCTTGAACTTGAAGACATGTGGCACATTAATATTACTTTTTGTCTCTGTCTAAATTTAGGTTGAACCACATTTCTCAGTTCAAACTTTAAGCCCAGTAAAAAGCCGCTCTGAGCTGAGCTGCGTACTCTGCCTGAATCTGCGGTGAGCCAAGATCTACAGTGTTTTTAAAGATTCAGAGTTGCTGACATCACTCACTCTGATCATGATCTCAGCATCAACTGCTGTTTAATAACCTTCAAATATATTCTGATTAAAATTGCTTTGAATAAACACTATGATGTGACTTGAATTTAATATTCCTGTGTTTAATACAGTTTAAATACATAGTTTTTATTCAACTCCATCTAACCCACATGGTCCGTGTGCTTGCCAGAACTTCACTTATAGAGCCTGTTCTATTGGCGGCTTTGCCATCTTCTTTATCCCCTCATGGTCTCTCATAACACTTTCTCTGCCATCCAGTGCTTTCTCCATACCCTCTACTACCTACTATGCATCTCAACTGCTCATGACACTGACAATCTCAGAGTCTCATTAACATATATCCAGGTAATTTATAGCATCACTGTTTCCAATGTGTTCTAGGGTCAACTGAAAGGTAAATTTCTCCCATAACTGTATGGGTCTTCACTCTGATACACCTTTGTTGCCTGGGCCAACATCTGTTGAATTCGCCACTACCAACCACCACACGCTCTCTCAAACCAAGGGAATGTTTAGCTGTGATGGTCTGTGTGCTGAAGATGGCCAAATTGCTGGTGTCTTCATTGAGCACTAGTGAAACCACCATCAGCACATTAACCCACTATATGTGTCAGCATATACCTATCATCCCATGATTTTGACTTTTGTATTTTAACACTGGTCTCCAAATCTGAACACCACCTATTCAAGTCTCCAAAGCAGTGAGGATGACCATCAGAACCAACCTGCAGAGGGTGAAGTCAAAGTGACTCAGAGGTAAACTTATGCTCCCATCCAAAACATTACTAACTGCATGGTAAGTCCTTGGCACATTGATATGCCTACAACTGACCTTCATGCTACTAATCTATTACCCCAGCCACATCCCATTTCGCCCATAAAAACTCCCTCAAGCCCTTATCAGGTGAACAACTCTCTTCTGTGCCTGACCTTGATAGCATCTGAGCTGAGCCCTCACAAAACTGTCCACATATTAACCTACTGTACATGTTTGCATATATACCTGACTGATTTTAATTTTAATTTTAGTACTATAGTGCCAGTCTCCACATTCCAACACTATCAATTCAAGTCCCAGAAGTGACAACAATCAGGGACCAACCAGTGGAGGTGAAGCGGCCTGGAAATAAGTCTATGGTGGCATTGGAAACAGTGCTAAGTGCTCAGTAAGTCACACATTGATACAATTTCTTGCCTTTGCTAAGTGGTCCTCATTAAGTAACCTCTTTGCGATAGATTACCTCAAAAGTCACTCATGTACCACAACAGAGTTCAGTACAACTTAGAATGCCCTCAATTCAGCCATAAACAAGGTATGGGCCCCCACTTTGAGTTAACCGTAATCACACTTATTATATTCCATATTAGCTAAAAGTATGAAGCATTGAGTCAGAAGAAGAAATCAGAGGTCGCCACTAATAAATCTCCAGCAAAGGAGACTGGTACTGCCATGACGGTAATGTAATACCACAGGGATTAGATTAAAATCAGGTGTGTTACAATTTTTTTCCATCTTGAAACTTCTGGTAACGTACTTGGCATGCTAGGTGATGAGCTACATGTGTGAGAATGCAAAATGGTGGGGCTGGATTTGGATATGAAAGGAATGCAGAGGAGGTCAGATCACTGCAGATTTTATCTGTGAAATTTGTGTATATATATCATCAACTGAAATCTGTGGTCTTCAGCCCACTTCAGAGTATACATGCATGACTTTGATCTGCTTTTGAATTTTGACAATCTCGCATATGACATAAACTTCCATGCATAAGTTCATGTTCAATACAAAATACATCTTGTTGTGCATTTGTAAGTTCTTCACTGCAGCCATCATATGCATAGTATTTAGGTCCAACCACTATTCCATCCAAAACAATCATTGTTCTTTCTGCTTTTTGCTCATCATTGTCATCATTATCAACATCCATTGCATTGTTTGCATTGAATCTGGCCAGTGCAGCATCTTGTACAGCTAGATCAGCATCTTCACCTATAAGTGCAGGAACAACACCACTTTCATCTACTCCAAGTAGTGCAGCAGGATCTTCTTCAGTTATCCTGTCTGCAGTTTTCTTGAATGGCTGTGAGCATCCAGAGCAAGAATGCTCATCAGCACTCTGAATAATTCCCTGTTCTCCCAATATAGAAAAACCTTGCTTTGTGACTTCTATAATTCTAAGTCCATCTGAAAACTCCAATCTACAATCAGATGCTTCTGCAACTATTTGAACAGATTCTTGATTAAATGCTTGCCATATCTGCTGATGAGTGACCTTTCTGGAATCTGTTTCTTGGGTGGCCCAAAAAGTATTATTCCAGAATTCTGCAAAGGCTGAAGATGATCTATGAAAGCTATAAGCACCATTTAAAACTGCTTTAGAAAAAATGCGATCAACCCAGAGTTGCTGGCCAATTTTAAGATATTTGGCTGAGTTCAAATAATATCTGCTCCATATATTTTGACTCACTGAACTTTCATGGTCTGCATAGTATTTTGTCTGACACTATAGTCATTTACCACTAAGAACAAAAACCTTGTCATAAATTCTTGAGTCTTTGATAAATGTAACTTTGGGTATATCATGAGTATTACAAGTCCTTAAAAATTAGGGACCCATTTTCTTATGGTACATTTTGGGGGTGGAATTCAGATATTTGATGGTGAGAAGATTTAACTTGATTAAGCATCATTTGGTCTGATGACTTGTCTCATGACCTCCAGACATGTGATAAACAGAATCACATGTAATGATTGTGGATTATAATATTTGGTTTCATAATGGTAGAAGTACAGGAAAAACATGTTATGAAAATGTTATTTGAGTGATTTTAATAACTCTGATTTATTGACATGTGATAGAAAAAAAGCTGTACTTGTAATATATACACAAAAATTATTAGAACACCATACCACTGCTTGAGATACTAACATCCACAACAGGATGAGTAACATGCCAGGTGAAGCATTGAAATATTGATAAACTAGTAGTGTCTAGAGGCACAGACACTGGTTCTGCATGTCCATGGATTGAGCTCGGCATCCACAGCCATGACTGCTGATAATTTGCAATCCCCTCAGTACAGAAAACATTGACAGTTCAACTGGGTAGATCAGAGATCCCCCTTCCAATGGCATTCAGACTGGTGCACATGACACTCGACGAGGATATCCTGGCCAATGGCCCTCCATGGTCAGGCAAAAAACAATACTGCTAATCAGTGTCACAGAGTGGTGGTCCCCTCGAGAAGCCCCCCATATTGAAACCGCCATTTGTTGCAAGGTACTGGCCAGAGTTCATGGCCAGGTTCATATCTTGGAGAGCTGGATGGTTGAAATTTTGATGGGCAGGTGCAAATTGGAGTGCATGTATTGGTGAAGATGTTGAAGGCAGGCAAGCGATTCTAAAACAACTTTGTTATATATTTGTTTTTGTTGTGGTCACAGGACACATCCTGCCAGGGTGAAAACCAAATTTTGCTGGTTGGGTCACAGGTCACACCATGCAGCGAATCCACTACCAATTCTCCCAAGCCACAGCCTGCAATATGAAGCATAAACACAGATGATGTAGAGATCCTGAGCATGATAAATTTTGCATTGAAATAATACTATTGATAAATCCGTACAGTGAACACAAGGAAAGATCACCTCCCCAGGCTCAAGCTATATATAATTCAGCACAAACACGCAGAACATGCCAATGTTGCCTAGAGACTGCACATTGAATGTGAGGACAAGGTTAATGAGGAGGGTGTGGGACTCTGCATTAGGGTCTGCACCCTTCAATTTGTAATGGTGCATGAGGGCTATGAGGTGGTCTTTGGTGGTGAGCAGGGGGCAGAGATCAGGGCTGTGAAGAAGGTATTTGGGGCGGCTTTTCGGTTGGGGAGGGGAAGGGGGGATGGGAGTTGGTGGAGTTAGTGGAGGATGCAAGAAGAATGATAGTGCATGTGAGGAATAGGGATATTAAGGCTGTGAGTTCAGGGACTGTGCAGATGTGGGCTGTGATATTGGGGAAGGGAGGAGGCCACAGAGTGTGCAGAAGGGGCAAGTGCAAATGCGGGTTTGTGGTTTGCATCTGTGTAGAAGATTAGGTGTTCAGTTTGGGGTGGGGTGAAAGGAATGGATCTGATGTTAGCATACCTTTTTAAATGTGGGGTTGTTCTGTGTGGAGCTTTTGAGTGGTTTGTTTGTTGGGGTGTGTTTGGATGCTAAGTGTTTGTGCAGATGGTGAGACCTTTGAGGAGAAAGGGGAGGTTGCCATTGGAAGTGTCTTCAAGGCCTTCAATGACATGATGGCTGATGATGGTGGAGGGTGTGGTTTGAGGGGAGGATGCTGGTGGGGATATCAGGTGTGTTTCCATCTATAGCTGGGTGATTGGATGTGGGGTTAAAGATGGAGAAGTATATGTGTTATATGTGTGGATGTGTACCTCTGCACATGGGGTTGGTTGTTGGGGAGTGAAGCTGGGGATGTTGGAAGTGAATAATGCCACTTTTAAAGTGGGACTAAGTGTTTCCCAGTCATATTGTTGGATTGTGGGGATGATTTTACCACACATAATATGGTTGTTTCCACAATTATTGTAACCTAGCTTTTGAGGCTTTCTCACAGCAATTTTTAAATCTCTGAGGTGACTTTAGTGAAGTTTTCTGAGCTGAATCATTCATTGGTGAACTGGATTGAGTAGATACCAGTGGTTCCGGCAGTAAATGAAGCTAAACAGCTAGGAGATTGTTGTGCAAGAGTACTGTTCAACCTGGAACGCCCAGTTGTCTGAAGATGGGAGTTGGGGAATGTTAGATGTCAATTCAGCCCGGATTCAAATCATACACACCTTCCCAATGATATATCAGAGTCTGTAAATTCCAACATAGCATGTGCTTTTCCTCCTGATATGAAGGTGGGACTCCGTAGGAGATCAGCATCTTGTATGCACTGAATGAGGGCAAGAATGAGCCAATAGAAACATGGTGGTGGGTACCGATTATATGGGGCAGTGTCGCTCATATCCTGCCTCCAAGTCTCTGGCAGCTGACTGAGCACTGATTGCTGATCCATGTATAGCACCAGCTTGACCTGCCAGTGTTGGTTTGCCCCTCATGGGCTATAACCTCACATTTTTGC
>Ga0210387_10002625_pt1 | contig 13772 bp, 10 predicted proteins | sample IncBWC7OmetaG_FD_160108 | JGI IMG/M metagenome (GOLD analysis project Ga0210387, IMG submission 160108) | Forest soil microbial communities from Barre Woods Harvard Forest LTER site, Petersham, Massachusetts, United States - Inc-BW-C-7-O ...
CGATCGTGGTTGCAAACTGACTCGGCATGCCCATGACGATCAGCAAAATGATCAGCACAGCGACGATGCGCAAGCTCACGCGCGTAATACTGCGCAGGGTTTCAACTTGCCGCCGATCCAACTTTGGGCGGTCGAGCAGGTGCTGCAGCCAACCATCGAGCAGCAGCAAGGCGATGAGTACGCCGATGACGATCAACACATCCAGCAGCAGTCCATGGGCAAGGACTTGCGACTGCAGCGCTATCAGCGACGCCCACTGGCTGTAATCGCCGGCGAGCTGGTTTAGATCCGAAATGCGCCGATTGAGCAGCGTCAGTATGGTTTGATCAGCCGCGATCGCTTTAGTGCGCCCGACCAGAGCGGCGGCGTCTTCGTGGCTGCGCTGCACTTGCGTAACTGCCGTTGCATGACCGGCAAGTTCCGGAATGCCGCTTTTGGTGTTCTCAAGGCTGCTTGACAGACCCGCACGACGCGCGATCAAGGCCTGAACCTTCATTTGTGCGCTGACTCGCGCCGCCTCCAGCGCCGCTACTTTCTGTCTTAAAAACCGCCAGTCGCGAAATTTGCCGATCGATCCGTGTTGATTGTCGAGCGCGGCAGCCTTGGCGGCCGCCGCAGCCGGTTGCGCTTTCGTTTGCGCTGCATGCTCCTGCACCATGGTTTCGATCTGTTGCCGGGGATTGCCGCCGCCATCGACCAGATTTTGGTTGGCCTCCTCGAGCTCATCTTTGTCCAACTCCAATTGCGATTGGGCAAGGTCCAGTTGGTCCTGGATCTTGTCCTTCTGGTCTGCCTTGGCCTGCGCCAGCGCGGCGCTGAGGTCATTCACGCGTTGCTGATCTGCGGCGAGCAGGGCCTGGGACTGGAGGATGCGCGCTTGAATGGCCGCAGCCTCGGAATTCAACGCGGGCGGATGAGCTTCGACATCGCGCAACGCCTCGGTGAAGGCAAGGTCGAGCTCGTGATCCGCGATGCGCAACGCCGATTGGGCGAAAGTCTGCTCTTCCGCACTGGACGCCGCCTGCATCAGTCGTTGCGCGGTCGAGTAGGTGCTTTGGTCAACCAAATCCGTAGACGTGATCGCGGCCACCTGGTTTTTGCGCGCCCGAAGCGTGGGCGGCGCAGTCTTCCACCATGCGAATCCGGCTAAGATCAGCGACAGGCCCAGTGCGCCGCTCAAGATTTTCTCTGCGAGGGTGAATCGTTTCACAGCCCATCCCTTTCCTTAGTGCCAACTGCCGACGGCTTCACGGGCGGCTTGGTTCAAGGGTCGCGCGACCAAGCCGCTCTGAGACACCTTGATGTCATATAACGCGCCATCCGCCATCGGCAGAAAAGTGGCGCTCCCGTATAACGCATCCATCCAGGGCACCCAAGATCGGTAGCGATGGATCAATTCCCAGGGATCGATGCGGCCGGGTGCATGCAATTCATAGACGGTGCGCGGTTCGCTGCGTTCGTCCTCGATGCGCGAGTACCGGCCGCTGATGCGTTCCAGGCGATAAGCCGCATCGAACCCCACGAGATTCGCAAAGGCGTGCCACTTTAGGACTCGGGCATCGACCTGCCACTCATCGCCGCGCAGCGCAAAATTCGCGCGTTCGCCGTCGGGGTAGCTCAAAACCGCGTCGAACTGGCGCTCCCCGACCTTCGATAATTGCAGCTCACCCGCGGCCTGCTCGTAGCTGAGGCGCTGGTAGCTGCGCAGATTGTTGCCGATGAGCAGCGCGCAGGCGGCGGCCAGGAAGAAGATGAGCGCAGCCGCACCATGCGCCATGCCGCCGATGACTCGCCGCCGCCGCAAGCGGCGGATCGCGGCGATGAAAAACAGCAGACCGAGGAGCCCGCAGACAACGATTAGTGCGGTGAATGTCATGGCGATGGATCTTAACGGGAACCGGAACCGAACCTCATGGGACTAACAAAACACTTAGCCCGGTCCCGGTGTCTCGTTGCAGACTGGTGTAGTTTGCTTTGTTTCCAATGATTTGCAAGTGGTGCCGGTCCTACACGCACCGACATGCGTATTGATTTCGACATCGGTATCGGCAAGTATGCTGAAAAGGGGATATTCAGGTAATGTGGATCGTTCAAGTTGCGCTGCGGCGCCCATACACGTTCTTGGTGATGGCGCTGCTGATTCTCCTCGCAACACCTTTGGTCCTTCGCCAGATGTCGACCGACATCTTCCCGGAAATCGACATTCCCGTCGTCAGCATTGTATGGACTTATTCCGGGCTATCGGCACAGGAGATGGGTCAGCGCATCACGGCAGTGACCGAGCGCACGCTCACCACGACCGTCACGGATATCGAACACGTCGAATCCCAATCCTTTTACGGTTTGTCGGTCACTAAGGTCTTCTTTCAGCCCAACGCGAATATCCCGACGGCCATCGCTCAAATCGTGGCCACGGAGCAGCAGCAACTGAAGCAGCTTCCGCCTGGAGCTTTGCCGCCGCTGATCATTAAATACTCCGCCTCCGCCATTCCGGTCATTCAACTCGGAATCTCCAGCCCGACGATGACAGAACCGGCGCTGTTCGACGCGGCATTCAATTTCCTGCGCCCGCGGCTGGTCACCATTCCCGGCGTTGCCGTGCCTTACCCCTACGGCGGCAAATCGCGGCTGATCTCGGTGGATCTCGATACCTCAGCGCTGCTCGCCAAAGGCCTGACACCGAATGACATCGTGAACGCGGTCAACGCGCAAAATCTCATCCTACCCTCGGGTACGGCCAAAATCGGATCGACCGAATTTGCCATCGCATTGAACGGATCGCCCGATACGATTGCGGGGCTCAATCACATCCCGGTCGTGACCAAGAACGGCGCCACCACTTATTTGTCGGAGGTCGCGCACGTCAGGGACGGATTCTCGCCGCAGACGAATATCGTGCGCCAGAACGGGGAGCGGGGCGTGCTGATGCCCGTCATCAAGAACGGGGGCTCCTCGACCCTGGACATCATCAGTAACTTGCGGGCGGTCTTGCCGGTTGCCGCTCAGATACTGCCGAAGGACATTGTCATCACGCCCCTTTTCGATCAATCCGGTTTCGTGAAAGCGGCCATCAGCGGCGTGGTGCGCGAGGCGGTGATTGCTGCCTGCCTGACCGCGATGCTGATTCTGGTGTTTCTGGGCAATTGGCGCAGTACCTGCATTATCGCGGTGTCCATTCCACTTTCCATTCTGTGCTCGATCATCACCCTGTACATCGTCGGGCAGACGTTGAACATCATGACCCTCGGCGGCCTTGCGCTGGCGGTCGGCATCTTGGTCGACGATGCGACCGTCACGATTGAAAATATCGAGCGGCATATTCATTTAGGGTCGGATCTGCACAAAGCCATTTTGGATGGTGCCGGCGAAATCGCTGTCCCGGCGCTGGTATCCACGTTGTGCATTTGTATCGTGTTCGTGCCGATGTTTTTCTTGACGGGCGTTGCACGGTATTTGTTCGCGCCGCTGGCGGAGGCGGTGGTGTTCGCGATGCTGGCCTCTTATGTTCTGTCGCGCACGCTGGTGCCGACCCTGGTCATGCTGTTGATGGATCACACGCCGCCGCACGCCGATGCACCTATCAGCTACCTGCAGCGGGTTTACCGGGCATTTGACGCGCGCTTCGAAAGGCTTCGCGCCGGATACAGCAGCATCCTCGCTGCAGTGCTGGAGCGGCGGCGCGCCTTTGCCGGCGGCTTCCTGGCGTTCTGCGTGCTCTCCTGCGGGTTGGTGTTTCTATTGGGGCGGGATTTCTTTCCCAGCGTGGACGCCGGTCAAATTCGACTTCACATGCGCATGCCCTCCGGCACGCGCATCGAGGAGACTGCACGGGCGGCGGACCAGATCGAAGCCGTCATCCGCACCGTGATACCGGCGAGCCAGCTCGGAACGGTGCTCGACAATCTCGGCGTCCCCGTCAGCAGCATCAACAATACTTACAGCAACGCCGGCGCCTTCGGCACCTGGGATGGTGAGATTCAGATATCGCTGAATGAAGGACATGCGCCGAGCCAGCGTTATATCGAAGAAATGCGGCGCCAGCTGCCCGCCCGCTTCCCGGGCGTGGAATTCTTTTTCCAGCCTGCCGACATGGTTACGCAGATTTTGAATTTCGGGCTACCCGCTGCCATCGACGTGATGTTTACGGGCGCTGATGTGCGGACCAACTACGGGTTCGCCGCGAAAATCATGAAGCAGATCAAACAAATTCCGGGCGCCGTGGACACCCACATCCACCAAAGGCTGGATCTTCCGACCTTGGCGTTGCAAATGGACCGTACACAGCTGCAGACATTGGGATTGACCGCCAACGATGTGGCGCAGAATCTGCTCGCGACAACAGCCGGTACGACTCAGACATCGCCCGGCTTCTGGTTGGATCCCGCGAACGGGGTGGTTTACAATTTGGCGGCGCAGTCGCCGCAGTATCAAATCGACAGCGTGGATGCGCTGCTGCGTACCCCGGTGCGGACGGCGTCAGGCAGTTCGCCGCAATTGCTGAGTAATTTGGTCAGCGTCGCGCCCGCCGCCCAACTCGCCGTGGTATCGAGATATAACCTCACTCCTGCCGTCGATGTCTTCGTGAGCGTGCAGGGAAAGGATCTGGGCAGCGTCGCCGTCAAGATCAACGCGCTGGTCGATGACATGCGATCGCAATTGCCGCGAGGGTCGGCGGTAGCCGTGAGAGGACAGGCGCGGACCATGCGCTCCTCATTTGTTGAGCTGGGCGTGGGTCTCGTGATGGCGATCGTCATGGTGTATTTATTGATCGTGGTGAACTTTCAGTCCTGGATCGACGCCTTCATCATCATCACCGCCTTGCCGGCGGCGCTGGCGGGAATTTGTTGGATGCTGTTCCTGACCGCGACCACGTTGAGTGTGCCGGCGTTCACCGGGGCCATCATGACCATGGGTGTCGCCACCGCCAACAGTATTTTGATTGTGTCGTTTGCGCGGCAGCGCATGAACGAAGGCTTGGATCCGGTCGGTGCCGCTCGCGATGCGGGTGCGACCCGCATCAGACCCGTATTGATGACCGCGCTCGCCATGATCATCGGCATGATTCCCATGGCCCTGGGCTGGGGCGAGGGCGCCGAGCAAAACGCCCCCTTGGGCCGCGCGGTCATTGGCGGCCTGTTGTTTGCCACGGTCTCCACCTTATTTTTTGTACCCGTCATTTACGCCGGTTTGCATCGGCGTCTCGAACAGCGCAAGCAAGCGCGTGGGATAATTTAGTATGTCAAAACAATCGCGCGTGCCGCCCGTGAAACGCGCAAGGTTCATCGTCGGCGCCATTGTTTGCGCCATGCTGGTGGGAGGCGTCGTCATTTTTGTGATACGAAGCTTCCAGGCTACAGCGCTCGCGGCATCCACGGAACTTCACGCCAAGCAGTACGTCACCACCATCAACCCCAAGCCGGGCGGTGAAGGAATGCCTTTGACCCTGCCGGGCACGCTGCAGGGTGTCTACGAAGCCACGGTGTACGCGCGCAGTAACGGATACATCCTGCGCTGGACCAAGGACATCGGCAGTTCGGTGAAGAAGGGCGAACTGTTGGCGGAAATCACCGCCCCGGAAATCGATCAGGAACTATCGCAGGCAGTGGCCGCACAGCAGCAATCTGCCTCGAGCGAAGCCCTCGCAAAAAGCACGGCGGAGCGGTGGCAGAGCCTGCGCGAAAAGGACGCGGTCACGCAGCAAGACTTGGATGAACGGCAGAGTGCCTACCTTCAGGCGCAGGCCAACCTCGCCTCAGCGCAGGCGAACAGCGCGCGGCTGCGCAATTTGCAGGGCTTCAATAAAGTGGTTGCGCCCTTCGATGGCGTCGTGACCAGCCGCACTATCGACGTGGGCGACTTGGTTGATGCCGGGAATGGCGGTGTGGGCAAGGCCATGTTCACCATCGCACAGCTTGATCCGCTGCGTCTCTATGTGTTCGTGCCGCAGGTGTACGCCCGGCAAGTCAAGGTTGGCGACGTGGTCACGGTGAACCTGGCGGAGCACCAAGGCGAAGAATATCAAGGCACCATTGCCCGCACCGCGCGGGCAATCGACACCGGCACGCGCACCATGCAGGTCGAGATCAGGGTGCCGAACCCGAAAGAGGCGCTCATCGCGGGCGCCTACGTGCAGGTGAATTTGCCGATCAAGCAGGACGGGACGGCACTGCTCGTTCCCACCAACGTGCTGTTGTTTCGGCCCGACGGTCCGCGAGTCGCGACGGTCGATGCACAAGGGCGGGTGCGGTTGAGCATCGTCAAGCTCGGTACGGATTTTGGCAGCACCGTGGCCGTCATGAGCGGTCTTCAGGCCGAAGACCGCGTCATTCTGAATCCGGCCGACTCGCTTGCCGACGGCGACGTCGTGACCGTGCGATAGCGATGCGCAGCGGCCTTGCACATGCGGCGTGGTCGATCGGCATAACTGCCCTGCTCACCGGCTGTGCGGTGGGACCGGATTACCACCGGCCTGCGGCCGATATACCGCCGGCATGGCAGCCGACGGCGCCTTGGCATGAAGCCATGCCGAGCGACACGGCGCTCAAAGGCAATTGGTGGGAATTGTTCCAGGATCCCGATTTGAACCCCCTGGTGGAGCAGGCCCTCACCAGCAATCAAAACCTGCGCGTGGCGGCCGCGCGCCTGCAGCAGGCACACGATCAGCTTAGCGTAGCCCGATCGGCCTTGTTCCCTTCCGTGGAACTGTCTTCTTCGGCATTGCGCAGCAAGGACTCCGCGAACCGTCCGCTGGCTGCTTACTCAGTCCCGAACCAGTCCACCGTGCAGAACGATTTTCGTATCGGACCCTCAGTGAACTATGAACTCGACCTGTTTGGGCGAGTGCGGCGGGAGGTGGAGGGTGCAAGGGCCACGGCGGAGCAGGCCGAGGCGGATTTCGAAAACACGCGGCTGGTGCTGATGGCCGCCCTGGTCACGGATTATTTTTCGCTTCGAGAGATCGATGCCGAGATCGATGTAGTGCGCCGCAGTTTGGATCTGCAACGCGACGCGCTCAACTTTGTTTCATCGAGGCATGATTTGGGATTTGCGACGGGATTGGACCTGGCACAGCAGCAGGCACTGCTCGATGCCAGCGCGACCCAGCTGGAGCTTCTGCAAAATCAGCGCGCGCAGTTCGAGCACGCGATCGCGACGCTGATCGGCACGCCTGCGCCGAGCTTTACTCTTACACCTTCCGCCGCCGCGCCGCCCTTGCCGGTGTTGCCGGTGGGACTGCCCTCTGACCTGTTGCAGCGCCGCCCTGATGTGGCTTCCGCCGAGCGTGCCATGGCGGCGGCGAACGCCCGCATCGGCGTGGCGCGCGCCGCGTACTTTCCCAGCATCGACCTTGCGCCGGGTTTGGGCGTGCCGAGCGCGGGCTGGGAGAGCAACACGCTGGCGAGCTTGTTCACAGCGCCCGCCCGGCTCTGGTCGATCGGCCTCTCCGCCTCGCAGACGCTGTTTGACGCAGGACTGACGCGGGCCAACGTGCGGTTCGCCGATGCGGACTATACGGCAGCCGTGGCTGCGTACCGGCAGACCGTGCTCAACGCAATGGAAGAAGTCGAAAACGGCATCACCGGTTTAAGTACGCTCGAGCGCGCGGAAATTCAGGCGAACTTAAGCGTGGGCAGTGCCCAGCGGGCCTTTGATATCGCCAGCGAACGCTACAAAGGCGGCGTCGACACGTATCTCGATGTCATCACGGCCGAGCAAACGCTTCTCACGAATCAGCGCCAGGCGGTTCAGATCCAGGGGCAGCAATTCGCCAACGCGGTGTTTTTGGTCAAGGCGCTGGGCGGAGGATGGAGGCAGCCTGCGCGGCCGGGCTCCTAACCTTTGACGCCCGCCGCCTTGTGCAAGGTGTCGATGGCGGCGGGGGGCGATAGGGCATTCGACTGCACGAAGTCCACGCCGAGTGCGGTCAACCATTCATGCTCGGCTGCCGTGTCGGTGTGTTTGGCCACCGTGTGCATGCCGAGGACGCGCGCCATCTGCACCACGCCGGTGATTGCCGCCTGCGATACCTTATCGGTGCGCATTTTTGCCGTGATTTCGGGCGCCAGCTTCACATAGCGGACGCCGGGCAAGCGCAGAAGCTCGAAGCATTCAGTGCGCAGCGCAAAGTCATCGAGCACCAGCGGACAGCCGAGGCGATGCAGCGCGGTGGCGACGCCGCCGATTTTATCGGCAAGCTTGAGTGCCGTCGGCGAATCGACTTCGAATGCCATCGTCCCCTTGGGCAAGGAGGACTTGGCCAGGCACAGATCGATGAACTTGATGAAATGCTCGTCGTGCAGTGCGGTGCTCGTCAGATTCACGGAGAACATGACTTCGTTGGTCTGCCACGTGCTTGGGTGACGAACCAGCCAGCCGATGAGTTCCGTGATGACGCGCCGATCGATCATCGAACCCAAGCCGTTCTCGACGGCTGCCTTCAACATCGCATGTGGTGCGGTGTGCTCTTCGGATCCGGAGCGCAGCAATACCTCGTAGCGCTTCAGTTGGCTTCCCTTGCTCAAGGGCACCAGGCGCTGGACATGCAGCGCCATCGGACTCTTGCGCATGGCGGCGTTCAGCCGATCGATCTCGGGCGCAATGCCCTTTTGCGGCTGCGGCTTTTCCGCAAGTTCCGGAAGTGCCGCTGCGGCGTGCGTGGCCGGTGCGGCGCGCGCAGGAGGCGCGGCGGGCGCGGGAGGCGCGGCTTGCGCGGGAGGTGCGACAGGCGCAGCGGGGCGGGCGGGTGTGGTGGGTCGCGCCGCACCGACGTGGCTGACATAGCTGGCAGGGCGCGAGGAGTTCGTAGGATGCGAGAGGCCCGCGGGCCGCACCGTGCCGCGCGAGACGATCTGTTCGAGTTGAGCGGCGATGGTTCTGGGCCCCACTGAGAGCGGCGCAGCCGCTTCCTGTGGTGCCGCGGCCCGCGGCGCGGCTGGCGGGGCCGCAGCGGGGCGATGGGCGGCGGCAGCGTTCGGCATTGGGCGCGGTCCGGGCGCCGGGCTCGCCGGCGCGGGGCCGCGATCCGGACGCATTCCCGCAAAGTGGACCACCGCCTGATGCAACTTCGGAGTCATCAGCTTCGGCGTGCCGTGCGCAACGATTCGCGTGTCCATGATGATCATGACCAATCCGACGACCACTCGCCGGGCGTTCACCGCTCGAACCATCACGGCCGAGCGCGAATCGCCCAAATCAAATGTCAATATTGGGGGGGCGGTCGGATTGGTAAAGGCTTCGGCGGCCTCGCGGACCGCATTGTGCTCATCGGGCCCCATGGAGCTTTCGCTCAGCCACAGCATATCGCCGGCCTCGTCATGCAAGGATACGGCGTGGGTGCGATTGGGTTCGACTGCCGCGCGCACTTTCTGACAGACAGCATCAAAATCAACAAGCGGACTGTCCGATTGCATCAAGGGTTTGCCCTGCTCCATAAATCCGCTACTCGAAGTGTATGCCCGTATATCTACCGTACCGGCGGTCTCCCTGATGTGATGTCTTCGCCAAAACGCGACAGTGGGGGCTCGCCGCGAAACCGGTATTACATATCGTCGGCAAATTTGCGCGCCTGCGGGCTACACTCGACGCTATGACCACTCCGTCGCACAACCGCCAATTCAAATACTACGATTTCGTGATGGCAGCCTATGTGTGCGTTTTGCTGTGTTCCAATCTGATCGGGCCGGCAAAAGAAACCACCTTTTCGCTGCCCTTCGGCGGCAGCGTGACCTTTCTCGCCGGTGTTCTGTTCTTTCCGATCTCCTACATTTTCGGCGATATTTTGACCGAAGTGTATGGCTACGGCCGTGATCGGCGGGTCGTTTGGGCGGGATTTGCAGCCCTGGCTTTTGCATCCATCATGGCCGCCGTGGTGGTGCACTTGCCGCCCTCGGACGCATCGCGCGCCAACCAAGCGGCGGTGGAGTCGATATTCGGCAACACGCCGCGCATCGTGGTCGCCTCGATCACAGCGTTTCTTTGCGGCACGTTCATCAACAGCTACGTGTTGGCAAAGATGAAGATCTGGACCCAGGGCCGTTGGCTATGGACGCGCATCGTCGGCTCGACATTGTGCGGCGAGTTGGTGGATTCAATTATCTTCTATTTTGTCGCCTTCTACGGGCGCATGCCGGCGAGCCATCTGGTCGCGATCATGTTCACGCAATACGCGCTGAAAAGCGGCTGGGAAATTATTGCCACGCCCGTGACCTATCGCGTGGTCGCGTTCCTCAAGAAGGCTGAAAAAGAGGATTACTACGACATCGGCACCAATTTCACACCTTTTTCGCTCAAGGCCTGAAACCGGCGTCAGGCTCCCAAACCCGCGCTCCCAAACCCGCCCTCCCCACTGCAATTGGTCGCGGCTTCGCCATGATTTGCCACGACTCCAACGGCAGGCCGCCCGAATGTGGGGCCGTAATGGCTCCCATGGGGCGACGGTCGTCGCCTCGAATGGCGAGGAGCGAGGAGTTTGTCATGAGCACTAGATATTCCAAGGTGGTTTGGACGATTGGCTTGATGGGCGTCAGCGCCGCGGCCTTGGCCGGCGAACCGAAGCCCCGGCCGCCGCAGGAGCCGCTCGGATTTGTATCGGGCGCGGTGATTGGGGCGTTTGCGGCAGGCCCGATCGGGGCGGTCGTGGGCGCGGGACTCGGCACCTGGCTGGGCAATCGAGTCCACCGCGCGAGCGACGCCAAGAAGGCGGAAGCACAGGTCGCCGTGCTGGAAAGCGACAAATCCGAATTGCAGACGGAAAAGTCGGCGCTTCTGACCGAAAAGAAGCAGCTGGCCGAAACCAACCAGACCTTGGCAGCCAAGCTCGATGACATGTCGCAGAAGATCAAGACCGCCCAGAGCGCCAAAGACGATGCTTCCGAGGTTCTCGATGGGTTGCAGGGCGATGTGCTGTTCCGTACCGGCAGCGCGGAAATCACGGCCGACATTGCGCATCAGATTCAGGTGCTGGCGCAGGCGGTGACTAAATCCCCGGAGCTGAAAATTCGGGTCGATGGCTACGCAGATCCGCGCGGCACGATCGATACCAACTTGAAGCTCTCCCAGGACCGGGCGAATGCGGTGCGCGATCTGTTGCTCGCCTCCGGAGTCGGCGAAGAAGCGCTCGAAGTCAATGCTTACGGAAAAAGCCAGAGCACGGCCGAGGACAACGACGGGTATGCGCTGGAGCGTCGCGTCCGCTTGACGTTGAAGATGGAATCCGGCGCAGCCGTCGCCCAGGTGGGCAAGAATGAGTGAGGCGGGTAAAAACTAAGTTGAGGTCGTCGGCCCGGAGCTCGCCGAAAGCTCCGGGCCGCACTTGTTTCCGCGCGCGCCCTCAGCCTACGATAGCGCATGAGCGCGCCCCCAAAGATTGTGGTCTTGGATCGATATCAGACCGGCGAGTCCGCGAATCCTTCTCATGAAAATATTCTCGCGGGGATTCCGCGCACGCGCGTATCGAATCAGTACACGGATGCGCGAGGGGAATTTTTCTGCGGCATTTGGACCAGCACGGCCGGCAAATGGCGCGTCCGCTACACGGAGTATGAATTCTGCGTGATCATCGAAGGCCGCGTGCGTATCGAATCGGTCACGGGAGAGAAGCACGAACTCAAGGCAGGGGATGCCTTCGTCGTGCCCGCAGGCTTCGAGGGCGTCTGGGAAGTCAGCGAGCCCTGCAAAAAATGGTATTCGATCTTCGAACCGAAAACCTAGAGCTAAATGCCCAAAGCCTCAAGCCGTCTCGCGAATGACGGCGCCCAATGTCTCGACGATGCGTTCGATTTGCGCAGGTGAAATGACCAGCGGCGGCGCCATCGCAATCGTATCGCCGGTCTGGCGCAGCATGACGCCTTGCTCGAAGCACTTTAGGAATACATCGAAGCCGCGCGCACCGGGTTTGCCTTGCCGCGGCTCCATCTCGACCGCGCCGATCAAGCCGTAGTTTCGCACGTCAATGACATGCGGCAGACCCCGCAACGAGTGAACTGCATTTTCCCATTGCGCGCTTAAAGACGCCGCCCTCGTGAGCAGCCCTTCCTTCACGTAGATATCCAGCGTCGCCATGGCGGCCGCGCAGGCGACCGGATGCGCGGAGTAGGTGTAGCCGTGAAACAGCTCGATCGCATTGTCCGGGCCCTGCATGAACGCGTCGTAGATCTTGCGCTGTGAGAACACGGCACCCATCGGTATGGCGCCGTTCGTCAAACCCTTGGCCGTGGTCATCAAATCGGGTGTCACGTCGAATGCTTGCGCGGCGAACGGCTTTCCAATCCGGCCGAAGCCCGTGATCACTTCGTCGAATATCAACAAGATGTCATGCTTGTCGCAGATCTCGCGCAGCCGCTTCAAGTAGCCCGCGGGCGGCAATACCACGCCGGCGGAGCCTGAAATGGGTTCAACGATGACCGCCGCGATCGTCGAGGCATCATGCAATGCGATCAGGCGTTCCAATTCGTTGGCAAGATGCGCGCCCCACTGCGGCAGACCGCGCGAGAACGCGTTGTGTTCGATATCCAGCGTGTGCGGCAGATGGTCCACGCCGGGCAGCATGGATGAGCCGAAGAACTTGCGATTGTTCATCATGCCGCCGACCGACATGCCGCCGAATCCCACCCCGTGATAACCCTTCTCGCGTCCGATCAAACGGGTGCGCTGTCCGGCGCCGCGCGCCCGGTGGTAGGCGATCGCGATCTTCAACGCCGTATCGACGGACTCCGAACCGGAATTGGTGAAAAAGATTCGATCGAGTCCGGGAGGCGCAACCTTGGCCAAGCGATTCGCGAGTTCAAACGCAAGCGGGTGCCCCATCTGGAAAGTGGGCGCAAACTCCATGGTCGTAAGCTGCTGGGTCACCGCCTCGGTGATCTCGCGGCGGCCGTGGCCGGCGTTCACGCACCACAGGCCCGCGACGCCATCGAGGACTTCGCGACCGTCTTGGGTTGAGTAGTACATCCCCTGCGCCCGCGCCAGCAGGCGCGGATTGGCTTTGAATTGGCGATTCGCGGTAAACGGCATCCAAAATGCGTCCAGTTCGGGATTTGTCGCGGTCGCGGGGGTGAGTTGGGCGTTCATGGTTTTTAAGTCCTTGCGATCGAAGGCGGGTCAGCAACCGATGATAAGGAAAATCGACAGTCAGCTCAATTTTTGCTGCATCTTGGCCCGATCTGTCTATTATAATAGACAGCATGAGCTTGGATGTGGGTGCCCATTTGAAGGCCGTGAGGCAGATGTACGGCCTGTCGCAGCGGGAGCTGGCAAAGCGCGCCGGCGTCACCAACGGTTTGATTTCCCTCATTGAGCAGAATCGGGTCAGCCCGTCGGTCAGCTCGCTCAAGAAAGTGCTCGACGGCATCCCGATGGCGCTCGCTGATTTTTTCACGCTGGACCTGGGCGGCAAGCCGCAGGTATTTTTCCCGCGCGAAGAGATGGCAAACGTGGGCAGCGCCAACGTCGAGCTGCGCCTCGTCGGCGGCCGCTTGGGCCCACGCGGCATGTCGATCCTGCACGAGCGTTACGCGCCGAATGCAGACACCGGCGAGGAAATGCTGACGCATGCCGGCGAGCAAGGCGGAGTGATCGTCAAGGGAAAAATAGAACTCACCGTCGGCGGCGAATCGCGCGTCCTGGGTGCGGGGGATGCCTATTACTTCAAAAGTTCCATGCCGCATCGCTTTCGCAACGTCGGCCGGGAAGAATGCGAGATCGTCAGCGCCAGCACGCCGCCCAGTTTCTAGGCTGCGCATTGCGCTTCGCTCGCAGTCCCTGCGTCGCACCCG
>Ga0210387_10002626_pt1 | contig 13769 bp, 7 predicted proteins | sample IncBWC7OmetaG_FD_160108 | JGI IMG/M metagenome (GOLD analysis project Ga0210387, IMG submission 160108) | Forest soil microbial communities from Barre Woods Harvard Forest LTER site, Petersham, Massachusetts, United States - Inc-BW-C-7-O ...
GGGGTACTGGACGGGCTCACCGAGAACGGACCGCCTGAGATGTGGCTGATCTGCCCATTGAGCTGGAAGCCACCAAAGATCGCATTCGCGATGCCATGCGTAGCGTATGCCTGTCCACTGCCGAAGGGCAGGTGGTAGATGAACCAGAACTCGAGATTGTTGGTGCGATCGTAGCTGGCGGTTGCCCGATTCCTCTTGAAGTAGGCGGGATACGAGAATGCCGTTCCGTTGGAACCGGTGCCGGCGCCATTATCCTCGAAGTCGATGGCATGGGACCAGGTGTAGACGAGACCGAACTGCGCAAGCCGCCCGGCGTTGCGTGTCAGTTGCGCCTGCAGGCCGTTGTAGGAGGCGCTGAACATCGGCTGGTTCATGGTGATGCCGCCGGTGTTGTAGCAGATGTAGCCGGTTGTGGCGTTGCAGCCGGCGTTGATGTTCACCAGCTCGTTGGCGGCGAAGTTGCAGGTTCCCGTCAGGCCCGTCGAAGGATTATATTTTCCGTTTGCCATGCAGATGGTTGAGCCGCTGGGCAGCGGTGCGGCGTTCAGCGTATACCCTGCCTGCTGCCGCACCTGGTGGGTGCCGACATAGCCAAGGTTCATCACAAAGGAGCTGCCGAGATCCTGCTGGACGAAGAGATTCCAACTCTCGATGTAGCCGCGACGGAAGTCCTTGGGCACCGTGTTCGTCGACCCCGACACGGGTAAAGAGGCAAAACCGGTGGAGGTGTCCGGCGGAGCAGGATTGGGGATGCCGATCGCCAGCGTAAGCGCCTGGCCGTTGACCGGATTGATCGCAATCGTGTTGGCCGCCTGACCTCCAAAGGCCGGCGCCTGGTCGATGGGGAAGGAATCGCGCAGGTAGCGCATGCTATCGGCGTCCGTGGTGATGCCTGCGCCGGCGCGGATCACAAGGCGATCGGTGGCACGGTACGCGATGCCCAGCCGTGGGACGAAGTTGGTATACGGTACGCTTATGCCGGCGTTCTCGGGATTGCCATTCACGCCTCCGATCTCCACGTTGGCCGTCTGCGGCAGCGAGGGGTCGAGCCGCGAGACGCCGGTGTGGTCGCGATAGGCCACCGGGTAGACCTCATAGCGGACACCATAGTTCAGGCTCAGCTTCGGGGTGAGCGTCCACTGATCCTGCGCGTAGGCCGAGTAGTTGGTCCAGCGCAGGGTGTTGGGGTTCTCCAATTGGTAGGGGTGGGCGACAGCCGGGTTGGTGCCGTTGTTGGGCGTGCCCAGTAGAAAATCGGCCAGCGAGTTGTAGCCGTTTGCCGCGGCGCTGTTCGTTGTCATGCCGCCGGCAAAGCCGAACCCGCCGTGGACCGTGTTGATGTTGCCGCCGCTGGTGGGCTGGAAGTGATTGAGGTCGAAGTGATAGTAGCTAAACCCGTACTTCATGGAGTGTTTCCCTCGGGTCCAACTCAGGTTGACGTCGGCGGTGAACTGATTGTCGCGAAACAGGAACGGGCTGGCGCCCTGAGCGTTGCCGAGCGTGCTGAAGGTGGTATTGCCATAGTTATTGTTCGAGAACTCAAATAGAGGCTGACCGACGTACTCCGGGCCGATGCCGTTGGTGCCGGGAATCTTCAATACGTCTAATCCGAAGTTGCCGACCGAGATGTCAATGAGTGACTGCGCGCCGCTGCGCTGTCGGGTGTAGCCGCCATCCGCATCGATGACGAGGTTGCTGGTGATGACGTGGCTCATGCCGAGGCCGACATTCTGGATTCGACCAGAAGCGGCGCCGGGCTGACCACCGTCAAAGGTTGCGCCGCCGGCCGCACCTAAATCCTGAGGGTCAAGGACAGTGAATGGCTCAATGCTGTAGCGGCCGAAGACCGTAGTGTGGTCCGTCGGGACGTAGGTCACCTTTGCGTCATTGGTGTTGCGGTTGTAAGAGAATGTTCCCGAGCCGTTATAGTCGTTCGCCAGCTGATTGGAGTAGTTCGGATTGGTTACCTGGGCCGAGATCGGTTCGAGGAGAGGCAGCATCGTCATCGCTGCGAAGCTTTGGCGCGAGACCGGGATGGCATTGCTGCCGTACTCGGAGAGGAAGCTGGGACGGTAGCCGGCGTTAAGGTACCCGTTGGTGGTGTTGGCGCCTGTCTGCACGACGCCACCGGGCTGCGGGTCATACAAGGTTGTGCCCGTGGCCGAGAAGTCGCCGCCGAGCATCGCGACGGTCGGGACCGTGACCGTGCCCGTGATGAGCTGGCGGCGGGTAGTGCGCTCGAAGCCGTCAAAGAAGAAGAGCTTCTTGCGCCCGGTCAGAATCTTCGGAATATAGACTGGGCCGCCGATGGAAGCGCCGAACTCGTTGAATACGTTCTTCGGCACCGAGCCCGTCGGGTCCAGCGCGGACAGCAGCGAAGCAGCCGTCGCGGTGTACGCGCGGGCGTTGATCGCTGCGTCCTGGTAGTACTCCCATGCGCTGCCGCGAAAAACCTGCTGTCCGCCCTTGATGGTGACGTTGACCTGGGCGCCCCCGGCCATGCCCTGCTCGGCGTTGAAAGAATTCGTAACGATGTTGACCGACTGGATAGAGTCGGCGGGCGGAACGTAGGCGGGAAGGTAGGCCAACCAGCCGTAAATGTTGATGGCGCCATCGATTCGCGTGGTCACGCCCGTGTCAGTGAGCCCGTTGACATTGGCGGACTCAGCGCGCGAGGGGTTCGATGCGGTGGAGTTCTGCTCGCCGACCGCGGAGAAGCCGGGGATCAGCGTGTACAGCGCCTGAAAGTTGCGGCCCTGGCTGGAGGTGATGGGAAGCTCGGAGATCTGCTCCTGCGAAATTTCGTGGTTGACGTCGGCGGTTTCGGTCTGCAGCGCGGGCGCGGTTGCGTTGACGAGGACCTCCTGCGTGACGGTGGGCGGCTGCAGCGTGATGTCGACCCGCGCTTCGCGGTTGACTTCGACGTTGACGTCGCGCTCCGTGAAGCCCGTGAAGTTGGAGCTAGGCGCGATTTTGATGGTGTAGTGCGCAGGCAGAAGATTTACGAAGAGATAGTCGCCGTGCGAGTCAGCCTGCACGGAGCGCGCGTCGCCGGTGTCCTGGTTGGTGAGCGTGATGGAAGCATTGGGAACGATGGCGCCGGTCTTGTCCTGCACCGTGCCTGTGAGCGTGCCGTAGAGGACCTGCGCCATGAGCGAGGCCGAACCCACAGCGCCGAGGATGCAAACAAGGAGGCAGCAGCGAAGCCACTTACGCTTCCCAATGGATTTATTTGTGGACGTGGCGAAATCGCGGTGCATGTGGTCCTCCGGGAGTTGGAGCTAGACCGTGCGGTTGTTTGCGCTTGGCTCTGCGTCGTTGCCTATTTTTTACGCGTCGCAAACTTTATCCATCGGAGGAAGACAATGTCAAGCTAATTTCTTTGATTTTGACCTGTGCGCGAGCTTGATGCCTATCGTTTGCTTTCTGGAGAAATAGGCAGGTTTCAATCGCTTTACAAAACATGACGACAAACCCCTCGCGTCGCCCGTCGCAACGGGATTGTTTGCAACGCTTGGTCATAAATCTTGTATGCAGATAAAGTGGTCGACTCGATCGATCGATGGATGTCGGGGCGCCACGCGAAAGATACGCACTCCATGTCACGGCGTTGGATGGAAGGATGAGCGTGCTACTTTCGTTTCGGCCGTGCGTTGCGCTGGGTGGCCTTGGGTGCGTTGGCGTGACCCGAATGCCGCTGCAGAACGACGGCCGCCGCGCCACGGAGGCGGGAGAGTTCGCCATCGCTCGTGATGCCGAGCTGCGGGGGAACGCTGGTGAGCATGGTCTGCTCCATGTGCTGCTGCACGATGGGGCCGAACCTTTTCCACGAGGCCGTGAGGTCGCCCGTGATGAGGATGACCTCCGGCGCGAGCGAGGCGGTGATGAGGCGAAGGCCCTTGCCGAGAGCGACGCATTGGCGGGTGACGGCCGCGATTGCGGCCTTGTCGCCTTCTTCGGTCAGGTGCAGCAGCTCGTGGTAGGTGAGAGGCCGTGATTTCGGGTTCGCCTCGGCGTAGTAGCGTAGAGCGGCGCTGGAAGAGGCGAAGACCTCCCAGCATCCACGCTGGCCGCAGCCACACACCGGGCCGTTAGGATCGATGGGGCTGTGACCGAACTCGCCGGCGCCGCCGCCGCGGCCGGTCACGATCTGGCCATTGGCGAGGATCGCGGAGCCGATTCCCTCAGAGACAGTGACGAGGACGGCGTCGCGAATGCGATCGAGGCGGCCGGACCAGGTTTCAGCGAGCAGGCAGGCGTTGGCTGCGTTGGCCAACTCGACCTGCAGCTTCATCCTCTCCTCGATAGCCTTCTTAATGTCGTAGTCACCCCACTTGAGATTGGGGGCAAGGATGAGGCGTTGCGTGGTGGGGTCGACGCGGCCAGGCATGCTGAGGCCGATGCCTTCGAACGAACGGTCAGGATGAGCGGCGCGCATTGACTGCATGCATTCGACGATGCGGTCGACGGCGCGTGCAGGGTCGGCAACGATGGGCACGACCGCCCGTGAAAGAAAGCGCTCGTTCAAGTCAATGAGAGCGACGATCGCCAAACGTGGGCGGATGTCCGCGACCAGGATGACGAGCTGGTCGTTCAGCGCGAGGAGAGTGGGGCGGCGGCCACGCGGGCGATGCGCGAGTGCGCCTTCGGAGATCCACTGCTCCTGAATCAGCTGCTCGACGATGGCCGAAACGGTGCTGGGTTGCAAGCCGGATGCGCGAGAAAGGTCGGCACGCGAGATCGGCTGGCGGGAGCGAATGAGCTCGAGGACGATGTCGCGATTGATGTCCCGCGCATCCTCGCTCGAGGCCAGCTCGACGTAGGCCAGATCCACTCGTTTGATGCCACGTCCCAGGGGCTTCGTGCGATCCTTTGCGCTCATCGAGGGCGTTGCTCCGTTCCAAAGAAAAGACAGTGCCATCATACCGAGTGCAAGGTATTGGTATCGACGGGATGAACCCGCGCGACTACCTGATCAGCTGAGGATGTAGGGCGCGCGTTGCGGACGCGAGAGCATGCTGTTGGCTTCTTCGTCGTTGTTGAAGCGTTCCTTCGCAGGGTCCCAGTAAAGCTTCCGCTTCGTCTTCATCGCAATGTGATTGACGAGGCATGTGGAGCAGGCGCGATGGCCAAGCTCAGCGGTGGCCGTAGGTGCCTGGCGGCTGCGAATGCAATCGAGCCAGTTTCCATGCTGGTCGTCGCTGGTATAGAGATGAACTCCGTTCGGTCCGATCACGCTGGTGAGAATCTTGGGATCGCTGGCGACCAGCGGATCGACGTTGGCTTTGTCTGCTGCGGTGGCCGTGGGGCTGGCCTGTTCATCACGCGTGACGAAGATCCAGCCCTTGCTGCCAATCCACTTGATACCGTTGGGATAGTCGCCCGAGATGGACATGGTGATGCCGTTGGCGTAGACCGAGTCGGTTTTGAAGGGGCCGTGGACGTTCCAGAGACCGTGGGTCGGGAACTCAGCGCTGCCCCACACTTCGATGGGACCGGTGTGCTCGGTGTTCATGCCCCAGTGGGCCGTGTCGACGTGGTGCGCGCCCCAGCCGGTGATCATGCCCGCACCGAACTGCTCCATGCGGAGCCAGCCGGGACGATCAAAGCCCTGCTGCGGCATCACACGGTCGACCGTGTAGTAAATCTCAGGCGTGGAGCCGAGCCATGCGTCGTAGGTGAAGCCGGCCGGTATTGGCATCTTGTCTGGGTTGCCGCCGGAGGGGTCCCCTGGCAAACCGATCTCGACATGCTGGATGTCGCCGATGCGTCCGTTACGGACCAACTCGCAGGCGCGATAGAACTGCTTCCAGCTGCGCTGCTGCGAACCGATCTGCAGGATCTGGCCGCTGGACATCACGTGATCGGACATGAAGCGACCTTCTGAGATGGTAAGTGAGGCCGGCTTCTGCAGGTACACGTCTTTGTTTGCGCGGACGGCGGCGACGGCGAGCCGGGCGTGCTGGTGGTCCGGCGTGGAGATAATGACAGCGTCGATCTCCCTGTTGGAGAGGAGCTCGCGGTAGTCCGAGTAGCCGATGGTCGCGTTATAGTCCTTGCCGATTTGCTTGCCGTATACCCCGTTGAGAAGCTGCTTGCCCTGCTCGACGCGCGGCGCGTAGAGGTCGCAGACGGCGAGGATGCGGTTGTTGCGTGCACCGCTCGTGTACTTCCACACGCCGGGCATGTCATGCACCCGGGAGATGCGGCCGACACCGATCGCCCCAATGTTGATGCGGTTGGAGGGGGCGTCCTGGCCGAAGACGGAGGACGGAACGATGGTCGGAAAGCCGACAACAGCGGCTGCGCCAAGACTGGTCTTAAGAAATGTTCTGCGGGAATGGGTTGCGGTTGCCATCGAACGCCTGCTCCTTGGGCCTGTCTCGAACCAGAAAGAATCTAAGCCCCTATACGTAGCTCTGGCAACTATAGTTTTGGTGCCGAAGATTCTCTTGAAGATAAAGGGGAGCGTTGGTACCGATGGGAGATCGAATGCCGGCCCGCTAACCTACTTCGCCATCTCGCCTGGTCCGACTGTTAGATCTTCCGCTAATGCATGATCAGGTCCCACTGGCGCTCCGGCCCAAATACTCTTTGATGTCCACAGCCTGGGCGGATCGCTCCAGAACGGATCCGTGGCGGGAAGTCCCAGAGGGAGGAAAACCGCCGAGCACAAGTAGGAACTGCCGGTCGATATATAGGATTCCGCAATCGAAGGCTGGTACCCATAGAATCCGATCCTGAGCCATCCGTTCTGATCAAAGACGCCGGGTGCATCGAGCATCTTCCGCATCACGGCAGTCAAAGCGCACCGCACTTGCGAAGGTGTGACCGGGTCCGGGAGGCTTCGGCGTAACGCCATCTCGGCTAGCAGATGAAACGCGCCGAAGCGGTACGCGAGAGACCTCCCTGTTGGCGGAAAGGTTGCGTCAGGATTAATGAGCCTTTCTTGAATCGCTGCGTATCGACGAGCTCGACTTTCCGTTCGCTCCTTGAACGAGTTCCACGTGTCCGATGATCTTCCGATCACTTCAAACACGTTCAAAAGAAACGGGTGAATGACGAAACTGTTGTAGTAGTCGAAGTGGAATTGAGGCCCATCTCCATACACGCCGTCGCCCTTGTACCACGTGTCCATCGTCCGCAAGGCGTAATCGATGCGCACGGGATCCCACCTTACCCCCATGAGGGACAATGCTGCTTCATTCATCGCCGCGAAGAGAAGCCAATTGGAATATGCCGGACGTATCACTCGAGACGACTGTACCGCAGCGATCACGTTCAGTTGCGTCCTGCGATCCAGCTTGTGCCATAACTCGTTGGGCGCGCGGACGATCGCCAGAGAAAGAAATGCGGTGTCGACGACCGGCTGACTCCCCTTGTTGAAGTTCATAAAATCGGGTGAGTCTGGATCGGTGGCCGAGCGAATGGCGCTGCGGGATAACTCCGCGTACCGGGCTCGAAGCAGGCCTTCAGACTCATCGTTTGATTCGAGCCAGGGTGCCATGCCTGCGAGAAGCCGGCCCATCGCTTCCAGGTAGGTGAATTGCTTGCGGTCTTCGAGATTTCCATTTGGAGCCTCGACCGGCATGCGCTCTCTCATCTGGCCGTCACTCAAGGCGTGCAGGACTGGATTCGCAATCTTCAACATCGACTGCACCCAATAGTCTCGATCCTTCAGCATCGAGTTCGGTAATGCCAATGAGGCGGATGCGCCACCCGATGTGATCGCCCCAAGAGCAACTCCAGCCTGTAAGAACTTGCGTCGATCCATGAGGTTTAATCCTTGCAATTCCCGGATATCTGCGGAGACAACGGAACCAGCGCTTAAGGCACGGGGGAAGGCACCTTCAACCAGATGACTGCCTACAACGGCATTCTGACCCTCCCCGAGCCACTGCAGTTGCTGCATTACGAGAATTGGGGGTCGGATAAAACTTATCCGCACATGGCGGTGCAAAGGTCATGGGCCTTTGATACACCCTTCAAGTGGACCAATCAAGTGGCGTCCCATTTCTGCGGTACGCGGCAAGGCCTGGTCATGTCATGGCCCGGCCACATCGAGGAAGGCGGCGGCCTCCGCCCGCAGTTCCATCACATCATCGATATCGTGCCGACTATCCTCGAAGCCGCGGGCATCAATCCCCCGGAGACGGTCAACGGCATCCCCCAGAAGCCAATCGAAGGCGTGAGCATGGCTTATACCTTTGACAAGGCGATCGCCGACAGACCCTCGGCCCGCACCACCCAGTACTTCGAGATGTTCTGCAATCGCGGCATCTATCACGACGGTTGGTATGCCTGCACGACTCCCTTCGCCGCCCCTTGGCTTATGGGAATCGGCAAGCTGCCCGATGTCAATGATTACCAGTGGGAACTCTACAACATTGCTGTGGACTACTCACAAAACAACGACCTCAAGGCACAGTTTCCCGAGAAGCTCAAGGAAATGCAGGCATTGTTTATGGCGGAAGCTGAGAAATATCAGGTTTTGCCGCTAGACAATACTCTCCTCCCGCGCCTCCTAACTGCGAAACCCAGTACTACGGCGGGAAGGACCGTCTTCACGTACACGGGGACAAATGCCGGCATACCCGTCGGGAATGCCCCCGAAATCCTGAACAAGGATTACACCATCACGGCCGAGATCACCATCCGCGAAGGCGATGCGGAAGGCATGATCGTGACGATGGGTGGCCGTTTCGGTGGCTATGGCCTGTTCCTGCAATATGGCAAGCCGGTCTTCGTTTACAACATGCTCGATCTTGAGCGGTTCCGTTGGGAGGGCGGGATTGGTGGCCGCGTCCACGAAGACTGGTTCGGCAAGGCGCTTAAGCCGGGCAAGCACACCATCGTCTTCGATTTCAAATACGACGGTCCCGGACCTACCGGCCAAGACTCGAACGCCTGGGTGTGCGTATCGAAAGTGAAACTCCGAACGCTGGAAGTTTTGAAGTCAAATTGAGTACCGATGAACCTATCGTCGGCGAATCGTAGATTGATGATAGAGCGCACGTAACCTGGGCCCGAGACCGGTACATCGGTTGTGGCTCCGGGGCCCTTGATGTAGCCGTCATATGTATTTTGGCTTCCGACCTCATATCCGTTTGGAAGGGTGACATAGGGGTCGCCGCTCAATCCGCAATCCTGATGAGCTAGTCGATTTGAAACTTGAACGTGAATGAGGAGAGCTACTATAAGCCACGCGAGGCCAAGAAACGGTGCGACGGCACACTTGATTGTCAGGCTGCGATCGACACGGTTTTCTTCTCGGAGCTTCCTTCGCGCTGATACGAAGAGGATTGCTGACAATGCGCCAGTGACGAGAATCCCAAAGATCCCGTATTCGAGGATCGTCATCACCACTGCGAATCCGGCCATGAGAGAAGTCTAACGTTAGTGTTATTCCCGCAAAACGGTGTTATGACCAAGTTCGGCCCGGGAGAGCCTGCCACGGAACCCGATCTTCGCCACACTCCCGAAGTTGCCGAAATGCCGACCTTCGAAAGGTGCTGAGAGTCGGTTCATCGTGGCTCTCTCTTGAATCCTGCATCTTTTCCAAACCCAACTTCCCCGGGAACGATGTGGCGGGCTAGACTGATGGGGCCTTTAGGAGAATCTAGATGCGTTGGATAGCAGGCGCAGTACTCACACTCGTTTGCACAGCCGGGATCGCGCAGAACCCTGGCGACGCACAAGTAAAAGCGCGACTTGAGCAGATCGCCAATTCTTACACCCCGAATAGCGCTTTCATGGGAACGGTGCTGGTCACGGATGGCGACCAGGTGCTCCTCGATAAAGGCTATGGCATGGCAGTGTTAGAGTGGAACATCCCGAACACACCGGACACAAAGTTCCGCCTTGGGTCGGTCACCAAACAATTCACGGCCGCCCTGATTCTCCTGATGCAGCAAGATGGAAGACTCAACGTCAACGACCCGGTGAATAAGTACCTGCCGGACGCGCCGAAGGCATGGGAGAAGATCACTCTAGCCGACCTGCTTGGCCACACCTCCGGGATACCCAACTTCACCAACTTCAAAGAATTTGGCGCCTGGTCAGCAAGCGCACACACCTGGGAGGAAGAGTACGCATTTTTCAGAGACAAACCGCTGGATTTCGAGCCGGGCACCAAATTCGATTACAGCAATTCCAATTACGAGGTTCTCGGAGGAATTCTGGAGAAGGTCAGCGGCAAGAAGTACGGAGACCTCCTCCGTGAGCGCATCTTCTCTCCGCTCGGCATGAACGATTCAGGACTCGACATCGACGAACTTATTTTGCCCAGGCGGGCGGAAGGGTATAAGCCGGGACCGAAAGGCCTGACGGTTGCGCGATCGGAATCCATGTCAGTGCCGTTTTCCGCGGGATCCATCTACTCCACTACGGGCGACCTGCTGAAATGGGAGCACGGTCTCTTCGACGGCAAGGTGCTCTCAGCTGATTCTTTGAAGGCGATGACAACGCCGGGGAAAGGCGATTACGGAATGGGCGTGATGATCCACGACGAAGACGGCGTAAAGGTCGTGGAACACGGTGGAGGCATTGAAGGATTCAACAGCAATCTGATCTACGCTCCGGAGAAGCGCATCTGCATCGTGGTTCTGGCAAATGTGAACGGCGCCGCTCCGGGCCAGATGGGTGGACAGCTGCTCGACGTCGCGCTTGGCAAGCCTGTCGTTTTGAACAGCGAGCGCAAACCTGTGCCGATCACCGCCACAGAGTTGGCAAAGTTCGTCGGCGTCTACGACCTGGGCCCAACCTTCGCACTCACCATCGCGCAGTCGGGCGATGGCCTGACCGCGCAGGGGACCGGCCAGCCTGCAATTCCCATGATGTATCAAGGCGCTACGGATGGGCATCCTCGCTTCTTCATTACGCAGGTCGGAGCCGAGATCGAGTTTGTGCCGGATGCGAAGGGTACGATCCAGTCGCTGATCCTTCATCAGAACGGCGCCAATGCGCCGGCCAAGAAGCGGTGACTGAGAAACGTACTTGCCGCGAACCCGGCTTTCGAGGCAGCATCTACGACTGTCCTGATTTAGACGAATCCAAGCACCGATCCAACCATTCGCCGTACCATCCGGAAAACGTAGCCGGTGAACCGTCCGCAAGACGTATGGGCTTGATCCCACCGCACTCGCTACGTCTGTCGGCCCATAGATACCCTGCTTGCTCTCCATTCACCACCAGCAGTATTCGCAGTGCGCATCCCTGATGACAGATGGGAAAACTTCCGTTTATCAAAGCAACGCTCCAGTAGGTGCGCTCAAAGGCTTCCATCTGTTTCCAGTATTCACCTTCGTCCTGGTCGATCAAATCATCATCGGGCTTTGTGGAGAGGTCGTTCCACTCTTCGTTGAAAGGGAACGACTCGGAGAGAACGCCTATGTCTCCTTTCCCCCAATCATGGAAATCAAAGTTGTCGTCCACCTTGCCAAGGGGAAAGACTCCATAGAACGGCCCTGCTCCCCCATTTCCGACCGACATCAAGAAGGCACGATAATCACTCGGCAGGTGGACGCCATGTGTTCTCTCGAAGGTAGCTAAAACCGCTTCGTTCACTTCTGGATTCAGATTGAAGTGGTGGGCTTCCGCACCGAAGACGTCAGACGTCGAACTCCTCAAGGAAGCCAAAGCGTGAGCGACGTGGAAGCGGTCAAGTTCAGGCACAAGGCAGATTGTAAGCCGCGACATTCCTCAAAACGGGGTTTCATCCAAGTTCAAACGAGCCGCCCAGCGGCAAAATCGAACTTGGACAAAACCCGACTGCGCAGGAAGATCCAGCTCAAAGTTTAGGTTGAGCTGGCGCGGTTGCTAGATCTGCGGTCCCGACAGGAATCGGCCGACTTCATGGTGCAGACGCGGCGCCTCGCTAAGGTACTACCTTTCCCTCTAGTGGTGGCATGAGTAGCATGGTGTATGCATTGAAGAATTGACGTCGTTGATTGTGACGCGAGCCGTCAACCACGTTTTTCGACCAGCGCTCTCCGTGTCAAGCTTTTGGAAGTATCATTTCCGCATAGAATTTGGAGGAAGCATGTCCTCAACGGCTCGACCAGCCCCAGCCTTTGCTCCGATACACAGTTCCAGCGCTAGCCCGGTCAGTTCTCGCAGTGCCAGGATACCTTGGTATATCTGGATCGGCGTCATCGCCGTCACATCATCCTCGATCGGCGGCGCATGGGACGTCTCCTGGCACCGCTCGATCGGCCGCGACAGCTTCTGGACGCCCGCGCATATGCTCATCTACGCCTGCGGTGTTCTCGCTGGCATCGTCGGCGCATGGCTGGTGCTCAACGCCACCTTCGGCCACGACGAACAATTGCACAACGTCTCGGTAAAAATCCTCGGCCTGCGCGCTCCTCTCGGCGTTTTTCTTGCAGGATGGGGTGGGGTCGCCATGCTTACATCAGCGCCCTTCGACAACTGGTGGCATAACGCCTACGGCCTCGACGTCAAGATCGTCAGCCCGCCCCACACGCTACTTATCCTCGGGATTCGCGCTGTCTCCGTCGGCATGATGTTCCTCATCCTCGCGGCCATGAACCGCGCAGCCGACACCGGCACCGCCGACTTCAAAACCCTCCAGAGCCTCTTCCTCTATCTCTGCGGCCTTGCCGTCGTCGGCCAAATGTTCTTCATCCAGGAGTTCACCTGGGACGTCGTTCTTCACCGGTCGGTTGCCTACATCGCGATGGGAATGGCCCTGCCCGTTCTCTTCGCGACCATCTCGCAAGCCTCGCGCTTCCGCTGGGCCGCCACCACTGCGGCTGGCATTTACATGTTCTTCGTTATCGCCGAGATTCTTATCTTTCCGCTCTTCCCCGCACAACCGAAACTCGGTCCCGTGTTTTATCCAGTCACCCATCTCGTTCCTGCCAAGTTTCCTGTTCTCCTGGTACTTCCCGCCGTCGCTCTCGACCTCTTGTGGCAGCGAGCGCGTTCCTGGAAGCTTTGGCAGATCGCGATTGTCTCCGGCATCCTCTTCATCGCCATCCTCTTTGCCGTCGAGTGGCCCTTTGCCAACTTCCTTGTATCCAAAGCGAGCGCGAACCGTTTCTTCGGCACCATCTACTTCGACTACAACTCCCAGGCCACCGGCTACGACCGCATGCGGCGTTTCTTCCATCCCGACTACGGCGCAACACTTCTCAAAGGCCTCACCACAGCCACTCTTTGCGCGATAGCTTCCACGTGGGTCGGCCTCCGCTTCGGCCGATGGATGCGCGGTGTCCAACGATGAAGCGCACAATTTTCCGCAATCTCCTTCTACTGCTCACCGTCGTAGCCCTTGTCGTGCCCGCGTACGCCCACGTCGGCAACAAAGACGTCTTCGAGACGATCACCGCAGGCCCCTACAAATTCTTCGTCACCATCCGCACACCCACCGTCATCCCCGGCGTAGCGATCATCGAAGTCCGGAGCACCGGCGCCCACGTCACCTCTCTCACGATAACGCCGTTGATGCTTACCGGCGAAGCCTCCCACCATCCCCCCACCCCCGACGCGCTGAAGCCCTCCGCCGCCGACCCGGCGTTCTACACCGGCTCTCTCTGGCTCATGGGCTCTGGCTCCTGGCAGGTCCGCTTCGGCATCAACGGAGCAGCCGGCCCCGCGGCCGCCAGCGTCCCCGTACCAGTAGCACCCACAGCGCTTCTCCGTATGCAGCGTCCGCTCGGCATGGTTCTCGGAATCCTCGGCCTCATCCTCGTACTTGGTATCGTAGGCATCGTCATAGCAGCCGTGCGCGAATCCCGCCTCGCTCC
>Ga0210387_10002628_pt1 | contig 13767 bp, 13 predicted proteins | sample IncBWC7OmetaG_FD_160108 | JGI IMG/M metagenome (GOLD analysis project Ga0210387, IMG submission 160108) | Forest soil microbial communities from Barre Woods Harvard Forest LTER site, Petersham, Massachusetts, United States - Inc-BW-C-7-O ...
GAGGAGCACGGATTCTTCCTGCCGGCCTGGCTCGAGGGGCACGTCAAGACCCGATACGCCCATCAAGCCCTCTTTCGGCTGCGCGGCGAGATCACCCGCATGTCACCGACGCTCCCCTGGCCCGCGCGCGCTCTCTCTCGGCGGCTCTGCGCGTCGCAATGGATCGTCGCCCGTCGCCCGTGACCACGGCGCGCACCGGCCTGGTGACGGCCATGCTTCCGCCCGACGTCGGTGGAACGCAGGTCGTCATCTGGCGGCTCTTCAAGGACGACCCCGGCGTGGTGGTCGTGTCAGGCGCAGGCTCGGTTTCGCCGCCCGAGGGGCCCTATCGCCCGCTGGATGCTCCCACGTTGCGGCTGCCGTACCCCCATCTCCGCGGCTATCGCTACGGGCTCGGTCCGCTCTGGGCGGCGTACGGCGTCGCCTGGCTGGCGTATGCCGCTCGGCGGGCGGCGCGGTTCTTTGCTCACCATCAGGTCGATCGGATCGTCTCCGTTCCCCACCACGGACCGTTCGCACTCTTGGGCCTCCTCGTCGCGCGTCGGCTCGAGCTTCCCCACACGTTCTACATCTTGGACTCCTGGGAGGAGGCCGCGATGGGCTCACTCGATCGGAAGCTCATTCAGCAAGGGCTCCGGGTGGCGGCCCGGACGCCCCACTCAACGTTGGCCGCCGTATCGCCGGCCTTGATGGCGCACTATCGGCGGACCTACGGCTTCCAGGACTGCGTCTGGATTCCGAACCCCGGGCCTCTTCCCGAAGAGAGAAGCGCGCCGGGGACGAAGCCGGAGCCGATCGTCGTGCTGTCGGGTGGGATCAAGTCGTTCAACTACGACGCCATTCTTGCGGTGATCGAGGCGATGCGCGGCTGCACCGTGGCCCGGAAGCTGATCATCACTGGCCCAGGCTTTCGTTTCGGCGAGACCTTGCGCTCGTGGGGGGCCGGTTACGACCACGTCGAGTGCCTGATGGGAACCCGGGAGGAGGTCGCCGCCATCCAACGCCGCGCCGCGGTCCTCCTGATCGCGACCAACGTTGCCGATTCCTCGCTCACCGCGCGCGGATACCTCCCCGGCCGTCTCCCCGAATACGTCGCCGCAGGCCGGCCCATTCTCCTCATCGGGCCGGCGACCTCCGACGCCTGGCGTGCCATCAACCACTGGCGCCTCGGTCGCACCTTGGCCTCTCAAGACAAGGCGGCCATCGCCGAGGCCATCGACGACCTGGCGCGTGAGTCCATCGAAAGCGATGGGCGTCGAGAGAGCGGCGATTTCGACGCTCTCTTTCTGGAAGTGTTTTCGCGGGAGGAAGCGCGCCGGCGTCTGCTGGGCGGCTCTGAGCTCCCGACGCCCCCGTCGGCGCGGGCGGCCTCACTGGCGGGTGACTTCGAGCAGCCCTTCCGGAAGCCGTGAATCGCTTCAGGCCAGGCGGCGGTAGCCCTGGGCGGTCTTTTCGACGGTCCCGGTCCAGGGAAACAGCCTGACGCGCTCGGCGCCGAGCGCGCGGAGCTCGTCGGCCCGGGAACGCGAAGCCACGATCCGGTTGACCGCCTGGGAGATCTCGTCGATTGACCTGGGGTCGAAGTACTCGATGGCGTCCCCGCCCACTTCCGGGAAGGAGCTGGAGCGGCTGGCCGCCACGGGACACCCGGCGGCGAAGGCCTCCAGAATCGGAATGCCGAACCCCTCGTACTCCGACGGAAACACGAACAGCTCCGCCTGGCGATAGATCTTGGCGAGGTCAGAGTCGAGGACGGTCGCTTGCTGAACGCGAGCCTGCGATTCTCGGCCGCCAAACAGAGCCATCTCGTCGGCAGTGAGAGGCCCGCCGCCGACCACCGCCACGGACAGCTGCGGCTCACGCAGCAGGATAGGCTCCATGGCCTTTGCCATCCGATTGAAGTTCTTGTAGCCGGATCTCTGACCCACGAACAGGACGTAAGGGGGGCGGAAGGGGTTGGTCGACGTGGCGGAGCGGTTGAATTTCTGGGGATCGATCCCGAGGGGCGTGGTCACGATGCGGGACCGATCGATCCCGTAGACGGAGGCGATGTCCCTGCTGGTGCACTCGGAGATCGAGAAGATCAGATCCGAATCGGCCGCGACTTGGCGCTTGTTCTGGTGCGGGTTGACCCCGAAATGCTGCGGGAAGAGCTCCGGGATCATGTCCACGATCGTACAGACCGCAGGCCGCCGCGAGCGGGCCACGCTGGAGTAGTAGGTCCGATGCAGGAGATCGTAGCGGCCGGCGACCCGCAAGAGGTCTTCGCCATGCCGGATCAGCCCATGTACGACGCGACGGAGGGTTGGGCGACCAGAGAGGATCTCGCTCGAGCGGCGGTGCGACAGACCGGTCGAGGCGGCGTGCTCGTTGTCCACCATCGGCATGAACAAGAGAGGATGGACGCCGACGGAGGGCAGACGCCGGATCAGCTCGGCGAAGTATCTCGAGATGCCCCCCACCCGTTGCATGCGAAAGGCATAGGTGTCGAACAGAACCCTCACGTGGGCCAGAGCTATCCGGGTGCCTGGAGCGGATAGTCGCGGTCGCGCGCGCTGATCACGACCGGGCTCATCGGCCAGGCAATGGCGAAGGTCGGATCGTCGTAGCGGACGCCGCGGGCCGATTCGGGGTGGTGGAACTCGGAGATCTCGTAGTGAACGACCGCGTCGTCGGTCAGCGTGATGAAGCCGTGAGCGCACCCCTTGGGGACGACCAGCGTTTCGAACCCCTCCGCAGTCAAGGGGACCGCGGTCCAGCGACGGTAGGTGGGCGAGCTCGGGCGCAGATCGAGGACCACGTCATAGACGCTGCCGCGAAGGCAAGAGACCAGCTTGCTCTCCTCGTGCGGCGCGACCTGAAAATGCATGCCCCGCAGCGTGCCCCGGAGCCTGTTGTACGAGACGCTGCGCTGGACGACCGCCGGTTCGATCCCGTGCTCCGCCAGCTCCCGCACGCAGAAGGTCCGGGCGAAGAAGCCGCGCTCGTCTTCCAGGCGCTCCGGTCTGATCAAAAACGCGCCCTCGACGTCGGTGGGCGAGAACTTCAGACCACCCTCACGTCGGGAATGGGCACGATGAATTTCCCGCCTCGCGCGCGATATTCCGCCTGTTGCGCCAGGATCTCCTCGGCGAAGTTCCAGGTGAGGAGCAGCGTGTAGTCGGGCATCGCCTCGCGCAGCCGTTCGGGCGGGACGATGGGGATGCGGACCCCCGGCATGAACCGCCCCTGTTTGTGCGTGCTGCGATCGGCGACGAAGTCGAGCGTCTCGCGGCCGATGCCGAAGGTGTTCAGCAGCGTGCTGCCTTTGGCCGCCGCGCCGTAGGCGGCGATGGTCCGCCCCTCGCCCTTGAGGCGGGCCAGCAGCGCGCGGAGGTCGGCCTTGAGCCCGGTGACCCGACGGGCGAACCCGCGATAGAATTCGGCCGCCGCCAGCCCGCGTGATCGCTCCTCGGCGAGCAGCGCGGCGACGGAGGGCGCCACAGGCGTCTGCGCCTCGGCGCGCGCGACCTGCAGCAGCAGCGAACCTCCGTGGATCGGGATGCGGTCGACGGCGACCGCCTTCAGCCCCTGCCGCTTGAACAGGTGGTCGAGCGCGCCGAGAGAGAAGTAGCAAAGATGCTCGTGGTAGATGGTGTCGAACTCGCAGTGATCGATCATGTCGCCGACGTAGGGGAACTCCAGCGCAGCTACGCCCTCGGCGCTCAGCAGCTCGCGGATTCCGCCCACGAACCCGTTCAGATCGGCCACGTGGGCCAGCACGTTGTTCGCGTGCAGGACGTCGGCGCGTTTTCCTTCCCCCGCCAGGCGCGCCCCCAGCTCGAGCCCGAAGAACTCGGTGACGGTCGGGATCCCGCGCTCCTCGACGGCCACCTTGGCGACGTTTCGGGCCGGCTCGATGCCGAGCACCGGGATGCCGGCCGCCTTGTAGTACTGCAGGAGGTAGCCATCGTTGCTGGCGATCTCGACGGCCAGCGAGGAGGGCCCCAGCCGTCGCTCGGCGACGAATCGGCCTACCAGCTCGCGCGCGTGCGCCAGCATGGTGTCGGAAAACGACGAGAAGTAGAGGTAGTCTCGGAACAGCTCCTCTGGCGGGACTGTCTCGGTGATCTGGACCAGGGTGCAGGTCGGGCAAAAGACCAGGTCGAGTGGATAGGTCGCCTCCTCCGCTCCGCCCGAGGCCGACGCCGGCAGGGAATTCGCCAGCGGCGTCGCGCCCAGCGAGAGAACGAGCTCGAGCTCGGCGGCGCCGCACGATCGACAGGTCACGGCGGTCGTCACGCGGCCCCCCGCGGCGACGCGAAGAACTCTCGGTACCAGGCCACCGTGCGCTCCAGACCCCCTTCGAGTGAGAAGGTCGGCTTCCAGGAGAGGTCGCGGCGCGCCGCGGCCGCCGAAAGATACTGGTGCACGATCTCGTTGCTGGCCTCGTTGCGCACTTCGGGCTCGAGTCTCGATCCCATGTGGCCGAGGATTCGATCGACGAGCTCGCGCACGGTGATCTGGATTTCGTTGGAAAAATTGAAGGCGCGGCCCTTGAGGCCCGGATCGGCCGCCAGCTTCTCGGCCAGCAGCATGTAGGCGATGGCGCCGTCCTCGACGTAGAAGTAGTCGCGGATGAACTTCCCGTCCGAGCGGATGACCGGGCGCTGCCCGCGCAGCACCGAGCGGATCGTCCCGGGCACGATCCGGTTCCAGTTGAGATCCCCGCCGCCATAGAAGTTCCCGCAGCGGGTGATGGCGACCGGCGAGCCGTACGTCGTCGCGTAGGCTTGCGCGATGAGGTCGGCGCACGACTTGCTGACGTCATACGGGTGACGGCCGACCAGCGGCGTCTCCTCCGTGTAGGGAAGCTTGTCGTGGTCGCCGTAGGCCTTGTCCGACGAGGCGAGTACGATCTGTCCGACCTTGGGGCTGCGCCGGCAGGCCTCGAGCAGCGCCCAGGTGCCGGCGATGTTGGCCTCGAACGTCGAGACCGGGTTCCGGTTCGCGATCGTCACGATCGTCTGTGCCGCCAGGTGAATGACCGTCTGGGTCTCGTACTCCCCGAGGGTCCGCTCGAGGAGCGGCCGGTCGCAGATGTCGCCCCGCACGATCTTGATTCGCTCGAGGTGCTGCGATCTGACCAGCTCGCTCTGCGGCACCCAATCACGCACCAGGCAGACGACGTCCGCGCCCGCCTCGACGAGTCGGCGGATCAGCCAGGAGCCGACCAGCCCGGTCCCGCCGGTGACGAGAGTCGGGCGATCGAGCCAAAAGGATATCTGCGGGGTCACTTCCACACCTTCCAGGGGGCATGCCCCGACGACCAGAGATCGTTCAAGAGGTTGTACTCGCGCAGGGTGTCCATGGGCTGCCAGAAGCCCGTGTGCTCGTAGGCGGCGAGCTGGCCGTCGCGCGCGAGCTTGCGCATGGGGTCGCGTTCGAGGACCTGATCGGGAGCACCGGACAAGTAGTCCCAGATGCGACGCGCATCGAAGACGAAGAAGCCCCCGTTGATGAAGCCCCCGGTGGCCTGCGGTTTTTCGTCGAACTCCGTGACCAGCCGCTCGGCGATCAGCAGCTCTCCGAAGCGTCCGGGCGGTCGGACCGCGGTGATGGTGGCCACCTTGCCATGGCTCTTGTGAAATGCGACCAGCTTTCCCACGTCGAGATCGGCCACGCCGTCGCCGTAGGTGCACATGACGAGGCTGTCGTCTTCCACGTACCGCCTGACGGACGAGAGTCGCCCGCCGGTCATGGTCGCTTCGCCGGTGTCCGCCAGGGTGACGCGCCAGTCCTCGTCGGCGGACGGCGACAGGAATTCTGTCGCACCCTTCGGGCCGAGCGTGACGCGCAGGTCCGAGCTCATGCACTGATAGTTGAGGAAGAACTCCTTGATCAGCCACCCCTTGTATCCGAGGCAGAGGACGAAGTCCTTGAAGCCGTGATAGCTATAGCTCTTCATGATGTGCCAGAGGATCGGCCGTCCCCCGATGGGGAGGAGGGGCTTGGGGAGGTTCTCGCTCGCGTCGCGGATGCGTGTCCCCATGCCTCCGCAGAGGATGACTGCTTTCATCGCGAGGTCTTATACCGCGGCGCGGGGGGCGCGTGAAGCAGGCGGTGCGTCGTGCGGGACGCTCGCGTCGTTCCAAACTGTGGGCTACGCCGCCAGCGCGTGGCATAACCGGCCGTCGAAAAGATGAAGGTTCTCGTCACAGGCGCCAACGGGTTCATCGGATCGGGAGTTGTACGAACGCTGGTCGAAGCGCGGCATGAAGTGGTCGCGCTCGACCGGCCAACCGCCCCTGCGGACCGGCTCACCGCCGTGGCTGACCGCATCGAGAGGGTCGCCGTCGATCTGGACGAACCGTCGGCCATTCGAGCCTTGGTCGAGGCCGTGCGACCGGAGGCGCTCATTCACCTCGCCTGGTACGCCAACCCCGTCGACTACCTCGTCTCGCACGCCAACTTGGCGTCCCTCTCAGCGACGGCGGGTTTGGTCCAGGCGGCGCTGGCGGCCGGTTGTCACAAGCTCGTTCTGGCGGGGACCTGCGTCGAGTACCGACCGCTCGATCGCGCTTTGCGGGAGGACGATCCCGTCGAACCTCGCACGCTTTACGGCGCCTGCAAGCATGCGGCTTGGCTGGTGACGACGGCGCTGGCATCGAGCGCCGGGGTCGAGCTGGCTTGGGCGCGCGTCTTTCACCTGCACGGCCCGGGCGAGGATCCGCGGCGCCTCATTCAGTGGGTCGCCAGCGAGCTCAGAGCTGGGCGGCCGGTCGAGCTGACCGACGGAAGCCAGGTGCGCGACCACCTGCACGTGACGGACGTGGCGGCGGGCCTGGTGGCACTGCTCTCTGCCGGGGCGTCGGGCGTCTACAACGTTTGCTCGGGCGAGCCGGTGACCCTCAAAGAGGTCCTGGAGACGGTTGGCGAGATCGTCGGGCGGCCTGAGTTGCTCCGATTCGGCGCGCGTCCGCACCGCCCTGACGAAATGATGTTCTTGTGCGGCAACTCCCGGCGGCTGAGGAGCCTGGGATGGAAGCCGCGCTTTGGTCTCAAAGACGGGCTCGCAGACGCGATCTCAAACAGTGCGGTGGTCAGGCCTTGACTCAAGCGTCCGTTCCGCAAAGCAGCGTTGAGGAGGCGGCGTCTCACGAAGCCAAGTTCGCGCCCATCGTCATCGAGCCGTCGCGTGGGGTCTCCTTGCGACTGCAGGATCTGTGGGAGTTCCGCGAGCTCCTCTACTTCCTGTTTTGGCGCGATCTCAAGGTCCGCTACAAACAGACGCTGCTGGGCGGGGCTTGGGCAATCTTGCAGCCGCTGGCCACGACCGTGATCTTCACCGTTGTCTTGGGTCGCTTGGCCAAGGTGTCGTCCGACGGGGTTCCGTATTCGCTCTTTGCGCTCAGTGGGCTGCTCCCCTGGCAGCTGTTCTCGTTCGCACTGACGGCCTCGTCGGCCAGCTTGGTCAGTAATACGCAGCTCATCACCAAGGTCTATTTCCCGCGGCTGATCATTCCGATCTCCTCCGTGCTCGTCGGCCTGGTCGACTTCGCGGTCGGCTCGACGACGCTCGTCGCGCTCATGGTCTACTACCGAGTCGTGCCCACCTGGGGGATACTGATCCTCCCGTTGCTCATCGTGTTCGTGATTGTCACGGCTCTCTCCGTCGGTCTTATTCTCTCGGCGCTCAACGTCCAATACCGCGATGTACGGCACGCCGTTCCATTCCTGATTCAGATCTGGATGTTCGCCACGCCGGTCGTATATCCCAGCAGCCTCGTCCCGGCGAGGTGGCGAGTGCTCTACGGCCTCAATCCGATGGCCGGGGTCATCGACGCATTTCGCTGGGCTTTGTGGGGCACGCGGGCCGGAACGGGTGAGGTGATCCTCGCGTCCATTGGATCGGTGCTGGCTCTGTTGCTCATTGGCGTTTATTACTTCCGGAGCGTCGAGCGCAACTTCGCGGATCTCGCCTGAAGATGAGCACTGCATCGATAGAGGTTAACGAGGTTAGTAAGCGTTACGAGATCGGGCGGCGGCAAACGTACAAGTCGCTGAGGGAATCCATTTCCGACGCGCTGTCGGCGCCGGCCCGCTTCATCAGAGACAGACTGGCCGGTCGTGCCTCGGAAGGCAGCGCGGAGACATTCTGGGCCCTGCGAGACGTCTCTTTCCAAATCCAGCAGGGAGAGGTGGTCGGGATCGTCGGGCGGAATGGCGCTGGGAAAAGCACGCTGCTCAAGGTGCTCTCGCGAATCACCGAGCCGACCACGGGGCGGCTCGTTCTCCATGGACGGGTCGCGAGCTTGCTTGAGGTCGGGACCGGGTTCCACCCGGAGCTGAGTGGCCGCGAGAACATCTACCTCAACGGCGCCATCCTGGGGATGAGGCGCAGCGATATTCGGCGGCGTTTTGACGAGATCGTTGCGTTCGCAGAGGTCGAGAAATTCATCGATACCCCAGTCAAACGATATTCGAGCGGAATGTACATGCGGTTGGCATTTTCGGTGGCGGCACACCTTGAGCCCGAAATATTACTAGTCGACGAGGTCTTGGCAGTTGGAGATGCGTCCTTCCAACGCAAGTGCCTGAACAAAATGGAGTCGGTTGGGAAACTCGGCCGGACCGTGTTTTTCGTCTCGCATAACATGCAAGCGGTAACGCGCCTTTGTCCGCGGGCGATTATGTTGGAAGATGGCCGAGTTCGAGAAGACGGCCAGACAGCCCGGGTCGTGACCAGCTACCTGCGATCTGGACTGGGAACTTCGGCGGCCCGCGAGTGGACAGATGTTACGAGAGCACCGGGGAACGACATAGTCCGTCTCCATGCGGTGCGAGTGCGAGTCGAGAGCGGTGAGACTGAGGAAGCGATCGATATCCGGCGACCTATATCGGTTGAGATGGACTTCCAGGTCCTCACGGGGGGACACGTCCTCGTGCCGAACTTTCATTTCTTCAACGAAGACGGAACCTGCCTTTTTGTGACTGTCGAACTCAGTGCCGAATGGAAGAGGAAGCCGAGACCTGTCGGAACCTACCGAGCGGCGGTACATATTCCAGGCAACTTTCTGGCCGAAGGAACGTTGGTAATTGCGGCCGCGATATCGACCCTCGATCCAGTGGTTATTCACGTCCACGAACTAGAAGCGGTAGCGGTCCAAATAGTTGACTCGGGAGGAGGCGATACGGCCCGGGGCGACTACGTCGGACAGGTGCCCGGCTCCGTTCGCCCTCTGTTGACATGGACGACAACCGTCGTCCCTTTGACATCGCGCCAGCAAGTGACGTAGCGCTGGTTATCGAAGAGCGGATTCGCGTCACATTGCATAGAGCTCCTCGACATAGCCCTTTCGCATCCAGTACGGCGCCCGATACATCAACCGCATGCTTGGATTCTGGGCGCACAATTGATGTGTCCAATTCTGCGAAAAGCTGTCGCTAATACGCGTCTGACTTTCTTGGTTAATGCTGAGAAACGTCTTTGCCAGCGTCGGAAGTTGACGCAAGTAGTTCACCGCCACGGCGCGCCCCATCTCCGGGAAGGAGTCCTGATTTATCGCGATTTCGAACGAGCGCGCCGGGAGCTCGTCGATGCTGGTCGTTGGAAGAATATCGATCGAGCTGTCGCCTTCTTTTGCAGGTTCTCCATAAAGACGCACCCGATCGGAGAACTGCGACCTGAGGAGATAATATCCCTGCAGAACGTTGGAGATCGGAAGGTCGATGATTGAAAACCGTCGAATCCCCATCACCAGCGCCGCATAGGCCAAGAAGCCGACACCACCCCCGATTTCCAAACATGCCGACGAACCTTGCGCCGCTGCGATCAGTGAGCGAAGTCGATGGGCGGTGCAAATATGCAGCAGATAGTTGACGGGGTAGATGCTCCCCATGGTTTCCACGCCGAATATTCCGCCGCACTGGGGGGGAGCCAAGCTCACCCCGAGGTGCTTTACGACCATCCCAAGTACGGACGGTGAATCGAGGTCGAGTAGAGTTCCGTATTCTCCTTGCTCGGGACATTGGGCGGCAACCATTCCGAGAGATATTCCAAGCGAGATTGCTTTGTCGTGCCAGTCCAGCTGGGTGGCCCGAGGGTGAGCGACACAGGCATCATATGTCCCCCGTCCCAACGCAAGGCCCGTCGTTACGGGATCGGTAAACATTCCGGCCAAAACGCGGAGGGTAGCCGACGGATCTCGCGACTCCAACGCTCTGCACACCTCCTGATGGTATTCGTGTGCATGAATGCTCCACATATCATCGGATGACTTGCCCTGGCGCTCGCTTCGCAGAGCAAGGTGATAGGCAGCGATGAGCCTCTCGCAGATCGCAATTCCCGCGGCGTCGATCGGATCGGGGGCCGAATACCCCAGCGCCGGCAATCTGATCCCGGAAATATCTGAACGTTCTTGACCATTGACCAGCAGCCGACGCGAGCTCGCCGATGGGCCAAAGAATGCCAGATCGGGACGCAGACGAGCGACACGACTCGCGAGGCGAGCAGGTAACCCTTCCTTGACCCGATTGACGAGAGTGTTCCAAAGCATTCAGTCTGTCCCTCCCTCGATGGTAGACACGGGCGGCATCCGGCCTTTCGTGGCAAAGATCGTATATGCGGCGCCGGCTCCCTCGATTCTGTCGAAAGGGCCAGCGATCGCGGCGGCCAGCCGTCCGACGCGACTCAACGTTCTCTGTCGTTGCGTCGAAAGATGTCGGACCGACTGCTCCCAGCCAAACTTGTTCCAGTAGAGGGAGCCCTCGTCCAGGCAGGTCGCTTCCTGCACCTGAAGACCGAGGCCGCGGACGAATGAAACCATCTGCTGCATCGGTAACAAGAAGACATGTCGGGGCGCATCCAGATGCGTCCACAGAGACCTGAGGAGCCGGAACTGGATCGCGTCCGGGCTTGGCGTGGCGAAGACCAAGACCCCACCGTCGTTCAGCCGATCGGCTGCGCCGCGCAGGACCTCCCAGGGGTCCGGGAGGTGCTCGATGACGTGCCAGAGGGCGATGACGTCGAACTTGGGGAGCGACCGAAGCGTGCCGACGATGTCCGAGGATTCATGGACCTGGATCCCGACCTCTTCGCGCATATATCTGCAGCAGGCGGCGTTCATCTCGATCACGCTCACGTCGTAGCCGGCGCGCTTCGCCGCCCCGGCGAAAAAGCCGCAGGCCGGTCCTATCTCCAGGAGGCTGCCCGTCGGCTGATGAGGCCGGAGCAGGTTCAACTTGTAGACCTCGGCGTCCATGCCGGTCTCGAATTGCGGACGGGCCGGCAATGCGTAGTACTCCTGCGGATAGCGATCTTCCAGATCCGCCGGCACGGGCGAGAGGAACCAGAGGCCACAGGCGCCGCAGCGATAGTAGTCGAACACCTCGTCAGAGCTGATGCCAGGTTGATTCGTATCCCTGGCCCGCAGGGCCTTCGGCGCGGCTCGACTGCAGAACGGACAGGGCACTTCGGGACGCACCTCAGACATGACTCACCATGGGGAAGTTCGGGCGACCATACCGCCAAAAATCGTGGCGCGCGAACAGCGTCAGGCGGTGCGTGGCCTTCACCTACCAGGGCGAGAGTGCTAGTGTCAGCCCCCCCCGACGTTTTCTACCGGCCAATGAGTTCTCCTCGATTTTCGCTGCTGCTGCCGACGAGCAACCGCCTTTCGTTGTTGCGGCAGGCGGTTGCCAGCATTCGGGATCAATCATTTGGCGATTTCGAGATCGTCATTTCGGACAATGCTTCGGAGGAGGACGTCGGCCAGTACGTCCGCGAGCTGAACGATCCGCGCATCATCTACTCCAGATCATCTGAGCGCCTGGACGTCACCGCCAACTGGAACCGGGCCCTGGCGCTCTCGTCCGGCGAGCTCGTGCTGATGTTGGGCGACGACGACGGCCTCGCCCGCGGTTACCTGGCGCGGTTGGACCGCCTGGCGCGGGAAACAGACGCCGAGGCAATCTATACCGGGGCCTTCTTGCTCACCTATCCGGGCGTCAGTCCGAGTTTGCCGGCGGGCGAGTTGCGACCATACGGATACGCCCGTTTCATGGGCCAGGGTCCCGAGCTCCGGGCGCTTCCCTACGATGAGCGTCGACGACACGTCCTGACGATGCTCAGCGGACGCGTCAGCTTCGGCTTCAACATGCAGTTCATCCTGGTGACTCGCCAGCTCTTACAGCGAGTGAGCACTTACGGGGAATTCTATCAGTCCCTCTTTCCCGACTACTACGCAATGGTGGCGTGCTTCCTGGAGGCGCGCCAACTGCTGTCTTTGCGGCGCGATTGCGTCTTCATCGGCGTCAGCCCCAAATCGTACGGCTTCTACCACCAGCGCCAGCGCGAGACCGAAGGAGCGACCTTCCTTCACACCGAGGCGACAAAGCGCGACCGCCAAGATGTGCTGCCCGGCTCGCACATCGTGACCGGCTGGCAGAGCGCGGCGGAGACGATCGTCGCCCGGCTGGGTGCCCGCCACGCGCTGAAGCTTTCGCCGACGGCCTTTCGAATGCGTCAGATCGCCCACAACGTCGGATTGTTCCACGCGGGAAGGAAGGAACAAATCTCGCCAGACTTTCGAAAGCGCCTCCTCGACAGCGAAAAGATTCTTTGGTCAATCTTGACGGCACCGATCGTGGGTCGCCGCCTGAGCAGGCGATTTCAACACCGCGTCCGCCTCATTCCCTTTGACTGGAGCCCACCGCCCCTGGCCACCGCCGTCGAATCGCTCGATCAAGCGCGTGCATTGCCCGCCACTTTCGTGGAATGATCTGGAAACACGAACATGCCGAAGCCGCGTTTCAGCGTTGTCATTCCCACCCGCGAGAGAGCCAAGTATCTCGATTACGCGATCAGATCGTGCCTGGCGCAGAGCTTTGGCGACCTCGAGATCATCGTCGCTGACAACTGCAGCTCCGCTTCGACGCGCGAGACGGTCGAGCGCCATCCGGACCAGCGGATCCGCTATCTTCGCAGCGATCAGTCGCTGGCCATGTCCGCGAACTGGGAACGCGGGCTTCAGGCCGCGACCGGAGAATACGTCACCGTGTTGGGCGACGATGACGCACTCCTGCTTCACGCGCTGGCCGACGCCGATTCACTTCTTCGCAGCACCCACTCCGAGGCTCTGCGCTGGACCTGCGCCCATTACCGGTGGCCCGACGTTGCCCCCGAGCTCGCCCCGAACCTGTTCCTCATCCCGACCAGCTCGGAAGCGTGTGGACGAGCTCCCCGGCGCTCATTCGCGACGTCGCCAATGGGATCAGGCACTACAATGAGCTCCCGACTCTCTACAACTCCTTCGTTCACCGCGACGTTATTTCGTCCATCCGGGCACGGACAGGGAAAATACTGGCGAGTATGACGCCCGATGTCTATTCGGGCTTCGCCATTGCGGCGACCGTCAACCGATTCATCTCGGTGCGGCGGCCGCTGAGCATCGCCGGCATCAGCGCGCGGAGCAACGGCGAGGCAATGATGCGTCAGAGCAAGCAATCGACGGTCGCGCAAGACTTCGAGTCCCTCAACAGCCAGGGCGGTTATGTGTGGCACACGCGTGCCCCGAACGTTCTGAGAAGCCTTCCGGCGATCATCGTGGAATGCTTCGAACAGGCCAGCGATCGATTCGAAAGACTCAAGAGCGTCAAGATCGATCGCAAACGCTTGATTGGTCGGATCGTCGCGGAAAGGAGGCAGTCGAGCTCCGCCGATCCGGAGGCGCTCGAGGACGCTCTTCGAGGCATCAGGACATGGGTCAAGAACGACCCGCCCCTGAG
>Ga0210387_10002630_pt1 | contig 13763 bp, 14 predicted proteins | sample IncBWC7OmetaG_FD_160108 | JGI IMG/M metagenome (GOLD analysis project Ga0210387, IMG submission 160108) | Forest soil microbial communities from Barre Woods Harvard Forest LTER site, Petersham, Massachusetts, United States - Inc-BW-C-7-O ...
TCGCTTTCACCGAGGACAACACCGATCAGTTCATTTCCAGCGCCATATTTGAACGCGTGCAACAAATGGTGCAGGACCTCAACACTCCGGAGGTTGCGCCACGCCTGCCAAGCGGCATAGGACTCGATACAGTCGAAATTTATCCTTACGTTCCCTACATTCAATATTTGCTGGCCGGCTCCATCGCACTGTCGGTATTCGTGGTGGCCATGATTGGAGGAGGCATCACCTTCATCGACGATAAGTCGCGCGGCCTGCACGAGGGCTATCTAGTGACGCCCATTAAGAAATCGGAACTGGTATTCGGCTTGATCGGCGCAGGCACGATCAAAGGGCTGATGGCCGGCATGGTGCTGACCGTTATAGGCGGAATGATCGCCGGCTTGCCGAATCTGTGGGAACCTGCACGGCTGTTTTATTTGGCGATTGTGGTGGCGACGGCAGCGCTGGCCATGATGAGCTTCATGTTTTTTCTGATGGTGCGCGTGGATGATCCGCTGGTCCCACGCGCGATCTTCGGAGTCTTGAACACGCTGCTCTTTTTCCCATCGGGCGCGGTGTATCCGATCGAGGCCTTTCCGTGGTGGCTAAAATGGATTTCGGTCATCGACCCGTTCACTTACACGGTGCACGCGCTGCGCAATCTGACGCTCAAGAGCACCGGCATTGAAGGAATTTACAAAGACGTGTTAGTTTTATTGAGCATCGCGGCAATTATGATCACGGGATGTATCATGCTGTTCAAGCGGCAGCTGTAGTTTCGGCAGAATTGCGAGGAGATGGCGTGGCACTTTTCGATACAGCAGCGGAGCATCCACCCGACCGGATACGCCGGTACGTCGTCACCACCCTAGCGTTTATTGCGCTGGTGCTGCTCGCCAGCTGGTACTTGATGCGTTTCCACACGGAAAAGCGCACCGCTCGGCATTTTATGGATACGGTGGTAGCTGGGAATTTGGAGGAGGCGTATCGGCTCTGGAAGCCTTCGCCGTCGTATTCCTACAAGGATTTTCTGGACGACTGGGGACCTCAGGGCTATTACGGCCCGGTCCGAAGCTATCGCATCGAAGATACCCAGCACGTGAAAAATGGCTCGGGGTTAGTGGTGGTTTTGGATGTGAGCCCGTACAACCCTTACCCGGAACGAGATGACGCGGTGAAGCAGAACAAGACCCAAGAAGCACGCCTGTGGGTTGAATTCTCCGATCAGTCGCTGAGCTTCCCGCCCTAGAATTCGTTTCTCTAAATGGTTCGTTGCCATTTTATCGATTAAGGATTTACAGGATTAGGCGGGAGAAACCAGTAGTGCCTTCAGCAGACTCGACTGCATCCTCGTCGTTCTTCCAACGCATCTTCGCTTTTATTGGATATTTGATCTTTAGCATCATTTTGGCCGCGGCAGTCCTGGAATTGGGCGCGTTTGGGATTTGGACGCTCTCGCACGGCGCGCGCCCGAATCGCCAGGAAAAATTAGGAAGCGCCAGCCCAGCCTATGCGGAATATCCCTGGGCTGCAGAGTTTTGGAAGGAAGAAGCGCAGCGAAGAAAGCTCCACAACGGTGGGTATGTTCCGTTTCGAATTTGGGGCACGCCGGAATGGCACGGGAAATACGTCAACAACGATAAATATCAGTTCGGAGTGGTGCGCCGGAACGTTGACAACCTGAGCCCAGACTGCAAGAACCAACCGATCACGGACATCTGGATGTTCGGCGGCTCGACGCTCTATGGCTCGGGAGTTCCGGACTGGGCCACGATCCCGTCCCTTCTAGCTGCAGAATTGAACAAGGCCCCGAAGCGCTGCGTCGCGATCACCAATTTCGGTACAGAAGCCTACAACTCAAATCAGGAATTGTTGTTGCTGGTTGAGCAATTGAAAGCCGGTCGACGCCCCGACCTGGTGATTCTGTACGACGGCGTAAATGATTCCTACACGGGAGTCTATCAGCCTGGGATCGCCACGGCCCACATGCAGTACACCCAAATCAGCGCGCGGGTGGAAAGTAAACTGGTCGGGAAATTAGAATTTTTGCGGCATTCGTATGCGTTGCAGCTGGCGCGGCGCTTGGCGCTCTCCAAGCAGAAACGAGACCCCGCGGCGATGGAAGCCGAAACGAGATTGAAGGCGATTCAAACCCTGGATAACTACGAAGCGAACCTGCGCATGGTGCGGGCTCTAGCGGGAATTTATCATTTTCAGGTTTACGCTTTCTGGCAGCCTTCACTGGCGTACGGCAGCAAACCCATCGTGCCTTACGAGGCGGAACTGATTCGCGTGGACACGAATAGCCCTGATGGAAGCGCGCTGCAACCGATGCGTTTCGCATACCAGGAGGCGGAGCGACGGGCTGCGGCTGATGGCGATTTTATTTTCCTGGGGAGTGTTCTGGATTCAGAGCAGGAACCGCTTTATCTCGACGAATGGCATCTTGGTCCCAAGGGAAACGAACTGATTGCTCAAGCGATCGCAAATAAACTACCGGAGAATTTTTCCGGCACTCCATCGATACACTGACCAGCTTCCTTCGGACCTAGCCTCCCAGCAATTCTGCGCAAGCAGCTCGAAGTTCATCCACCGATATCGCGGTAACGGGGCGCGGTTGATGAACCACAATCGCTTTGTCGCCGCGAGGATGTTCGAATTGCGCACCCGTGCTGACGACGCGACCCGCAGCGTGCAACGGCCGCCATTGTGCAGGATCGGTTCGGCTAAAAATTACGACAGTTGGGCGCTGCAGGCCGGCCGCAATATGCGCCGGGCCGGAGTCGTTGCCCACGAACAGACGCGCCGAGGAGATCAACGCAATTAGTTCACGGACATCGAGGTTGTCCGCCACAACGGCGCTGCCTGGCATCGCAGCACGAATCTCCTGCGCCAAGGCCGCCTCTTGCGCACTGCAGTTCACCGCACTTGTAATTCCGTATTTTGCCCACAGCCAGCCGGCAAGTTCGGCAAACTTCGTGACCGGCCAGCGCATCTCCGAAAACCGCGCGCCGGGCTGCAAAACAGCATAGGCCTGGTCACTTGTAATTCCGTTGGCCGCAAGTTTCCTAGCCACCGATTGGCGAGCATCCGTCTGAACAAAAACCTTTGTTGGCGGAATGGGGCCGCGCGGCAAGCCTGCCCAATAAAACTGAGACATGCGGTGTTCCACGGCGTGGACGTCGGGGCGGCCGTAGAATTCCTGGGCCTCGGGCACTTGTACGTTGTAAAGAAACGAATACTGATGATCCTTCCATCCAATCTGCACTGGTGAGCCGGATGCTCCGGTAAGCAGCGCGCTACGTGGACCTCCATGCTGATTGAACACTGTGGAAAATCCACGACGGCGAATTTGCAATGTGGTCTCGACCAGCCCAGCCGAGAAAATCACCTCATCGATTAGGGGATTGCCTTCAAATACCGCGGCAAAACGGGGCTCAACTAACATGGAGATCCGAAGGTCGGGCCGCCATGCTTTCAGCGCAGCGACGGCTGGGGTTTCTAAAACCAAGTCGCCTAATGAGCGCTGCCGAATAATCAGAACCCGTGAATCCAGAGGCAGATCAGGAAGTAAAGATGACGGGTTGTTTGGGTAGGCAGCCTGATGCACGATTGAGGATTGGCTCGGCTTCACTGCGGAACGCGGCAAATTATTCGGCGTCGATGCGTGCTTCGTCGATCAGCATGACCGGAATATCTTCGCGAATGGGATAGACCCGGCGGCACGAAGGGCATTTCAGCCCATGTTTGTCGTTGGTCAGGTTTACCGGAGTCTTATCCAACGGGCAAACCAAAATGTCCAGAAGTTCTTGAGAAACGGGCATCAAATTCCTCCCAGCGCACTGTAGCAGACCGGGTCGTCAATCGGCAACTTGTGGCGCCGCGGTCACGGTCGAATTCTTCAGCGCAGAAGGCACGGCCTGAAGAGGGCATTCGATTTTCAGACTAAATCGGCATTTCCACTCCGCTCCCTGCGAAAGTTCGACAGGCCACACGGCGATGATTTGCGAGCCCTGATAAATCCGCTCGAAACCATCCTCAGATTCCGAAACCGTTTCGATGGGAGTGATCCAGAACTCCTGCGCCGCTGGGGCCGCCAAGGTGACGCTGATTCCCTGCCACTCGTCCACGACCCGGAGGTCCGGAGCAGCGATGTGAGCCCCCCAACGCAAAGGATAACGCGTCCCAGCCATTTCGAAATAACGGTCTGGGGCCGAGGGAGCCAGAAAATTCAGGACCGACTCCATGCCGATGTAAACCGACGCGGCGCCCGGCGCGGTGCGGCGGAGCGTAAGATCGCAGATGACATTGAAGCCGCGTTCGGTTCGCTCGAAAGTAAAAGTCTTTTCCGCCGGCCAGTCCGCGTTAGTTTCCGATACGAAAGTCGCCTGAGCCGCTAATATTTGCAAAGTTCGATAGGTTCCGGCGGCCAGCGCGGCGTCTTCCTCCAACTTTACCTGGCCCGCATCTTCGTAAGTTTTGTTGCGCGCAAACAGCAGGAGCCGGAAGCAGTTGCGCGGCCAGCGATCGTATTGCAACCAACGGTCGAGGCCTTCCTCCTTGGTGCGGGTCTGCTCATGAATCGAAGTGGCGCCCTGCGACTTATTGGCGTGGAGATTTTTGATGTTGGCGTGATATGACTCGCGGCGGCGGGCTAGTGAATTGATGACTGCCGTATGCGATTGCCGGCAATCCAACGCGGAGATGGTCGCGCCGTCGGCGGGATTGAGCAAGGCCGCGTAGCGATCTGAAGTGAAGTAAATTTCCTCGTGCCCGTCACCGTTAAAGTCAATCGCGGTCGAATCTTCATATTGGCGGACACGATGGGTCAACCCATCGGCTATGGTTTCGGCCTCGGCCAAAGAACGCCATAACGCCGTGCGCAAGTGGGGAGAATACAACCCACCAAAGACTCCGTGCCAATACGGGTCGTTGCATTGGGCGCGCAGCACCAGAGTCTTGGCCCGGTCGCGAGCCTCCAAAAATGATGGTTCGCGGCGGCGGCTCCCATCCAAGCCACGCACTTTGTGCGACACGTGCAGCATTTTTTTGTGCAATAAGTTCGATTCCGAATACTTGGAAAAGAAATTTCTCCAGATGCCGCCGCGCAGAAAGGGCAGAGCGTCGCTGCGCGACGCGAATTCAGAGATAAGCGAGTGATAGCGGTTTCGTGCGGGCGTGGGAAGCGACCACTCCATCATTTCGGTGTAAGACGCAGTGGGCAGGTCCGCGCGACCCAGCGCCGCATGAGACGTCACGGCCTCGCCGGGAGTAACAACCTCGAGCCAATCTGAATTTTTCTCCAACGCGGAAAAGAAATTCTCCAGCCACTGATCCTGATAGCACAACTTATAAGTACCGGGCCAAACGCCAAATTTTTCGAGGTCGTCGCCCATCGCGGCGTAGCCGTTGGGATGAGCGGCCGCAGCCGCGCGCAGGAATTCGACGGTCTCCGCGGGCGAGCGAAAGGGGATGAGATAGCGAAGAGCTTTCAATCCGGGAACGACCATTACGGTGTGACCCTGATCTTCGGCGAGGTAATGGCCATGCATCTGGTCGAGTTCAAATCCAGCGCCGAGAAAATGATTGTCATCGACGAGCGTGTAGACCACGCCGGATGGCGCCAAGGACGAGGGAAGCTGCGGTTCCCAAACGCGCTCGGCGAGCCATGCTCCGCGGGGACGATGACCGAAGTGTTTTTCGATATAGTCGGCTAGGCGGACGATCTGTTCATGGCGGTCTTCGGGTGGTATCGCGATCAAGATGGGTTCGTAGTATCCGCCGCCGACCATTTCCACTTGGCCGGTTTCCACCATGGTGCGGAGCCGTTCGAAATACTCTGGGTGCGAACGCTCCAGCAATTCGAGCAAGCAACCGGTGAAGTGCAAACCGATACGAATTGAGGGATGCCGAGACAAAACATCGATGAAGGGCAGATAAGATTGCTGATAGGCGCGTTCGACTACGTCGTCGAAATTCCCGACTGGCTGGTGCGCATGCATGAGCAGAACGAACTGAAATTTCGGCACTCAGGACCTCGTCGACGCATTTATAGGATAACCCGATTGTTGCGAAGTTCACATACAGCGATCCCGGTGTTCGAAAGTGAGTGCTTTCGAGCGTTTGGTGGTTTCACTCGGCCACGGGTCGCGGCAATCGTCGCTCGCTGAAGATTAGGGGCGGCGAATCGCGGAATGTACCGCGGAAGCACCGGCAAATGCTGCCAGTCTTTCTCCTAATCGTTTCATTGCCGATTCCGCAGCCGCATCCGGCGCTTTCTCGGGGATGTAGATAACAATCACAACATTCGTCGCCAATTCGGTGATCATGCTCCGAGTTGAATCGCTGATCGGACTGCCAAACGGACCCGCAGGATCGCCGAGCACCGGACGCCCTTCCAGGTTCCAAGTTTTCTTGCCGATACCTTCATAGCTCTCGCCAGCCAAACCGTGACGAAGCACCACGGGCTCATCGATTCGCGAACGGTCGTAACAACCCAGGGGCCATCCGGTCTCAATGGATACGAGATTGCCAACATCCACGACATTCGATACGCGATAGAGGCCCTTGCCCTGGACGACGCGACGGAGCAACGCTTCCGAGGCTGGCCGATATTTAGACGGATCCATTCCCCAAGTGCGAAACAACGCCCGTATCGCCCTAATGGACTCTGCTTCCGCCAGGCTTTCGACGGTGAATTCCTTTTGCTTACGAGCACACACTTCATCCAGCAATTTAGTCAAATCCGGATGAAGGGCTTCGACCGTGACGCCCTGGCCCTCTACGATTCCAAGTTTGACGCCGGGCAATTTGATTTCAATGTCCATGTTCCGCCTGATTCGCTAGGCCAGCGAAATCTTCGCTTCCCGCAAGCCCTTTTCCATCCAGATCGCGCGGGCGCGCTCCAACCCGACCGTAACATTCTCGCAGATATTTTCATCGCCGACGCATTCGTGAAACTCCGCATCCTTAATCATCCGTTGCGGTTGCTGCCTGGCACCGCAAAAAACGATGGCGCGACCAGACGCCCGCACCTGCGCTACCAGGTTTTCGAGCGCTTGCAGGCCGGTCGCATCTAAGGCGGTCATATTGCGAAGTCGAATGACTACGATGGGTGGCAGCTCCGGAACCTGCGAAATGATTTCGTCAATCTTGTCCGTCGCTCCAAACAGAAATGGCCCGTGAATCCGGAAGATCGCAACGTACGGCGGAATTTCCTTGTGTTGCAGTATGTGGACATAGCCGTCCTTTAGATACTGTTCGGTGACGCGCGTTACGGTAGTGGTCTGCGTGACTTTCTGGATGTAGACCAGCGCCGCCAGAATCATGCCAGCCTCCACGGCAACAGTGAGGTCAGCGAAAACGGTAAGCAGAAAAGTGACCAGCCAAGTGGCGATCTCGAGTCGCGACAGCCGTAGGAGTGCCGGAATTTCCCGCCATTCACCCATGTTGTACGACACGACGAACAGTATCGCCGCTAACACGCACAGCGGTATGAAGCGAGCATAAGGCGCGGCAAAAAGAACTACGGCGAGCAGCGTAAGGGAGTGAACCATCCCCGCTACCGGAGTTTTAGCTCCAGACCGAATATTGGTCGCGGTACGGGCAATTGCCCCAGTGGCCGGAAGGCCGCCGAACAGAGGCGACGCGCAATTCGCGATGCCCTGCGCGATAAGTTCGACATTGGGGTTATGTTTTGTGCCACTCATGCGGTCGGAAACGACGGCTGACATCAGCGATTCGATGGCACCCAGCATGGCCACGGTGATCGCCGGCGCGATCAGCGGGCGCATCAAATCGAAGTGAAACACCGGCACGACCAGATGCGGGAGCCCGGAAGGAATCCCGTGGAAGCGGCTGCCGATGGTTTCGAGGGGCAGCTTGAAAAGCACCACCAGTAGAGTGCCCGCGAGAAGAGCGACGATGTAACCGGGGATTTTTTTGAAATAACGCATGAACAAAATGATGATGACGAGCGACAGGCACGAGAGCGCGGTGGCGGCCGGAGAGAACGAACGGAAATTCCGCGCGAGTACGTCGAGGCGGCCAGCAAATTCTCCCGGCACTTTGTCGACGTTCAGCCCGAAGAAATCTTTAATCTGGGTACTGGCGATGATGACCGCAATACCATTGGTGAACCCGACCACGACGGGGCGCGGAATGAATTTGACAGCGGTACCCAAGCCCGTAACTCCGAGAAAGACGAGCATCAACCCCGCCATCAGGGTGCATAGATACAGCCCGTCGAGTCCGTACTTGGCCACGATGCCATATACCACGACGACAAACGCGCCAGTCGGCCCGCCAATCTGGGTATTCGAACCCCCGAGCGCCGAGATCAAAAATCCGGCAACAATCGCCGTGTAAATCCCGGCTTGGGGCGCGACACCGGAAGCGATGGCGAAAGCCATCGACAATGGCAACGCTACGAGACCAACGGTAACTCCAGCGATAAGATCGGAGACGAATTTATGACCGTCGTAATTGCGAAGGCACTGAATCGACCGTGGCAACCAATCTTTTATCTCGGGCATTTCGGAAATTTTCTAGTTCGTTCAAGGCGCAAAGCGGAACCGCCGAACGAACGATGAACTAGTATCGGACACGCCGCGCAACACTTTAGAAGTTTCAGCCCGGAAGTTGAGCACGGAGGCAACAGGTCAAAGGTCGAACAATTCACTCTGCGCCGCTGGGTAGGACGCTCCCGGTATTTTCTACGAGGCCGGATCAACGACGATCTTACCCGTCATGTTCTTGTGTTTTGAGCCGCAGTCTTTGCAACAACTGAAGGTATAGGTTCCCGGCTCGGTGGCTTCGATCAAGATCGGAACCATTTGTCCCTTTTTAATTTTGTAGCAGTCTTCGCCAAACAGGAAGGAAAGGCCCGGTGGCGTATTGGCTTTAGCGCCGTCAGGAAAGGGATTCACGCGAACCCCGAGTTCTTCGCTGCCGCCCGTCACATCCAATTCGACTTTTTCGTTCACCTTCAGGTGAATCACCTGGGGTGCGAAGGCAAAATCCTTGGTTGATAGGCTGACGACGCGCCCGGGCCGATTGGCCGGCGAGTGGGCCGGCGGAGTCACGGCATCCGGCGGTTCTTGCGCCAAGGCCGGGGCACCGAGAACCGATCCGATCACGGCAAACATGGCAATTCCAATCCAAACCTTGATATCGGTTTTCACTTTGACCTCGCACCTCAACTTGTCGGTCGTTTCCAGCCTAACGAGGAGATTCTATCAGCGATTTGCAGCGACTGGTGGGGCCTGGGCCGGAACATTGACAGAGCGGAAGCGATGTGGAACGCTGATTCCATCGACAGATTGGAGCTAACGACTGGTTCGCGGCATCGAATCGAATAGCAACACAGCGAAGGAGCAAATAGTGGCGATCGAACGCGAAACCATCATGGAAGCGATCCGGCAATGTTACGATCCGGAGATTCCCATCAATATTGTTGATCTCGGCTTGATCTACGACGTAGCCAGCGACGAGGCCGGAAACGTGACGGTAAAAATGACGCTGACGACGCCTGATTGCCCGTCGGCGCAGGCAATCCCGGAGCAAGTCCGCTCGAAGGTCGCAGCGGTCGAAGCGGTCAACGACGTGAAGGTCGATATTGTGTGGGAACCGGCCTGGAATCCGAGCATGATCAGCGCGAGCGGAAAAGCGGCTTTGGGGCTGGAAGTTTAAGCGCGTTCCGCAAGAAAAAGGCGGCCCGATCGGGCCGCCGCTATCTAGCCTTCTATCTGTAGACTCGAGTCGTCAGGCTGGCGCTACGCTTTCTTGTTCTTAAACCAGTCCGCATTTACCGGAGTGTAGCTGGTCCACTTTTCCGGCAGGTCTTCCAGCGCGAAAATCGCGGTTACCGGGCACACCGGGACGCACGCGCCACAATCAATGCACTCGTCCGGATGGATATAGAGTTGCTTTTCCGCCTCGAAGCCAGCTTCGTCCTTGCGCGGGTGAATGCAATCTACCGGGCAGACGTCCACGCAGGCAGTGTCTTTGGTTCCGATGCAGGGCTCCGCGATTACATACGCCATTTCAACGTCTCCTCGATCGAGAGGGTATCAAAAGTGATTTGAGCCTTCCGCAGGCAATCCCGATGCGCGATTCCTGAATAATTTTTATATCATCAATGATAAGCGGGCACAAGCGGGGTGCGTCTAACGGTGCGTAGCCGGGGCGGAGTTGCTGCGGGTATAATCGAAGTGATTCTTTGGCGGGTTCAGGAGCGAAATGCAGAGCAATTTGGGGGTTCGCAAAGGGTTGGTAACTACGGTTGCAGCGGTTTTGATGCTGGGCGTCGTGCTGCCGGGGCATAGCCAGTCGACGGCTGGCAAAAGCGCGCCGGCCGCTCACACCGCCAAAAGCGCGGGAACGGCCGACCCGGCGTTGATCGATCTTGCCGGCTATCAGCAGGTTCTGGCCAAGTATCGCGGCAAACCGCTGGTGGTGAATTTCTGGGCTACCTGGTGCGAGCCGTGCCGCGAAGAATATCCGATGATTGTCGAGCTGGCGAAACAATTTAAGCCTCAAGGCGTGGAAGTGGTGGGCGTCGATATGGACGACGACTCCGATATGAATCTGGTGCGGCGGTTCATCGCCCGCATGCAGCCGGGCTTTCCCAATTATCGGCAGAAAACTGGAATCGATCTGGACAAGTTTTATGACGGCGTGAACCCGCAGTGGAAAGGGACCATGCCGCAAACTATGTTTTACGGGAAAGACGGCAACGTGGTCGGGTTTTTCCTGGGAAGCCGGCCACGAGCGCAGTTCGAGCAGGCCTTCCGGGCGACGCTGGGGGGATCGGCTAACTCCGGAACCCCTGGTGGCGCGAAGTAACGGAAATTGTTGCAGCCTTCTTACCTTCATTTGCGCTTACAAGGAGCCATGATGTTGCAGACGCGTGGGAACAAGATTACCTGGCTCGGACACGCCGCGTTTCGAATCGAAACGCCCAGCGGAAAAATAATCCTGATCGATCCGTGGGTTCTGAGCAATCCGATGTGCCCGGAAAAAGATAAGAAATTCGAACGCATCGACACCATGCTGGTCACCCACGGGCACTTCGATCACATCGCGGATGCCGTGGAGCTGGGGAAAAAGTTCAAACCGCAAATCGTGGGAATCTACGAGTTGTGCGCGTGGCTGGAATCAAAGGGCGTGACGAACACCAACGGGATGAACAAGGGCGGGACCGTGAAGGTGGGCGAAATCGAAGTGACCATGGTCAACGCGATCCATTCCTGCGGAATTAAGGACGGCGACCAGATTATTTATGGTGGCGAGGCTTGCGGTTACATTATTCGCCTGCCGGGCGGTTTGACGATCTATCATGCGGGCGACACCGCCGTCTTCACTGATATGAAAATTATCGGCGACCTGTATGCGCCCGACCTGGCCATGTTGCCGATCGGCGATCATTACACCATGGGCCCGCGCGAAGCGGCCCTGGCGATTCGGCTGCTCAATGTGCACCACGTGATTCCCATGCATTTTGGAACCTTTCCGCCGCTCATCGGCCGGCCTGAGCAGCTTCGGCAGCTAACTCAGGATATCCATGGGCTAGAGGTACATGAACTAAAGCCTGGCGAAACCCTGGGCGAATCCGGCACACCCGCGGCGTCGCGTCAATCCGCGGACTAATACCAGGGAGGGCGCATGGCGAACATCCTGACTCCAGCGGTAGAAAAATATCTTTCTGAAGTGATTCCCGCACGCGATGAGGTGCTGGCCGGCATGGAACAGTACGCGCGCGAACACAGCGTACCGATCATTGGCCCCGAATGCGGGCGACTACTCTATTTGCTGACCCAAATTTCAGGGGCCAAACGAATCTTCGAAATGGGCTCCGCCATCGGCTATTCGGCGGTGTGGTTTGCGCGAGCCGCAGGACCGCAGGCGGAAGTCTATTTCACCGATAGCGATCCAAAAAACGTGGAACTCGCCAAGGAAAATTTCCGAAAGGCCGGCATTTCAGACCGCGTCCACATTTTGCTGGGCGACGCGGTGGAGCTGATCGATACCGTTCCGGGCGAGTTCGATATCATTCTGATCGACGTCTTCAAGCGCCAATACCCCGCAGCGTTGAAGAAGTCGGTACCGCGGCTGAAGCACGGCGGCTTAGTGATCACCGACAACGTGCTATGGTCTGGAAAAGTGACGGAGCCGGCGAAGGACGATGACACTCGAGGCGTCATTGAATTCAACAAAATCGTCTATGGCTCGGGTGAGCTGTTTCCGGTGATCGTGCCGCTGCGGGACGGTGTTGCGGTCTGCCGTAAGGCTTGATCCGCGTCGCGGCAAAGGAATTTCGGCGGCCCTCGGCCGGTGCGTTAGTTCGTCGCTGGCGGTGCCGCTGGGGCCGAAGCGTCAGGAGCCGGAACGGACAGGGGCTGTGCGAGTCTGAAATGCAGGCGGGTTTCCGCCGGCAAGACGATGTCTTTTTTGCCCGTGAATGCCGCGCCTGCGGTGCCTGCACCCCCACCAGCCAACGCGCCAATCGCCGCACCCTTACCGCCGCCCGCCACCGCGCCCAGGATGGCGCCAAAAGCAGCGCCGCCGCCCGCACCTACCGCAGTTCGCTTGCCCCGGCTTTTGCCGACGTCTTCAATTTCGTTGGTCTGCATCGGATACCGCGTGCCATTGATGCGGACGGAATCGATCACCAGTTGGAGCAGCGCCTGCCCCTTGAATTTGCCGGCGGATTGGGCGGTTACGACTGTTCCGCCCACTTTGGTTCCCACCGGCAACACAACCAGTGATCCACTGGTTACGGGAACAGCCAGCGAGGCAGCAAACGGATCGCCGTTATTGGCGGTTGCCGAATTCACGGTCTGATCCAGGGTCACGTGAATTGTGGTGCCCGCAGGAATCACGATCGGCGGAGGCGGCGGGGCTGGAACGGGAGCAGGGGCCACGGGAGCGGCGCCCGGAACACTATTTGAGGCGCTATTCGGGCTGGAAGGATTTGAGGGCGACGCCGAGTTCGAGGACTCCGGCGTTGACCCCGACTTGCTGCCGCAACCGGAGACGGCCAGCACCAAAGACAGCAAAGATAGCGGCAAAAATCGGGCGACAGCTGTAGTTCGCATGAAGTGCTCCTGGGATAGAACTTGCGCAGACGAGAGCCGCGCGCGGGGCTATTCTAAGTCGGAAGATATGGAATCTCAATAACAGCTTGCGGAACGGATGGGCGGGAACGCAGGACTGAGCTTTTCTCAGGGGAGTAATTCTAGGTCGATGATCCGTTCCCGGAGCGAGGCAAGAGGCTGCGCAGGAAAAATGTGACATTCGCGGGCCGCTCGGCAAGGCGGCGCATGAAATAGGGAAACCAATCCGTGCCGAACGGAATATAAACCCGTAGGCGGTAGCCGTCGCCGACCAGCTGGTTCTGCAAATCGGTGCGAATGCCGTAGAGCATCTGAAATTCAAATTTGTCGCTGCGGATGTTGTTCTCGCGCGCAAAATCCTTGGTGGCCGCAATCATCGCCGGATCGTGGGTGGCGATGCCGTGGTAAATCCCGCTGGGCAACAGCAGTTTCATCAGTTTGACGTAATTCGCATCGACGTCGGACTTTTTGGGAAAGGCGACGTCGGGCGGCTCTTTGTAAGCGCCTTTGCAAAGTCGCATCCGGCATCCGGCAGCGAGCAAGTCTTTCACGTCCTGCTCGGCGCGATAGAGATAGGCCTGCATCACGGTTCCGACGGCCGAATATTTCGCGCGCACGCGCTTGGTGATCTCGACGGTGCGTTGGGTGTACGCCGAACCTTCCATG
>Ga0210387_10002631_pt1 | contig 13760 bp, 14 predicted proteins | sample IncBWC7OmetaG_FD_160108 | JGI IMG/M metagenome (GOLD analysis project Ga0210387, IMG submission 160108) | Forest soil microbial communities from Barre Woods Harvard Forest LTER site, Petersham, Massachusetts, United States - Inc-BW-C-7-O ...
CTCGCGACGGGAGCCGAGCCTGTACGGCTGGATATTCCCAACGCAGGCGGCGCACGGCTGCTGTATTTGCGCAGCTTTGCCGACTCGCAAGCCATTGTCGCGGCTGCCGCATCCGCGAAGCGCGTGGTGGTGCTGGGCGCGAGTTTTATCGGACTGGAGGTAGCCGCCTCGCTGCGGTATCGGGGCATCGATGTGCATGTCGTCGGATTGGAGCTTGTACTATTTGCGCGCGTGCTGGGAGCGGAGCTCGGCGCGCTGCTGCGCGAAGTTCACGAGTCCAAAGGCGTGGTCTTTCACCTGGGCACAACGATCGCCAATGTCGATGGCAAGCGCGTCATGCTCAAGGATGGCTCGAGCCTCGAGGCTGATTTCGTCGTGGTCGGAGTGGGCGTGCGCCCCGCCATCAAGCTCGCCGAGCAAGCAGGCCTGTCGATCGATCGCGGTATTCAAGTCAACGAGTATCTCGAGACCAGCGCAACCGGTGTCTTCGCCGCCGGCGACGTCGCCCGCTGGCCCGATCCTCATACCGGCGATCGCATCCGGGTCGAGCACTGGGTGGTCGCGGAACGGCAAGGTCAGGTCGCGGCGCTCAATATCCTCGGCCAACGCCGAGTCTTCGACGCGGTTCCTTTCTTTTGGAGCCAACACTACGACCTCACGATCAATTATGTCGGCCACGCGGAAGCCTGGGATGCCATCGACATCGATGGCTCGCTGAACTCGCGCAATTGCGCGGTGACGTATCGGCGCGGCGGCCGTATCCTGGCGGTCGCCACCATTTCTCGCGATCTTGAGAGCCTCCGGGCCGAGCGCGATTTAGAACAAACAAAAGTGAGCACATGAAGATGCATAGGCGCGAATTTCTCGTCGCGGCGGCGGCGGCTGCGACGGCCCGAGCAGGGCAAACCACGCCCACCTCATCGACCTCGAGCGCGCACACGTCGCCGGACGCGGTCGAGGAATTATCGCTCGCGAGTATCGCCGCCGCCTTTACGGATGGGCGCATGACTTCGCAGCAACTGACGCAGAGCTATCTAGCGCGCATCGACAAGCTCGACCGCCGCGGCCCTAGCTTGGGATCGGTGATCGAGACCAATCCCAAGGCGCTCGAAATCGCCGCCTCGCTAGACGCCGAGCGCAAGACGCGGGGCGTCCGTGGCCCGCTGCACGGCGTGCCGGTGCTGATAAAAGATAATGTCGAGACTTCTGATCACATGATGTCGACGGCCGGGTCGCAGGCCCTGGCGGGATGGTACGCGCCCAAAGATGCGCCGCTGGTGGAGCGCCTGCGCGCCGCCGGCGCCGTGATTTTGGGCAAGACCAACTTGAGCGAATGGGCCAACTTTCGCTCGACACACTCTTTGAGCGGCTGGAGCGGCCGAGGCGGCCAGTGCCGCAATCCTTACGCGACTGATCGTACGCCTTCGGGATCCAGCTCCGGTTCCGCGGTCGCTGTCTCAGCGAATTTATGCGCCATTGCCGTGGGCACAGAAACCGACGGTTCGATTGTCAGTCCCGCTTCAATCAATGGCATCGTGGGGTTGAAGCCGACAGTCGGTCTCGTAAGCCGTCGCGGCATCGCACCGATATCGCACAGCCAGGACACCGCGGGGCCCTTGACGCGCAGCGTCCGCGACGCCGCAGTGATGCTGGGGATCATGGCGGGTCTGGATACCGCCGATGCGGCAAGCGCCGCGGTCGGTGATCGATTCCAAACCGACTATGCTCGGTACGTCGATCCTAGAGGATTGGCCGGCGCCCGCTTAGGGATAGCCCGCAAGTTTTTTGCCGACAACGCTCCGCTTAACGGATTTCTGGACACCTGCATTTCAACGCTGAAAGCTGCGGGCGCCACCATTGTGGATCCTGCGGATTTGCCCATGCACGGTTCAACCGGCGCCCCCGAACAGGAAGTGCTGTTGTACGAATTCAAGACGGACTTGAATGCGTACCTCAAGCGCCTGCCGCCCACCTTCCCGGTGCGCTCCCTGGCAGCATTAATCCGTTTCAATGAGGCTCACAAAGAAACCGAGATGCCGCTATTCGATCAGGAGTTGTTGCGGCAAGCCGAAGCGAAGGGACCGCTGACCGAAAAAGCCTATAAGGACGCGCGCGCCGCTTGCCTGAAAGCGACCCGCAGCAATGGGATCGATGCCGTGCTCGCGCAGCACAAGCTCGACGCCATGGTGACCTTGACCGCCGGTCCCGCCTGGCTGATTGACACCGTCAACGGCGACTCCGATACCGGCGGCTGTTCCTCGCCTGCGGCGATCGCCGGTTATCCTCATATTACTGTTCCGGCGGGCCTGTTCCGCGGACTACCGATCGGCTTGTCTTTCTTCGGCGCCGCGTTCAGCGAACCGACTCTCATCAAGTTGGGTTCCGGATTCGAGGCCGTGGCGCACGGGCGCACGCCACCGCGCCTGGAGCTTGCCTGAGTCTTCCGCGTGGTTACAGGCCCTTATTGGGATTGATCAAGTATTTCTTGCCCGTGGCGCGTTTGGAGTATGCGGCAATCACGTCCGGCCGCAGCGCTTCCGCCAAGGAGATTTCCTGCGAATAATGGCTGGCAAAAGTGGTTTTGAGTTCCCTGGCTACCCGTTCCTTCATCTCCTGAAACGCCAGCGGGCCGATCTTCTCGATATACGGCGTAACCAGCCAGCCGCCAATTCCCCATGCCATGCCGTAATTTCGATTGAGCACGGTGGGAGTCATGTCGAGCGAGCCGTACAGATACACCTGCTTGTGGGTGGTCGAGCCATAGCGGCTGTACACCTTCACGCCGCGGTTCACGGCCGCTTCCATGCACCCCAAGATTTGCCCTGCGAGTGGGCCGCCGCCAATCGCGTCGAAGGCAATCGTGGCGCCGGTCGCCGCCAGCGCGTCCGTGAGGTCCTTTAAAAACGTGGGCGAATCGGTGCGGCAAACGTACACCGCGCCGGCCGCCTTCAGTAAGTCCTCTTGTTCCTTCTTGCGGACGATATTCACCAAGCTGACGCCATCGGTGAGGCAGAGCCGATTGAGCATCTGGCCGAGATTGGAAGCGGCCGCCGTGTGCGCCAGAGCCCTGTGCCCCTCGCGCTGCATCGTACCGATCATCCCCAGCGCTGTGAGCGGATTGACGAAACTCGAGGCGCCGTCGGCGGCACTGGCGCCTTCCGGCAATACCAAGCATTGATTGACCTTGACGCATCGATATTGCGCGTACATCGCCCCACCGAGCACCGCGACGGTCTTGCCCATAAGAGCTTGCGCCGCAGCGGACGCTCCCGCGTCGGTCACCACGCCGGCTCCCTCATTGCCGACCGGCATGGAAATGTCGATGCGCGCCGCCAGTGCCTGCACGGCATTGGCGCTCAAGGGTGCGCTCACCACCGGCTGCTGGGGCGTGCCGGAAACCTGGGCATGGCTCCAATCCGCATTTGCGAGAAGCAGCCCTAAATCCGAGGGGTTGATCGGCGCCGCCTCGATCCTGACGATTACCTCATCTGCCGCCGGTGCGGGAATCGAGGTGCTTTGCAGCGATAGCTCCATCTCGCCGGTCTTCTTGGCCAGAGAACGGAGCTGTAGAAAGGAGAGTTGAGTGGGTGCGTTCATGGGGCCGTAGCATACGGCGTGGCAGGGGGTGTTAGAAGACTTAAGGCCCGAAAAGACAGCAGGGCCTTGAGTCTTCTTAGGCACCCCCAGAGTGTTCGAGCCAGTCTACAGCCTCGAGCGGCCCCTAAGATTTAAGCCGCCTTCTTGGGGACCTTTTTGCCCGCGCGCCGTGCTTCCGATAGGCCGATGGCGATCGCTTGCTTGCGGCTGGTCACTTTCTTGCCCGAACTGCCGCTGCGCAGCGTGCCGGCTTTGCGTTCCTTCATGACTTTCTCGACCTTTTCTTGGCTGCCTTTGCTGTATTTTCGCGCCATTTGCAACTCTCCGGTGATGGGTCAAGCAACCATCCGGGATCCGGCTTGATTTCAGAATCGGGAATCTGCGGAACAGGATGTCAGAAGATTCCCAGTGCCAGGCCGCTTGCCATCGTTCTTCCCAACTCTTCACATCGCGCTAAGGATGCCGCGTCGATGGTCTTGGGCTTGAGAATTTCCTCGGGCGTCTGCGCGTGCGTGCACACGATGTACGGTTCGGCGATCGGCTTGAGGCGCCAGCCGGCGGCGATGCGGTCTATTTGTTGCGCGGCGTTGCGCCCGTCGCTGCCGGCGCAAATCAAGGTAACGAATGCCCTGCCGTTGAGACGCTCGAAGGCCGCATAGTAGGTGCGGTCGAAGAAGTCCTTCATCATTCCGGACATCCCGGCGAGATTCTCGGGGGTGGCAAAGATAAAGCCGTCCGCCGCCAGTACATCTTCCGCCCGCGCCTCGGCCGCTTGTAGCAGCGAGACTGCTACGCCGGGTTCAGCGCGCGCCCCCGCCGCTGCGGCGTGCGCCATCTGCAGCGTGCCGCCAGTCATCGAGTGATAAATGATCAAAAGCGCTTTCATGGGCGTTGCTTCCGTGGGCTATGTCCTACGCTTATCGCAGCCGCGCACCGACTGTAATATCGACTTGCTTTCCAGATACTTCCGCCACCCGCAGGCTGCTGCTCAAGATCATTCGAGGTGCGCACATGCTTCACTATGCCGCTGTTTTCTTCGTTATCGCGTTGATTGCCGCGTTTTTTGGCTTCGGTGGAATCGCGGTCGGCGCCGCCGGCATCGCGAAAATCCTGTTCATCGTGTTTTTGATCGGCGCGGTCGTTACTTTCTTGATGAGCCTGGGCCGCCGGGTCTAGGACAAAGGAGCACGCGATGCAAACAGTATCTGACACGGCAAAAGGCGCTAGCGACTTCGCCAACGGCCAGGTGAAGAGTTTTCTCGACAATGTCGAGGATTTGACCAAGGCACTGAAAGATGTGGACTCGCCTGACATCGCGAAACTTCGCGCCAAGGTAAAGATCGCATTGACGGCCGCGAAGAGCGCAGTGGCGGATACGGCATCGCAGTTGCGCGATCAGGCGCAGCAGGTCGGCAGGCAAACTGACACGTTTGTGCGCGACAATCCCTGGCAGGTGATAGGAATCGCTGCTCTGGTAGGTCTGGCGGTCGGGATCTTCGCATCACGCCGTTACGACTAGCAGCGCTGGAATGGCGGCGCCCTAAGCGCGCCGCCATTCCGTGCGACCCCCTGGCTTATCCTCGAGCAAGATTCCCGCGGCGCTCAAGACCTCGCGGATCCGGTCCGACTCGGCAAAATCCTTGACTGCACGCGCCTCGCGGCGCGATGCCAGCAGTGCTTCAACTTCGCCGTCGGATAGGCTCTTGGTTCCCGCACTGCGTTTCAAGTAAGTGTCGGGATCTTGTTGCAAAACCCCCAATATTGCCCCTAACGCGCGCAGCGTCGCCGCCGCGTTGGACGCTGCTGAGGCAATCCCTGCTGACTTTGCCAGATTTAGATTCCGCGCAACCCCCTGCATAACGGCAAGCGCTTCTGGCGTGTTGAAGTCATCGTCCATGGCGGCGCGAAATCGCTGCAGCTCCACCTCATCCACAACGCCGTGCGGCGCCGCGTCCTTCAGTGCCCGGTACAAGCCCAATAAAGTCTCATCCGCCTGGGCCAGTTGCGCCGCGGAATAGTTGATGGGGCCGCGATAGTGGCTGCTCAGCAGGAAGAAGCGCAGCACCTCGGGATCGCGCAACGTTTTAAGCACTTCGCGCACGGTAAAGAAATTGCCCAGCGACTTCGACATCTTCTCGTCATTGACCCGCACGAAGCCGTTGTGCATCCAGGTCCGCACGAAGGGCGCGTCGCACGCCGCGCATGACTGCGCGATTTCATTTTCATGGTGCGGGAATTTCAAATCCTCGCCGCCGCCGTGCAAATCGAAGTAATTTCCCAGCAGGCTGGTCGACATTGCGGAACATTCGATGTGCCAGCCCGGCCTGCCGGCGCCCCAAGGCGATTCCCATGATGGCTCGCCCGGCTTCGCATGTTTCCACAGCACGAAGTCGAGAGGATCGAGTTTGGCCTCGTCGACCTGCACGCGCGAGCCGGAGCGCAAATCATCGATCTTCTTGCCGGATAGCCGGCCATAGTTCGGAAACTTGCGCACCGAGTACATGACATCGCCGTTGTCTGCGGCATAGGCGAAGCCTTTGTCGATCAGTATCTCAATCATGGCAATGATCGGCGCGATGAACTCCGTGGCGCGCGGCTCGAGATCCGGGCTTTGCAGGCCCAGTGTGGCGCAGTCCTCATGCATGGCCACGGTGAAGCGTCGCGCCAGATCGGCCCAGTTCTCGCCGTTCGCAGCGGCGCGCTCGATGATTTTATCGTCGATGTCGGTGACGTTGCGCACGTAGGTTACTTTGTAGCCCAACGAGCGCAAGTAGCGCTGCACCAGATCGAAGGCGACCAGCATGCGTGCATGACCCACGTGGATATAGTCGTAGTTGGTCATGCCGCAGACATACATGCGGACTTCGTTGGACCGAAGCGGCCTGAACTCTTCTTTCTGGCCGCTTAAGCTGTTATGGATTTTGAGCATGAATATTCAGCCGTCGCCGTACCGTGTCCGGGGGCATGAGCTTGAGGAGCAGTGCCAGCTCCGGCCCGTGCGCCTGGCCCGTCAAAGCTACGCGCAGCGGCATGAACAGATCCGGCCCCTTGCGGCCGGTCCGCTCCTTCAACCGCTGGGTCAGTGCTTTCAAATCGCCGTTCGACTGCTCGTAGGCATTTGTTGCCGCCGAAAAAAATTCGGCGCCGGCAGCGGCGACGATGCGTTGCTCTTCCGCGCCCAACGGCTCGAGGTCGCCGTTCACCACCCTGCGCCAGGGATCGGCATCGGCCGGCAAAATCACATTGTGGCGCACGAGATCGACGAACTCGATGGAGTCGTCCGCCGCCAGCCAGGCACGAATTTCCGCCGCCGAAAGACGTTCCAGAGATTCCTTCTGCCAATGCATCAATTGCGACACCTCGAAGCGCGCCGGCGCCCGGCCCAGATGCTGCGGCCGAAAATGCCGCGGCATCTCAGCGGCGGACAGCCACCCATCGATGTCGCTGGCGTGTCCCAAGCGAAACAATTGATTGAGCACGGCAATGCTCAAGAATCCACGCTCGCGAAATTCATGCACGCTGGTGCTGCCGTGCCGTTTGGACAACGGTGCGCCGTCTTCTCCCACCAACAGCCCAACATGTCCGTAGGCCGGACTGCGCATGCCGAGCGCATCCAAGATCATGAGCTGACGCGGGGTGTTGGTCAGATGATCATCGCCGCGCAACACCTGCGTGACGCCCATGGCAGAATCATCGACCGCATTGCAAAAGAAGAACGCCGGCGTACCGTCTTCGCGGCGAATGATGAAATCGCCGATGTCGTTGGTCGCAAAACGCTGCGGACCGTGAACCGTGTCCGTGAATTCGACCTGCCGGTCGAGCGGCACCGCAAAGCGCAGCGTCGGCTTGAGTCCCCGTGCCTCTCGCTCGGCACGCTCCGCCGCCGTGAGCCCCCTGCAGGTGCCCGCATAGCGCGGCGGCTTACCCGACATGCGCTGCAGCTTGCGCGACAGCTCCAGTTCCTCCGCCGTGCAGTAGCACGGGTAGGCTTGGGTACGCGCCACCAATTGTGCGTACAAACCCCGATAAAATTCACCCCGCTCTGCCTGGCGATATGGACCCGATGGCCCTCCCACATCCGGCCCCTCGTCCCACTCCAATCCCAGCCAGCGCATATCCGCCATGAGTTGGTCGCGAAACCGGTCCTGGCTGCGCTCCAAGTCCGTATCCTCGATACGTAAAATGAACTTTCCACCGGTTTTGCGGGCCCAAAGATGGCTGAAAAGCGCGGTCCTGGCGTTGCCCAGGTGCAAAGATCCCGTGGGACTGGGCGCAAAACGCGTGATTACCGGCGGCTCATTGATTGCAGACATATCTCAAGATTGTACCTATTCGAGTAGAATCACGGCGTATGAAACAACTTTTCCTGACTCTTGCATTGCTAGGTATTGCCTGTTTGCACCCGTCGATCGCCGCTGAAAAGGCGGCCGATCCGAAAGCCCCGGCCAAGCCGGCGTCCGCCGTGTCGGCGCCGCGGCTGCAGGTGTTCACATCGATGGGAAACTTCACCATCGAATTGAATCCAGAGCGCGCGCCGCTGACCGTGACCAATATTTTGGCCTACGTCGATTCCGGCCACTACACCAATACCCTGTTTCACCGCGTCGTCGCCAACTTCGTCATTCAAGGCGGCGGCTTCAATGACGACTACACGCCCAAAGCCGCGCCGCTCCGAGTAAACAACGAATCGGGAAATGGATTGAGCAATGTGCGCGGCTCGGTGGGTTTGGCCCGTAGTGAAGATCCGCACGGCGGCAATGCGCAGTTCTACATAAACCTGGACGATAACGCCGCACTCGATCCCAATGCCACGCGCTGGGGTTACGCGGTCTTCGGCCGCGTGGTCGACGGCATGGACGTGGTCGAACGGATCGGCAATGTTGCGACGGGAGCGCACGGCCTGCTCAAGGAAACGCCGATAAAGCCGGTCATCATCCTCAAGATCGAGCGCGTTGCCGGCCCGGGCGGCGGCAGCCCCAGCGGCAGCAGCACTCCGAAGCCTTAAGAGTCCGACTGATCCGCGGTGAGCACGCTTTTCATCTCGGATTTGCACATCGATGCCGCCCAACCGGCGATCATCGAACAATTCCTGGCATTCCTGCGGGCCGACGCAAAGGACGCCTCGGCCTTGTACATCTTGGGCGATCTGTTTGAGTCATGGATCGGCGACGATGCGCCCGACTCGGCGCAATCGGCTGCCATCGCCGGGCTGCGCAGCCTCACCTCGAGCGGCGTGCCGTGCTTCGTCATGCATGGCAATCGAGACTTTCTGCTGTCGCACCGGTTCTGCGAAATGAGCGGCGCGCAATTGCTGCACGATCCCCTGATCATCACCGTCCATGGCGAAGCCGTGTTGGTCATGCACGGCGATGCGCTTTGCACCGACGATCATGCCTACCAACGATTGCGCGCCACGGTCAGAGACGCCGACTGGCAACGTCAGTTCTTGGCCTTGCCGATCGAATCGCGCCGGGCGCTCGCCGGCGCTGCCCGCGCCGGCAGTCAGGCGCATACCGCCGCGATGGAGCATGCCATCACGGACGTGAATCCGGACAGCGTCGCGATGGCATTGCGCGGCGCCGGAACCTCGACTCTTTTGCACGGCCACACGCATCGGCCGGCCATTCATGCTTTGGAAGTGGATGGGCGGCCCCGCACCCGCATCGTCCTGGGGGATTGGTACGATCAAGGCAGCGTGCTGCGCTGGGATCAGAACGGCCCCGAACTTCAGTCGCTGCCGCGCGCCTGAAGCGCCGCACCGCCCGCTTGCTGCGGCGGACCGGAATGAAATCTGAACATCGGATCCGGCTCCGTGATCAGCTGCGCCTCGCGCGCGGCAAAGGCCGCGATTCGCTCCTCCAATCCCAAGCCCGCGCGCTGCGCCGCCCGGGCGGCGAGGTCCAAATAGAGCTGATAGTGCCGCGCCTCAGCTTCGTGTAGGCCGCGGAACAAGTCACTGAACGGCGTAGGCATTGCCACTCCCAACGCCGCAAAGCGCTCGCAAGAGCGCGCCTCGATGAACGCACCGCAGATCATCAGGTCCACTTCGCGCTGCGGTTCTCCGTTCGCGACCAGCCGCCGCAGTTGCGTCGCATACCGCCCCGGCGCCAGGCGCTGCGGTGCTATTTTCAGTGCGCCGATCAGCTTCGCGACCTGCTCGTAGTGCCGCAGCTCCTCGCGCGCCAGCCGCGACATTTTATCAGTCAGTTCCAGATCTTCCGCGTACGCGAACATCAACGCGAGCGCGGTCGACGCCGCCTTCTTCTCGCAATTCGCGTGATCGATCAGCAGCACCTGGGGAAGAGCGCACGCCTCGGTAATCCAGGCGTCCGGCGTCGCCGCGAGCAGCAGCGGGTGGGCAAAGGCCGCCGCGCCGCTCATGCCGGAGTTTTTAAGGTAGAGATGGCGGCCAGCAGTTCGCCGGCCGATTGATAGCGATCGCCGGGCGCCTTGGCGAGCAGTCGGCGCAGAACCCCTTCGTAGGCGGCAAATTGCGGTGCAATTTCCGGCAATTCGGCGCGCTTGTGCTTGTAAATGACTTCCATGGCGGTGGCGCCGTTGTAGGGCTTGCGCCCGATCAACATTTCGTAGAACACAACGCCCAGGCTGTAAAGATCGCTGCGCGCGTCGATGATCTCCGCGTGGCCCTGCTCCGGGCTCATATAGTAGGGCGTGCCGAAGATCTCGCGCGTGCCGGTAAGCGAGATGTCGTCTTCATTCGCCTTCGCCAAACCGAAGTCGATCAGACTGACGGTGTCATCCGGCCGCAGCATCACGTTGGCGGGCTTCAGGTCCCGGTGCAGCACTCCCACCGAATGAATGGCCTCGAGCGCGCTGGCAATTTGCCGCAAAAACATCAGCGCCGTGAGCGGCGCGAGCACTTCCTTCAGCATGCGCTGGCGCAGATCGCCGGCCGGAAAATGCTCCATGGCGATATAGGCATGATCATCGGCAACGCCAAGATCGTAAATGCGCACGATGTTCTTGTGGTTCAGGCCGGCGACGATTTCATATTCCTGCAGGAATCGATCGAAGCTGACGAACCGCTCCGACACGTCGGGAACCTGGCTGAAGACTTTCAGCACCACCAGCGTTCCGGCGCGTTCGCTCTCGGCCAGATAGATCTTGCACATGCCGCCGCTGCCGACCTGCCGGATGCATCGATGGCCGCGGATGATAACGGTACCGAAGCGATATCGATTCTCGTACTCCGGGTTGGCGCGCAGCAAAGCGAGGGCCTTCCGATGCTCGTTCGAGGCGGTGACGATCATCCTCAGCAGCCGGTCCCGATCGACCTTGCGGCCGTACAGGCGCGTCACGCCGGCGGTCTCGGGCAGCGGAAATTCCGGGGTGTCCTCCAGCAGCAGCAATATGAGCGGCGCGAACTCCGGCTTGGCCGCCTGCGCCGCGGCGAAGTCGATGGCCGCATCCGTGGGTCGCGAGCTGACGATGATGACCGCATCGAAGCCGGCTGCGGCAAAATTGATGTCGAGGTCAGGCTCCTTGCCCAGCGCATGCTCGACAATGGCGGCATCGGGCCACTGGATCTCGACGTGCTTTCGGACCAGCAGTCGATGTTCGTCGCGGGCTGCAATCACCAGTAGGCGCATAATCTTGGCCGAAACCGGCGCCGGCGGTTAATCCAGCGCGGGTTTCTACAGTACTCGGACGGATTTTAGGCCGCGGCCGGCGCCGTGCCGGCGCTGCTCTTTGGCCTCGTCGGACCGCTCTGCTTGCAGGCGCGCCAGATATTCCGGCGTCACATCCCCGGTCACGTACTCGCCCGAGAAGCATGAAGTATCGAAGTTCTCGATCTTTGCGTTGTCGTGGCGGACCGCATGTTCCAGGTCATCCAAGTCTTGGTAAATGAGCCAATCGGCGCCGATGATGTCGCGCACTTCGTCGTCCGTGTGTCCGGCCGCGACCAACTCGGAAGCATCCGGCATATCGATGCCATAGACGTTCGGGTAGCGCACGGGAGGCGCCGCAGAGGCGAAAAAAACTTTCCGGGCGCCGGCTTCGCGCGCCATGTCGATGATCTGCGCCGAAGTGGTGCCGCGCACGATGGAGTCATCGACCAGCAGCACGTTCTTGCCGCGAAATTCCAGATCGATGGCATTGAGTTTGCTGCGCACCGATTTGGCGCGCTGTTCCTGGCCCGGCATGATGAAGGTGCGGCCGATGTAGCGATTCTTGATGAATCCCTCGCGGTATTTGACGCCGAGCAATTGCGCCACTTGCACGGCGCTCGTTCGGCTGGTGTCCGGAATCGGAATGACCACATCGATGCCGTGCTCCGGCCGCTCGCGCTTGATCTTCTCCGCCAGCCGCTCGCCCATGCGCAGGCGCGCCTTGTAGACCGAGATGTTGTCGATGATGGAATCGGGACGGGCGAAATAGACGTACTCAAAAATGCACGGCGTATGGCGCGCCATGGCCACACATTGCTGAGCGTAAAATCGCCCCTGTTCATCGATGAACACCGCCTCGCCGGGCGCCACATCGCGCACCATGTCGAAGCCCAGCATGTCGAGCGCCACGCTCTCGGACGCCAGCATCCATTCGGTGCCCTTCTTGGTGTCGCGCTTGCCTACAACTAACGGCCGGATGCCGTTGGGGTCGCGGAACCCCAAAATGCCATGGCCGATCACCATGGCGGTCACCGCATAGCCGCCCCGGCAGCGACGGTACACGGCGTTGGCTGCCGCAAATACGTCCGCCGGCGTCACCCGCGGCGTTCCAACCCGCTCGAGTTCGGAGGCCAGGACATTGAGAAGCACTTCGGAATCGGAACTGGTATTTAAATGCCGGCGATCCTCGCGCACCAAAACTTCGGTGAGCTCGCGCGCGTTGGTCAGGTTGCCGTTGTGGCCGAGACAAATTCCGTAAGGAGAGTTGACGTAAAAAGGTTGTGCGTCATGTGCGCTGTCGCAGCCGGCCGTCGGATAGCGCACGTGGCCGATGCCGATATTGCCCTTGAGCTTCAGCATGTGCTTCTGTTGGAACACATCGCGCACCAGACCTGAGTCCTTGCGCATGAACAACTCGCCGTCCTGTGCAGTCATGATGCCGGCGGCATCCTGGCCGCGATGCTGCAGCACTGTCAGCGCATCATAGATGCGTTGATTGACCGCGCTGGTTCCGACCATTCCGACGATTCCGCACATGAAGGATCTCCGCTACTTAGGTCTGACTTTCACTCCGGTCAGGCGCTCAAGCTTTGCCCAAGGTTCGCCTTTCTCGCCGACCATCGCGCGCAACCAATCACCGATGGTCTCGCCGTACGGAACCAGCTTGGATCGGTCCCACCAATCCTCGCCGTTCATGTGCAGCAACTCGCCGCCGATCACTACGAGACCCACCAACACCATGCCGCGCACGATGCCGAAGAAAAGCCCAATCACTCGATCCAGAGTCCCGAGCCCCAAGCTGCGCGTGAAGTAGCTCAAGATCATGCCGACGACCCAGCCGATCAACAGGACGAGCACTAAAACGACCAGCCGTCCGACCCAGGGCGCGATGTTCGGATTCGCGAGCAAACCGCCCAGATGCGGTTCGATGATGGGGCCGAATTGCCAGGCGGCCCAGATGGCGAGGACCCAAAAGGCAACCGAAACCGCTTCTCGAATAAAGCCGCGCAGCGCGCCAATAAGTGTTGACCCCAACAGAATCAACAGGATTAGAACGTCTGCCCCGGTCAATATTCGGCCTCCTCCCTATCAGCCCCACATTCTACCGGAGCCACGCCGGCGCCGTGCTGAATCGATTGCAAAATGAGAAATCAAGCCGCCGGGGCCACCAGGCTTCCTACATGCCCCATCGATTTGAGCTTGGCAGCGATCCGTTCGGCCGATTCGCGATCGGCCAAAGGTCCTACACGGACGCGATATCGCACCGAGGTTCCCGACCCGCCCGTCAGCACAAACGCAGAAAAACCCTGCCCTTTTACCTGGCGGGTCAAGTTATCGGCGTTCGCACGGCTGGCAAAACTGCCTAGCTGCACGGACCAAGAACCATGCCCCACTGATGTGGGGCTAGGTGCGGCGGATTCAACGCTCACAGGGCGCGCGGCGGCCTTGGGCGGTTGCTTCGTCGGTGTACCACCGGGCGCGGGGCCCGAAGCCGCGGCGGCCGATGGCGCATGACTCGGCGCGGTAAGCGTC
>Ga0210387_10002632_pt1 | contig 13759 bp, 11 predicted proteins | sample IncBWC7OmetaG_FD_160108 | JGI IMG/M metagenome (GOLD analysis project Ga0210387, IMG submission 160108) | Forest soil microbial communities from Barre Woods Harvard Forest LTER site, Petersham, Massachusetts, United States - Inc-BW-C-7-O ...
ACACGCTCGACGAAGCAGAAACCATCCAAATCCTGCAAACGCTCGTCAAGCAGCGTAAGGAATCCATAGATCAATTCGGGAAAGGCAACCGCCAGGACCTCGTCGATAAAGAGACCAAGGAACTCGTCATCCTCGAGTCTTATCTTCCGGCCGGCGCCAGCGATGCCGAGATGGACGCCGCAATCGCCAAAGCCGTCGCCGAAACCGGCGCCAACTCCATCAAGCAGATGGGGGCGGTAGTCAAAGCCTCCAAAGCTCACCTCGAAGGCAAGGTCGTTGACGGCAAAGCTCTTAGCGACCGCGTCCGGGGCAAGCTTTCCTGATCAGCGTTCTGCTAAGGAGCCACAATTCCGCGCCTGCTTCCTCCACAGTTCATTCCACACTTCGGCGCGAGTTGCAGTCTTTTTTCGCTACTTTTTTTGTCTTTTTACTGTCAGGGCTCGCCGCGTAAGCCCATTCGTGCCCGCCGGCAGCGCGCACAAGAATAAGCCCTTGTGGCGAAACCCTTCTTTGCCTTGGGAGGGGTTCTCCCCGATCTTGCGAGGCTCAGCGCCGACTTTCTCTTTACTTACTGCCCGCCGGCTTCAAAACCGCGGTATTCCGTTCGTCGTTCGCGATGATGCGGTAGAGCTTTTTCAGGTCATCGACCTTGCTCAAAGGCACGCTTAGTTCCTTCACCTCAAACGTCCGCGTGTACCGCAGGGTGTTGCCGTCCACTTCCGCCTTGCTGTGATAACTCGCGAAGCTATAGTCTGCATTCACAGGCGGCGGGAGATCATCCACTTCATATCCCTGTGGCAGCTTGATCTCAAACGTATCCGTGTCGCGTGATGGTCCTTCGAATTCCACCGGATACTTGCGCGCCTCTTTCGTCTCCAGAAGGTCGCTCGACCGGCTTCCCAGCACTCGCGGCCGCACCAGCAGCAAATTCCCCGCTGTTTTCGCATAGTTCTGAGCCACCAGCGAGTAGTCGTACAGGAACGCTTTATCCGTTAGTTGAAGATTCCCGATCGTCGCTTTGGTAATTTGAAAGGTCGTCAGAGATTGCGAAAGCAGCGCTTCGATCGGTTTTATTCTGTCCGCATCTTTCGTCACCGTTCGCAGCGCCCATCGTTGCGCTGACGCCCGGTCGCCGACGCGCACTTCGTTCACGTCGCCGCTGAGCGTTCCCGTCGGACTCAGACTCAACTTCGCCGTGCGCGAAATCCCGTTTGATGCCGGCGGCAATTGCGGCAGCTCGATCAGTTCTCCGCCATCCGGCGCCACCAGCAATCCGTAATTTGCCTGCAATGGGCCATAAAGCTGGCCAAACGGCGTCATTTCATCCGTCGGGTCAAAGAACAAAAGCTTTCCGAGTTTTGGATGCACCATCGTGGCTACAAGCGAGCTGTCCGTGACGTTTGCGGGCAGCTTAATCGCGATGATCACATGATCGAACCCGCCCATATGGGCGGGCGTCTGCGGCGTTACCGAGCCACGCTCCGAATTGATCACCACATAGTAGTTCTCGATTCCGATCTCCCGCAGCATTGCGGACATCAGCGTTACCTTGTCTTTGCAATCTCCATAGTGGTGGGTGAACACCTCCGCCGCCGGATGGGGCTGCCACCCTCCTATCCCCAGTTCGATCGCCACGTAACGGATGTCCTTCTGCGCGAATCCCGCCACCGCCTTCATTTTCTCGAGCGGCGTTCCTGCCGATGCCGTAAGCGCCGCTACCTTTTGCTTCACTTCAGGTGAGGCATCTTGCCGCCCGCTGATCAGCCCCTGGTACCAAACTCCCATCTGCTGCCAACTTTGGAATGCCTTGTTCTGCGCGGCTCCGCCCGGCGGATAAAAGGAAATGATCATCTGCCCGGCAACTCCCGGCCACGGGGGCATATCATCTTCGTGCCTGATTCCCTTTACGTCGCTCACCACCCACTGCGCCTGGCTTCCCGTTTGCGCCGACTTGGCTTCCGGATAGTTCAGCCACGTCGCTTTGTACTCCCACCCCTGGGGCAGCTGCAGGGTGTAATGGGCCTCGCGGACCGGACTCGTCTCCTGAAAGGACCAGACGTCTTGCAAAACGTACGGCTGCTTTTCCTCCTCGTACTCGTATCCGATGATGTTTCCCGGATCGGAGGCCGGGATACGGAGCACCTTATCCTTTACATCGGAAACCAATTCGCTCCCGTCCACTTTCGGAAGGGATACCTCCACCGCGTCCTTGTCCTTCACTTCGTAGTCTTTTCCTTGCGCAGGGATGCACCATCCCTTGATAGCCGTGATTTTCTCGTGGGCGTTGTAGGAAACCACCACGACGCCGTAGTCGTGCCCGGCCGGCCGCAAAATCTTGTACGCTACACGCACCGTCGTCTTGATCTTGTCTGCGGACACGACCGTGACTGTCTTCTCGGAATAAAGCAGCACGGCGTCGGTCTTTTCGTCATGAGCGGGCAGGGGGGCATTCACGAGCGCGTGCATCCATCCCGGCGCGTCTCCAGCCGCGCTGGCGCGCCCCACCAGGCACACCATCGCAACTAGGAACACCATCAGGAAGCGCACCGCGCCCCGAAAGTTAGTTCCGCGCAGCCGCAGCCGCTCCGCCAGGTTGCAATACCACTTGCTGCTCATCTCCGGCCCTCACAATCTGGAAAAAAGCCCTTAGCGTTGGGTACACCTTCGCTTCCAGCAAAAGGACGTCCACATTTAAAGTGCGACTCAGGTGCAACGTCCCTTTGTCATTCTCCACCTTCAATGTATATACAATTGCTTTCGAATCCTGATTCTTCAGCGGAGGCATGCTGCTCACTTGCCAGCCCAGCGGCAATTCGACCGTTACATCATCAATCTTCTTAAATGGAAATTCGAAATAGATCGGATGCACGCGGTTCGAAAGTTCAAACACCCGCTTTTCCGTCGCCCCGAAAAGCGCTACTGGCAACAGCGCGCGCTTTCCCGCGCCGGACACCCAGCCGGGAACTTTCAAATCGTATTCCGCCACCAATTTCTCCGACGAGCTTCCCCAATCCGGCTTGTTGGTCAATTCCACTTCGATTCCCACCGGAATATATTCTTTTACCTGATCCTCGAGGAACTTCTTGCGGTCCGCTTCGTCCACGTTCCGTTCTTCCTGCCTGCGGCCGAGAGCTTCCAGTCCTGTGAACGTGATGGTTAGTTTCCCTTCGAGCGATCCAGTATCGTCGAGCTTTAGATTGGCTTTGCGCTCGATCCGCGACACGGAACTGTCGGGGAGCTCCGTTCTCACCCAGGTTCCGCCATCCTTGTCCAACCGCAGCCCTTGCACAGCTGTCTCGGCCCACGGCAAGAGCCCAAAAGGCACAAACAGTGTCCCCGGATCGCAATAAACGTCCTTCCCGTTCAGCTTCACCAAAACCATGTTGGTGTCGAGTTGCGATGCATTCAGGATCTCGGGTCTGAAGAAATAAACGCTTCGCGCCGACGCAATCACCGGGTACGCCTCGAACCCCGCCGCGCGAGCCAGCGCCAGAAACAGCCAGGTAAGCTGCGTCCCGTTGCCGTACCCGCGTTTCCATACCTCCTCGACGTTGTTCGTATCCTTCTCTTTCTCCCGCTTCTTTTCCTGCTCCGTCTTTTCTACCTCATACGACGTGTTCCGCAGCGTCTGCACCTTCGCGTAGATCTTCTGCAGTTTGGTCTCCGGCGTATCGCCTCCGGAAACAATCTGCGCCACCGCTTGCTCCATCGCCTTGTGCTTCCCAACGAAATTTTCTACCGCGGCGTCGAGTCTCTTGCCTTCCTTTTTCCAATACTTGGCCGGCTCGGTCTCCACATTACCGTTGTCGGTGTAGATGAATTCGACGCGATATTTCAATTCGTTTTCGGGCGGCATGAAATCTTCGATCTGGAAAGCCGGGACCTTCTGCACCTCTAAACGGATCGTCCCATGATCATCCTTTGGGGGAGTCGTCCCTGCTGGCAGCCCCACCGGCAAACTCCATCGCAGCGAAAAACTTGTGTTTGGCCTCAGCGAAAACTTCCCGTGCAGCGTGAACAGCTCTTCGCTCAGAATCCAGCTCGAATCGTAGACGTATCCCTCTTGCGGATTGTATGTGTAGTGGTATTCGATAATGCTTCCCACTTGCACGTCCGGCAGCGTGAATGTCTTTGCCAGATACTTCAGCCCTCGCGCCTTCACGATGGTCTTGTCAAAGGGCTTTCCCTCGAAATTCGCGATCGTGCCATCCGGCCTCACCGTCCGGGCCTTTATGTTGGAAATGTTTCCCTGCTCCCTCACGAACGGAATTTCCACGTCCGCGTATTTCCGCCCTTCCTCCGTTAGAATCTTGATTCGCGCGTAGTTGTGCTCGGTCGCTCTACCCTGTTCATCGCTGCGGTCCACTTGCCGGTACAAATACACGGCTGGCGCTCCCGGAGCTTCCGGCACGCTCGTCATCTTCAATTCTTCCGGCGAAATCGGCAGCCATTCATCGGCCGCGCTGCTCGGCCGCACGCGATACGCGGCAGCTCCAAGCAGTATCACCGCCGTAATCAGGGATAACCGGCGCAGGGTCACAGCGCACCTCCGGAGTGGGTTTTCAGGTAGACATACAAATCGAGGGAGCGCAGGGATTGGCCTGGGACCTGCACCGCCGCGCTGGGAAGGGTCTGGGCGCATAAGCAGTGTTACCGACCTGGGTTACTTGCTGCCGCGGACAATACAGGCCTGCTCCCACCCTGTCAATAGCACCCGCGCCCAGGGTGCGGATGTGATACGCCAGCCTACTCTCTGTGCCTCACGCGCTTTTAGGCTTAGGCAAGCGGCCTTTTGATCGGCCTGATCTTCCGGGCAAACTGCCATAAAAACCTGTCCCGCCGCAAAATCTCAATCCGGTTCAACGCGTATAAATCGATCGGTTCTTTTGGCCCGTATACCGTGCTGAACGCGCACGAGTATCCCGCCTCCGCCACGATCTTTTCCACCACCGCGTTAAAAAATCCCGCTGGGTACGCCAGCGTTCTGCACGGTTCCTGTAGTATCTCTTCGATTTGCTTTTTTGCGTCGGTCACTTCGTACTTCACTTCTTCCGGCTTCAGCTCGTGCAGCAGTCTGTGATTTGTCGTGTGCGACCCAAATTCGATTCCGTGCTTGGCCATCTCCAAAATCTCTTCGCGCGAGAGATGTGGCCGCGCCTCTTCCCCTTGCGCCAGGGGCTTTGCCGAGATCTGCCCGATCACTGACGGCACCAGAAAAATCGTGGCCTTGATCCCCAGTTCCCGCAAAATCGGAAACGCATTCGTGTAGCTATCCTGGCAACCGTCGTCAAACGTTACCGTAATCCCATTCGCCGGAAACTCGCCGCGGTCCCGGTAGTAATCAATCAGCTCCGCAGCGGTGTAAAACACGAATCCTTGCGCCTTCAAATATCGCATCTGCCGGGCAAACCGCGCCGGCGGCGTAAATCCTCCCCGCACACGCGAGCTGCGGCTTGGCTTGTCAATCATGTGGTACTGAATCACCGGCACCATGGCGTTGGTGTTTCCTATCTTCATTCCAGGTTGGGCTCTTCAATGATGCTCACATCCGAGTCGCCGCGCGTCAAAAACCAGTTTTGCGGATTGCAAATCACGTTCTTCGCTTCCACGTCGCTCGCCATCGCCCACGTCATGAATTGCGGCGACTTCTTTATTCTCCAAAAGCCGCGCCGCTTCAATCGCTCTTCCACTAATCCATCCAACACGTCTGTCACCAGGCTACCTGCTCGCAGCTCAATGGCTCTGCGCAGCGCGGCGTCAATCAATGCGTCCACAATTTCCGCGCCATTCTGGCGTTCATAGAGAAGATCGCTCATCGCTGCCTTCGCCGGACCAGCGCTCGGACCTGCATTGGAAAATCTCTTTCGAAGGAAGAGCACCACATACCCCGCCAGCCGTTCCTTTTCGTAGCATCCGATGATTTCAGACCGCTTCCCCGGCTGCTCCTCAAATTGCCACCTCAACGTCCGCGCATCTCTCCGCACCGCACACGCCCATTGCCCCGAAGCGCGCTCCCATAGCTCATCGAACTCCGCCCCAAACTCGCGGATGGTTCTTGCCGCATACTTCCCAGCGGTCCCTGTTCTGCCCGCCCCAATGCGCATCGGCGCAGACAACAAATTCAACAATCCACGCACCGGCGCAATCCCCGCCGCTCCCGCAAGCCCGTTGCCCGCATACATCAGTTTCTGATACCGGTGAATCCACCCCATCTCCGCCCAACCCATGCTCCGAAACACTCCCGCCGACTGCTCATTAATTCCCAAAGTGATCATCGTCGGATACTTCTCCCCAGCCGCCATCACCAACTGCTTCCCCAATCCCTTCCCACGAAAATCTTCCCGCACGATAAAATCCAAAATCCAAATCGCCGGCCGCGTTTCTCCTCCCGCCTTCACCTGCACCGGAATCGTCGCCAGTTGCCCAACAATCTCCTCTCCGCAACTCACCACCCACAGCGGAATATCGTCCATCCTCGTGTTTGGGTTCTCCAGGTAGTGCCACTTCCAGTAAGCAGGATCGCTCTTCCGCGCCTCGCCCGCATACGCCACGCGCAGAAAGCGCAGCAACGCCTCGGTCTTCTCCACCCGAAACTGTTCCACTCGAACGTCTTCAGCCACGCCACCCCCGCAAAACGCCGCACCATCCCAAGCCCATAGAGCCTACACCCAGCCGCAAACAAGCCAGCCCTCAAAAATCCACCTAGCTGTCTCGTCGCGATAAGTTCCTGTGCGACAACGGGTTTGCCTCGCCATCAATCGTGCGCTTCCTACAATTTGTGGTGGACACCAATATACATTATATTGTATATTTGGACTGGGCATTTCTTGCTATAGTCGCGTGGATGAACGGCCAATCGGAGAGTCCCAGACACGCGGCCATCGCCTGGGAAGGCGACTCCAAGGAGGTTCTCCAATCCTTCCCGGAGGACGCGCGGCAGAACTTTGGATTCGAGCTTTGGCAGCTGCAGCAGGGCGAACGGCCAAGCGATTACAGGCCGTTGCCCTCGATCGGTACGGGCGTTTTTGAGCTGCGCGATCAAGATGACCGGGCTTGGTACCGCGTCGTGTACTTATCGCGGATCAATGACGTTATCTACGTTCTTCACTGCTTCGAGAAAAAGAGCCGCGAAATGCCCAGAAAAGATTTCGAGAAAGCGAAACAGCGGCTCAAAGCGGTGAGGACGCGTTTGGCGGCGGGGAAAAAACATGAAAAAAGCAGATAACAAGTCAACGCATGTAACCTACGGCAACGTCCTCGACGATCTTGGCCTTTCGCTGGAGCACGCCACCGCTCTGAAGTTCAAAGCGGAGCTCTATCAAGCCATCCTAAAATTCGCCAAAAAATATTCACAAAAAGAACTCCAAATCATCCTCGCCGAACCCCAACCCCGCGTCAGCGAACTCCTCAACGGAAAAATCGCCAACAAGTCCGTCGACAAGCTCCTCCACTACGCCGGCCGCCTCGGCATCGAAGCCAAAGCCAAATTCACCCAAACCCACAAAGAATTAGTCGACAAAGAACTCGCCCTCGCCGACTAGCCCCGAAAAATTTCCAGTTTGAACCTGGGCGGATGGGATAGCCCAACTTGATGAGACCGCTCTGGCTCTCTGGCGTGGCCTACCCTTTCGGGTACGCTTCTTCGAAAGGGTAGGCTCTTTCTCTTTCCGCGTCCGCCCGATGCCCTTGGCGCTATCTTGCGTCTGGCTTCTCGCTTTCCGCTGCACAGCCTCACGCCATCGCAACTTTCTCCAGCCGCTCCAGCGTGTCGGGATACATTCGCACCAGCAGCACCAGCGCCGCCGCCTGCGGATTTGGCTTGGCGCGGCCCTGCTCCCACTTTTCCAGCGTTCTCACATTGATCCGCAGCTTCCGCGCAAACACCGCCCGCGAACACTGCATTCTCTTGCGTGTCTCCCGGATGAACTTGGAATTCACCGCCGGAAGTGGCGCCGCTTCCACTCCGTAGCTCCGCAGCGTCAGCTTCCCTTCCCGCTGCTTCTTCATCGCTTCAACGCCCTCGACCAATTCCGTAATAATCTTTCTCTTTGCCATCGCCACTCACCCTACGCCATTAGCGTATACACAACACTATACGCCATGCAAAGCAGGACGACCTTCTTGACGTTGGCGCAGTCACGTACAGACCCTCCTTTCTGTATTTCTTCACTACCCACTATTCACTAGAAGCCATCTCATAAATGCCTTAGGAGGATGACTGCACAGGCGAGTTGGATCATGGCGAAGAAATTTTCCGCGTGATATTCCCAGCGCACGACGAGGCGGCGAAAATTATGCAGCCAGGCGAACAGGCGTTCGATCTTCCAACGGCGGCGGTAGCGACGCAAAGCGCGACCGTCTTGGGTGGCGGGCTTGCTGCGGTTCCAGCGGTGTGGGGAGATCAGTTGCACTCCCAAGGTACTGCGCAGGCGCTGGTCCAGCGGATCGCTGTCGTAGGCTTTATCACCGATCAGCCGCGCGGGAGCTTCGGTAAGAAATCTTTGTCCGAGGCAGGCTTCGACGAGGATGGCTTCATTCGGTCGAGCGCTGGCCACGTGCACGGCGATAGGAAGACCATGGCGGTCTGCAATTGCCACGATTTTGCTGCCTTTCCCGCGTTTTGTAGGACCGACAGCAGAGCCCCTTTTTTCGCGCCGCTGAAGCTGGCGTCGATGAACGCTTCGCTCAGATCGAGTTTGCCGCGGTCGCGTAAGTCCTCGGCCAGTTTCTGCAGCAAGCGCGTGAGACGTCCGGAGCGCTGCCATTGCTGAAAACGCCGATGACAGGTTTGGTAGGGTGGATAGCGATCCGGCAGATCGTGCCACGGAGCGCCGGTGCGTAGAATCCACAGCACGTCGTTCATTACCGCGCGCGTGCTCTGCCACGGTCGCCCCCGGCCATCGGCCCGTCGCTGGGAACGAAACAATGGCTCGAGTTCCGCCCATTGGGCATCGGTGAGGTCCATACTCCCGATTTACGCTAGTTTGCATAACTCTCAAGCTCTCAATAGCTTGAATGTGTTTATGAGATAACTTCTACTCACTCTTCTCCCACTTTTCCACACATTTCCACAGCCGTATCAATCCCATCACTCCCCGCCCAACTCCCTCAAACCTCTCAACTTCCGCCACGCTGATTCGAATCCGCCCCGCCCGTTCGAATAAGCACTCAGTAAACGAACGTCGCTATTGACAATCGGTAATACATCTGCTACCATTCCCCATGGTTCGCTCGCAAAACCTCCTCCATGCCCCGCCGCTTGCGCACTCTCCTCTTTCTTTCTCCGCGCTCTCTGTGAACGGCGCCTGCCCTGACCCGGTCGGGGTGTTAAGAAAAACCCGCTCCCTCACCCAAATCGATCCGTCAGCGCCTCTCCTATCTCATCGCCACTCACCAGACGCCGCTATCCCCTTTAGAATCACATCTTTTGCACACCCCCATCACCTAACCACCATCGAATCATATTCTTGCAAAAAACAGGGGAGGGGGTGGGGCATCCAGCGCTTCCATCCGGCCCAACCCCTTCCCCTTTTTTCCACAGCGAGTAAACATCCAACACACAGCAACGCTCGCATCTCCACTCTTTTCATACGCTTACTTCACAGTTCTCTGGGAGGCTCCTTGTTAACTGCAAGTCCCACGACCGAAGGTTCCGACCTTGTCGGAAGAGACCTCTCGTTCTGCGGATCACGGCCACTCTTCGGCTCAACTTTCAAACATTCCAACCTTCAAACATTTCAACGCCGCTTTTCCACTACTCACTGCCCACCATTCACTACTCACGGTCCTCCCCCAGAACTTCTACCATCCCGCCCGCGATTTACGGCATAATCCCGCCGCACAGGGGCAGCGCCCGCAACCCAATCCACAAACGGGGAGGATTCAGTGACTGATCGTCCATGGAGTTCCACGGCTCCGCCAGGAGAATTTCGCACCTACATCTCCGCGGAGGAGACCGTCAAGGAATTTACGATCCGCGCGGTCATCCTTGGCTCGCTGTTTGGATTGCTCTTTGGCGCGGTCAGCGTCTATGTCGGCCTGCGCGCCGGATTGACCGTCTCCGCATCCATTCCCATCGCCGTTCTTTCGATCAGCATCCTGCGCGCGTTTGGCCGCTCGACGATTCTCGAAAACAACATCGTCCAGACCACCGGCTCCGCAGGCGAATCGCTCGCCGCGGGCGTGATGTTCACGATTCCGGCGCTGATCTTTCTCGGCTTCGGCTCGGAGTTCACCTTCTGGCGGATTTTCCCGTTGGCGCTGCTCGGTGGATGGCTCGGCGTGCTCCTCATGGTTCCGTTGCGCCGCCAGCTCATCGTCGGGGAGCACGGCAACCTCGCCTTTCCCGAAGGCACCGCTTGCGCTGACGTCCTCGTTGCGGGCGAGCGCGGCGGCTCATTTGCCGGCCGCGTCTTCTGGGGACTCGGCCTCGGCGGCGTGTACACCTTTTGTATGAACACGTTCCAGGCCTGGACCTCGCAGCCGGAAAGCCGTCCGTCCTGGTTTCCCGGCGCTTCTTTTCGCGCCAACATCACTTCGGAATATCTCGGCGTCGGCTACATTATCGGTCCGCGCGTTGCCGGTATTCTTTTTGCGGGCGGCATCGTCTCCTGGCTTTTGATCATGCCCGCCATAAAATTCTTCGGCCAGCTCTCAGGCCACACGGCAATTTACCCAGGCACGATCCCCATTCCAGACATGACTCCCGATCAGCTCTGGCGAACCTACATTCGCCCGATGGGCGCAGGCGCCGTCGCCGCCGCTGGCGTCATCACTCTCATCCGCACTTTGCCGACGATCATTTCGGCGTTGCGCTCCGGCCTGAAAGACGTCCGCGCGCAGGGCGGCGGGCAATCTTCCGCCGCGAGCCGCATCGATGAAGACATGCCCATGCGCACTGTGATCATCGGCTCCATCGTCATCATCGTGATGCTCTGGGTTTTGCTGACTTTTCATCCCATGAAAGGCGCAGGCACGTTTTGGTATCAAAATCTTTTTGCAGCCATTTTCGTCGTCGTTTTCGGATTCCTTTTTGTCACTGTTGCGGCCCGCATCAGCGGGCTGCTTGGTAACTCTTCCAATCCCATCAGCGGAATGAGCATCGCCACATTAATGGCCACCTGCGCAATCTTTTTTCTCGCCGGATGGACCGCGCCAAACTACGCTGTGCTTGCGCTCATGATTGGAGGCGTGGTCTGCATCGCCGCCGCCATCGCTGGCGCCACCTCGCAAGACCTCAAAACCGGTTATCTCGTCGGCGCGACTCCCTACCGTCAGCAGTTGGGTCTCCTCATCGGCGTCACCGTCTCGACTGTCGCCATCGGTGCCACCCTCAACTTGATGAACGTCGGCCTCGAGAAATATATCCCCACGCAAATTCCCGTGAACATCGCAGCACTACCCTCCGGTGCGAAGATCGAGCGAGAAGGCTTCGTCTATCGCGGCAAGAGCTACACTCTGATCAACGCGCTCAGCTCTGGCGTTATCCCCGACGGCGAATATCTCTACGACAGCGACACAAAACAAATCGAAATCCAGTGGGCGCAAGGCATCGGCAGCGACAAGGCTCCCGCGCCCCAAGCCCGCCTCATGGCCACGGTCATCAACGGCATCCTCAACCAAAAACTCCCGTGGCGACTCGTTCTCATGGGCGTCGCCCTGGTCATCGCCGTCGAAATTCTCGGCGTGCGCTCGCTCGCGTTCGCTGTCGGCTCGTATCTCTCCATCGCCACCACGGCCACCATGTTTGCCGGCGGCCTGGTCCGCTGGCTCGTCGAATCCACTTCCAAGGAGAAAAAAGACGAAGGCGAAGCCAGCCCCGGCGCGCTCTATTCCAGCGGACTGATCGCCGCCGGCGGCGTCTTCGGTTTGCTCGGCATCATCATCAATCTTTTCCAGGACCCAGAGATCGCCACGCACGTTCCCGGCTGGTTTGGCAGCCTGCTCCGTTTGCCCTGGCGCCCCGACCTCTTCTCCATTGGCCCCAAGTTTTGGCCCATACTTAGCCCGAACGACCAAACACCTCTGCCAACTCATCTCCAGTCGCTCTTTGGCGTCGTCATGTTCGTCCTTCTCGCAGCCTCTCTGTTCCATTTCGCCCGCAAAAAATTGAGTTAAGGAGCCAATCGGACAGATCAAAATTTCATCAAAAAATAACGAATACCCGCCAAAACGCCACTTTGACGCGCGCATGCCAACGCCGTAAACTTAAGTGTTATGGCACCCGCGTCAGGCGTAAAGAGCTATCGCGTCAGCTTCGACTTTTACATCACGCCTGGCGTGAAGATGCTACTGCTCGCGAACTTCGGGATTTTCATCCTCGAGGCGTTCATCTATCACTTCGCTGGCGTCGCCGGCTACAACCAGCTTCTAACGCGTTTCGGCCTTGTCCCCGCCGGGGTGCTGCCTGGTTTGCGAATCTGGCAGCCGTTCACTTACCTCTTCCTTCACGACGTCAACTATTTTCTGCACATCGTCATGAACATGTTGATGCTCTGGATGTTCGGCCGCGAACTGGAAATGGTTTGGGGAAGAAACCGTTTCTTGCGCTACTACTTTCTCACTGGCGTGGGCGCGGGACTCATAAACGTCGCCGTGAAAACCGTTCCCGCTCTTTTTGGCCACGGATTTTCTTATGTGCCGACCATCGGAGCTTCTGGTGCGATTTTCGGAATCTTGATTGCGTGCGCGATTTTGTTTCCGGACCGGCGTGTTTATCTCTTCCCGATTCCCGTGGCTATGAGCATGCGCACGGTGGTGGCGATCATGGCGGCATTTACGTTTCTCGGGACGCTCGGCGTGGGAGACGACAAGGTGAGCAACATCTGCCATCTCGGCGGAATGCTCGTGGGATATATTTATTTGCGGCGCGGGTCATTTTTATACAGCGTGCGAAACAGCGTTTCGGACTGGCAGCACAAACGCAACCGCAAGAGATTCGACGTATACATTAACAAGCACAAAAACGAACCTCCTTCCCGCCCGGACCGCTGGGTCAATTAGATTTCCAGAAATTTTCCCATTTCAATTGGAGTGCTGCGGCGGCGCAAATGCAGGTCCTGCTACGCGGGGCCGCCGATGACGTGAAACTTCATGAAGTTTGTGGTGCCGCGTATGCCCATGGGTGTGCCCGCGACGATGCCGATGACGTCGCCTTTGCGAACGAGGCGTTCTTCGAGGAGACGCTTTTCTGCTATGGCGGCTAGGCCGTCAATCTTTTGGACATTGGGAATATGGCGTGGCATCACGCCCCAGATCAGCGCCATGCGGCGGCGGGTTTCTGCCTCGGGAGAGAAGGCGATAATGGGGACGGCGGGGCGATAGCAGGAAACAAGACGCGCGGTGAAGCCGCTGTGCGTGAATACGGCAATCAGCTTCATGTGCAATTCATGCGAGGCGTGGCACACAAGTTCGGCAACAGTTTCCGCTACCTTCAATTTTTCCAGCGGCACGCGCGGCGGCGTTTTCCAGTCGCTGGCTTCGGCCTCGGCGATAATTTTCGCCATCATGCTGACGGCTTCGACGGGATATTTTCCGGAGGCGGTTTCCGCGGAGAGCATGACGGCGTCGGAGCCGTCAAAAATGGCATTGGCTACGTCGGAGGCTTCGGCGCGAGTGGGCCGCGGATTTTCGGTCATGGACTCGAGCATTTGAGTGGCGGTGATGACGGGCCTGCGGAAGTGGCGGGCGCGGGCGATAATTGTTTTTTGAACGACGGGGACGCGCTCGGGGTTCATCTCTACGCCCAGGTCGCCCCGGG
>Ga0210387_10002633_pt1 | contig 13758 bp, 10 predicted proteins | sample IncBWC7OmetaG_FD_160108 | JGI IMG/M metagenome (GOLD analysis project Ga0210387, IMG submission 160108) | Forest soil microbial communities from Barre Woods Harvard Forest LTER site, Petersham, Massachusetts, United States - Inc-BW-C-7-O ...
CGCGTCCTTGGTGATCAGCGAGATCTCCGACAGGTTCTCGTCGAGCTTCATCGCGCCGACCTCGCCGCGCACCCATTTCAGGATGAAGTTGACGGTCGGGATGATCTCGATCTTGCCGGCATAGGTGTTGAACGCGTATTTGCCGGGGAGCAGCGGGTCCTTCCAGACGCCCCGGCTGCCGTTGAGCACGAGCTCGCCGTGACGATACTGCTCGCCCGAGACGTCATCGGTCCTGGGGCCGGTATAGAAGATGACGACGCCGACATTACCGACCGGGATCACCGTCTTCGGCACGGCCTCCACCGTCGCGAACAGGCGGTTGATGTACCAGGTGCCCTCGACGATGACCTGGAGCTGGCGGCCACGATAGCCGCCGCCCGCCAGGAATTTCTCGGGCTCCTGGAAGTTGTTGTGAAAGACTTCTTGGTCGCGCAGGTCCGTGCCGACCTCGGGCGCGATGATTTCGCCGGGAGGCAGCGATGGGCCATCATGCACAGTAACGATGCCGACGAGGTCGGCATCGGACGCGAGCACGAAGGGTGAGAATCCCCAACGCTCGGAGATCGTCAGCTGCATGCCCTCGAGTACGCCGCGTTCGCGCTCGGACAGCGCGTGGCCATAGACGCGATCATCGGTGATGATGGCGAACTGGGTCGTGTTGATCGCGTAGGTGCCTTCGCGCAGGATTTTGCGCTGCGGCCCCTTCTGGCCACCGCCAAGCAGGAAACGGCGCGCGTCCTGGAAGTCCGAATTATCCTCGGTGTCATTGGCACCAAGGACCTGAGATGCGCCAAGCGGCGCGCCGTCACGCGCGAACACATAGGCGATCTTGCCCTGTCCCACCGTGACAAGATCGGATTTGTGAATCCGGTACATGAAGGGGAAGAACAGGTGCAGGCCGCCGCGCCGCACGTCCGGCTCGTAGCCGGCCTCGCCATTGAGCGCGATGAAGCCGCCATCGATCGAGCCGCTCGTCGACCACAGCTTTTCGACGATGCCGACCTGGTTGTTCGGGATGTAGCGAAAGATATTGGAAACGCGCAGCAGGATGATGATGCCAACAACAGCCACTGCCGTCCAAATTACCGGCTGGATTAAACCTGAGCCGTTAAGAAACCCGGTGAAGTCCATATTCCATCTCCACAATTCGCAATGGGGTAGTCCGGCAACCGAACTTGCACCCCCAAATTGCGGAGCGGTGATGTGAGGTGGCTGCAACGTCCGTGCAAGCCATCGAACACGACCGCCCTGCCAATCTTTTTTTGGATGCGCGCATTGACATTGGGATGAACGCGGCGCGCCGCCGCTGTTACTTTTTTACATATTGAATCGGCGCCTGATGTTGTCGGCCGCTGCATGCTGAAGTAGCTTTCCGTATCAATCTCCCGGCAAGCATAAGTGGTTCATGACCGACCGTCTTCACGATGCTCCGTCACGTCGGAGCCAGCAGCTTGTCCTGTGGCTCGTCATCACGACCATCATCGTCCCTGCGATTGCGTTTTCCTGGAATCCCACGCCGCTGGCGCAGGGGCTTGCCGCGGTCTTCATCGCATCGGCGCTCATCCACGCCAGCGCGTTCTACCGGCCGAGGCAGGCGTTGATGCTGTTCGCGATCTGCCTCGCGATCACCTTCGCGATCGAAAATATCGGCACCGCGACCGGCTTTCCCTTTGGCCATTATCATTTCGAAGTCGATGCCGGCCTTCCCCATATCGGGCTCATCCCGATCATCGTCGGGCCGCTCTGGTTCGGCGCCGGCTATTTTTCCTGGGTGCTTGCGACCATCCTGCTCGATGGCGCGGATCGCGCGCTCGGTCGCCGCTTCAATTTCATGGCGCTCCCGATCGTCGCCGCCTTCGTCATGACGCAATGGGATTTCGTCATGGACGCGCCGAACTCCACCATCGCCAAGGTCTGGATCTGGCACGACGGCGGCGGAGTGTTCGGCGTACCCCTCTCCAACTATCTCGGCTGGTTCTTGACGTCCTGGCTGTTCTTCACCGGCTTCGCGCTCTATCTGCGCCGCCAGAGTGAAATGCGGGCCTTGGGTACAACGCCAAGCTTCAAGCTGCGAGCCATCGCGATACTCTTCTATGTCAGCGCGGGCCTGACTCACGTCATTCCCTGGGTTTTGGGATCATCCGGCGAAGTCGTGGACGGAGCCGGCCATGCCTGGCGGATCGCAGATATCCGCGAGGGCACGGTCGCCATCATGCTGTTCACGATGCTGTTCACGGCAGTGCTGGCAGCGCTTCGCTTGCTCGATGCGGCGGACGAGCACAGCACGAGGGCGTGAAGGGCATCAGCGAACGCTCAGGTGCCTGGCTGCCACCATCCAACGATCGCAGCAACGAAGCACAAAACCGTGCCGATGGTCTGGAAGGTCATTTCCATCCAGTACCGGACCGGCGCTGTGTCGCGATGAAAGACCTGCCTTGTCGACCAGTCCAGAAGCCAGTCCAGAATGCCAGTATTGGAATGGATGGACCTGATTTTCCTCTCGACAAAGCCGTACCACACCTGGCGGCCGCCATAGTAACAGAGGGCCATTGCGAGGACGCGATAGCCAACATCAAGAAAAGGATTGGTCATGGAAGATCGGGCGCGCGGCGCTATGTCAAAATTATCCGTTAGTCGCGCCGCTTGCTCTCAGGGTTCATTAGCAATATTGCACTGAGCGAGCACCTCACCCCTCCACCAGCTCCGGCCAGGGCACGATGGTCGACTTCACCGTCTTCATCGCCATCGCGTCCGCGACCGCGCGGCCGACGCCCTCCTCGGTGAAGGGATAGATGGTCTGCATGTCGAGCCACGGATATTTCCTGGCTGCGCGGTAGAGCATGTCGACGCCGAGCGGCAGGTCGTTGGCGGTAAAGCCCCAGGAGCCGAGCACGTTGAGGTCCTTGGTGCAGATGCGATGCCAGGACGTATCGATCGAGCCGGCATCGGTGAACTGGCCCATCTCGACATAGGTGCCCCCGTCGCGCAGCATCTCGATGCCTTCGGGACCCGCGGTCGGATGGCCCGAGCAATCCATCACGAGATCGGCGCCAAAGCCGCCGACAATGTCGCGCACGCGCGCGATGCGCTCGGCGGGCGTCTTGAGCTCGGAGATATCGACGGTCGCCTCAGCGCCGAATTTTCGTGCCAGTTTCAACCGCGGCTCTTCCGGCGCGCCGACGCAGATCACCCTGCCCGCTCCCATCTCCTGCGCGGCCGCGACCGCCAGAATGCCGATCGGGCCTGAGCCCTGGATCACGACCGTATCGCCCCAGGTGAACCCGCCGGCGCGCGTGGCGCGGTTGAAGGCGCGGATGCACGAGGTGAGCGGCTCCGATAGCGCGCCGAGCCGCAGCGACATGTCATCGGGCAGCTTGTAGATCTTCGTGCCGGGCAGCATCTCCAGATCGACATAGACATATTCGGCCCAGCCGCCCCATAGATGCGGCGCCTTGTCGAAGCCGAGATAGCGGCCGTAATAGACCGGCGTCAGGCATTTGTTGGCGCTCTGCGGATAATGGATGCAGTAATAGCAGTGGCCGCAGGGCATCAGCGGCGGGATCATCACCTTTGATCCGACCTTGAGCGGCTTGCTCATGAAGTCCTGATCGAACTCGCTGCCGCATTCGACGATGACGCCGCCGAGCTCATGGCCGAGCGTGAACGGCCATGGCAGCGGCTTCGGCCAATGGCCTTTCAGGATATGCAGATCGGTGCCGCAGACGCCGCAGGCGCCGATCTGGATCAGCGCCGCCTTCTTGCCGACCTTCGGCCAGGGCACATTGCGGATCACCGGCTGCGCGCCCGGGCCGTCGTAAGTGCAGACGCGGATCTGTTGCATGGCATTTCTCCCGGGCGTTTCGTTCTTGTTGCGGATGTCGAGCTTAGGTGAAGCCGGAAGCGGTGCCAACCACGCCGTAGGGCACACCGATGCGGCACCGCCACGATGGTGCGGAATCCCGCGAGGATCCGTTCGGGCGCACTGGTTGAGAAGACGATCACCCATCGATGGTGCAAGACAGCGCGGAATCGAATCGGGGACCGGTGTCGAGACGAGAAGAATGCGCGTTCGAAGTGGCTATCGCCGCTGCATTGGAGGGGTGCGAGCCTGCTTTCCGCACCAGACGTTCTGCTAAAAATCCGGAGATTACAGTGACTGCCATCGCACGAGCGTTCTCGCGCGCGTTTCCTGCAAACTCGATTCGCGCCGAATGTCTCCGGCAGCTTCTCGCGCTGGGCGCAGCGATCCTGTTCGTGTCGCTGCTCCTGGCAAGCTACGGGTTGGATTTGAGCCCCGGGTTTTTCTGAACCCTCGGCATCTCGACTATTCAAACAGGCGCGACGAACGCAAGTATTGGAGGTGATACTCCGCAGCCTCGCGCTTCTCCGGCACATCGTATTTCTCCGAGCACCAGACCACGACGCAGAGACTGCGCAGATAGCGCAATGTAGAGAGAAGATCACGGTTGATCGGCTCGCACTCGCTCAGATCGGCTTGGGGAAACCCGCTCAGGTCCCATTCGCGAGGACCCAGGCAGACATCCTCGAAATCATTCCAGCGGACGCCATCCGCCGTAATGAACACATTGCCAAAATGGGCGTCGCCATGGATCGGCACGGCGCTCGGCGGCAGGCCGTCTATCGACGTGCGAAGACGATCGAATGCCCTGAACAGAAAGTCGCGATCGCTGGCGCGGAGCGCCGGCAGCGCCGCCTCACTCTCGAGCATGCGGCGGCAGCGATCCACCTTGTCGCGAAAATCGGGCAAGCCAACGGGAAAAGTGGCAAGCGCCTGATGCAGCCTGCCCAGCGCCTCGACGGCGCCCGCCATGTGATCGGCATTTTCGTCATCGGCCACGATGTGCTCGACAAATTCCCAAAGCGTGAGCACGAAGTCATCCTGGACGTGAGGGCCTGCCGGTAATTCGGTCGCGGGATTGACAATCGGAGCCGCGCTTTTCGCGAGATGACGCGCGATGTCGACCTCTCTGGAGAGCCGGCTCGCCGCCTCCCGATCATGGATGCTGACGGCCCTTGCGACGACGCCCAGAGGGAACAGGCGAATGGTGACGCGCTGGGACTCATGCAGAATGACGGGATCGGCGCGGCGAACGCCCAGCCGCTGCGCCAACCGGATTGTCGCTTCAACCGCTCGCGAGGACATCTGAATTTGCGACACGCTCTCGCCAATCAGAATTTAGCCCGTTCCGGCAATGCCCTGATGTCCAATTCGTCGCAGGAAATCGACAATCTTAAGTCTTGCATTGAACAGACGGAAAGCGGCTTTTTCGCGCATCCTCTCCTCGGATGATGTGCGCGGCTCTCCATCGGTATAGCGTTTGATGCGTTTTTCGCGGCGGCGATTTCAAAACAAGCAATTAGCTTCATAAGGAGATTGACCATGATTGATGAGGGAAAACTCAACGTTTTCATCGGCCAAATGCTCGGAGATCTGGGCGGCGCATCGAGCGTCGCGATGGTGCGGCTGGGCGGCTCGCTCGGCCTCTACGACACGCTTCACGCCAACGGCCCCATGACATCGGCTCAACTCGCGAAGGCCGCCAAGGTGCATGAGCGGTACTTGCGCGAATGGCTGTCGCACCAGGCCGCTTCCAATTATCTGGCCTACGATGCGAAGACGGACACATTCTCGCTGCCGCCCGAGCAGGCGATGGTGTTCGCCAATCAGGAAAGCCCGGTCTACATGATGGGCGGCTTTGACCTGATGACCGCTCTCCTCGACAATCAGCCGAAGGTGCAGGCGGCGTTCAAATCAGGCGAAGGCGTGGCCTGGGGCGATCAGGCCGGTTGCATGTTCTGCGCGGTCGCGCGCTTCTTCAGACCCGGATACCACAACTACCTTGTGCAGCAGTGGCTGCCTTCCCTCGACGGCGTCGTCGAAAAGCTCGAGCGCGGCGCCAAGGTCGCCGATGTCGGTTGCGGCCATGGCTGGTCGACCGTGCTGATGGCCAAGGCGTTTCCGAATTCGACCTTCATCGGCTACGACTTCCATCCCGACTCGATCAGGGACGCGCAGACCCACGCCAAGGAACATGGCGTGTCAGCCAACACGCGTTTCGAGGTAGGGCTGGCGAAGGATTATGCCGGCAAGGACTTCGATCTCGTGACCTGCTTTGACTGTCTGCACGACATGGGCGATCCGCGCGGCGCCAGCGCGCACATCAAGCAGTCGCTCAAACCCGACGGCACCTGGATGATCGTCGAGCCGATGGCGGGCGATACGCTGGAGCAGAACCTCAACCCGGTCGGACGCCTCTTCTATGCGGGCTCGACCATGATCTGCCTGCCGACGTCGCTGTCGCAGGAAGTCGGCGCGGGCCTCGGCGCGCAGGCCGGTGAGAAGAAGCTGCGCGAGGTCATCACCTCGGGCGGATTCAAATCCGTGAAACGCGCTTCGGAAACACCGTTCAACATGATCCTTGAAGCGAGACTTTAACGGAAACTCCGGAGGGCGTTCGTCAAGAACGCCCTCTTCCCGTCCATGAGCGGACCTGCATCCGGGCCCGCTCATTTACGGAATATGATTTGACGCGCGTGTTGCTCGGGGCGATTAAAAGAGCCAGACAACCCGGCTCCCGGAAAGCGCGTCATGTCCGTTTCAACGAAGCTCGATCTACCCGGCGAAGTCGACCGGCTGCTCAACCAACTCGGCGTGAACCGATCCCGCCCCCGGGATGGTGCCCTCAAGGTGCACACACCCATCACTGGCGAAATCATCGGACAGCTCCATGCAACGAGCTCGAGCGAAGCTGGCACGGCCATCGAAGCGGCGCATGCCGCGTTTGGTGTCTGGCGACTCGTGCCGGCGCCAAAGCGCGGCGAGCTGGTGCGGCTGCTTGGCGAAGAATTACGCGCGAGCAAGGAGGTCCTGGGCCGGCTAGTTTCGATCGAGGTCGGCAAGATCGTCTCGGAGGGACTGGGCGAGGTCCAGGAGATGATCGACATCTGCGATTTCGCGGTCGGGCTCTCCCGCCAGATCTATGGCCTTACCATCGCGACCGAACGCGGCGAGCATCGGATGATGGAGAGTTGGCATCCGCTCGGCGTCACCGGCATCATCTCGGCCTTCAATTTCCCGGTGGCGGTGTGGGCGTGGAATGCGGCGCTCGCTTTGGTGTGCGGCAACAGCATTGTCTGGAAGCCGTCGGAGAAGACGCCGCTGACCGCGCTCGCTACTCACGCGCTGCTTGAACGCGCGCTGGCGCGTTTCAGGCAGGATGGCGGAACGGCGCCGGAGGGTCTTTCGACGGTGCTGCTCGGCGGTCGCGAGATTGGCGAAACCCTCGTCGATCACCCTGATGTCGCGCTGGTTTCGGCGACCGGATCGACCGCAATGGGCCGCACCGTGGGACCGCGGCTCGCAAAGCGCTTCGCGCGCGCGATCCTGGAGCTCGGCGGCAACAATGCGGCGATCGTTGCGCCGACCGCCGACCTCGATCTGACGCTGCGCGGCATCGCCTTTGCCGCGATGGGAACGGCCGGTCAGCGCTGCACGACGCTGCGTCGCCTGTTCGTTCATGAGAGCATCTACGACGCCTTCGTGCCGCGCCTGAAGCGCGCCTATGCGTCCGTGACCATCGGCAATCCGCTCGAAGGTGGCACGCTGGTTGGTCCGCTGATCGACGCGGCGGCCTTTCGCCACATGCAAAGCGCGCTTGAAGCGGCGAAGGCCGCGGGCGGGACCATCCATGGCGGCGAACGTGTGGTTATCGACGGGGCAAGCGAGGCCTTTTACGTCCGCGCTGCCCTGATCGAAATGCCTGCGCAAACCGGGCCGGTGGCGCACGAGACTTTTGCGCCTATCCTCTATGTCCTGAAGTATCGCGATCTCGATACTGCGATAGAGCTGCACAATGCGGTCGCGCAGGGCCTCTCGTCCTCGATCTTCACCAATGATTTGCGCGAAGCCGAGACATTCCTGTCCGCGCGCGGCTCCGATTGCGGGATCGCCAACGTCAATATCGGACCATCAGGCGCGGAAATTGGTGGCGCCTTCGGCGGCGAGAAAGAAACAGGTGGTGGGCGCGAATCCGGCTCAGACGCGTGGAAGGCCTATATGCGCCGCGCCACGAACACCATCAATTACGGGCGGACGCTGCCACTCGCCCAAGGTGTCAAGTTCGACGTAACCTGAGAGCGGCGAAGCGTCAGCGGCGCGCTCCTGTGCTATTTTCCCTCTCGCGAGCGAGTCGGCACCATTTGTTAACCAATCGGAACAAGTGTGGACCGCGCCAGCAGCGAGGGCTTTCGATGGGAATCACGTTTCAGACGCCAGAGGTCCGTTCCGAGGTGGTTCTGATGGAGCCGCCGGTCTTGCAGCCGCAGGGTCCGCTGGACGACGTTTTCCTCGGCGCAGCGCCGAGCGAGAAGGCCTTCTGCGGCGAGGCGGGCCTGTTGAAAGGCCCCTCCTTCACGGCAGAAGAAATTTCGAAAATCCGCGAGCTCATCAAGGGCCACCTGATCGAGACCGCGCATGCGCAGTCGCCGCGGGCGGCGGATGCGATCGCGGGCGTGGAGCTCGATCAGTATCACCTGATTTCGGGCGAGATCGATCACGGCAAACTGCTATCCAAGAAGGGACGCATCCTCCCCAAACGCGTGGTCGACGCGTTCAAGGAGATGTCGTTCTTCGATTACCTGCGAAAGACGATGGGCCCCTATTATCTCTCCGATGAGGAAGACATCGGCCACGAGCAGGTCTGCTTCCGCATCGTCCGCCCGGATCGCCGTGAGGATGTCGGCTCGCTGCATCGCGATGCCTGGTTCTGGGATCATTACGGCTTCCACCAGCCAGAGGGCATCGCACGTGGCAAGGTCTGGGTCGCCGTGTCGGGCGATCCCGATCGTGCCGGCCTGTTGCTGGCGCCGGGATCGCAGAACAAACCCGCGCCCTATCGCACCGAGACGGTGAACGGCAAGCTCGGCTTCGTGCCGGATTTCGACACCGAGACGATCGGCCTGCAGCGCTACTGCGGCGGGCTCGGCGAGCCCGTCCTATTCAACTACAACACGCTGCATGTCGGCTCGCTCAATCGTTCGGAAAAATGCCGCGTGAGTTTTGAGATCACGGTCATGTTCAAGGCTTCGTCCCGAACGACGCGAAGCTGATCAACCTACCTCGACTGTTCCGATCCTGCTGACAACAGCTGCCTCCAGTGGCCCCCGTTGACATGTGCACGCGGCCACCGCAGCGTGCGGCAGAACCGGGGTAGAAAATTTTGCGCAATCGCTGGGGGATTCTGGCTGTCCTGTTCACGGTGCGCCTCACCATGGCGTTTCAGTTCCAGAGCGTGGCGGCGGTGGCGCCGCTGCTTCGAACCCAGTTCGGCGTGGGGCTCGCCGAGATCGGCTTCCTGATCGGCCTTTATTTCACGCCGGGCGTCGTGCTGGCGCTGCCGGGCGGCGCAATCGGGCAACGGCTCGGCGACAAGCGCACGACGCTCGCAGCTCTCTTGTTGATGCTCATCGGCAGCACGGTGATGGCGCTCGGCGAGAGCTGGAGTTTGCAGGTCGCAGGCCGGCTGGTCGCCGGCGGCGGCGGCGTCCTGCTCAATGTGCAGATGACCAAAATGGTCGCGGACTGGTTTGCCGGCAAAGAGATCGCGACCGCGATGGCAATCTTTGTCAATTCATGGCCCGCCGGCATCGCCCTGTCGCTGCTGACATTGCCCTCGATCGGCACCGCCTACGGCGTCAACGCCGTCGATCTCTTCGTCGCAGCGCTTGTCGTGATCGGCATTGCGCTCGCGATGACCTATCGCCCACCGCAAGGCGTCGTGGCGGCGGCGATGGCTTCCGCGCGGCCCGATTTCAGAACAACGCTGGCCGTCATCGTCGCCGGCCTGGTCTGGGGCTTGTTCAATGTCGGCTTCGCCGTGATCTTCTCGTTCGGTCCGACCATGCTTGTCGAGCGCGGCTGGACCATCGCGCAGGCCGGCTCGGTGATATCAATCGTGCTGTGGTTTGCGGTGATCAGCGTGCCGATGGGCGGCTTTGTCGCGGACGGGTTGAAGCGGCCGCAGAGCGTACTGGTCCTGGGGAGCGTCATAACAACTGCCCTGATGCTGGGCCTCGCCCACACCGATGCGGTGATCGCAAGCGTGATCGCGCTGGGCTTGATCAGCGGGCAGCCGGCCGGGCCGATCATGAGCCTGCCCGCGCGCGTGTTGCAGCCTCATACGCGCGCGATCGGCATGGGCGTGTTCTACACCGTCTATTACGGAATCATGGCGCTCGGCCCGATCATCGCCGGCGCAGCTGCGAAGTGGACCGGCAACGCCGCCTCCGCCTTCGACTTCGGCGCGCTGGCGGTGCTCGCCTGCCCGCTGCTGCTCTGGGCGTTCAACGCGATCGCGGCAGCACGGAAGGTCTCGTAGTTCCACGCAGCTGTGTCGCAGGTCGCGCTAACTCCCCATTAACCTTGCCGGCCGTAGGGTTTAGCGGCGCCGAAACGGCGGTTGTCGGATGGCGGGATGAGCTTCGCGCACAAAAAATCAATTCTTCCGGCCGCCGAAGAGCGCCGACGCTTCCAGCGCGTCAAGGTGCACCTGCTCGGCCGCTACATGCTGCCGGACCGGCGCGAATTTCCCTGCCAGATTATCAATATGTCGCCGGGCGGCCTTGCTTTGCTCGCACCCGGCATCGGCAATGTCGGCGACCGCGTGATCGCCTATCTCGACCATATCGGCCGCGTCGAGGGCAAGATCACCCGCATCATCGACAATGGCTTCGCCATGACGATCGGCGCGACCGCGAGGAAGCGCGATAAGCTCGCTGCCCAGCTCACCTGGCTCGCCAACCGCGACATCCTCAACTTGCCGGAAGACCGCCGCCACGACCGTATCATCCCGCGCAACCCGATCGCGCTGATGACGCTGGAGGACGGCAGCAAGATGACCTGCCGCATCATCGATCTTTCGGCCTCGGGCGCGGCGATTGCTGCCGAAACCAAGCCGCCGCTGAAATCGCAGGTCTTGCTCGGCGTCGTGCAGGCGCGCGTGGTGCGTAACCTCGAAGAAGGCTTTGCCATCGAGTTCATCCACGAGCAGCTCGCCGAGACGCTCGAGGAAGCGGTTACCGCGCGATAAGAACACGGATGCCGAGGCGGTCCACGGCAGCGTGCCGCCTCATCACCAGTGCCGTAGGGTGGGCAAAGCGACAACCTCCGCGGTGGCTCAGCGAACGAAGGCGGAAGCGCGCCCGCCATTCACGACGACGCCGATCGACGCATGGTGGGCGCGGCGCAAGGGCGCCTTTGCCCATCCTGCTGCAGCGTCGGGCCAGGTTCCTTGCCCTTCCGTCTCAGTTCGCCAGCGGATCGGGCCGAAACTGGATGTGCACGGCGCGCGGCCTTGCACCCTTGCCGCCTTCCTTGAGCCATGGCGTGCGGTCGCCGTTGGTGCTCCACAGCCCGCGGCCTTTCCAGCCGGCGTTCGGATCGTCGATCCGCCCGTCAAGGCCCTTGGCATAGAAGCTGAGCGGATAGGGAATCCGGATCGTGATCATCTTGCCGTCCTTCAGCGCCACGAAGCCATCACCGAGATTGGCGGTGGATATTGGGATGTTCTCGCCAAGTCCGGACGTGTTGTGCTGGTCGACCCAGGTGTAATAGCTCGACTCGGCGCTGTTCTCGCCGATGCCCTCGAAGCCGGGGCCGGGATATTGATAGAGCGTCCAGCCTTCCGGACAGTGATTGCCGGTGGCCGTCGGCCCGTTGAGCGGGCCTTTGCACTTGCGGCGGTCGAAGCTGCCGAGGTGACCACTCGATAGCGACGCCCAGACCACACCGTTGCTGTCGATATCGCCGCCGCGGATTCCGAATGCCTGCGCGGGAACATCGAACACTTCCGACAGTCCGGTCGCCGGGTCAAACCGCAAGACCCCCGGCGGGCCGCCGAAGATGCCGACCGTATACCAGATCGAGCCGTCGACCGGGGACGGCATCACCGCGTAAGGTCCCGACCCCGGGACGATGCGCTTGTCCTTGTTCGGATCGAGCGGGGCGTTGGGCTCAACATATTCGTCGCGCTTGCCGTTGCCGTTGGTGTCGAGCACGAACGGCGACCAGCCTTGCGACTTCGCCGCGTCGCCGGTTTCGTCGAACATCCTGGTGTTGATCCACCCGGCAACCGGGCCGGTGCCGCTGAGCCACAGCGTGTCATTGGCGTCGTAGCCGAACTGCAAATGATGGGTGGCAAAGCAGGTGTTGATGAAGTTGTACTTCATCGTCTTGGGATCGAGCATCGCTACCTGGCGCGCCGACTTCTCCAGTGGGAACACTTTGGCCGACGGATGGTCGGACCCTTGCTTGCAGAACGCCGGATTATCCAAGCCGCGCACGGTGGCGGAGAGCCAGAGCCGGCCCTTCTCGTCGAACATGGAGTTGTGGTTGTTGGCTCGCGTATCCCAGAGCTTTTGCTCGCCCCAATAGGCCGATGGCTGCAACGGCTTGACGCTGGCGGCATGTCCGGGGCCCAAGGATTCCGGCATCTCGGGATCTGCAACCGGCATCTTGAAATACGACACTTTATTCGTTTTCGGATCCAGGATCGGCATGTTGTCGGTCGAATATTCCGGCGAGCCGTACAGCGGCCCATAGGCATTGACCGTCGGATTGCGCCGGTCCGACGAAATCAGATCGTGCAGGTATTTGTCTGACGTCGACCACTCCCAGGACGTGATCACGATATTGCGTTCGATGCCTTGCGGACGTTGCGGCTTGGCTTGGGGCAGCTCGCCCTTTGCGACGCGGTCGGTCCAGTCTCCGAAATATTTGAAGGGGACGCCGCCGAGAATCCCGGCAAGATAGTTGGTCATCTGCTCGCCGGACTGCCCCGATTGAACGCGCCGCACCCAGGCAGCTTCGCCGGAATCGAACTTGCCGAAGTTTGCGGGAATCGTGCGGGTAGCTTCCTGGCCGAGCTGATGACAACCGATGCAGCCGATGTTCTTCATCAGCTTCAGCCAGTCGGTCTGCGTCAGCTTTTCGGGAATGTCGCTCTTGCGGCCGAAGTCGCTCGTGGGCGGGATTTTCAACATCGCGTACCAGTAGATCGCCGGATAATAATGCGCCGCCGCCATTTCGTTCGGCGCCGGCACCGCGGTGTGGTTGAGAAGCTGGCCCGGCTGTCCCGTGAGCTTAGCGGAATCCACCAGACCATAGCCGCGCACCCAGACGCTGTAATTCGCGGCCGGCAGATCGGGGATGAGGTAGCGGCCGGAATCGTCGGTGACGACGATGCGCGCGAACTTGGTCGGTAGCTCGGTGGTCTCGGCGATCACCCAGACCCCGGCTTCGGGGCCTGCTGCGCTGGTGACGGTGCCGCCGATGTCGGTGGCGCCGACCGTCACGGCTTGCTGCGCATGAACTGTGGTGGGGAGTGCACCTGCCAGCGCCATCAAGTCGGCAAATATCGTCAACCGCGCAAGCGCTCTGGTCACGAACATGGCTCGCCTCCCGGCAATGGAACCGGCTCTTTGGCCGTTTTTTGCTGCCGCAACCTAGCAAAATGGGTCGGCAGCGTCCAATGGACTGCGCCTGGTGTGCGTTCACAAACTCAATACGCCCATGCGGACATGACGATGTCTGCTTGCCCCTCGAAGGATGAAGTGCGGCGTTCTGCGGAGAACGCTTTGTCTTTAGAACGGCACCGAGCCCCGCGCCTTGTAGGTCCAGATATTGGTGTTGCTGTTGCTGCCGAGGCCGCCGAGTTCGCCGCCGACGCTGATCACACCGCC
>Ga0210387_10002637_pt1 | contig 13747 bp, 11 predicted proteins | sample IncBWC7OmetaG_FD_160108 | JGI IMG/M metagenome (GOLD analysis project Ga0210387, IMG submission 160108) | Forest soil microbial communities from Barre Woods Harvard Forest LTER site, Petersham, Massachusetts, United States - Inc-BW-C-7-O ...
ACGCCGATCGTCTCGTTCGACAGCCGGTCGATGACGATGAAGCCGCCGGTGTCGTGGTTCACCTCATAAGGATCGAACGCCACGTCGTGGTCGAGGTGGATGTTGCAGACGCCGATCTCGTTCATCCCCAGCGTCGTGCCCGCCAGCCGTCGCAGGCTGTTCACGTCGATCTTGTGCTTGAGGGGGGCGATCGAGCCGGTGACCTGCTGGGCGCCGAGCCTGAGCAGGTAGTCGCGGCCGCGCAAGAGCGGTGAGGGGTCCATCCAGACCACCGTCGCCTCGAATTGATCGGAGATCTCGGCCGGCGCGGCGGCCGAAACGACCAGATCGCCGCGGGTGAGGTCGAGCGCGTCCGCCAGCGCCACCGTGATCGACTGGCCGGCGCGCGCTTCGGAGAGATCGCCCTCCGGGGTCGCGAGGCGGGCGACGCTGCTGAGGCGGCCGGAGGGTTGAACGCGGATCGGGTCGCCGACCCGGAGCTTGCCGGCGACGATCGTCCCCGCGAAGCCGAAGCCGAAGCCGAAGCCGAGCGCCGAGTCCGGGAGCAGCCACTGGACGGGCAGCCGCAGCGGCTGGGCGACGAGCTGCTCCTGCCCGAGCTCGGCGGCGTGGAGAAGATCGAGCAGCGTCGGTCCCTGGTACCAGGGCGTCCTCAGGGAGCGGGCGAGGACGTTGTCCCCCTCGGTCGCCGAGATGGGCACGAGGGCGGCCGGGGGCAGCTTCAGCCCGGCGGCGAATCGTCGGTAGTCGTCGGCGACGCGCGCGAGCGCCGCCTGGCTCGGCGCCGCCAGATCGATCTTGTTGACCGCGAGGACCAGCTGTCGGACGCCGAGCAGCGAGAGGAGCAGGAGGTCGCGCCGGATCGTCGTGGAAAGTCCCTGGCGGGCGTCGACCACGACGACGCTCAGATCGGCGGTCGAAGCTGCGCTCAGAACGCCGCGCGGATCGCCATCCTGGCCGGGGACGTCGTCGACCAGCAAGCCACGCTGGTCGGGCGCGCCGGGGATGGTCGCTGTCGCTGTCGATAGCCGAGAGGCGAGGGTGCTCTTGCCGCTGACGGAGCCGCCGCAGAGGTGAAGGCGCAGGGTCGGCGGCGTTTCGCGCGCACCCGCGCGCAGCAGGGAGTCGCGGACGTCGGCCTCGGTCCAGCCGGCCAGCGGAAAGAGCCGTGCGGTTGTGCCCCGGCGCTTCGTGGCGTGGCCGAGGCGCCAAATGGTGCCGGGCTGGTTCAAAGCGCCGGTCGCGCACGCGCCGTCGATCACGAGATCGAAGCCCCGCTGGGCGGCCGCCGCCGGGAGGGCCTCGCGGTCCACGATGGGGAAGGGCGGCTCAGCAGGATAGAAAGCGCGCCGGGCGAGCCTTTCGAGCGCCGCGCTCTCGTCGTCGTTCGACCGAACCATCACCGGCCGCTTGGCCTCGGCGACGGCTTCCCAGAGCAGCCAAATGGCGGCGCCTTCCAGGCGCTCTGGACGGGAGGTGCTCATCGTCGACGCAGCGCCAGGCTCGAATGCGAGCGAAGCGACTGAATGCTAGCGCGTGGCGCTGCGCCGGATCAATGGGCGAGCGCGGGCTGCTACCAGCCGCCGCCCGCGGGCTTGCCGGGCGCAGCCGCAGGCGCGGGTGCCGCCGCGGCCCCGCCATCCGACGTGTGACAGCCGTAGCAGCCGAATCCCTTGGGGTTGGAGGGGCTCCACTCGTCGACGTTCAGGAGCGCCGCCATTGCGGGCTTCACCTGGGTGCCCATGAACTTCACCGCGTCGGGCTTCTTCTGCTGGAGCGTCATGAACCCCGTGCGATCGGTCGGCGCCGGCAGCTTGGGGAGCTCGGCGTTCGGCATCTTGAACTTGTTCTCCACGGCCTTGTCACCGTGGCAGGTCATGCAGGTCATGCTCTTGTACTTCTTGTCGAACCCGACGAAGAGCTTCTTCATCTCGGGGAGCACGGTCGCCTTCATGTACTTCTTGCGCTGGCTCTCGTTCATCTTCTCCCAGTCGATCTTCGCGCGCGCGGGGAGCTTGGGCGCGGTGGTGGCGTCGATGACCGGCTTTCCAGCGGCGGCAGGCGGCGGGTCGGCGGCAGCGGCCACGCCGACGAAAGAGAGGAGTCCGAAAGAGAGACCGAGGAGCGGGGCGAGCGTCGTCTTCGTGGTCATGGCAGTCCTTTCCCGTTGAGCTGCTAGTGATGCGCCTGAACTCAGCCGGTTACAAGTTTCCAGTTGCGGTGCCAAGGGCTCCGCAGCGGCTCAGTGCGGCCGCGCATCCAGGAAGCTGGGGGCCTCGCGCGTCGCCCCGAAATCGACGCTTTGAAGTTCGACCGTTACTTTCGTGATGCGCTTCAAGGGGTAGATAATGCGGCCTTTTGCGAGATCGATCCCCACCGACGGCAGCGGCGGCATTCGGAAGGCGCTCACGGTGACCCGGTAGCAGGCCAGCGTCGGCCGCAGGTCTGGCGTCACCTCCCGCGCGTCGCCCGCCGACTGGAACGAGGCCACCGCCAGCCGATCGAGCGCGCTGTTCCCCGAGGATCGGCGCAGCGTCGCCACCACGGCATGATTCGGCGCGACCCCCAGGCATATTTCGGCAGCGCGTTGTTCGGCCCCCGACTCTGCCTGATGGGCAGCCTCGTCGTACCCGCCGAGCAGGTCAGGGCGTGGCCCGCCCACCGTTTCGTCCGGGGTTTGCAGCGGGACGACACGGCCGCTGTGCGCCTCCTGCACGCCCTGCAGGAAGCCGCGCGCCCACCCCTTGGTCGTCTCGGCGGGGCCGAGGGGCAGCGATTCAGCGATGTGCGTCGCTTCCGGCGTCAACCGCTCGCGCGCCTTGCGAAGATAGTCGAACAGCAAGGGATCCGCGCGGCCCGCGCGGACGTTCGCCACGGCCTGGGCGCGCCGGTTGGCCTCGGCGCGCAGCTCGGCGAGCGGCTTCCTTCGCGGGGGCAAGGCCGCGCCTTCGAGGGTCGGGACCAGCAGCTGTTCGAGGGCGTCGGCGCCACCGGGCATCGCCGTGGCCCGCTGCTTGGCGCCGTCGCCGAGCGCGTCGAACGACAGATCGATCGGCCGCTTCGCCGGCGGGGGCCCCTCGCTCGGTTTCGATGGCGTCGCGGGTGGCGCCGCCGTTCCACCGGATTCGACCGGCCGCTGGCCGGGCGTGTGGCGTCGTGCCGGCGGCGTCGGAGAGACGTCCGCGCGACGACCCTCGTCCGATCGATCTCGGCGCGTCGTCTCGATCAGCGAGAGCTCGATCGGGGTGAGAGGCCGGGCCACGCCGGTGCGCGCCAGCTGCTGGCCGGCGATGCCACGAAGCACCAGGTGCGCGACCAGGAGGTGCAGCCCGGCCGACGCCGCCAGCGCCGCCGCCCTTTGCCGTCGACGTCTCTCCGACACCAGCCACCCGTCGTCTGTTCCGACACCGAGAGGTGGTGACAGGTTGCTCGGGCTCAAGCCTGTTGTCGGGTCAGTTCCTCGATCAACGAGGGGAGCACCGCCGACGCGGTTCCGCGCAGGAAGATGCCGCGCGCCGTCTGCTCGGCCAGCGCGGAGAAGACCGTCGGCTCGGGATCGACGACGATGAACGGGACGCCGCGCGCGGCCACCACCTCGCACATGCGCGCGGGGAGCGTCGTCGCGCCGCTGGTTCCGACGACGATCAGCGCCGCCGCCGTCTCGGCCGCGCGCAACGCGGAGACGTAGCGATAGCGTGGCTCGTCATACGACTCGTCGAACCACAGCACGTGGGGGCGCAGCCAGTCGCCGCAGCCGCAGCGGAGCGCGGCAAGCTCGCCGTCGGTCAGCGGCCTTTCCTTCGTCCAGGCGACGGTGAGCGCGGCCGGGAGCGGCCGAACGGCGGGCAGACATCCGTGGCTGCAGCGACAGAAGTCGATGTTGCCGTGGATTTGATAGGTGCGCTCCGGCGAGCTGCCGGCCCGCAGGTGCAGGCCATCGACGTTCTGTGTGACCAGCAGGAACCGTTCGGCGAGGCGCCGTTCGAGCTCGACCAGCGCCAGGTGCGCGGCGTTGGGCGCGGCGGCCCCACAGACGCCCCGGCGAAACAGATACCAGCGCCAGACCTCCTCCGGCATGGAGGCGAACGCCGCCGCAGTGGCCATTTCCGTCGGCTGGTAGTTCCGCGATCCGACGCGCCAGTAGCCCTCGGCGCCGCGAAAGGTCGGGATGCCGCTCTCCGCCGAGATCCCGGCGCCGGTCAGAAAGACGATCGGCCCGGCAGAGCCTGCGAGATCGATTCGCGCCGACGCCGCCATCAGCGAGGGCCGGGAAAAGGGCCACGGTGAGCTGGCGACGCCGCCACCGCCCGATCAGCCACGCTTGCAGTCATTTCGGGACGGGCCGGAGATGATTCGCGCGCTGTGGCTCGAGATGACGTAGGCCCAGATCCAGTCCAGGAAGACCACCAGGCGGTTGCGGAACCCGACCAGGTACCAGAGGTGAACGACGACCCAGGCCAGCCAGGCGAGGAGGCCGGTCATCCGCAGACGCCCGAGCTCGGCGACGGCGCGCGCCTTGCCGATCGTGGCCATGAACCCCTTGTCGAAGTAACGAAACGGCTCGGGGGGCATGCCCGTTTTCGCGCGCAGGATGTTGCGGGCGGCGGCGTGCCCCTCTTGAATGGCGACCGGGCTGATGCCCGGGAGAGGCGCCGACGCGCCCGCCGGGGTGAGCGCCGCCATGTCGCCGATGACGAAGACCTCGCGGTGTCCTGGCACAGTGCAGTCGGGCTCGACCAGGATGCGCCCCGCGCGATCGCGCGCGGCTCCCAGCGCCGCCGCCAGGGGATTCGGGCGGACGCCGGCCGCCCAGAGGACCGTCCGGCAGCGGATCACCTGGCCGCCGACCAGGACGCCGTCGTCGTCGATGCGCTCGACGCGCACGCCGAGGCGGACGTCGACCCCCAGCTCACCGAGCTGCAGGCGTGCGCTCTCCGACAGCTTCGGATCGAAGGTCATGAGCACGCGGTTGGCCATCTCCACCAGCACCACCCGGGTCTCCGAGGGCTTCACCCGGCGAAAGTCCTGGTGCAGGATCTCGCGCGTCAGATCGGCGATGGCGCCGGCCAGCTCGACGCCCGTCGGACCGCCGCCCACCACCACGAAGGTGAGGAGGCGCCGCTTCTCTTCGGGATCGTCGGTGCGCTCGGCGGCCTCCAGCGCCGACAGCACGCGCCGGCGGACCTCGAAGGCGTCCTCGAGATCCTTGAGGCCCGGGGCGACCGGGGCCCAGTCGTCGTGTCCGAAGTAGCTGGTCTCGGCGCCCGCGGCGACGATGAGATAGTCGTAGCCGAGCTCGATCCCGTCGGCGAGATGGACCCGCCGTTTTGTCAGATCGATCTGCCGGACCTCGTCCAGCAGTACCTCGATGTTGGTGTGATGGCGGAGGATCCGGCGAATCGGATAGGCCACGTCGGTGGCCGACAGTCCCGCCAGCGCCACCTGGTAAAGAAGCGGCTGGAACAGGTGATAGTTCAGGCGATCCACCACCGTCACCGCGACGTCGGTCCCGCCCAGCGCCTGCGCGGCGGCCAGGCCGCCGAATCCGGCGCCGACGATCACCACCTTCGGTCTGCCCACCGCGTCCGCCATGCCTGTGACACTAGCAGGCGCCCGCGGCCTCAGCCCGTTGGTGAGGCACGATCGAGTGATCGCCCCGAACGGGGTAAACTTGCCCGCGTGACGATGGTCGTGACCGCCGACGCACCGCCGCCGGCCCCGCGTCCTTTCCGGCTGGGCGCCATCGACGCGGTGAGCGTCTTCCTGCTTCTGTTCGGGGGGATCTGGGCGGTGGTGGGCTTCGTGGTGGGGATCGCTCTCAGCGCCGCGGCGGGACCGTTCTGGAACGACGCGATCCTCGACCGGCGAGGCCTGGTCGTGGTCGCAACGATCGATTCCGTCGAGCGGACGCACACCCGGGTCAACGGCCGTTACGTCAATCGCGTCGCCTGCACGTTCTCCGACGCTGCGGGAACGAGGCAGTCCGCCTCGGTGCTCACCACCAGCTTCGCGGTCATCGGGGCGCGTCCCGCCACGCCGATCGCGATCGAGTACGACCCCCAATCGCCGGCGCGCGTGCGGGCACAGGGGGAGCGCGCGTCGATGCTCGGCGCTTTGATTTTCCTTCCGCTCGGGATGGGGACGGCGGGGAGCGCCCTGTTTGCGATCGGGCTTCGCCGGGTGAGACGGCTTCGCGACATCTATGTCCACGGCCAGGCGGTGCAGGCGACGGTCACGGCCGTCGCGGCGACGTTGATGCGGGTCAACGGCCGGCCGGTGATGCGCGTCGACTACAGCTTCGACACGATCATGGGGCCCGCGCGCGGTCGCACCTCGATGCGCGGACCGCCTCCCGTCGGCGCGCCGATCTGGATCCTTTACGACGGCTCAGATCTCGAGCGCAGCGTCGCGGCCTAGCGCAGCCTGGCCAAGCAAGAGGCTGGCGCCAGCTCGGCGGTGCGAAGGCCGAAGTGGCTTCCTGATTGACCTGGCAATCCCTTGTCTGCCCCTGCTGGGGCGCCAGCTTGGGAGAAGATGAAGGTCTGGCTCGTCGGTCTCGTCTGGTTGTGCCTCTTGGCGGTGGCTGGTCGAGCTCATGCCGACACGGGGGACATGGGATACGACGGGTTGAGCTCGCCCGCCGCCACCGTGACGGTCGCTCCGCCGGCCCCGCCCGAGGTGCGGAGGATGGGCTGGTTCGGGATCGGCGCCCGCGTGGGGATCACCCAGCTGCGGCTGACGGCCCCGACCAGCGTCGTCAACGACCTCAATCAGATCAGCGGGACCTCGACCGGTGCGGACCAGTTCGCGCTGCGGTCGAACGTCACCAGCGTCACCCCGACGCTTCACCTGGGCGGCAATGGATACTTCTTCAAGCTGGACCTCCCCATCAGCTTCGGGTCGAGCTTCACGATGATCGGTCTCGGCCTCTACCCGATCAACTACGGGATCTATATCGCTCAGCTGGCGATGTTTCCGTATCTGTCGTTGGGCATCGTGGGCAGCGAGATGACCTCACACGAGACGTCTGACCCGGGGACCTCGCACAAGCTGATCGGCGGCGTGTTCCAGGCGCGGGTGGCGGCGGGCCTGAAGTTCTTTCCCTTGCACGGCCTGGCGCTCTCCGGCGAGTTCGGCTACTCGCCCTGGACGGCGGGCGTCGCCGCGCTGCCGCCGGACTCCGGCTCGGGCTCCAACGCCACTCACTTCGAAGGGGGCTTCGGCTCGGTCCTCGACTTCAGCTTCGGCGCCGAGTGGCTCTGACCCGGTGCCCGCGGCCGCGCTGGCTCGCCCGTCGTCCAGGATCGTCGATCCCGCCGCCAGGTGGTTGCGCCGGTGGGGCTCGGGCTTAGCTTTCCGCAGGGGATCGCGGGTGGCCGATGAGCGCTGGATCGAGACCGACGTCCCCGCCCGGCTCGATCGTCTCCCCTGGAGCGGCTGGCACACGCTGGTCGTCACCGCGCTCGGGATCACCTGGCTGCTCGACGGCCTCGAGAGCAACCTCGCCGGCACGCTGGCGGGCGTGCTCAAACGCCCGGACACACTGGGCCTCTCCGATGCCCAGCTCGGCCTCTCCGGAAGCATCTACCTCTTCGGGTCGGTGGCCGGCGCCCTGGTGTTCGGCTACGCAACCGATCGGCTCGGACGCAAGCGCCTTTTCAGCGTCACGCTGATGCTCTATCTCACCGCGACGGCGGCCACCGCCTTCTCCTGGAGCTTCGGCAGCTTCAGCCTCTTCCGCGCGCTGACCGGCGCCGGGATCGGCGGCGAATATGCCGCCATCAACTCGGCGGTCGACGAGCTGATCCCGGGACGGGTGCGTGGTCACGTCGATCTCGGTATCAACGCCAGCTTCTGGCTGGGAGCGGCCCTGGGCGCGGGCGTTTCGGTGCTGCTGCTGAACACGACCTGGATTCCGCAGACCTATTCCTGGCGCTTCGCCTTCGGCCTCGGCGCCGCGATCGGCGCGGCGGTGCTGGTCCTGCGGCGCCATGTCCCCGAGAGTCCGCGGTGGTTGATGGTCCACGGTGATCCGGCCGAGGCGGAACGGATCGTGGCCGGCGTCGAGCGCACCATCGCCGGCGATCCGGCCCGGCTACCGCCCGCCGTGGGTAAGCTCCGGATCCGGCGCCGCTCCCAGGTCCCGTTTCGCGAGATCTGGCAGGCGATGGTGCATCAGCACCGCCGCCGCTCCGTGCTCGGCTTCGTGCTGATGGTGACGCAGGCGTTCTTCTACAACGCGGTCCTCTTCACCTACGGCCTGGTGCTGCTGCGCTATTACCAGGTGCCCGCGGAGCACCTCGGCCTCTACCTGGTGCCCCTGGCACTGGGAAACTTTCTGGGGCCGCTGCTGATGGGGAGGCTGTTCGACAGCGTGGGCCGGCGCCCGATGATCGCTGGAACGTACATCCTGTCGGGGCTCCTGCTGGCCATCACCAGCTGGCTGTTCCAACGGGGGCTGCTCACCACCTTCACCCAGGCGCTCTCCTGGAGCGTGATCTTCTTCGTCGCCTCCTCGGCGGCCAGCTCGGCCTATCTCACGGTGAGCGAGATCTTCCCCCTCGAGATCCGCGCCTTGGCCATCGCGCTCTTCTACACCTGCGGCACCTTCGCCGGCGGCGTCCTCGGACCGGCGCTGTTTGGCTACCTGGTCGGAACGGGCGATCGCGTGCTCCTGGCCCGCGGTTATCTGGCGGGGGCCGCGGCCATGGTGCTGGGAGGACTGGTGGAGGCGTTCATCGGCGTCGACGCCGCACGGAGGCCGCTGGAGTCGATCGCCGACCCGCTCGCCAGCCAAGGCGACTGATCCGGCCTTCGGCCTGCCGGCCTCGGGGCCGCCTCGGATTTCATCTGCGGGACGGGAATGTTCGGGCAGGCGGTCGTTTTCCCCGTTGCGTGCGTCTGACGGATCGGATCTGAACAGACGGGCGTTCACGCGGAAGGAGGCCCTCATGCAAATCCGCCGGCCAAGCTGCGGCAGCACCGCTCTGTGTTGGTTCGTGTCGTTGTCGCCATTCGCGATTGGTTGTCTCGGCGACGGTCAGGCGCCGGAAGAGGTCGCCGTCGAGGCTCTGAAGCCGGCGCCGAGCAGGCAAGCGCGGTCCGAGCTGGCGGGCCTGCCCGATTCGGCGGGCCTGATCGCATCGGCGTCGTCGAACGCGTTCAGCACGGGGGCGACGAACGGGTTCTTCAGCGATCTCGGGAGCAACGGGCGCACCTGCAACACCTGTCACGTGATCGAGGATGGCTGGACCATCACGCCGGCGCACGCGCGTACGCTCGCCTTCGACGACCCGCTGTTCACGCCGAACGACGGGGCAGACTGCCCGCCGACGGTGGCGACGCAGCGCCCGCGCAAGGCACTGTCGTCCGAGCTCGTCGACTACGGCCTCATCCGGATCGAGCTCGGGATCCCCAGCGGCGCGAATTTTTCGCTCGTCTCGGCCACCAATCCCGAACGGTGCGCCATCGCGCCCGGCTCGGCCGGTGCCGGCAATCAGCTGTTCCTGTTTCGCCGTCCCTTGCCGTCCACCAACCTGGTCTTCGACTCCACCATCATGTGGGACGGCCGCGAGACGTTGCAGAAGGTCACCAATGCGGCCGGGTTTCAGAACGAGGCACCCTGGCTGTTCGATCTGAATGATCAGGCCAACACGGCGACGGTGCTGCACGCGCAGGGCGCGGCCATCGCGGGCACCCAGGCGCAGGCGGACATCGTCGCCTTCGAAACGAACCTCTACACCGCGCAGTCGAACGCCGGGTTTCGGCAGCCGCTCGACGTCGAGGGCGCCCACGGCGGCGCCCAGTATCTGGCGGACACCGTGGCGCCGGCCTTCGCCGTCGGTGTCAACGATCCGCTGCAGCCCGGGTTCACCAACGCCGATTTCACGGTCTTTGCCGCCTGGGAGCCGGGGAGCCCGGGCCATGCGGCGCTCAGTCCGTCGCAGAAAGCGATCGGGCGTGGTGAGGCGATCTTCAACCAGACGACGTTCGTCATTCACGACGTCCCCGGCCTCAACAGCGCGCCCACGAATCCGCTCTACAATCCGGCCGATCCGCTGGCTGGCCAGGACATCAAGGGCGGTTGCGCCGTCTGTCACAACTCGCCCAACGTCGGCAATCACTCGACCAGCCTCCCGATCAACATCGGGGTGACGCTGGCGGATCCGGTGAACAACGACGGCTCGGCCAACCGGCGGCTCGACATCGGGCGGCTCCCCGTCTACACGCTCACCGACGGCACCACCGACGTGCGTCTGACCGACCCTGGGCGCGCGCTGGTCACCGGAAAGTGGACCGATCTGGGGAAGACGAAAGGCCCCAATCTGCGCGGCCTGGCGGGACGCGCGCCGTATTTTCACAACGGCTCCGCCAAGGATCTGACGACAGTCGTGCGTTTCTACAACGATCGATTCGCCATAGGCCTTTCGGACCGACAGATTGCCGATCTGGTCGTCTTTCTAAACGCGCTCTAGCGAGAGGCAAAATTGCCGCCGGGCGCCGGTTCCTATACGGTGGCCCGCGCCCGGTCTCCGGGCAATCCCTCCAACAGAGAGCGTTGAATGACCTTTTTGCGGACTTCGATCGGTTGCTGTGCGCTGGCCGGTGTGCTGGCCTCGTGCTCGTCTTCAGGGGTCAGCGGGACAGGCGGCTCCGGGGGCGGTGGCGGCGGCGGAACCGCGGCGGCCGGCGGGACGGCCGCGACGGGGACCGGCGGCAGCGCGAGCGGGGGAGCCGTGGGGGCTGGAAGCGGCGGAAGCGGCGGGAGCGGCGGTGGTCAGGCCGTTGGCACCTCGGGTGGGACGGTGGTGCAGTCCGGGGTGACGCTCTCCATTCCCACCAGCGCGCTTTCGACGAGCACCGTGATCACCGTGGCGCCGACGGCGGCGCCGTCGGGATACACGCTCGCCTCCGAGGCCTATCAGTTTGGACCGTCGGGGACGACCTTCGCGCAGCCGGTGGCGGTGACGATCCCGCTGACCTCGGCGACGGCGGGCGTCCACCTCTTCTGGTCGAACGCCGGGGGCGGATTCGATGACGTCGGTGGCACCGTGACCGGCTCCAACCTCACCGCGAACGTCACCCACTTCAGTGTCGGCTTCTGCGCCATCCCCAAAGCCAGCGGTGCGGGCGGCTCCTCGGCGGCCGGCGGCGCGTCGGGCAGCGGTGGCAGCGCGGGGACGACCGGTGGCGGCGGTCAGGCGGGCGGCGGTGCGACGGGCGGCGGCTCGGGCGGCACCGGCGGCAGCGCGGGAACAACCGGTTCCGGCGGCGGCGCAGGAACGACCGGCGCCGGCGGCAGCGCAGGAACGACGGGCGCCGGCGGCAGCGCGGGCGCAACAGGCGCAGGCGGCGGCGCCACCGACGCGGGGCTGAGCGGCGACGCCGCGGCCTCGTTGTGCAAGACCTCTCCGCTCAATTTGCCTTTTGCCTCCATCTCCAACGTCGACGCCGGCGTGGTGCCGGACAGCTCGGCTTACGCGGGCGGCACGATCGCGTCGCGGACGTACGACCTCACCTCGGTGACCCACTACGGCGGCGGTTCTTACACCGGTTCCCGGCAGGCGCAGTACATCTTCGACGCGACGGCCAAGACCATCGTCATCGGCGAGTTCGTCCCCACTGTCGGCGGAAGCCAGTACGTGGGGATGACCTACACCGAGATCAACGCCAACACGCTCCGCGTCACCGTCGTGTGCAACTCGGGGACCACGCCCTCCGGGACCTTCGACATGTACTACACGGTCAACGGCTCGCAGATCACGCTGACGGCTGTCGGCTCGAACGACGTCTCCGTTCTCTAGCCGGCGCAGACACCTCCGCGCGCCCACCCAGGCTATCGCGTCCGGACGCTGGCGCTCTTCTTCTTGGTCGCGTTGGGCGCGCTGCCGAGCAGGGGAACGCCGTTCTTTTCCTTGATGACCAGATCGCCGCCGTCCTTGCAGACGCCGCTGATCGTCTTCCCTTCGTCGCTGCGCCCTTGGACTTTTCCCGGCGCGATCGTCGTGGTCGCGCGGGCGCCGACCTTCTGGTTCGGGACGTTGCCCGACGCCACCGCGAAGGTGTAACCGGTCTCGTTCTTGATCCGGCAGCTCGCCGCCGCGGGCCTGCCGGCGAGCAAGACGAAGAGACCGAGGATGAGCCCCCCTACGAGACTGTCAAAGGTGCGCATACCGGGTTAGTGCCCCGTCTCCTCGATTTCGTCAGTTCCGGAGTCGGGATCGGCGGCGGGACGCGTCACTGCCGGGGAAAGCCGCGCGCTCCGGCGCTCTGCCGGCTGAGCTGCTCGCTCCCCTCCGCCCCAACGGCCTGCACGCGGGCGCCGTCGAGCCGGCACCCTGGGGTGGGGCGGCGCGTCGCCGTCAGCTCCGGGCGCTGTAGAGGGCGACCAGCGCGGCGCCGATCGCCTGCGACAGCTCACCGAGCGTCGACGGCAGGATCCGCAAGCGCTCGCGCTGCACCGGCCACAGGTGGGGCCGCGCGGTGTCGCCGACGATCTTGAGGTAGCGCTCGCGAAAAGCCTCGGTGGTGCTCTCCGGATCCATGAGGCCGCCGCCGATCACCACGAACTCCGGATCGAGCGCCAGCACCAGATTCGCGATGTGATACCCCATCGCCCGCGCCTGGAAGTCGAACAGCTCCACCGCCAGCGCATCGCCCGCCTGCGCCAGGCCCCGCAGCGCCAGCGCCTTCTTCTTCGGCGCCTCCGTCGATCGCGCCAACGGATGGTCGGAATAGTTGGCGCCGGCCAGCTTCTCCTCGAGCAAATAGGGCAGGCCGGCCAGCGTCGTGTAGAGCTCCGCGCAGCCCCAGCTGCGGCCGCAGCCGCATTTGTAAGGCTTGGCGCCCAGCAGGTGCAGCGGGACCGCCATGTGCGCGGTCTCCATCCCGGCCAGCGTGTCGCCCGACAGCGGCAGCCCGCGCGCGTCGATGTACGCCGAGCCGAGCCCCGAGCCCGGCGCCAGCATCACCACGCCGCCGGTCCCGGAGCCGCGCACCCGGTGCGCCTCGCCGACGCCGCCGAACGCACCGTCGTTTCCGACGGTGAGCGGCACCGCGCGCCCCGCCTTGCCGGCCAGCGCCTGCACGTAGTCGTTGTAGAAGTCCCACCCTTCGAACTGGGCCGGCATGTTGGCCGAGCGCCCGAGCACGCCGTAGCGCTGGTAGGGGCCGGGGATGGCCAGGCCGACGCCGCTCACCTGATCCCAGACCAGGCCGTTCTGCGCCAGGTACTTGCCGACCGCCTCGATCCAGCCGGCGACCACCGCGGCGCTCCCCGCCTCGGAGCTGGTGGGGTGCTGGTAAAGCTTGGTGGAGACCGTCGTGCCATCGGACCAGACGCCGCCCACCTTGGACATGGTGGCGCCGCAGTCGGTGCCAATGAAGACCTGCCGGTTGTCGCTCATCCGCGCAGTGTACTGGGAGACGCGCGGCCCTGCACGAAGGCGATCGGTGGCCGGTTCGTCAGTGGTGTCCGAGCGCGCGGCGCAGGCGATCCTCGGGCGCAATCAGGTGATCGTGATCATTGTCGCCCAGGTCGATGCGGACCCAGGCGATCTCGCCCGTCCAGGCGTTCCCGGTCGGTTCGTATTCGGGCGAGGCCGGCGAGCCGCTGTCTTCTCCGACGTCGCAGGCCTCGTCGGCCGAGAAGCCCATCGGGATCGTCCGCTCGACCCGCCCCTTGCCGACCGGTTTGCCGTCGACGGAGAGGGTCACGTTACCGCCGCGGGCCAGACCGCCGCCGTCG
>Ga0210387_10002642_pt1 | contig 13730 bp, 13 predicted proteins | sample IncBWC7OmetaG_FD_160108 | JGI IMG/M metagenome (GOLD analysis project Ga0210387, IMG submission 160108) | Forest soil microbial communities from Barre Woods Harvard Forest LTER site, Petersham, Massachusetts, United States - Inc-BW-C-7-O ...
GTCTGCCTAAACTACGATCGAAAATCAATTCGTCGCCGTCGAGTTTGTAACTGGTTGGCGCGGTGTAGGTTTCAGAGATGCGCAGACGGATGGACTGCCCTTTTTTCACGGGCGGGAACGGAATCAGGACCACTTGCGTGGTGGGAGTAACAGGCTCGCCCGCGTCAATTTTTGCGGCGGCGAGATCGGCCCCGGTCATCATCTTCGTCGACAGTTTCTCGCCAGTATCCAGAATATAGGCGGACGGATCGGAAACGGTGCTGCCTTCGCGGACGACATTCAGGTATTTGTCGGTGCCTTCGTGAGATTCCGTGTAGTCGTGGAAGAGACTGAAGGCGTGCGTGTCCGGCTGTTGCAGAAAATAAACGATATCGCGATCCTGATGAGCGCGTTCGGAGAGTCGTGCCCGCTCGGATTCTCCCTGGAAGGGCGACTCCCAACTCCGTGCTTGTGATGCGGTGTGGGGAGCGGCAGATGGCCCTGTTAGTGCACCAGGTTTGGCGCGAAGAATTAGCGGCGCCTCGCCGGAGCTGGCGTTCACGAAGCTGATGGCGACACGGCCATCCGGCTCCGGTAAGACCTGCGAAGGCACATTGCAGCCGACGAGTTCGTAGCCCGCGGGCAGAACGATTTTGTTTCGTTTGATGCTGAGTGGACGATTGAAAACGATGGCATCGCCTTCGCGATAAAAACTCTTGGCGTCTTTGTATGTCTTTAGGATCAGGACTCGCCCCTGGCCATCCTGCGGCACAGGCCGCGCTAGAGAAATTTTGATGAAGTTGGTATCGGCATCCGCGTCGGCCATGAGCGGGTCTTTGCGTGCTTCTGTGCCGCTGACCACTTCGAACGGAAGCGGCGCTCCCGTCATGGAATCGAAGACGGCTTCGTCGCTGGCGGCGCTGCCTTTGCGGATCGGGTTGTAGAAAAAATTCGCGCCGGGTGTTGTGGCTGTGACTTCGTAATAGATTTTGAAACTGGCGGTTTCCGGCGCGAGAAGTTCGTAACGGGTGTACTCATCCGTTTCGGTTTGCTTTTCCGCGGGTGGAGTGGTCGCGGAGGGCGCGGATGTTTGTTGCGCGCGAAGCGAAGCGTAACCAAATAGTGTGAAGACCGCGGCTACGGTTGCCAAGACAAATTCTCTGCGCATGAAATCTCCCCTCCAGTGCGGCATGGACTCGACTTTCGAGCATGCATCATCCCCGACCTCGCCGTGCGAGTAAATAGCGAGAATGCTCGCGCTAAGGAATGGATAGAAGTGTTCGCGGGCCTTGCCACGGCCGCAGAGATTTTACATGGGCGACAAACACCAAAAATCCGGGACCCAAAAAGCTGACCCAGAAGGTAGAATTCCAACCAGAAGGATTTGGGAGAATAAGGATGGCGAAGAAACCAACCGTGGAAGATGCACGATTGATTCTCGAGTTGTATAACCTGAAACGCGAGCCGGAGATGCGGAAAGCCCGGCAATGGTGGCTGACGACATTTTGGCCGAAGGATGCGGATGAGTACGTGAAAGTCGCGATGTCGTTGGGGACTGAAGAAAACAACTGGCTGAGGCAAGTGTTGAGCTATTGGGGGATTGCGGGGTCGTTCGTGCTGAACGGTGTGCTGAGCGAAAAGCTGTTTTTTACGCCGTCATTCTGCGGCGAATTGTTTTTCATTTTTGCAAAGGTTCGGCCCTTTTTGAAGGAGCTCAGAGAAAAGACCAAAAACCCCGACATGTTTCTAAATGTCGAAAAAGTGATCATGGGCTCGAAGCTGGGGCGCGTGCAATTTGCAAAGGTGGAACCGCGAGTTCAAGCTTTACGGCCGAAATAATGAGCTTCGCCATCCGTGAATTGCGAGGGATTTCGATCAGACTCGGGGCTGCGATTGTCTTCAGTGGAGCACTATTGCTTGCTGCTGCAGCCAGGGCTGAGGACTGCGGAAACGGGGCGGAGCTATCGTTGAGCGCGCCAGATACGGCTCAGGGCACGCTGCTCCTGGCACAGATACGCAGCGTGAAGCCGTTGGGGGAAGTCAGCGGCAAATGGAATGACCGGGATATCCCGTTTTGGCAGGGAGGAGAGAAGGACTACGGAGCATCGAGCGCGGATGTGCGGAAGGCGTTACTTGGAGTGGATTTGGAAAAACCGGCCGGGAAGTATGAGTTCACAGTTGCTGGTCAGCTGCAAAGCGGCGAACGAGTGAGCTGCCGCGCGATGGTAGAAGTGAAAGAAGGACACTTCGCCACAGAGAACCTGACGGTGAAAAAGCAATTTGTCGAACCGAACCCGGAGCAAGAGGCGCGCGCAGCGGCAGAAACGAAACGCTTGCGCGAAATCTACGACCGCGTGACGCCGGAACGATTGTGGGATGGACGATTTCGTGTGCCGCTGGACGGCGATTTTAAAGGTAGCAACTTTGGGAAGCGCCGCGTTTTGAATGGCCATCCAGGCTCGCCGCATGGCGGCGTGGATTTTCCAGCGCCGACGGGCACGCCAGTGCATGCCGCGCAAAAGGGACGTGTGGTGCTGGCGGAAGAGCTATTTTTTTCGGGGAACACCGTCATTGTCGATCACGGTTTAGGGATCTACACGTTTTACTGCCACTTCTCGGAAATTGACGCTAAAGTCGGCGATGAGGTGGTGGCGGGGACTGTCTTGGGAAAAGTCGGAGCAACGGGTCGTGTGACGGGCCCTCATTTGCATTGGGGCCTGGAAGTTCAGCGGGCTCGCGTGAACGCGCTGGATATCGTGAAGGTGCTGTGAAAATGCCGGGAAGCTGCTGAGCCGTGATGAGATAGCGATGGCTGAGCGGGCAGTCGCGCTTCTTTGAGGAGATGGCAACAGCGTTATGTATTCAACCAGTTGGTTGAATACAGGTCCCCTTGGCCAACGTGAAAAACTTGGCCAAAGGGAGAACAATCCTCGGCTAAAGAGATGAAAATTCTGGGGTTAATTTCGGATACGCATGGATTGCTGCGAGAAGAGGCAATGCTCGCATTGCGTGGTTCGGACCTGATCCTGCACGCCGGGGATGTGGGCGCTCCGGAAATCCTTGAAACCTTGAGAACGATTGCTCCGGTGGTCGCGGTGCGCGGAAATGTGGATACAGGTGCATGGGCGCAAGCTCTCCCGCTGACTGAGGTCGTCCAACTGGGGCCGGCTACGATCTATATGTTGCACATTGTGCAAGACTTAGACATCAATCCGGCAGTAAGAGGATTCCACATTGTGGTGAGCGGACATTCGCATAAACCGGGGCAGACGGAGAAAGACGGCGTTCTCTACATAAACCCGGGGAGCGCCGGTCCGAGACGTTTTTACCTACCGGTTACGGTGGCGCGGTTGGACTTGGAAGCCAGACCGTGGAAGGTCGAATTCTTCCACATTGAAAGCCAAAGATCGACACGGTAACGATGATGTTCCTTAAGTCAAAGAATATAATGGAGTTAAGGCGGGATCTCGTCGCGAATTAAACCGGTACTGCTTGGCGCTAAGTGAGCTGGATTGACTCTTAGGGCTCATTTTGTCGGGAAGAGAAACGTTCGGGCGTTAGCGTGCACTACTCCTGTTCGATCTTTTCCCAAAATGGTGTTGAACTATTACGGGTAACGTACTAGAGTACCGGAACAAATAGGGTCAATTTGGTACCGTCCTGCTATTGCCGGGAAGCGTGCCAAATCCCAGAATACGAACAATGTGGACGACGTTCGTGCTTGTTTCCTCGCTCGTGTCGACCGTTCACTTCAGCATTATGTTCACGAAGGTGACAATGCTGAAGCCAGTCCTGTATGGGCAGGCTTAGGTCCCCGAGTCTTTAAGTTTTATCTAAATCGAGAGGTAAAGCGTCTCTCATGGCCATACTTCATTTTCGCTGCAAAGAACGGCGCCGAACATTGCGGGTGAGCATTACGGTCCCTGTAACCGTGCACGGACAGGATGAGAACGGGGATAAGTTCCGCGTGAAGGCCAAGTCGCAATCGGTGAACCGCCATGGGGCATTGCTGCAGATCGATGAGCCCGTGGTCGTAGGACAGATGCTCATTCTGGTGAACGAAAACGGCGACCGGACGGTGGAATCCAGAGTGGTTTCCGTCAAGCGCGACCGTGAAAGCAAGACGTACGTAGGCGTCGAGTTTATTTCGGCGGACTCGAATTTCTGGCACATGAGTTTCCCGCTACCGGGAGCCAGGCCGCTGCGCCGTGGCGCCGATTCCAAGGCTACCGCCTAGTTTTCAAAAAAGATTAGAGATCAACGGAAACGGAAGCCCTCTCTTTACCGGGAGGGCTTTTTCCTTTTGTGGCGCGGCCTTCGGGAGTTCCGCATGGCCATGGGCTTTTTGGCGGGTTTTCGCCGTGCAGGGGCTTTAGCGCTTGCGAGGGCCTCGCGGGTTTTCTTAGGTAGTTTGGCAACGACCATGTTGTAAGACTCGCGCAGCAACAAGGCTAGTTCGTCGGACGATAGAGCATCCTTGGTTTCTAGCGCGACCCACTTGGCGCGCGCCAAGTAAGGCGCAGGGATTATGCCTGGGCGCTCCGTCAGCTCCGCGAACTTTTCCGGGGAAACTTTAAAACAGAGCCAAATTTTGGCAGGGCTGAGGACCGTGATTGCGTGAATCTTGCCGGCCACCTTAAATACTAGATCGTCGCCCCACTGAATTTGTTCGGTGGTCTGGGGAAACGAAAGGCAGAGATTGCGGATCCAATCGATGTCCATGGGCGATTCCCGTACAAAGCTGGCGAAAATAAAATAATTAGATTGCCGGCGCCCAGGCGAGCCCGTCCACGCCGGGGGTGAGCTTGATCGGTTGCAGCAGCTTGCGGCCGGGGACGTCCAGCACTTCGATTGTTCCAGCTTGAGGACAGCTTACGAACGCAAATTTACCATCTGGCGTGAGCAGGAGTTCACCTAAAGCGGGCGGGATGTCGAAGGATTCTTCAACCTTTGCGGTGGCTAGATCAATGACGAAGATTTTCCCGGAGGGAGAGGAGGCCAGCAACTTGCGACCGTCGGCGGTCGGTGAAGAGGAATAGACGGTTGCAGGGACTGGAATCCAACTGGCGACTTTGTTTGTCGCTGTGTCGATGACGGCGATGCGCGGAGTATCTTGATCGTGCGTGAAGACGCGCTTGCCATCGGCGGAGATTGAAATTCGCTGGACAATTTTTGCGACGGGGATAACGGTGACCAGAGTGCGCTTCTTGAGGTCCAGGACGCTCACGCTGCCCGCGGCCACGTTGGCGGTGTAGGCGCGTGTGCCATCGGGAGAAATCACGATCATGTGCGATTCGATCGCACCCGTGGGGATTTGCGCAATGACCTTGCGTGTGGCGGGATCAACGACGTCAACCGCTTTGTCCAGTTCTGCGGTGACATACAGCAGGCCGTCGGGGCCGAATTCAGCGCGGTGAGGGCGAAGCGGTTTGCCGAGGTCGATGGTGGCGGCCAGTTTGTGGTCGCGTAAATCGACGATGTCGATGGTGGTGCCGTCCGTGCCGGGCTTGCCAACGCCGGAATTGCCGTAGATGGGAACGTAGGCGAAGTGCGAGTCAGGCGAGACGGCGACTTCGTGGCCGTTGACCCCGACGATGACTTTCGCAAGCTCCTGACGTGTTTCCGGATCGATGAGCAGAGCGGTGTGCTCGCGCTGGTTGGCCACGACCAGCATTCCGTGAGTGGGAGGAGTGGGGACTCGGCCGCCCCCAGCAACAAGAGTCAGGAACATCAGAGAAGCGATCAGCCACGAAAAGTTTGCGGACATATTTTGCCTCGCTTGGGCATTTTGCCTGAGGAATTGGAACAAATCCCGCCGGATTATACCAGTGCAATCCGGTATAGCTCAGGGTTGTTTGACGCCGAGATAATGGAATCACCGGATGGGCTGAGAATCGCGGTCCTTGTAAGGTACACGTTCGTAAGGCCCAGCCTGGAATGAATGAGGAGCACATGCAGTTGGAGACGACGACCGCCAAGATCTCCTACGTCGCGGGATTGACACTACTTCTGACTACGCTGGGCTGCTGGGTGGTATTGGGACTCCACGGCAGCTCGCCCTTGTTGTCGACTGCCGAGGCGGCGATGAAGGACGAAACGTTTGCGAAGGTGGCCGCCCGAGGAGGCCTAACGGAGGTCAAATTGGGCAAACTCGCAATGGATCAAGGATCAAGCGAAGCGGTAAAAGCTTTCGGAACTCGCATGGTGTCTGAGCACACAAAAGCTGGCGACAAATTGAAGGAAGCGGCTAAAGAGGAGCAAATCGGGCTGCCTACGGATATCTCTGCCAGGGACCAAGCTGCTTACGACAGACTCTCCAAATTAAGCGGCGCCGACTTTGACCAGGCCTATGCACAGGACATGGTGAAAGACCACCAGCAGGATTTGCGGGACTTTCAGCGAGAGGCAAACCATGGTAATGACGATGTAATTAGAGGCTTTGCCGCGGAGACCGTTCCGATGATTCAGCAGCATTTGGAGCAAGCCAAGGAAATGCTCAAGACGGTTTCGCCGCCAATCAGCCGTAAGACGATTGGAAATTCCAGTCGAAAGGCACGCGGACACTAATCATTGCGACTTAGACATTGTTTTCTCCCCCTGAGCAGACGAACCGGCGTCCCAGATTTTCGGGTTGCTGGTTTTTCTATGATGTAAAGGAGCAAAATTTCCAGAGCGTATTGTGCCCAAGCGATTGCGTGATACCCTGACGCGCATCGCGGAGCTGCGGCATGAGACTGCTCGATAGAAGTGCAGCGACCATTTGGGGCGCGCTAGTGATTTCGGGTGCTTTGCTCTGCGTGGAGCACCCAGTACAGGCTGTTGCTTCCCAAGGGTCTGGCAATAGCAGCAACTCGAACGAAGAGAAACGCGATTGGCCAGCGTATGGCGGCGCGCCAGCGAACACGCATTATTCAGACCTCTCGCAAATCAATCGTAGCAATGTCAAAGAGCTGGCAATCGCTTGGAGTTTCGACACTGGCGAGCAGGGCGGGCTGCAAACGAGCCCAATTATTGTCGAGGGTGTGTTGTATGGAATCACGCCGACGCAGAAAGTGTTCGCGCTGGACGCCGCAAGCGGCAAACTTTTGTGGAAATTTGATTCGGGGATTAAGGGAACGCAACCGGATCGTGGCCTGGCCTACTGGTCGAGCGAAAAAGACAAGCGCGTTCTTGTTGGGGTGATGAACTTTCTGTATGCGCTCGATGCGGTGACAGGCAAGCCGATCGAGTCGTTTGGGAAAGATGGGCGGATTGATCTGCGCGGCGATCTTGGACGCGATCCCCAACGACAGTCCGTGGCTCTAACAAGTCCGGGAATTGTTTACAAGGACGTGATTATTGTTGGGGGACGAAATCCGGAGACGTTGCCCGCGGCGCCCGGAGACGTGCGCGCTTACGACGTTCGAACGGGGAAATTGCGATGGTCTTTTCATACCATTCCACATCCGGGCGAATTTGGTTACGAGACGTGGCCTACGGAGGCGTGGAAGTACAGCGGAGCGGCGAACAATTGGGCGGGTATGGCGGTCGATGCGAAGCGAGGAATTGTTTATGTGCCGACGGGATCGGCGGCGTTTGATTTTTATGGCGCAAACCGTTTGGGCGACGATTTGTTTGCTAACTGCTTGATCGCTTTGAATGCGGAAACTGGTGAACGAATCTGGCATTTTCAGGGAGTGCGGCACGATCTGTGGGATCGCGATTTTCCGTCACCGCCGACGCTGGTGACGGTGAATCGCGGCGGTAAAGATATCGACGCTGTGGCGCAGACGACCAAGCAGGGATTTGTTTATTTGTTCGACCGCGTCAGCGGGAAGCCACTCTTTCCGATCGAATACCGCAAATATCCGCCAAGCACGGTACCGGGCGAGGTAGCTGCTGCCGAACAACCTTTGCCAACCAAGCCGGCGCCGTTTGCGCGGCAATTGCTTAGCGAAGACATGTTGACGAATCGCACGCCCGAGGCGCATGCGTGGGCACTCGAGAAATTTCGAACGTTCCGCAGCGAAGGGCAGTTTGTACCGTTCAGCGTTGGAAAAGACACCGTGATTTTTCCCGGTTTCGACGGAGGAGCGGAGTGGGGTGGCTCGGCCATTGATCCGCAAACGGCGATTCTATATGTGAATGCCAACGAAATGGCATGGACGGGCGCGCTGGCGCCGAACACCGGAGAAAACAGCCCGAAGGCGCTGTACTTGAGCCAATGCAGCATCTGTCACGGCGAGAAAATGACTGGATCGCCGCCTGCGATGCCCTCGCTCGTCGGGGTTGGAGACCGGTTGTCGCCGCAGCAGATTGGGGCAACGATCAAGAACGGCAAAGGACGGATGCCGGCCTTCGCCAATTTCGACGACGGGCAGCTTGAAGCACTGATCGATTTTCTCGTGAGTGGGAGGTCCAAAGAATCGCAGAGTTCAGAACCTCCGCCGCCGGACATGAAGTATCGGTTTACGGGTTATCACAAGTTTTTGGATCCGGAAGGCTATCCGGCAATTGCTCCACCTTGGGGCACGTTGAACGCGATTAATCTGAATACTGGCGAATACGTTTGGAAAATCAATCTGGGCGAATACCCAGAGCTTGCCGCGAAGGGCCTGAAAAATACTGGAACGGAAAACTATGGAGGACCTGTTGTGACTGCGGGAGGGCTAGTATTTATAGGGGCGAGCGACTTTGACAAGAAATTCCACGCGTACGACAAAGCTACAGGCGAATTACTGTGGGAAGCGACACTGCCTTTTTCAGGCAACGCTACACCAGCAACTTATGCTGTGAACGGGCGGCAATATGTCGTGATCGTTGCTGGCGGAGGCAAGGATCTCAAGTCGCCCTCCGGCGGAGTGTATGTGGCGTTCGCGCTTCCGAAGTGAAATCAGGACACGACGCTTTGGTGCAGCGTGGTGTCGGCGATGTGATCGGTGCATCGCGGACAGCCAACGCTCTCTGAGCAAGGCTCTCAGTGCAAGGCAGGCGTAACCGAATAGATCGGCGGGAGATGCCCTGAGAGAACGTGCCAGGAATCGCCCGCGTCCCGCGTGTAAAACAACGTTCCACCTGTCGTGCCGAAGTAGACCCCGGCGGGATCGTGGTCATCGGAGGACATCGCCTCGCGCAGGATGAGGTCGTAAGCATCGGACTGGGGCAGTCCTTTGCTCAGAAACTTCCACGTTTTGCCGCCATTGCGGCTGCGCGCCACGCAGAGTTTTCCTTTGGGGACGTACCGTTCTTCTGGCGAAACGATGGGAACCGTGAACAGTGTGTCTTTTTCCGCCGCGGGGATAGCCAAACCAAATCCGAACCGCGAAGGTAGACCCCTCGAAATATCGCCCCATTTCTCGTCGGCAAAACCGGCGCGATAGACTCCGCAATGATTCTGTTGGTAGAGCGCATCCGGGTTGCGGGGATGCGATTTCAGTTTGTGGACGCACTGGCCGACTTCTGGGAATTTTTCGGGGCCAAAATCGACAAGGACATTTCCGTTGAAAGGCGTCCAGGTTTTTCCGCTGTCGTTCGAACGAAACGCGCCTGCAGCCGAAATCCCGACTATGAGGCGGCCTTTGCCAAGGCATTGGATCGAGTGGACCATCATCCCACCGGCGCCGGGGTTCCACTTTTCGCGCGTCGGATGATTACATAAGCCAGCGACCATTTCCCAATTCGCGCCGTTATCGCCGCTGCGGAAGAGCACGCCGGGATCGGCGCCAAGATAAACGATGCCGGGTTCGTCAGCCGCGCCGGGTGCGATGTGCCAGATGCGTTTCAAGGTGGCATCCGGGGTCGCCTTCAGCTCCATTCCTTTTTCTGTCACTTGCCACGATTTGCCGGTGATGCCTTTGACTTCGAGCCCCTTTTCGGAGATTTGCCACGTCTTACCGTTGTCCGTGCTGGCATGAAGATGCGGACCAAACCAGGCGTTTCCGACCGCAGCGTAGTGGCGCTTCGGGTCGCGAGGGTCCTGCGCGACGTGATGCACTTCCTGGCCGGCGAAGAATGGGCCATCACACTCCCACTTCTTGCGGTCTTTAGAGGTGAACGCAAACGCACCTTTGCGAGTGCCGACCCAGATTCTTAGAGAGGATGGACGCGCCATGAGATTCCTCCGGCAAGAGAAGTGACAGGTCCCAAAGGAAGACGATAATACGCATTTTATCGCATAATCGACGGCAATTGCAGAAACCCAATCGCTTTCCTAGGCTGTACTGCGATTGACCTGCGGTTTCGGAATCATCGCTGCCTGCTGATAGCAGTCACAAGAAAGGATTTCGCTGTCCGACTGGGCAGTTTCTGATTGTGCGCTTCTGCAAAAATTCTCCTGTCAAAGCCCGAGAAGATGACCTAAGAATTGAAGAGGAGTAGCGGCTCATGCGAGCCGAACAAACCTCTTTGGTGCGTTTGCCGCGATCAGGTCAATTGGGTCATCTCGGCAAAGGTGCAAACGGTGGATTGAGGAATATCTGGCAGTCCGAGCCAAAGATCGGACGAGGAGGAGTGGTTCATGAAAGTAAAAATCCTAGGAGTAGTGATTCTCTCGGCCTTGATTATGGCGGTGGCGTTTAGCGCCTCTGCCCCGGCCGCGCCCAATACCGCCAATGCAAACGCCGTGCCTGCCCCAGCGCCCGCACCGGAACCGGCCAAGGCGACCCCGGCGGAACATCCGGAAATTCACGATGCCCTCAACTCTTTACGTCATGCCAGAGAGCATCTCGAACATGCCGCGCACGATTTCGGTGGCCACCGAGTAGAGGCGCTTCGGGCAACGGATGAAGCGATTCGCCAGCTCGAAATCTGCTTGAAGTACGACAGGTAGCCGCAACCGCGATTTGAAGTTTCTTGAGGCAGCGTCTCGCAGTTTGCAGTACGAGGCGCTGCCTTTCGTTTTGGAGCCTGAACTCACCGACAATGCCCGTTTTGTTTCCAGAGTCAGCCACATCCCAACAATTCGATTCGGGCGCTGAGAGCCATCATTGCGGCGGCGTGTTGTATTACAATCGCGCGCCTGTGTTGTGCCAAGGAGAAAAGCCGATGCTGGATCGCAGACGATTCTTGAGCGCGTGTTCTGGGCTGGGTCTGGGCGGGACGCTGTTTCCTGGCGTCTTATGGGCACAAACGCAATCGCAAGGGGCGGTGAAGATCACCAAAGAAATGATCGACAATGCCGCAGCCATCGCGGATGTGCCTATCCCGGACGAAACCAAGGAGATGATGCTCGACAACCTGAACCAGCAAGCCAAGAGTTACGAAGCGATTTACGCGCTGCACATTCCGAATTCCGTAGAGCCTTGCCTGGTTTTTGATCCAGTGCTACCGGGGATGAAGCTTGAGACCGAAGGGCGGCCGTCGCGGACTTCGAAGCTGTCGACGATCGCTGCGCCTAGTACGCCAAAGAATTTGGAGGATGTGGCCTTTGCGAGCGTGCGCGATTTGGCCGAGTTGGTGCGGACGAAGAAAGTTTCCTCGATGGCGTTGACGGAGATGTATCTGGAGAGGTTGAAGCGCTACGACCCCAAATTGAAATTTGTTGTGACGCTGACGGAAGAGCGCGCGCGAGCCAAGGCCAAGGAGGCAGACCGCGAGATTGCCGCCGGGAAATATCGAGGGCCCCTGCACGGACTGCCATGGGGTGCAAAAGACTTGCTGGCTGTGAAGGGTTATCGGACGACGTGGGGAGCTGGCGGTTTCGAAAACCAGATGATCGAGGAAGATGCGACCGTGGTGAAACGGCTGGATGAAGCGGGTGCGGTGCTGGTGGCGAAGCTAACGCTCGGCGCTTTGGCTCAGGGCGACAATTGGTTTGGCGGCGTGACGCGGAATCCCTGGAATCCGGGGCAAGGGTCGAGCGGCTCGTCGGCTGGACCTGCTTCCGCGACGGCTGCGGGATGCGTGGCCTTCAGCATCGGATCGGAGACGCTCGGTTCGATTTCGTCGCCTTCGACGCGGTGCGGTTGCACGGGCTTGCGGCCGTCTTTTGGGCTTGTGCCGCGGACCGGTGCTATGGCGCTCTCCTGGAGCATGGACAAGCTCGGACCGATTTGCCGCGCTGTGGAGGATTGTGCGCTCGTCCTGGACGCAATCTATGGACCGGATGGCGCGGACCCGAGCGTAAAGAATGCTGCGTTCCATTGGGATGCGGCGCTGGACTGGCGGAAGCTCCGCGTGGGTTACCTAAAGGCGGGATTCCAGCCCACGGCGCAAGAGCCGCCGCAAGAAGCCAAGGAGGAACCGGCTGCGACGCCGGAAGAACAAAAAAAGCGAGACGAACAGAAACGGCGCAGGGAGGCTGCCCGTGCGCGCGCGGAGTACGACAGAAAATATAACGACGCGGCGCTCGCAAAAGTGAAAGAAATGGGCGTGAAACTCATTCCCGTGGAGATGCCGAAATTTCCATACCGCGAGATGACCACGATGCTCACGGCGGAAGCGGCTGCGGCTTTTGATGAATTGACGCGGACCGGCAAAGACAAATTGCTCACTTCACAGAAGCCATCTGACTGGCCGAATTCGTTCCGTTCGGCGCGCTTCATTCCGGCGGTCGAGTATATCCAGGCGAGCCGGGCCCGGCGAATGGCCATGGAAGCGGTGGCAAAAGTGTTTGAGGGAATTGACGTGATTGTGGCGCCGACGAACGGCGGCGAACAGCTCGTCATCACTAATCTGACTGGTCATCCGTCCGTGATTTTGCCCAATGGTTTCCGTGGCGATGATGCGCCCAAGCCGCCGACAGATGATCCCAGCGATTTTCAAAATGCCGGCGGCCCGGGAACACCGGTGAGCCTCACCTTTCTTGGGAATCTTTACGGGGAAGCCAAGCTGCTTGCGTTTGCCCGGGCCTATCAAGACGCCACGGGATTTCAACTGAAGCACCCGCTGTTATAGTGTTCGGACAGAGGGTGGGGCAACGGATTCGTGCTAGTCATAAGGTTAGTCAGGTCTCGTTTACGCTCGACGGCACTCGATAGTTTCTTGCCAGTTTCACGACTGGAGTATCGCCCTCGGGATTGAACCAATGACCACTCAAAGTCGTATAACAATTCAGAGAGTGAATCGCGACGGAAGGTGAACGCAGCGCGCATGGAAACCGTCAGTGCCAGCGATGATTGACCAGCGCAATAGTGGTAAATAGGATTTCGAAACCAACGTCCTGTTTGAGTATGAAAAGGAGAACTTGTGTACTGCTCAAAATGTGGAAGCAAGATTTCTGCTACGACGGCATTTTGCTCCACTTGCGGCCAAGCTATCTCGGGCCTGGTGCCGGCCATTCCTTCTCTATCGCCTGTTGATCCAAATCAGTACGCCCCGGTTGTGCCTCCCAGTTATGGGGGCGAGCAGTTCGCTGGTGTGGCGTACGCCGGTTTCTGGCTGCGGTTCGTTGCTTTTCTCATCGATGGGGTAATTTCGGGCTTCTTGTTTCTGATTCTGCTGATTCCTCTATTCATATTGACCGGCGCTGGCGCCGCACTTGGCCGAATTGGTTCCGGCGAGGATATAAGTGATGAGGTGGCCGCTTTCGTGGGAATCGGGTTCGTCCTGGGATTTTTTGTCATTACCGTTGGGGTACGCTGGCTGTACTACGCGCTCTCGGAGAGTTCTTCCTGGCAAGGTACGTTGGGCAAGAAGATGCTTAATCTAACGGTGACCGACTTGAGCGGGCAGCCGATTTCGTTTGCCCGGGCGTCGGGGCGTTATTTCGCCAAATTCATCACTAACCTGATTCCTCTTGCGATCGGCTATATCCTCGCCGGGTTCACCGAGAA
>Ga0210387_10002643_pt1 | contig 13729 bp, 10 predicted proteins | sample IncBWC7OmetaG_FD_160108 | JGI IMG/M metagenome (GOLD analysis project Ga0210387, IMG submission 160108) | Forest soil microbial communities from Barre Woods Harvard Forest LTER site, Petersham, Massachusetts, United States - Inc-BW-C-7-O ...
TACTATGGTAGACCGCACCCGTGCGATCAAGCCCGCTCCGGGTCGACCCGGCGCTCGTCGTCGGTCGGAACGCCAAGAGCGATCTTCACAATCAGGTCGGTGCGCCGCCGCGGGCGGGCTGTACGGCCGCCAAGAATCGCAGGTGGGGGTGATCCTCGGGCGCCGCCCGGAGCGCCCAGTCGTTCTCGAACAGGACGATCCATCTCCCCTCCGCATCGGAGACGCAGGTCGTTCCGCGGCCCTGATCGAACGTCGCCGGCGAGAAGGGCTCTCCCTCCACCCAGCGGGCGTACTTGTAGGGCAGCGCTCGGAGCTGGACCGCGACCTTGTATTCGGACTCCAGCCGATGCTCGATCACCTCGAACTGCAGCACGCCGACCGCGCCCAGGATCGGATCTCGTTCCAGCCGGTGGCGATCGAAGAAGAGCTGGACCGCCCCCTCTTCCGAGAGTTGCTGCAGCCCTTTCTTGAGCTGCTTTCGTTTCATCGGATCCTTCAAGGTGACCTGCACGAAATGCTCGGGCGAAAACCGGGGGACGCCCTCGAACTCGAACGATCGCCCTTCAGCCAGGGTGTCGCCAATCCGCAAGCTCCCGCCGTCCCAGACACCCAGGATGTCTCCGGCGTAGGCCTCGTCGATGGGGATCCTCTCCTGCGCCAGGAACTGCATGGTGCGGCTCATCGTGAGCGGGCGGCCTGTGCGAACATGGTTGACCTCCATCCCGCGCGAGAACCGACCGGAGGAGACGCGGACGAAGGCGACGCGGTCGCGGTGATTCGCATCCATGTTCGCCTGGATCTTGAACACGAAGCCCGAGAAGGCCGGACTCTCTGGATCGATCTTCCCCTCCGAGCTCTGCTTCGGCTGCGGCGGCGGCGCCAGCTCGACGAACCGGTCGAGGAACGGCTCGATCCCGAAGTTCGTCATCGCGCTTCCGAAGAACACGGGCGACAGCTGGCCGGCCAGGAACCTCTCCAGATCGAACGGCGCGCCGGCGGTGTCGAGGAGGGCGATCTCGTCCTGCAACTCTCGGTAGGCCTGCTCGCCCAGGCTGGCCCGCAGATCCGGCTCGTCGAGGCCGCAGGTCCAGAGCGACGCCCGGCGCTCACCGCCCGTGGCCCGCTCGAACCGCAGCACCTCACGCCGCTCCAGATCGTAGACGCCCAGGAATCCCGGACCGGCGCCCACCGGCCAATTGATGGGCGTGCAGGGGATCCCGAGGACCTTCTCGATTTCGTCGAGCAGCTCGAGCGGCGGCCGGCCGAGGCGGTCCAGCTTGTTGATGAACGTCGTGATCGGCACGCCCCGCATCCGACAGACCTGAAAGAGCTTGATGGTCTGCGGTTCGACGCCCTTGACGCTGTCGATGAGCATGACGGCCGAATCTGCCGCGGCCAGCGTCCGATAGGTGTCTTCGCTGAAGTCGTTGTGGCCGGGGGTGTCGAGCAGGTTCATGCGACGGCCCGCGTACTCGAACTGGAGCACGCTGGTGGAGATCGAAATCCCACGCTCGCGCTCGATCTCCATCCAGTCGCTGGCGGTCTGACGACGGCCTTGGGACTTCTTGACCGATCCCGCCAGGTGGATCGCGCCTCCATAGAGGAGCAGCTTCTCGGTCATCGTCGTCTTCCCCGCGTCGGGGTGCGAGATGATCGCGAACGTCCGTCGCTTCGAAACCTCTCTCTTGATGTCGTCGTCCATGTGCTCCTGATCCTCTGGCAAGTCACGCGTTACCACGTCCGGGCGGGAGGCGCGCGATGGCCGCGAGCGGTCCTGCCGGTCCGACGTAAACCGCGGGATCAGGGAGGAGTCAGCCCGAAAGCGAAGGTGGTGAGGCCGGTCGAATCCAAGGGTGTGAACATCGTGCTACACGAGTCGGTCGTCACCGGCAAGCCGGAGCTGCTCATCGGGTAAGTTCCTGGGTGTGGAGCGACGAGGAGATCCGCGCGACTGCCCCTGTCATTCGGGGCTTCGCTACCACCTCTGCTGCAGGCCTCTGCACCGGAGAGAGGCCGTGGCGGCGCGTCCCGAGGCGCTGATGCGCTCGCGTTACGCCGCCTTCGCCCTCGGGCTCGGGCCCTATCTGGTCGAGACGCTGGCGGCGAGTCACCCCGATCGGCGCCGTCCCCCCGCCGAGCTCGCGCGCGAGCTGGGAGCTGTCCACCTCAGGCAGCGCTTCATGGGCCTCTCGATCTTCCCTGCCCGACCGGATGAAGTTCTCTTCCACGCCCGCATCTTCGTCCAGGGGCGCGATCATTCGTTCGTCGAGCTCTCCTCTTTCGTGCGCGAAACCGACGGCTGGCGCTACGCCGCCGGAGAGCCGTTGCGGGCCACGGCACTGAGCGGCGCGCTGGGTGCGCCGACCCGCGACAGCTTCCTCACCCAGCTGAAAACAGCTGCCGCGCCCGCGCCGCCAGGCCCCACGCCACGGAGGTGAGCTCCTCTCCGCCGGCCAGCTTCGCCGCGCCGAACCTGGCCGCCAGCCGCCCTCGGACGGCCGGAACCAGGGCGGAACCTCCCGTGGCAAACACGGTGTCCACGTCGGGAGCGCCGACCCCGGCGCGCGCAAGGACGTCGCTGACCACCGCGTCGATGTCGTCGAGCTCGGGCGTGACCCATTCTCCGAACGCGGCGCGCGTGGCCCGGGCGGCGAGGTCGAGCTGTGGTTGAACCAGCTCCGCTTCCTCGCGCAGCGACAACTCCACCTTGCAGCGCTCGACCGCTTGATGCAACGGAAGCCCCAGATCGTCCTCCACCAGGCGCACCAACCGCGCGATCCGGCCGGGCTCGGACGACCCATGATGGATGCGATCGAGCAGCTCGAGGGTGCTGGCCTCCTTCAAGAAGGACAGGTGGTGCCAGCGCCGCAGCCGCAGGAACAGCCAGTGCGGCACGGGGGTCATGGCCCCGAAGGCGTCGCGGGTGGTGGTCTGGCGTCCGAGCGCCGGGGCCACCAACGCATCGATGATCCGCGCGTCGAAGCTGTCGCCGCCGAGGGCCACGCCCCCGGTCGCCAAGATGACCCCGGCGTCTCCGGGCGCCAGCTTGGGCCCGACCCGCAGGAGCGAAAAGTCGCTGGTCCCGCCGCCGAAGTCCGCCACCAAGATCAGCTCTTCGTGGTCGAGGCGAGCCGCGTAGCGAAGGGCGGCGGCGATGGGCTCGAGCTCGAAGACCACCTCGGTGAAGCCTGCCTCCGCCAAGGCGGCGCGCATGCGCCCCACGGCGCGCGCGTCGTCCTCGGCATCATCGGCGCCCCAGTAACGCACGGGGCGCCCCACCACGGCCCGGGTGGGCAAGGGGCGCTTCACGGCGCTGCGAAGTTGTTTGAGGTAGGTGGCGATCAGGGTCTCGAGCGTCCAGAAGCGACCGCCGATCATCGTGCGCGTGAACGAGGCGCTCGCCAGATGCGACTTGATCGACTGAATGAGCCGCCCCTGCCCCTCGTTCTGCACATAGCGGGCGATGGCCGGCGCGCCCGCCAGCGGCGGGGCGTCGGGATCGAAATGGAGCACCGTCCTCCAGGTCTTGGCCGTGGGGGCCTCGTCTCCCGAGGCCGTGCCCGGCAGGTCGGCCAAGCCCACCTGCCCGTCCCCCTCGGCGAGCGCGAGCGCGGTGTTGGTGGTTCCGAAGTCGATCCCGACATGAACGGCCATCACAGGGCTTTTACTTGGACCCGCGCCGGCCCACGGGTAGCGCCCTGCTGACCTGCGCCGCCACAAGCTGACGCTGACACGAGAAGCTGATGGAGCGGCCTGAGTCCGCTAGGACGACGGCACGATCACCGAGACCGGCTTGGTGGAGTCGGTGGTGGTCCCGTCGCCGAGCTGCGCCTTGCTGTTGTCGCCCCAGCACTTGACCGCGCCGCCCGAGAGCAACGCGCAGGCGAAATAGTCGCCGGCGGCGATGGCGGTGACGCCGGTCAGCCCGGTGACAGCCACGGGCGTGGGCGAGCCGGTGGTGCTGCCGTTGCCGAGCTGCCCCCGGCTGTTGTCGCCCCAGCACTTGACCGTGCTGTCCGCCAGCAGCGCGCAGACGTAGTTGCCGCCCTCGCGCCCCGCCGAGATGGCGGCGGCGGTGCTGATGCCGGAGACCGGATCGCCCGCCATGGGGACCAGGGTCGGGGTGGTGGCGCCCGTCCCGAGCTCGCCCGCGCTGTTGTCGCCCCAGCAGGTCACCGCGCCTCCGGTGCCGAGCGCGCAGGTCACGAAGCCGCCCGCCGACACCGCGGTGATCGCTCCTGGAAGGCCGGTGACGGCCACCGGCATGCTGGAGTAGTTGCCCGAAGTTCCGACGCCCAGCTCGCCCAGGTTGTTGTCGCCCCAGCAGGCGACCGCGCTCTGCGCGGTCACCGCGCAGGCCCGCTGGTCGCCCGCGGAAAGCCAGGTCGTCAGCCCGAGGCCGGTCGGCGCCGTGGCGGTCAGGGCCGTGGTGATGGTCCCGTTGCCGATCTGCCCGTTGACGTTGGTCCCCCAGCAGAGGACGCCGCCGGTGGTGGTGAGGGCGCACATGTTCTGGTCACCCGCGGAGATCGACGCGACGTCGGTCAGGCCCGTGACCTTGACCGGCGTGGTGGAGCTGGTGGTGGACCCATTGCCGAGCTGCCCGTTGGTGTTGTCGCCCCAACATGAAACGGTCATGTCGGCCAGGACGACACAAGCCCCCCCGAGGCCCGCTGCCACGGCCGTCGCGCCGGTGACGCCGGCGATCGCCACCGGCGGGCTGCACGTGATCGACGTGCAGTGCAAGGACGAGTCGTTCACGGCGCTGGCCAGCTCGCCGTTGTCGTTTTGCCCCCAGCAGCGCACGGTGCCGTCGCCGAGCAACGCGCAGGCGAAGTCGGTCCCGGCCGTGATCGCCGTGGCCCCCGTCAGCGGCGTTCCGGCGGCGACGGTGCCCCCGCTGCCGCCGGTGGCGCCACTTCCCCCGGCGCCGCCCAACGATCCCGGTGTTCCATTGCTCGACGAGGATGAGCAGGCGAAGAGCGCCAGCGTTGAGAAGAGCGCCAGCGTGGCGAAGAGCGCCAGCGTGGAGACGCCAGCCATCCGACCGAATTTCCAGATGCCCATGGCCCCAGCCATATCATGAGACGCGGTCCTCGGGATGTGACGCTTGGCGAAGACGGCCCTCAAAAAAGCGCGGGGGGGTGGTGCGCCGCCGTCAAAAAAGCGTGGTGCGGGCACGACCCCGGCGCCAGCCGGTTCGCTGTGCCGCCTGGATCGCCGCTTGCTACGCCTTCGGCGGCGATGAAACGTTCGCTGGCAGCAGCTCTCGGTCTCTTCGCAACGGCGATCGCCTGGGGAGCGCAGGCGGCGGAGACCACCATCAGGGTCAACTCGCTGGGATTTCGGCCGTCGAGCCCCAAGACGGCGACCTTCCTCAGGCCGGGGCGATTCACGCTCCGCCGCGCGGCCGACGAGGCGGCCGTCTTCTCCGCGACGCTCGGCGCCGGCATCGCCGACAGCGTCAGCGGACAGACGGTCTACCTGGGGGACTTCAGCGCGGTGCAGGCCCCCGGCAGCTATTACCTGGAGCTCGACGACTGTGAGCGCTCCCCGACCTTCCCCATCGCCGCCGACGTCTACGTGGACGCCTACAAGACGATGATGCTCGGCTTCTACGGGCAGCGGTGCGGGAGCGCCGTGTCATTCGCGTTCGGGGGCGCCACGTTCGCGCACGGCGTCTGCCACGACGCCGGCATCGATCTGAGCGACTTCGACGGGACCGGTCAGGCCGCCACGCTGATCGGGGGCTGGCACGACGCCGGAGACTACGGCCGTTACACGGTCAACGGCGGCTTCACCGCCGGCTTCATGTTGCGCACCTGGGAAGACTTCTCGACGAATCTCACACCCCTCGCGCTGGCCATCCCGGAGAGCGGCGGCGCGACGCCCGACTTTCTGACCGAGACGCGCGGGCAGATCGAGTGGCTGCTGGCGATGGCGTACGCCGATGGCAGCGGCCGGTTCAGCAACGCGGTCAAGAGCCCCGATTTCCCCAGCCTGCTGGTGATGCCGGAGGACGATCCGTCACCGATCGCGCTCGCCTCGGCGAGCTCGATGGGAACCGCCGTCGCCGCAGCGGCGCTGGCCCAGGCAGCGCGCGTCTACGAGCCTCATGACGCCGCCTTCGCCGCGCGCTGCCAGCAGGCGGCTCTGCGCGCCTACGCCTGGCTGACCGCGAATCCCAACATGGTGACGCCCACCGAAGACTGGGCGGCTGCGTACGACTACGGCGATACGCCCGGCGACGCCACCGCGGTGACGTTGGAGGCCACGGCCCGGCTGTGGGCCGCCGCGGAGATCTGGGCCTCGACCGGCGACAGCGCCGCGCTGGCCGACTTCGAGGCGCGCGCGCAAGCGTCCGGCTACGCCTTCAACCCGTCACCCGACTGGGTCGACCCCAGCGATCTCGGCATCGTCACCTACCTGGTCTCGAACAGCACGGCGCGCAGCCCGGCGGTCGTCGCCGGCCTGACCGCCTCCGTGATGACGGCGGCGACGACCCTGAAGAGCGCGTCCACCGCGCCGAACAACGGCTGGGGGCGCGCGCAGGGGTACTGGTGGGGGTCGAACGGAACGGTCGCCCGGAGCTGTCTGGTGTTCGAGATGGCGGCGCGCCTGGACGCCACGGTCGGTTGGATGGACCTCTGCACCGAGCAGATCGGCCACCTCATGGGGCGCAACCTCTACGGCCGGTCGCAGGCCACCGGCATCGGCGTCGACCCGCCCCTTCATCCCCATCACCGTCCGTCGGCGGCCGACGACGTGGTGCCGCCCTGGCCCGGGTTGCTGGTCGGCGGCGCGCAGCAGAACGGCACGCAATGGATCGATTGGACCGACGACCAGAACGACTACATGACCAACGAGGCCGCGATCAATTACAGCGCGGCGCTGGTCTATGCGTTCGCAGGCTTTGTGGGCGACGACCCCGGCCAGTCCGCCTCTGACGGCGGTGTGCCCTCCCTGCCCGACGGCGGCGCGCCCGCCTGTGTCCCGAATCCGGATGCCGGCGCGACGGGGGACGCCGGCGCGAAGTCCGACGCCGGCCCTCCCGAGATCGTCACCATCGGCACGCCGGTGGGTCGAGGCGGCAGTGGCGGCTGCGGATGCCGGGTGGCCGCCGATCGCCCGACAGCCTCCACCGCGGCGATCGCGGGCCTGGCGCTCTTCTTCAGCCGTCGACGTCGCAAGCGGCGCTAAATCGCGTCGAAGCGCATCTCGTCGAAGAGGGCCGCGGCGCGCTCCCACCCCTCGCCGCGGCGGCCGAAGTGGCCGATCACGCGCAGGCCGAGCGCCCGCGCGCGCCGCGCCACCACGACCGGCAGCTTGCCTTCCAAGGACGAGGCGTCGAGCTGCCCCTCGCCCGTCACCACCGCCGCGCAGCCGCGGCAGGCGTCGGCGAAACCGAGAACGTCCAGCATCCGCTCGCCGCCGTCCGCCAGCTCGGCCCCCAGCGACGACAGCTTCGCCCCCAGGCCGCCGGCCGCGCCGGTGTGCGGCCCGCCGGGCAGCCCGAGCCGCGCCAGCCGCTTCTCCAGCACGGCCACCTCCTCGGGCCGCGCCCCCTTTTGCGGCCCGAAGATGCGGGCGCAGTCCTGGAGGTCGGTGCGGACGTCGCAGAAGACGGTGGCCTGGGGCAGGTGCATGTCCGGCCAATCGCGCCCGCCGTCGACGGTGGCGCTGCCGCCCAGGCCGACCCAGACGCGAGGCTCCTGCCGAAAGCGCAGGAGGAGCTCTCCCAGGCCCCGGCTGGATGCCACCAGCGGATCGCGGCGCTCGAGCCCCGCCAAACCGATCACCTTCGCGCACTCGACGGCCACCCCGCCGCCGGCCAGGCGCAGCACCGGCACCGGGCGGAGGCGGCCAAAGGGATCCGCCGCGGGCACCGACGCGAGGTCGCCGCCCAGACCGTGCCGCAGGCACTCGAGAAAACCGTCGCCGCCGTCGCTGAGCGGGAGCAGCCGATCGCCCGGCGCGGCCAGATACCGGGCCGCCGCGAGCGGGCTCAACGTTCCCTTGAAAGCCGTGGGGGCGACCAGATTCATCCGGGATCTGCGCCAGACCGATTTACAGCGACTGGTCGGTCACGTGGGCGAGCGCATCGTCCTTCAGCAGCTCCAGTGGCTTGATGTAGCAGCTCTGGGAATGCTCTTGAAGGTCCCGCAGGAGCTGATCGTACGCGGCCGCCCAGTACTTCCGACGCAGCTCGGGCGGCGGTTGCGGATCGTCACCGGGCGATCGGCCGGCCGCTCGCTCCAGCACCGTCCATCCCAGCACCGAAATGCGGTAGTGAGCTTCGGCCGCGGATTTCAGCGCCGCCAGCGTACCGACCTCTGGTGTCGCGGCGACCGTCCATAGTCCGAGATATCTCATCTCTCACCCTCCTTCCTTCGACCGCGGTTGCCTCGCCGCCGATCGGCCTGAGCACGGGCGCGGGACTCACCGTCGAGGTGGAGACTGACCGCCCGAACGCCTCGTCAGCGTCGATTCAACCACAGATGAATTGTACGCATGTTTGGACTGGGGCGGTCGGCTGAGCTCCTTCGCCCACCCAGTCCGGCAGCTCGTCCTTCTGGGGCACTGCCTCGACCAGGCAGGCGTCCGCGGCGGCGGCTGGCCCGCCGCTTGCTCACGCGCGCGAACCTTGGGGACACGCTCGCCGCCGACTCGCGCCGGCCGATCAGTCGGTGCCGGCGTCGGGGGCCGCGCCTCGGTTGGCGAGGACCTTGCCGGCCATCGATCCCATCGTCAGGCCGTAGTCGTCGCAGATCGACCCGAGCACCCCATTGTCCCCGAACGCCTGCACCCACTGGGTGATCCGGACGGCCGGGTCTCCGAAGGAGCCGTCGGTGGTGACGTCGGCGGCCAGCGGGGCGACGTCACCCTGCGCACCACACGAGTGCTCGATCTGGGGCCAGAGCTCACCTGCGTCGTCGTTTCCGCCCGCGGCCGGTGTCCACTCGACCGTGTAGGGCGTGGCCGGCGCAACCAGGGCGCCGACGGTGATCCTCGAAGGATCGGCCTTCAGCGCCTTGATCTCGGCGACGAACTTGCTGATCGGCGTGAGCATCCCCGAGGACGTGTCGTTCGACTCGCAGTCCACCAGGCCCAGCGTCGGGGTCCCCGACCCCTGGGCGTCCGCCGGTGGATTGAGCGGCGGCATGATCAGCGCGCCGGGGTTTGCGCCGGCCGGATCGCGGCAGAGGTGGCCGAACTCGTTGCAGCGATAGTTGGCGATCGGCCCCAACGGGTTGCTGAGGTTCTGCGGGTGGCCGTTCAGGGAATAGAGCGTGGTGTCGGCGGGGGCCGAGCAGTCGTCCTCGTTGGTCAACAGGAAGATGGCGAGCTCGGCGTCTCGGCGCAGGAAGCCGGCGTTGGCGGCCGGCGCCGGCTGTCCGTCGGCGCCCAACGCACGCGCCACCGAGGCGAGTTGGTGCTCGAAACCACAGCCGTTCGCACCGAGCGGCGTGATGCAGGCGAGCACGTCGGTCAGCTGCCCCGTGTAGTTGGCGACCCCGCCGACGTTGGAGATATAGGTGGCGCCCGGCGCCAAGGTCCCCGCCTGGCAGTCCCCGCGCGGCTGGCTCTGGAAGATCCCCTGATCGCCGTCGACGGTGCAACCGATCGACGAGGTCGAATCCCCCGGAGCGCCCAGATCCGACGAGATCACCGCGATGTGAAAATCGGACAGCGGCCGCGCCGCGCTCTGCAGCGTCGTGAGGAACATCGGAATCTGGGCGACCAGCTTCTGTTGCATCGAGGTCATGGACGACGAGTTGTCGATCATGAACAGGATGTCGACACCACCTCCCCCGCCGGGAACCTCGGAGGCGGGGACACTGCTCGTTTGGTCGCCCGTGCCGCCGGTGTCGTTCTTGCTACAGCCGATCGCGCCGGCCAGCGCCAGACCCGCCATGAGGGCAAACGATGCGCGCCGGGGCTCGGCGGCTGACTTCGTCAACAGGTTCATCGGGACCTCCTGTCAGCTAGTCAGTCGCCACAGGAATTGCCGGTCACCTTTTTCGGGACCTTCGACCGCGCAAGGGCGCTCGGGGAGAGGACCTGTCGCCGCCCTACCCCGTCTTGTCGAGGTTCGAGGGGACGGCGACAGACGTTCCGTGGTGCAGGATTTGCTGTATCGATGGGACGCGCGCCCCTCGAACACGCGGCTCTGCCCGAGCCCAGGCCGGCAGCATGCCGATGACGGTCTCGAGCGGCACGCCATCGCGGAGGGAGCGGCGGAGCTGCTGCGCGCGCCAGATCGTGTAGAGCACCGGCAGCACTTCGAGCGTGAGGAACGCGCTGGTCACCAGGCCACCCAACATCGGCGCGGCGACCCGCTTCATGATCTCGGCGCCCGCGCCGTCGGCCCAGAGCAGGGGCAGCAGCCCCACCGCCATCGTCGAGACCGTCATGATCTTGGGGCGCAGCCGCCGCACCGTTCCTTCGGCGTGCGCTTCGATGATGTCCTCACGCGTGTTGAGGCGCCCCTCGCGAACCCGCCGTTGAAAGGCCTCGTCGATGTAGACCACCATCACCACCCCCGTCTGCATCGCCAGCCCCACCGTGGAGAGCAAGCCGGCCCAAACGGGCGCCGACATCGGATAGTGCAGCAGATACAGCGTCCAGATGCTTCCGACGAGGGCGAAGGGGACCGAGATGAGGACGATGAGCGCTTCCGTCAAGCTCCGGAACTGCCAGTACAGCAGTCCCAGCATGACGAGGAGGACGATCGGCGCGATCCACTGCAGCCGTCGTTTGCCGGCGGCCAGGAGCTGCGGTTGCCCGCTCCACTCGACCTGCTCCCCGGGTGCCAGCCGTACCTCTCCATTGTCTTCGGCTCGGCGGAGCGAGGCCTCTCCTTCTTTCGTGTAACTCTCGACGTCCACGCCGCCGTTCAGGTCGATATAGACGTATCCGACGAGCTCGCTCCCCTCCGTGCGCAGCACGCCGGGCTCCGTCACGTAGAGGGGCTTTCCGAGCAGGCCGAGAGGCACCGCCGCGCCGGAAGATGACCTGACCGTAATCTCTCGGAGATCGTCGGCGTCCATGGGCTTCATGCTCATGTCGCTGGCGATCCGGACGCGATACGGATGGCGCTGCGGGGACATCGCCGCGGCGGCGTCCGGGCTCACGTAGCTGTGCTCGTGCGCGTAGAGCATCCCGGTGCCGTGCTCGTGCGCCGCGTGTTCGGCGGAGCGCCGGACGGCATAGCCTCGGTTCGACATGTCGATCTCACCGAGCTGCCCCCCGGTGGTCATGAGGCTGACCGTTCGCTGCACGAGATCCGGATCGACACCGTACCGGGCGAGCGCCGCCGGGTCGGCCTGAAAGGTCAGCCAGGGTTCGCCGCCGAGCGACTCGAACGCGGCGGTGCGCGTGCCGGGAAGCTTCTCGGCCCAGGCCTGGAGCGAGCCTCCCAGCACATTCAAGCGCTCCGGCGTCGCCGCGACGATGCGGATCGCGACCGGCGTGCGGACGCCGTTGGTCGACATCATGTCCATGCGCGCGCGGGCGGGCGCCGTCCAGGCGCTGGTCCACCCGGGCATCCTGGTCGCGCGATCGAGCTTCGCCACCAGCTCGGCATTGGTCTCTGACCGCTGCTCCGGCCAGGGCAGGCCCAGCGGCGCCTTGATCCATCGCGGCGCCCAGCTCGAGTACCAGCGCGCCTGGAAAACCGGCGGCCACTCGGACTTGGGCTTGAGGCGAATCGTGGTCTCGGCCATCGAGTAAGGGGCGGGATCCGTGGCGGTGTCCGCGCGCCCCACCTTGCCGAACACCGAGGCCACCTCGGGGAACCGGCTCAAGATCTCGTCCTGCTTGCGCAGCTCCACGGACGCTTGTCCGTCGCTGACACCGGGGAGCGTGACCGGCATGAACAGCAGATCCCCCTCGTCCACGCGAGGCAAGAATTCACCCCCCAGCCGGGAGACGAGCGGGAAGCAGGACACCACGGCGAGCGCGGCCGTCGTCAGCGTGAACGCGGGGCGAGAGAGGGCGAAGTAGACGAAGGGGCGGTAGATGCGGACCAACCATCGGGTGAGGGGGTTCGCCAGCTCCGGGATCACCTGCCCCTCGAGAAGCCGGGCGCGCAGCGCCGGCGCCACCGTCAGCGAGACGAGCGCCGCGAAGACGACGACCAGCGTCTTGGTGAGCGCCAGAGGTCGGAGCAGCCTCCCCGTCTCCCCCGTAAAGGCGAAGATCGGCAAGAACGCGAACGCCGTGATGATGAGCGAGGTCAAGATCGCCGGCACCAGCGTCCACGCCGCGGAGAGCAGCGCGCCGCGGCGCTCTGCCGGCGACGCCCCCGGCGGCAGCCCCTCCAGGCGACGATGACAGGCTTCGAGGGCGACGACGTCGGCATCGATGGCCATGCCGAGGGCGATCCCGATGCCCCCCAGGCTCATGATGGTCGCGGGCACCTTCAGGATTCGCATGGCGATGAAGGTCAAGAAGACCACCAGCGGCAGGGTGAGGAGGGGGACGAGGGCGCTCTCCTTGTGCAACAGGAAGAGGAGAATCACGAACGCGACGACCGCCACCTCCTCGGCCAGCGCGCGAAGCAGCGTGTGCTCGACCCGCCCGGCGAGATCGAGGCGGTTGTAGACCGTCACCAGCTGAACACGGCGCGGCAACCGGTGCCGCAGCTGATCGAGCGTGCGCTCCACCGACTCGATGATCGGCCGCGGGTCGGCGTCCCGGCGGGCGACGATGATGCCTCCCACCGTCGCGGTGGCGCCGTTGAAGTCGGCGATCCCGAGGGGCATGTCGGGACTGATCGAAACGTGCGCGACGTCTTGGACAGTCGTCTTCTGGCCACTCGGCCCACCGGAGACCTGCGCCCTTTCGAGGCGGACGTCTTCTCCGTTGCCATGCGCGACGGGAGCGACCGCCGCCACGGCGTCGCTGAAGGCGAGGCGGCGCGTGCGGAGCTCCTCGGGGGTGGTCACCACGTGCAGCTCGTCGAGCGGTTCGCCCACCGCCGCCACCTCGGCGACCCCTGGAATGGCCTCCAGCGCGGGGCGAAAGACGTTGTCCTGAAGATGGCGCAAGGCGGGCGACGCGCCCCGGACGGTGGGGTTGACCAGCACGTACTGGTAGATCCAGCCGGTGCTGGAGGCCGTGGGGCCGATCTGGATCCGGGCCTGGGCCGGGAGGGTCGCGTGCACCGCGCCGACACGCTGCTCGATCTCGCGCCGGTGCTGCTGCAACCCCGCCGCGGAGCCGAAGATGACGTCCACGTACGCCGTCCCCGCCATCGACGAGCTCCGGACGGCGGTGGCCCCGGGGAGCCCGCCGAGGGCGTCGGTCAACACGCGCGTGATGCGCGCGGCCACCTCGGTCGAAGGATGGCCATTCCACTCGACGACGATCCCGATCTGCGGATCCGACAGGTCCGGCACGGCGTCGCGCGAGAGAGCGCGGCGCGAGACCTCGCCGCCGAGGGCCAGAAGAACCGCCAGGCCGATGACCAGGCGCGCGTGACGTGTGCACCACTCGACGACACGAGCAATCACCGCATCACCTCCTTGTTGTCATCGGCGACACCGGCCTGCGCCTCTCGCAGGCGCCTGTCGACGTCGTTGAAGAACGCGTACCCGGCGACCACCTTCTCGCCTTCGCGCAGCCCCGACAAGATCACGATCGCCCCTTCCGTCCTGCCCGCGCGCTGGGCCTCGTACCCATCGTCGAGAATCCGGCCCACCTGCACCGGTCTCTTCTCGAATCC
>Ga0210387_10002644_pt1 | contig 13727 bp, 16 predicted proteins | sample IncBWC7OmetaG_FD_160108 | JGI IMG/M metagenome (GOLD analysis project Ga0210387, IMG submission 160108) | Forest soil microbial communities from Barre Woods Harvard Forest LTER site, Petersham, Massachusetts, United States - Inc-BW-C-7-O ...
GTATGGGTAGGATTACATACACCGAGTTGTGCCAGTCCCTCCCACTGACCGTCATTCGGTCAGAACTGTCCTTACACACAGAATGTCTTGCTGATCAACTCGTCAACACATGATGGCTACGGTAATCCGGAGAACGGCCTAGTATGCCGAATACGCGGTCCCTCCCACTGACCGTCATTCGGTCAGGACTGTCTTTACACGCCGAATGTATTCCTGATGAATTCATCAACGCCTAATGGCTACGGTAATCCGGAGAATGGCCTATTGTACGCCAAATACGCAGTCCCTCCCACTGACCGTCATGCGGTCAGAACCGTCTTTACATGCCGATGTATTCATTAACGCCGAATCGCTGTGGTAATCCTGCGACGGGCCCATGTATGCCGAGTACACAGTCCCTCACTCTTTGACCGTCATTCAGGACTGTCTTCACATGCCGAGTGTCTTTCTGATGAAACTCATCGACGCCCGAGTGACTACCGGTAATCCAGCGACGCGCCCGTGTACGCCGAGTACATCAGTCCCTCGCACTCGCCATCCCTGTCGGGACTACAATGCATACAGTGTTGTCTGGCTGATGTACTCATCGACACCGCATCACTGCGATATTCCCGGAAACGGGCGGATGTATGCCGAATACGCAGTCCCTACACTTGCCATGTACTCAGTCCTGCATGACGGACTGCATATTCGGCATACATCCGCCCGTCTATGGGTTGGCCGATGTTTCGGCGCATGTAGTATTACCGATACTGTATGGTCAGCCGATGTTTCGGCGCATTACGGTCTTTGTGGATGCTAATGTAACTCACTGCCGAATCGCTGCAGTAATCCGGCGACAGGCCCATTTACTCAGAGCAGTCTCACACCAATCCTGTCGGGACTACGATGTATACCGAGTGTCTTGCTGATGAATTCATCAACACCGCATCAGTGCGGTATTCCGGAGAGAGGCCTATATACGCCGAATGTGCAGTCCCTCAGACTGACTGTCATCCAGGACTGTCATTACAGGCCGAATGTCTTGCTGATGAGCTCATCTTGACACCGAATCGCTACGGTAATCAAGTGATGGGCCCCATGTACGCTGAATGCGCAGTCCCTCGCTGACCATCATTTCCGGACTCTCCTTGGATGCTAGGTGTCTTGTCAGATACCGCAGCTCAAGCATCTGCGACTTCATGTCTAATGGAATCATTTATGCATCGGCATGTGTGATCCAAATCGGCTCTTGTTTTCTGTGTAAGGCTATAATACAGACTTCCTAACCTTTCCCAAGTCATTGCATTGTGTTCTAACTTTCCACATCTCCGTGGTAAATATACTGAGAAGCGACTCCAGACATGGCTTCGTGTAGTCGACCGATCAGGTCCTCAATACCGGGACATTCATCATCCTCAAAGTCCGAGGGCCGATAAATCAGGAATTCCCCCGGTTCCACAAAGTGCGGATCATATATCTCCGCAAACTCCCAACGAGGCCATTCAGTGGCAGAGTAGAGGTGATATCCAATCGTAGAAATGTTCGCAAGATGGCATAGATGACAGTCAAGCCAAAAATGGAAGCCCGAGGGGGATACATAGCCCTTCCATTCCAAAGGACGTTGATTAGGCTGTAGGATTAACATTCAGACAAGGAGACGGAAAAGCCTTGATTTGATATGTACCTTGTAATACAGATAAATTGGTACTGTCGGACGGACAAGGCAGTCGTCTCTACAACATCGAGGGTCGCCGCAATGGTTATCAAGGTAACTCCGAAGATTCCTACTAGTAGCGCTGTCATCAGAGTCCTCGCTACCGTCATCTTGGCTGTGATTAGACTGGAAATCGGCATAGTCAGTGGAAGTTGTCTGGCGCAGATTCACCATCAACTTTTACGAACCATCGTAGCAAAAGATGAGATAAGCACAACTGCCGGGTGAAGTTCCGACAGCTACCACAACAATTACACTTACATAATAGCCTCATTGCGGCCACATTGCTAATGCCTCGTGTTGAACTTCTGGCTCGGAACATGAAATTGGTTGCCGTATCAAATTACCCCGCCCAACAAGTCATTATTTCACCATGATTTCCTACACAGATCCAAGGTTTCCCCAGGTACACCTGTACTACATTGTGTCTCGGATCCGTGCTGCATACCGTGCTTTATCGCTAAAACGGGGGGATGAATCGTTCGAACAGTATGCACAAGCGTGGAAGTTAGCAATCGAAATGGAGAAAGTATGTAAATCCCCACTCAAACATGTCTTATTCCTCAGTTTTCTTTTGGACCAGCACAATTGTGTCTTGCACATCGGCTATTCCTACGCCACAGGGATATCGCTCGGGATCCCTAAATTCCTTTCCCAAGTGATCAAGACACCAGACGACCTGGATATCAACTATACTACTTCGGACGGAGATCCCTCTCAGATAGTGGAAACATATGTGAAGGCTTGGTGGGAAGATCCCATTCCAGTAGTCCCAGTGGCTCAGGACATTGTACAGGACTGGGAGGATGTGAACGCTCACCGAAATCAGGTGAACGTCGGTCTCACATTCTAGACATGATTTCCGATTGACCTATCCAAGCAGCTTGGATCGACAACGTTGCCCCTGAACATCCCCCATGACATAACGATCGACCATCTGATCGAGCTTCGAGATACGGCATCTGGCGCCGTTCAAGTCGCTCAGCAACAGCTCACAGAAACGGTCCGGGACATGGAGATCCTTGAGGAGAAAATATCACTCATGAAAAGATTGTTTTTCGACCCCATTAAAACTTAGGGACGCAAATTTTGTATTGTCTTGCGATCCATTGAATGGCATGCATCACGGATTGGGCTGAAGATTGCATTGTCGGCAATAGTTGTATCCAGAATGGGCCATGAGATTTGTAAAGGGCACGGCGAACTACTGCAGCTCTGAACCGCAGCCATATTTAGCGCCGAAGGGTCACTGGTGGGATCGCCACTATGATAGTTCCCATATTTTATGGGTAGCTCCAGTTGGGATGCCGGTCTATCTTCGGCTGGCGTATTGTGCGAACATAAATGGTTCGGAACAGGTCGAGAACATAACACTGGATTGAGGGGGTAGTTTAACTTTACGTATCAAGTACAGCATGGCGCTGATTTGCCGAAGCATTCTGGCAAACCAGGTACCGCTGTAAATGTATTTGGCGACCGACCGGCTGCTAAACATGCCGATGCCGAGGACTCGGGTTTGGTCTTCCCGCACGTTGCAACAACGTTGCAACCATTAATATAACAAATTGTGCATTACTCGCTCCCTACTCGCTCCCCCTCACTCTCACTCTCATTAAGCCCCAGAAATGAACACAACTCAGTGAGCGGTCCTGTCGAAGAGTAATCAGAAATTTTTATTCAATACATAACAGCGCTTTACCGCCGTCCCTCCAAGTGTTCAAACTCACCGATACGCTCTCAAAATATCTCATTGACAAGTTCAAGGCGAAGATATCTCAATCCCGTGGTCACCCAGTGCTCCCCCCCGTATCCCTTAGCACACAACTCGTGTGCGATTGTGAACAGATGTCAGAAGTTCTAGCACAAGCTTTCCAAAATCCTGGTAAAACCCGCTCCATATACAGTTTAATTATGCACCGCTAAATCTCCAGGAAGTATTCACTAAGTGGGACGCCGAGCGATACGGCGACAGATTGTCGGCGAAGTGTAATGGACAAAACATTGTCACAGAAGAAATCTTGTCGAATGCATATAAACCCATCTATGCCGAGACTCAGACATTCCATGACCCACTGATCGTCGCCGACAACCAGAAGAACGTCCTAACATGGTATTGTCCTGGGATTCTGTCACCGATACGACAGGTAACCGCCTCCCCATCTTTCTAATGGGCTTTGGCATTGACAGAATGGGTAGGAGACATTTATTGGGTCCTTTAAGCAGCTTGAAGACCTGTTTTATGATATGATGAAACAAAATAAAACTTCTAAACATTGGCGAACACACCCAGACAACTTCAAGGCCGCCGAAATGTGCCGGATACAGCCGGGATTGGTGGAGCTGTCACCCGCCAGGTTCCAACAAGCCCATGATGTGAGTTTTAATCGATTCCAGAGTATCCACAATGGTTGATTATTAGTAGACAACCGAGTTCCAAATGGAATTGTCCTCCAGTCTGAAATCGACCAATGCCGATGAAAGTGCTCGGTCCTGGCTTGCGGATACTGTCGAGTCCTCGGCGTTGATTGGAGCATTTCTCAGTGTAATCCACCCCGAGCTCTATGCAATCGGTAGAGCGGCTTTAATTCAGCTGGCCAATGATCCAAACCAGGTGAAAGAACCTCTGGACCTTTTGGAAGTTCTCAAAGTTTGGTCCATACCGTTCAGCAGCATTTCGGTCATCAGCAACCGACAAAGTCCCTTTCATCGGGATAATGCACGGAAACCTTGGTACGATGTACTGGCGACTTTCGGCGATCACAAAAATGGAGTGATGGAATTACCTGGCCTGGGGATGAGATTACTGTACAATCCTGGGACTATGGTTGGCATTTCTGGAAAGATAGTCAGGCATGGGGTGGCAGCATGTGAGGGGGACCGAGTATGTGTTGCTTATTATATGAAAGACCGCATCCATGAGAGGCTTGGATTACCTGCCCCTCAGTGGATGAAATTGCAGTACTACGAGAAGTCTTGAAGTCTAGTAGAGCTATAGAAATAGTCCAATTCTTTCTGTGTTCACTGTGGTCGGCATTTCGGGCATGGTGTGGCAGCATGTCAGGGAGACTCCATATGTATTGCTATGCTCCTCGAGCTGGGCAGCGTTTTTCTCGGCACATTTTCTTGGTACATTTTCTCGGTACATTTTCTCGGCCCATTATTATTTTGGATGAATAAAACAATTTACAGTCAAATTTGCAATTCAAATCTCCTATTCCTCCTGCGCTTTCTGGAAAGCAACTGTTGCTTGCCCTGAAAATTTCAACCACATGGATCGCTGCCGCTCGGCATAACAGAGATGACCTGCTTTACCATCGGCAGTTGCTTTGTCAGACCTAGTTTTCCATAATCTGGCCTGGTATTCAAAGAACAACACCGTCCAACCCATCTCATATGAGACTCGAGTAAATTCCTCTATCCACCTGTCGGCGCGTGCCTTCCCTCTCAAAAAGTTTACTCGGTAAACTGGGATGTGTGTTTGTCGCTATTCAACCGCTGATGTGAATGAATACTCACATTCTAGCATAAGTCCATTGTCCAGGGAATCTCCTTTTACATCAAGACTCCAGAACCATGACATACTAGAATTTCGTTCACCACGCACATTGGAGTCAATGATGATGGTGCTGGCACGGAGGTCCTCCTTGAGCAAAACTTTATATTTCTGCATGATCTGTTCCGAGGCACCGAGCCGAACCATTGCTTGCCGAGCACTTGAATATATTCTGGCATGATGTTGCACAGTAGTTGTCACTATTTTGATGTCATCCCAGGCCCTTGTTTTCATGATCTTTGATCTTGCATTTCGGACTGTCGTCCTAAAGATGAAGGATTTCCGGGCGATGGCCATTCGGAGTCCCTGAAGTGCATCATTGGCTTGACCCTCGCGAAGTTTGAGCTCTTTCTTGACTACATGTAATAGGCCGGCCTCCGTACATTGGTCTAGACCGATGGTAGAGGGTAGCCGAATTTTGGTGGTTTCGACTTCTAGTGGCCCGTACCTGACCGGCTGACGAGGCATGAATGGATTTTCGTCGTCGGAGTCGTCGCCGCCGAAATCTTCGGCGACCAGTGCGACATCATCATCATCCACTCCGATATTGCGAATAAAAACTGCAACCTTAGCATGGAAGGCATTCACTCTTGTTTGAAGACACCCTCTTTTTTTAGTGATCTCCAATTTCTTAGCGGTGGTGGGATGTCGGCCCAATTTTCGGACATGTGCCGCGACTGTTAATCTGGGGCATGTCAATGGGTTGGAAAATTGTGAATCCAAAAGTAACTGACTGGGTTTCTTCAATTTGGAGTCCAGTGGCTAGACAAGATGTTACTCCTCTTGATAAACCTGTGGTGTTTTCTTGTTCTGTGAGGTCAAGTTCGATTTCGGCTCGGCTCGGAGCTGCATATTTTGGCCTTAATTCCTTGTTTTATTTTTGTATGGGAAATGATACGAACGTTTCACGAATTTGAGCTCATATATATCCATAGAATCTTCTCTTGTATTCCTGTTCTCGGCCGCCTCTACGGCTTGGGTAGTCCACTCGGCGACTCGATTAGGATCGGCTGTCTTTATTAGGCCATCCAAATCTGCTCGGCTTTGCCTAACGCCGATCTTGGCTTTGGCATATTTTCTGCAGAGGGTCACAACTGTATGGGAAATCGTCAAGCTTTGGGGAAAGGCCGAAAACGATGAGAGCGAAATACCCATGCCGATGAGCTTCTTCCAATTGGAGTCATTCATGTGGTTGTTGAGAAGTTCTGTGCGGTAGGCAAGAGTCGCACCCCTAGTGCTTCGGGCGATTTCATTGAGAACTGCCCATAAGGTCTCCAAAATTTCGCCATCAACCATACCGGCGCCCTCTATGAAGGTCGGCGCAAATCGGGGGAAACAGCGGTCTTGGTGGCCATGCACATGAAAAAGGCCGATCCCTCGGAGAATATTCATTGCTGTTGGGAATGACAGGAACGGACTTTCATCGAATCTCCGTTCCAAATTCGTCCAATATTGACACATGACATCATACATGGCAATGAGCCGAGATATGTCTCCCATGTTGCTGTGTTTCAGCGCTTCGGAGAAGGAGTAGTCCATGTTCATTTGTCTGATACCAATTCAGCGGCGCGTTTCATTTCTAGCATAGCGGCCGAAAATACCTTTCCCCCTTTTGAAAATCAACCACCGAAGATGGACAAAAGCAGCCATGCCAACAAGCCGTTGCACCGATACCAGTCACATCACATCCAACATGGTTTTGGTCCCTATCATTAAGAGCATGGTGCTCATTGCATGTTGGGGGCTTAATTTGAGGTCAGCTGTAAGTAAATCTTTTGTAACTTCATCGGCGCACTCACCTCTTTGTATTCCTTTGCCACTGCCAGATGCGCCTGGTATCGGGTTTGTTCTGCCATGAAACCATCGCCTTTCGATAGCATCACATCATCCTCGGGCTTCTTTTGCTTCTGGTGAACTGCCGAGAAGTTGCCGTCTTGGACGACGCCTCTGGTGTGGACAATTCTGGCAAAGGACAGGCCCTCGGTCAAATGTACTGGAGATTTGTGACTTATTTCCTACTGGTTTTCATCTTCCTTCCAATTTTCGGGCAAATTTATACCGGGTTGCGGACATGTCGGGCAAAACAAAGCAAGTTCGCCGTGGCCCGGTTCCCGAGATTCATGGCCAAAGCCATGCCATTTCCGGTCTCGGAGATTCCGCCACTGTCGGCTCACTCTTATCAGCTCTTGATACCGATTCTACGCAGTTGTCATACATGTATACATGACCGAAGATGCATAAAACGGGACAACAAACTCACTGGGACTGTATGGGGGAAGGCGCTGCAGGTCACTCGCCGGAGTTTGCTGAAGTAATGGAGCGCCGATGTCTTGCACTCCAGGTTATCCATCAAGAAGTCATCCAATACACCAAAAGTGAATGCGGTCTTAATCCTTTTAAATGAGGCAGCAAATAGGCCCATTTCTAGCAGCTGCATGTCGTCGGCGGCATGTCCGTCGCATCGGCAATGGTGTACAGGAATATGGTGAACTCCAGACTTATCGACAATCACCATGATAGTATTTCCATGGGGGTCATATACACCTGGAGCCGGTTGGATGTCCTGTAGGCAGTCGGCTCCTTCAGTCCCCTCTTCCTCTTCCTCTTCATCATCATCCTCCCACTGATCGGCGGGATCGTCAAAACTGTCACTTTGGTTGGAATTTCTTGGGCATGGTTTACCGCCATGTCCCAGCTGGATTACTACCCCCACCTGTCTCATCCAGGATGGCTCAAAATAATTTCCAGTCCACTGTTCCACTCGGTGAAAAGGCAACAGGGAGTGTTGAAGCCGGCAGCAATCCGTGCAAAGAAGCGGTTTTCCCAGGCATTCCAAGCACCTCCAGACACCATCTCTTTGGGTACACTTGCTACAACCCCTATTCGGCGGCGGTGCTTCGCATTCGATAATCTTATATAGATATGCAGGCCTCTTTGGCAGCCACTCGCGAAGATAATCATTTTGTGACTATTATTATCAAATAGGTCTGTGAATGATTGAATGGATGAAGAGAAGTTCACCTTGCTAGTACGAGGTTGTTCATTGAAATCGTGACCGAAATGAAAATCCATGTTTTCAGGGGCTGAGGCTGAGGCTGAGGCTGAGGCCTTTGTTGGAGAGGATGACCTTGACAGAATGGGTGAGGCTTTCAGATGCACTTGTCTAGTGGTAGTGCCTCTGGAAGTCTGTCTCTCTCTCCATGTAACTCTCCGGATAGAGGGAGCCAGTTTTTTTGTGCGAGAATTGGGCATGACGGTGAGTGATCAATGCAAGACTATTGAAAACGGATGTGGCAACTCGACTATGATTTCCTGAACATATGTGTTCTACGACCTTCTGTATTTCTCTGGACATGCATTATATTGAACTATACTGTTCCAAAAGGCCTTTAAATGCAGGCTCAATTCTTATTATTGTGAATTTATTCTGAGCTTACAGGCATTGCCAGGATATCTAAAATCGATCACCTGTCCACAATAGGCAACAAGTATTAGACCATAATCGACCTGAACCGGATTGTCCAACTTCATTCTCATTTATTCCACAGATCTCCGCCCAGCACTCATGTCTCATGCAACCTCTAATGGATTGCCCAAAGCCCACGTTGTCATCGTCAAAGAGTACTTGGAAGAGTTCAGGGAAGCTGATATGAAAAGCCGAGCGGACATTTTCACCAAAGCCTGGAAGCGAATCAAGGTTCTTTCACCCGACTCCACTAGCAAACAGCAGGCAAGTGCAAAGAAGGTATGTATATGTTCAGTTCCATTTAATCCCAGCCCATCAACCTGGAGCGGATCACGATAGAAAATGAAGAATTGGTTTAACAACTTCGGGAGGAAAAGGAGGAAAAAGGACAAAATTCGGTATACGAAAAGGTGGACATGGAGGCGGGTTGCGTCGGATGTGGATAAGAAAAAAATTGAGGTGATAGTGAGAGATTTGTCGGGTGCAAATCCGGGGAGGAAAAATTATCTTGCGAAGTATCAAGAGGGACGGGCCATGCACTGCAATGGATTGTCTGGAAAGGAGAAGATGGAGTTTCAGCAGCTTGCGATTGAATGGAACAATATGGGTCCACCGCCGGGAGTTCGGCGAAAGTCAGTCACCTTCTGTCTCTAGAGTGGAAATTTAATCTAATCGGTCGCCAGGATTGCCGAGAACTACGGCATGAGATATGTGAAAGAGTTTACTCAGCAGATGTACCAGCAGTTGGGAATGAGGGTTTTTGTTTTATCGGCACATATGGATACCGAAAAAAACATCTGCATTTCACAGCAAGTATTTGCTGTTTATTTGTAGACTTTCCAAGCTGATTGTCAACCAGGCATGATTATAATGACCAGCTCGGAGAAGGAGATGCCTTTACCAAGAAGAACCCCAATTGGAAAACGCAACCAGTGTTGGATGAGTGGGAGGATTATGCCGAGGCCGAGCTGAGTGAGCCGATTATGTTTTCGGTAATAACTGCCGATCAAACCGCTCTCATAATTTAAACAGAACACGACTCTGGAGAAGATGTAGGAAAGGTAGCTAGGGTCAAGCCAAAAGGCCTATTGCAGCTGGAGAGCGCCGATGATGGTGAACCTCTGCTGCCCGAGCCGGGGGATAGTGAAACCAAAACCAGGACGGGGAAGGAGGAACTGACTCGCGAGCTTGGAATCCTTAGGGCATTTGTCACTTACCATTGGCGTAAGAAATTTATTGTTGCAGTCCATCAAGATGAGCTAACACGTCAAAAAGGTCTTGCCAGTTCTAATCCAAAGTTAAAAGTGGCATGGGCTGCATTATCCAAAAACCAGGGTGCTTTCATCGAGGCCGAATATTTGCCCGAAGGCATTACACTGGAGGAGCCCACTAAAATGGGTCGAGTCGGCGCCGAGCCATTGCTAAAGTTTTGGAGGCAGAGGCAGAATGACCCGAAGGTCAAAATCACATTTGCCTTCAAGGCATATTTGAATACAAACAAGGAGATTGTAAAAGCCTCATGGGAGCCGACGCCAACACGGGCGAAACGCTCGGCAAAGAAGAACGGCGCAGTGAAACTTTCGGCAAAGAAGAAAGCCGCTGCGATACGTTCGGCAAAGAAAGCCGCTGCGAAGAACAAAGGCAAAGAAAAGTATGTTGAGCTGACATCGGAGGAGGAAGAGGAAGAAGAAGAAGAGGAGGAGGAGGAGGAAGAGGAGGAGGGGGAGGAGGGGGAAGAGGGGGAAGAGGATGAGGAGGGGGAGAAGAACGAGAAAAAGACCGAAAATAAAAGGAAAAGGGTCTACAAGAGGAAGGATTCTAGCCCCGATGGTGACCTCAATGGTTCCCAAAGTGACGAGGGTGAAAGCCGAAGAAAGAAGGGCAAGACATCTGGGGACTCCAGTGATAGGGAGGTCATCGATATTGATGGTGGGCTTGAGCCGATGGGATATTTCAGTGATGAGGGGGACCAAGTTGAAGTATTACCGCCGAAGTTAAAATCTGCACTCAGGATAAGCAGGCCTGGGACTTCGCTGATGCCGACCGTTGACGAAGCGAATTCGGCGCCGAATTCGACTGGATCGGAGGGCTCCAAGAATGTGCCGGCCAAGGCACCCAAAAAATCCAAATCCAAGCTTTCATCAAGGAAGCAAACTCCAGGTCCGACTAAAGCACCTGTACCTGGGGAAATCGCAGAGACACTGAGGCCGAGGCCAATCCCGATCCCGAAGAAGGATAAGCCGAAGGCACCGAAAGAAAACTCGGCTGTTGCTGAAATTCAAGGACTTCCTCAACACCACACTCCTGCACAAACACCTGTTCCAGCATCCCAAGGAGTGACAACAAGGTCGGCTTCAAAAAGAGCGGCAGATTTCGATGATGCCGAGACGAATCCAAAAAAGGCCAAAATTTCATCAAAGTATGGGTTCATTGTAATTCACTTGGAAACTCATCTCACCATTTGAATTTCTACAAGGCCTTCAAATAAAAGGTAGAGAAAAAGGACGCCGTATGATTTGAGAACAAAAGAACCCAACCTAACCGCTGAAAATGAACTGATAAATGAATATATAACTTTTGTGACCGATCGAGAACTGAGTAATCAAGTAATTTCAAAGTCCATCTCCATGCTTCCATCAGTTTAAAGCATCTGTCAGTGATGTGGCTTGACGTCCATGGGCTGGAAGGGAAGGGGGATGTTCATTTGGTGGCGTACCGACGAGCTTATATACGCCGGATCCATACACAGTCCATCATTCCGAATGTCTTTCGGCTTCCCAGCGGCGCGCTGATGAGTACATCCACGACGTATAACCGCCGCCGGCTCCGACGGGCTGATATGGGCCGAAGACAACATTGTCCATCATTCCGGATTCCCTTCGGATGCGCAGTGTCCGGCCGATGCGCACGCAACATCCATGCCGATGCGCTACAGCGATCTTTCGAGGAGCTCATATACGCCGGATACAACCGTCATATATCATCCGTCATTCCGGATTCCCATTGGATGACCGGCGTCTTGCCGATGAGCGCATCCACGCCAAAACACTCGACGAGCCTACATACGCCGAATATTCGGTCAATCGTACATTGTCTCCATGTTTCGGGATGTCCTTCGGATGATCAGTGTCTCGCCGATGAGCATATCCACCCGAATAACCGCGGCTGGCTCCGACAGAGTTGATATACGCCGAATATTCGGCCAATTAGACATCGTCTGTCAATTCCGGATCCCTAAGGCTGCAGCGTCTTTCCGATAACCAGACCCACGCCGAATACCCGTGGCTGGCTCCGACAAGTTTATATACGCCAAACATTAGATATCATCCGTCATTCCGAATTCCTTTCGGCTGCCCAGTGTTCGGCCGATGAGCAAATTCACACCGAATAACCACGGCCGCTCCAACGAGCTTAATATACGCCGAATCCATTTAAGTCCCTCATACATTGTCCATCATGCCGGATTCCTTTCGGATTTCTCACATCGACGCCGAATCACTACAGCGTTGCACCGACTTCATCTATGCCGAACAACACGGTCCCTTGCTTCAGTCACCAAGTATCGCGTTCATACTTGCCTTATATCTATATCCTTGGCTGACTGATATGGTAGCTACATCACGTTCTCGACATTGACTTCCATTGCTGCAATTTTATTACACTGCCACAAATGATTCACTTCAACTGCCTTCGCTTTGACTTTCTGTCCAATTGTAATTGTCAACCAATGCATCTAGTCCATCACGCACCCCCTTGAGCAAGTCATATTGCTTCATCTGTTGTTTCAATCTCTGCGTAACCCTTGCGTACTCCGCCATGAGTGCTTGGTGAGCATTATAGATCGGCATACTCGCGACATGCCGTGGATCCTCCCGAGAAGGCGCGAAGCAGTTAAACAAGGTATCTGCGTCTTCAAATATACGACTTGTGGTGGGCGATTCTGGCTCTTCTGACTTGTCAGTCGGTGATTGTGCCCGTCGGTGAACCGGCAAAGGAACCGGCAATGATGCCTCTGAAAGACTGGGCGATGATGGGTTCAGGGAGATACTCGGCGAAGTCGTTATGGGTGACAATGAACTCTCCGAATCCGATGAACTGTCTGGCAACTTGCGAATCGCCCTCGGAGCAGGCAATGAATCTGATGCTGAGGAGGATTCATTCGAGGATGAAGCTGCATCCGAGGACAAAGATTCGGTTGCATCCGAGGAGGAAGCTGGGGTTGGACCCAAGGACGAAGATGCGGTTGCATCCGAGGATGAAGCTTGGGATGTGTATGCCGAGGAAGATACTCCGGGGATAATCTCCATGTCATCCCCAGGAAGCAGAAGCCTCACATGCCTTGGAGATGATGGCCGAATACGCTTCGCGTCATTTTCTAATATGCCAGATTATTGATACAAATCCATACATGCGAAAATGTTCCATACATACCGAGCGGACTGTCGGCCCTTCGTTTCTCTTTGTATGGCGAGGGCGACAGCAGTAAAACAGAACCAGTTGGTTCGTTTGACTGTAGTCCAACGAGAGAGTATCTCCCAGACACCGGAACTTGAGTTGGCAGGGCCATAGGTGGTGACATGGATGTCGCCGATGGTCCTGTTCGTTGTAAAGCCTTGAAGGAAAATCTCCCTGTCGCAGGTGCGGTCTTCGATGCCGTCGTCGATTCCGAAGCAGGGGAGGCATTTTGCAACGACTGCAAAGCCTTCAGGGAAAATTTCCTTCCTGAAGCGATAGTCGCCTCCGGCGATATCGACCGGCCGGACTGCGCTGACTGCAGATCCTTTAGCGAATATCTTCCCGCAGAAGGAATCATGGGGTTCGGCGGAGAGGAGGTGGGTTGCGCCGACTGCAAATCCTTGAGAGAATATCTTCCTGCCGAAGGAGCCACGGGTTTCGGCGGCGAGGAGGTGGGTTGCGCCGACTGCAAATCCTTGAGAGAATATCTTCCTGCCGAAGGAGCCACGGGTTTCGGCGGCGAGGAGGTGGGTTGCGCCGACTGCAAATCCTTGAGA
>Ga0210387_10002646_pt1 | contig 13725 bp, 10 predicted proteins | sample IncBWC7OmetaG_FD_160108 | JGI IMG/M metagenome (GOLD analysis project Ga0210387, IMG submission 160108) | Forest soil microbial communities from Barre Woods Harvard Forest LTER site, Petersham, Massachusetts, United States - Inc-BW-C-7-O ...
CAGATAGGTCACCAGTCTAAAGATCAGTATAGATTAGGAACAAACAACTGCTAAACTAGACTACCAGATAATTATGTAAGTATCTGTTTATGGTACGAGAGTCGAGACTCCAATTCCAACAGTAAGTAGCAGTTCATGAGTGTTTACACTACCGCTGATGAGAGCATAGAATGACTGTGTCACCGTTCACGGTATTCAGAGCCGTTCAAGTTGTTTTGACGGAAATGAAGTTTCCAAAAACGTGCACGTTCTTGGTGGCGCCGTGGCCGAATTTTATTTGCAGAGCCCTGAATTTAAATCATGGCAGGGGCCTTCAATTGGGGGCCTTTATCGTGCCCTCAAACCCAGCGCCCTGAAATGAGGATAAATAGGACGAAGCTGCCATCGTTGGCCCATTACCTTCCTTTCTGCGGACTTGTAGCCCTTCCGATCCAAGCCTTGGAAAATGATAGATCTAGAAACCTCTGCACATGAACGTCCTGGACCTCCCTATTCCCTCATCCCCGTTCCGACTGTGCCCTTGAGCTCGGCCGGCGACCACACTGAAGCATTTCAACGGGATATGATCTTCATCCACAACGTCTACATACGGGCATCAACTCGATTTGGCATAATGCTCCTCTCGTGAAGCCCCAGGATGAGCGTGCTTTGGCGGGTTACGCTATCTCTTGCACCACGGCCATTCATGAACATCACCACGGAGAAGAAACAATCATCTTCCCCTTCCTCTCAACAAAATTGGACATGAGCCATAATCTTGAACAGCACGAAGCGTTTCAAGGTGGACTGGCACAGTTTGATCGTTACTTCGAGGATGTGCAGAAAAAAGCAAAAAAATACGATGCAGTGAAGGCGAGAGAGCTGCTGAGAGGTTTCGCGGATGACCTTGTTCCACACCTTCACGACGAAGTGCGCTATACCTTCATTATTTGTTGATGGCTGCCTCTCATCAAGATTTTTACTTGGCACCCCGCTTCAGATACCCACAATCACCCCTGAACACATCGCAAAATTCCACAAAGCGGACTGGGATGCGATGATGAAAGGTATTTAACCTTAATATTACCTTGACGATCTAGTAACACCGGCTCCTGGACCTTAGTCCACCAGAAACACATCAAAAAACAAGGCATGTTTACCGTGTTCCCTTTCACGTTCAGTCACCACGACTTCGTCGAGGGACCGAGTTGGGTCAGCGGGAAATGTTGCATCTGCCTAACGGTCACGGTTTACTCATAAATTATAAAAACAGCCACCAATCCCACCACCTCTCAAATGGGTCGCGCGCAACATTGCTGGTCGGGTGCATCCAAGGTATGTCCTTTTCCGCAATCGCTAGAGTAATGACTTATCCATAACATCTCCGAGCAGCTACTGGAAATTCTCACCGTTCGATCTCAAAGGTAACCCTCAAAAATATGCAGGTGACGAGGTGTAGGAGACAAACCATGGATTGTTCAGCAAACTTGGATTGTGTTACATGTATTCTTAGAGCGTTTATTGAATTTAGAAATGGTTTCCATGTCCACTGAATAATATTCTTTTCTTCGGCACAAATGAGTAAGTCCTTCCTGAGGCGGGTGAACCAAGGGCATCGGTTGAACATGCAATTGATGACGTGAAACTCCCCAACCGAAGCTGCACCTGCTACACCATCTACGAGTAACATGAAGCCCCAGACTATTGGAGTTTGATGAGTGTTATCGGTTTCAGATTACCTAAAAGTTGTTTGATCTTGTCCTGTCATAGGGTTCCCGGGTGTTACTAACCCGCCACTGGCATCAGCGAGGGAAAAATAATAATGGACTGACAAGGACAATCGTCACATAACCGACATATGGAAGGAATCTGGATGAAGAGTAACAGTTTAGTAGGAGTGGAATAAAGTGACAAAGATAAAGAAACCAGCTACGTGTCAGTGTCGATACAGTAAACTCCGTGACAAGACACAAAGACTGAAAAGGAAACGATCACGACTCACCCCCAAACCTTCCCTACAATATGTTTTCTCTGCAGCCAATCCAATCCATTATACAGGTCGGTATCATCCACGGGGTTATTATCGCCTTTTGTCAGCAATAATTGTTTTGTCTCCCGAGAAGGTGTATGTCTTTGTTTCGGGAGACTTGAAAGACACTCGGAGCAATTTACCGGCGGTAAAACATCGTGTGTCTCCAATACGCGATGGACGATGGGGATATCCGCACCAGGGATCTGGTACACAGTAATGTCGCCGGTGCGGTACAACTTATGTCGTGGATTGGAGAGCAAGAGGACATCACCCCGAGAAAAAGCTGGTTCCATAGAACCACTTGCGGACAGAAATTTTGGATTTTCGTAGGAACATAGAGGAATATTGACTGAGCAGCTCACCTAAGAACAACAACAATAGGTGATTCTGTGTTCGTGATCAGCCCTGCGGCTTTCCAGATCATGAACTGGGATGCGAGTGCAGAAGAAACGCTCAGGAGTTGAACGAATAGCTACAGGGTTGACAGAATAGCGTTAGTACAATTTAATATCTGGAACACAAAAGTTTACAATGCGGAGCGAGAGCCTGCCAAACATTGGAATTCTTTTATATAGGACGCGTTAACAAGAGAAGCACAAATGTGAATGGAATGGAGTAACAGGCGGATTCCTCTGCCGCGGCGAGGATAAAGTTTGGGATGAGCTGGCTAGGAGCACCAGGTATCAAGGTTTAGAAGTATCTTGGCCAGAAGTGTCAATTTCTACGCTTCAAGTAGGACACGTTCGACACGCGAAACAGAGGTTTGTAGTACGTGGCATGTAGTCATCATAGTGTCACGAGCTTGGGATCATAGCTGTGATTCCAAGATTCCACCTGGATCTCACTTGAGCCCGATTCCATCAGGTGTACATCGTCTGCCTTCGAGGTCCGAGGACTAAGTTAAGGCCTAAATGTTGAACTTGAGGGCAGATCATATGATTTCGTTCAAAGGCTTTGTGCAAGCTTTGTTTGGAGCCGAAGCCATATTGCCTTTTTGAGTTTGAGGTCGAGGCCAGAAATTTGAGTGCTTCGCATCTTGGACGGCCACTAATCAGCGGCAGCATGGCTTAATGGATTCAAAAGTATGCAGGAACCGGACATGAATCTTTGCTCATCATGCATATTCTCCTTCCATTGACTGGCCTTGTAGCCTTCCTCGGGCTTCCTCTACATATATCTGCATTAGACCAGCCACCTTAGTCATATTCTGGCTAAACTTGGCTGAAGTCGGAACCACGTCCAAGGTTCGGTTATGCACAACCATTTCCGTCTTAACAAATTCCTCCAAATGACGCAACTTCTCCTTTGCCTTCTCCACTGTCACTGGATCACCTCCTCCCCCAAGAAGATCTGCTTTGTTTGCCACAACCATCCTAGCTTTGGAGCTCATCCCAGGTTGATATTTCTCTAGCTCTTCGCGTAGAACACGTAATTCGTCCCATGGGGCAGGTCCAGACAGATCCACAACATATACGAGGGCAAGGGAACGCTCCATTGAACGCAAGAAGGAGTGCCCCAGGCCGACGTTTTCCGAAGCGCGAGAAATGAGACCGGGATTGTCGGCGATGGTGAAGCGGAAGGTTTCGACGATGTCAAATTGATGACCACCATGATAACTAGTCTCTGGTTTAATCTTTGACCTGTTGATGTCAGAGTCGCCGAATTTAGAAGCGGATGTCTGAATTTCTTGACGAGAACGTGTCTGATTACGGGTCAGAGTGTTAGCATACTCCCCACGCTCCATCTTTTCCTGTTCCCGCTGTTCCTCGACCCACGTTTCATCATGCACCAGGTTTCCCGAGACTCCACCTTCAAAAGTACCATCCTCAGCAACCCTGACCACTCCCACCACAGGGTTCAACGTCGTGAAGGCGTAACCTGCGACCTCACTCTTGGCCCTGCCGCCTGTGAGAGAGCGAAGAAGAGTGCTTTTCCCTGCATTGGGCATCCCAACCAACCCTATGTCCGCTAAGAGCTTGAGTTCCAACGACAGCGTTATGCGCTCTCCTTCGTGACCACGGGTCGCGAATTTTGGAGAACGATTGATTGGGGAAAGAAAATGAGGATTTCCCAATCCGCCAAGGCCGCCCGAAGCAATCAGATGCCCCAACGGCTCGTGTTGTCTGATTCCCAGCGGTGCATCCACAGCCAGTGCTACACCCTCCTCCTTGTCGAGGTCTAAGTATATTGGCTGCTGTAATGCTCGTTTTCTTCTCTGAAACCTTCTCTCTCTTTCCTGCTTGTACAGTGAAGCCTCAGACTCCTTGAACGCATCTCGCTGCATATTCTCCTCTCCATACCGTGGATAGTGCACCCATCTGTTGTCCCTCATCTTCGATCGCTTTTCAGCCAAAGTCAATCCCTCCAAAGACTCCTCCTCGGCCTCCCACTCATCTTTGGCGCGTCGTGGATCATCTCGTTTCAATTCTCGGACCACAGTTCCCAAAGGAACCTTGATGATTAATGGAGAGCCGTTCCTCCCATTTTGCCAGGTACCCTGACCGTTTGCACCAGGTTCACCGCGAATACATTTCGGTATTGACGACAGGGTTGTCAAGTGCGGGGTGGGAACTATGTAGACATCCCCTCCCCGGCCGCCGTTGCCTCCGGAAGGTGGGCCGAATGGCTTAAACTTTTCTCGATGGAAAGCAGCACAGCCATCCCCGCCTTTACCTAAAATTTCAACAAGTTAGTTGGGGAAGTTGAATCCGACAAACCCAGAAAATATTCAGAAGATCTGCGGCATGAACCACTTGATTTGTCTATCAAGACAGTCTTTGACCCGAGGCAAAGCGCTCCTTCTAAAGGGTAAATGAACCACGCACCCCCTCGAAGGTTGACTATGAGGTGGTCGAGGAAGGTTTGTCCCTATTCCGAAAGTTAAGCGCCAATAATTTTAGAAATAGCCACGAAACCACTCGCCCCTTGCCTGCGCTTCCACTCAGTTTTGCGTCGACGTCGAACGAAATCTTGCATGCCATCCCGGTCACCGGCAGGTTTTTCAAACTTTTCCGTCTGGTCAGGGTGCGGACTAGACCTTGTGGACAGAACCGTAAGCCTTCTCGAAGGTGAGAGGGGTGGGCCTAGGACGTGAGCGAAACTTGAAGACCTAGACATCAAGCCTGTCAGTGAGGCTTGAGGGTCGACATCAAAAAATATTACAAACTTTATTTTTAGAAACCCTAACCTGAGTTCGTGGCTTGTCCAGTCATGTGACAAATTTCGCAGAGAACGGCACGTGACGGTTGTATATAGGTTTGGTGTGGGCCGATTATAGGCCACTACTGTTGTACAAGTGGCCAAATTGGTGCTGAAAATTTTTCAAATAACCCAGTGGAAGGCTGGTAATTATCCGAAAATTAAACAACAAATATTCAGTCTTCATGCCAGGGCTCCGGGCCGGGCCGGGCAGCCTTGCAAGACTGGCAGATCAGGCCTGAGACTCTCAACATTGTACTCGGACAGTTAGATCTGGAGTGTGTTGAAATACTCCGGTTCTTCGGAAAAGCTTATCAACACGGTGCTTGCCTATTTTCCTGAAAGTAAGTGTTGTCCTGCTGTCTCATTCGGTCGAATCCTCCCCTTTGTTTAGCCGATCTTTCGAATGCAGAACAGACTCCTTGGGTGACTATTGTTCTGAATTCTAGACGTCCTGTGAACCCTGATGGGCTGACGGATTTTATCATAAGTGGGGACGGCAGCAGGATAGTCATGATCGAAGACTAGACACGATCGTTCAAATAGTCAATGCGGAATTTGGGAAGAAATCCGTTCGAATTTGATGTCATGATGCTGTACAAAACAAGGTCGCCATCGATTTCAGACTCTGGGCATAAAGGCGAATATTTCCAACTCAAGCTCGAGGGTCAAATAGACTGGGACAAGCTCTAGTTAAGGCTATTCACGCTGGATGAGCGCTAAGAGACCTAGGCTGCCCAGAAGTGCGTATTTCAGCTGAGGGAAGTCGTTCTGTTGAACGGGATATGCGTTATTATAATGCCAGCGGGGATAGGCAAGAAACTAACCATAGCGATTGTGACATAGCCGACATATGGCAGGAAGCTGTAGGAAACCGGTGTAGGTTTAACGAAGTGTCCAATATGAGAAAACGAGAGAAATGTATTTTCAGTACAAAAACTGAGACTCACCCCCGGACTTTGCCCACGATATGTCTTCTCTCCAGCCAATCTAATCCCTGATATAGTTCAATATCATCCACGTGATTGTTGTCTCCCTTCGTCAACAGCAATTGGTCTGCCGGGAGAACACTTTCTGGACTATAGTGACGGTCAACGTTGAAATCCATCCGCTTCATTAAGGAAACAGAGCAATAGCAACAAAGGTAGAAGACAAGATCTCACCGAGACGCCTTAGCCTTAACCTTCGAAACGACATCATGAGTCTCTAACACCCGGTGGACGATGGGAATATCTGCTCCAGGAATCTTGTACACCGTAATATCACCAGTGTGGTAACGCTCATATGGGGGGTTGGTCAAGAACAGAAGGTCACCGCGATAAAATGCTGGTTCCATTGAACCGCTGAGACGCGTGGCGGTGTCAGAGACAATGGTGTAAGAGTACGATCAAAGGCCAACCTAAGCACGACAACAATCGGTGACTCCGAATTTGTGACAAGCCCCAGTCCTTTCCAGATCATAAGCCCTGACGCAATGACGGAGGCAAAGTTGAGGACTTGTAGAAGAACCTATAATCGACAGCAACAACAAAAAGATACTGAGGATTAGCAGGGGTTTTCGAGGCGCAGAGAGTCCAAGGAGCAGGACAGAAGATAGGAAATTGGAGACGTACATGACGGAACCCCAGTCTTCGAAATGCTTTCAGTTCTTCGGTGAACATTGAACGAGGGTAATCTTTCCGCTGATTGTCACGGGTGGGGAGAGGGCGAGCAATAGTCCTTCTATGGATGTGACCTCTATCTGTGCTGGTGCAAGCTTGATTGGAACAGACTCGCCACTATAGTACTCGCCAGCCTGAGGTCATGTTGACCATTGTTGACCATTGTTGACTAGTGTTGAACGTCAACGTCGACGAACAATTTCCAGACTCCAGAGTTATATTTGAGTCAGAATCAAGGTCAGAATTCCATCCTCAACACTGGCTATCTGGCTAACCCCGGTCATCGCGGTGCATCGTCTGGTGCGAACAAGTCCGACCTTCTGGGTGCTGCCGAATAAAGTTAACTTGGCTGGATGTTTGAAATCAACTTTCATCATGAATCGAACAGGTACAACAAACCTCCCGACTCATGCCTATTCGCTTACAATACCAGCCAACCAGTCGAATCCAAGGATATTATCCGCGTTAATGATCTTCTCCTGACAGTTCTCCTTCGCCATGGCGCTCGCTGGGCCCAAAGTAATGCCGAGCCGGTACTCCAACCCATCCTCGTTACGCTTTCGATTGCTCATGATCTACGACGAACTGCGTTGACCGACGATCTGTCTTACTCGATAAATTATGCTTCTATATGTTCTACATTGTGTCAACGTGTAACTTCAAACGATGTGACGGAGTCTCTTGAAGCCCTTTCGAAGCGGATATTTGACCTAGTGTTCGGGCTTGAAGATCAATCGGTGATTCAAGAAGTGCATCTTAAAGTTTTACAGATCAAGGCACCTTTACACTGCAAGACCATTGGCGTAGATTCTATAGCGAAGGTGGGAAATGGACATGCTTGGGGCGTGGGCAGTGTCAGACATTTTTGCGAGGATATTGAATGTCAAGCAATTGTCGGTCTGAATGCGTGTGAGAGGGAGGTGAAGCAGGTCGTACGGTTGGATATCTCGATTGAAAATCCTACAGGAGACCTCGAGCGAAGTAATTGGCTTGATTTTCCGGTATTGATTAGGAGATTGTATACTGTAAGTTTTTATCATTTAAAATTTACCCTCCACTCATGGTACTTGCGTGCGTAGAATGTCAATAAATCGTCCTATCTGACGCTGGAAGCACTAGCGTCATATGTTGCCCTGGAGACTCTTCGACACTTGTGGCCTTCCTCAGGGGATGGCTCTCAAGCAATTGTGACAATTGAAGCTGCAAAGCCATCCGCTCTAGTCTTTGCCAGCTCAGCAGCAGTAAAGATCTGCAGGACTTTTGCTGATTTCCGTGACGAATTTGTGTTGAACCGGGAGGGAAACGATGTGGCTGCTATCGGGAATTCTGTTCCTGAGACCTCCATTGCTTCCGTTATGGGAGCTGAACCAATCAGCGCTACCACCCATCTTGTAACTGTACCCCAAAGGAAGGACGAGAACCAAACAGAGATTCGGTACACCACTCACACTGCAGCCATCGCGCTTGGCTCTAATCTCGGTGACCGTTTCTACAACATTGAACTTGCGTTGCGGTTGTTGGAGGTTCCTCAGGACGTGCTTTTCGACTCAGCAACAGCCGAAGAAGACGACAAGGCAGGTGAAGAGCCGAAGCAAGAGATGACTGTGACTGTAGTAGACACAAGCTTTCTTTATACGAGCTCCCCAATGTATGTCACGGACCAACCTACGTTCGTCAACTGCGTATGTCTCGTGCGTGTCTCGGTTCATCATCCCTAAGTACTTTCAGCCATCCTCTAACTACAACTTACACGGCTTCTTTGCTATCCCACTTCCTCTCCAGATCGAAACAAACTTACAGCCTCTCACCCTCCTCCGTCTCCTCAAAAAAATTGAAACAGCAGTCGGCCGCGTCCCGTCCATACGGAACGGCCCCCGCACTGTTGATCTGGATATTTTACTGTACGATGATGCTGTCATCGATACCAGACCCCTTACGCAAAGGATAGGTCTTGAGAATCTGCGAGGACAGTTAGTTGTTCCGCATCCTAGAATGGGCGAGAGGGAGTTCGTTTTGAGGCCTTTGAATGAGTATGTTCATATTTCTGCCCCATTGTTCCTTCTGCTCTGTACACAATGTTGATTCGTTCTTTGCTGATCTTTATAGCATAATGCCTGATTATGTCCACCCAGTGCTCCACAAGTCCATCCTCACCCTCCTAGCCGAATTAGAACTCGCACCCGAGGATCCTCCGATGCAAAAAGTGATACCATTCCCGCGATACCCTGTACCCGCAGGATATCCCTTGGCTCACCCATCTGTCTCCCCCGTACCACCGACATTGACCTTTTGGACGTTCCCCGCTCACTCCATGAACGAACCCTCTCAAAAGGCCAAAACCACCGGTCACAAACCCCACTTGATGGGCACTCTAAACGCCACCCCGGACTCCTTCTCCGATGGCTCAACCCACAATACTCTACATACAGCTCTTGCGTATGCGCGGGGGGCTGTATCAGCGGGCGCCAGCATCATTGATGTGGGCGGGTACTCGACCAGACCTGGAGCAACATTTGTCGAGGTCGAGGAGGAGGTGGAGAGGGTCGTGCCTATCATTCGTGCCATGAGGCAGCCAAGTCTGCCTGCGGAAGACGAGGATGGAAGGGACGAAGGCAGTGTATTGCAAGCGGAGGGTGCAAAGAAGGAGGATGGGCTTGTGGGTTTGTGGGATATGCCAATTAGCATTGACACGTTTCGCTGGGATGTGGCGAGGGCTGCGATCTTGGCAGGCGCGAACTGTATAAATGATGTTTATGCGTTTACTGGGCCAGATTCTTATCCGTATCCTCCTCCACGGGACAATGGCAAGTATGCGGAGGAATCTATGGGGGAGATGAAAAGAGTGGCGAGGGAGTTTGCGGTTCCAGTCGTCCTAATGCATTCGAGAGGGGACGCAGCGATGAACAAGGATTATGGGGTGTATGATTATGCGTCTGTGGGTAGAAAGATAGGAGGGGGTGCAGTCATAGAAGGTGTGCAAGTTGAGCTTGGGCAAAAGGTGGATCACATCATTATGGGGAAAGGGGGAGTTCGGCGCTGGTTCGTTATTGTTGATCCTGGCATCGGGTTCAGTAAGAGTTTGGAAGGGAACTTGGAGGTATTGAGGGGTGCTAAGCAGATTACGGCACATGTGGATGTCGGGCAAGGTAAATTTAAGGAATTCTGATTAGTGTTATGGACATTCACTAACTAATCTCCCACTCCATGTAGAAAACGGAGGCGTCCGGAAGCGGAATCCACTCTTGGGATATCCAATGCTGATTGGTGTGTCGAAAAAGTCATTTCTTGGGGCTATACTTGCCCAGGGGAAATTGGGAAGGAGTACTGAACCACAGGAACGTAGTTGGGCAACTGCAGCTGCTGTTGCATGTGCTGTGCAGCAGGGGGCCATGGTGGTTAGGGTGCATGATACAAAGGAAATGGGAGATGTTGTGCGGGTTGCAGATGCACTTTGGGGATTGGGCCCACCAACGTCCGAGTAATTCTGGATGTCACGGTTTCGCGTTTCCCCCAGGAGGGGGTTTGTAACGGAATTAATAAATAAGGCGAGCCTTCCTACTTAGAACATTTCTTTCCATGCCAGCAACTTCAAGTTGGAATTCGAATTCTAGACTGAGAAAATAACTAAGAATTTGCTTGGAATTTGTTAAGAATCGACTGGCAGGCGAAGATCAGTCAATCACGTGACTGGTGCTAAACTCTAGTGCCGGAACCTTAATTGAGACAACTATACAGTACCAAGATCGTCACCAATACCTTCCCCAACCAGCATCACAACCTCAAGACAAAATGGGAAAAGGTACTTGGGCCTCGTCTACTCCGTCATATACAAATCTCTGACTGAAGCTATGTATTATCCAAAATCCCAGTTCATGGCTCTCTCGCCCGTGCTGGCAAAGTCAAGTCTCAAACACCGAAGGTGGAGCCGCAGGAGAAGAAAAAGACACCAAAGGGTCGTGCAAAGAAGCGCATTCTGTACAATCGTCGGTGAATAGACCTTCATTGCTGTCGCTTTGTGGCATTGGATGGCTCATGGTATCGAATTTCCAGTTTCGTGAATGTCACAACACTCCCGGGAGGCAAACGGCGGATGTGAGTAAAATTTTTCAGTCATATTCTGGTCCTCCTGTACGCTCTGCCTCTCCGGATTCCTTACCGACACTGGCAATCAAAATATCAACTGATGATACAACTGAATCAAGCATAGTTCACACTGAAACTACCGTGTTGACAAACATGCATCTAATGTCTTTCGCTCCTATCTGATCTGTACCCTACATTTCTTTCTACATTCTCACTCCTTGCGGTGTTTCAATACTGACCATTTCTCTCTGACCTATAGGAACCCCAACCCCGAGAAGTAATCGCCCCAGTCACATTTGCATTGGCCATCATCAAGTCGTTGCTGTCGGACATTACTTCATGAGAAGCGCTGGAGGTCACAATTGCGTTGGATTTGTTTCATCTTTCTTATTACTTCGTCTGGTCATACGCTACATGCCGACTACAAGCCCAATTCATCGTATGATCCACTGCCATGGCCTCTCGAATTTGTGATGGACTAACTACATGCGACGTTGTCGATTGAGTATTTGCGATGCATATGTTGATCAAGGAAGTTTTTGGCGTTTCCCTAACGGCAATCATTATCTTACCCTCTACCTTGTGAGGGATTTATATGTTTGGAAACACGATATCCTTCATGGTTCCGATGGCGATGACCGAAGGGCTACAGGTGTCTTGGTGCGTACCGGCCTCGTAGAAGTTTTCAATCAGTGTTTTGGATGCGAAAGCTTTACATCATCGGTGGTTGTGGTGAAGTTCAAAGTATATGCATGTCGTTGACTCACAACCTGCAGTGCCTTTGGCCACTATATAAAGTAACTCTCTGATCATTATAATCATGGATCGCTGACCCATAGAAATATGGAACTAGATATTCACCCTTGCATACACCGACAATGGATTCACCGGTCGATCACTCCCCCTTGTCTCGTGATACATCCACGAAACGTCGAAATCAGCCAAGCTCCAGTCGCTTTCGGTGACTAAACCTCAGCAGATCTTTGGACTTGCTTGTCTAATTGCGGACACCCGACGGAGTATCGACAAGTCCGGTACCTCTTCATTTCCAGTCCAGACATACGTGATGGTGAGAGCGACGAGGGGGACATGTACAAGGCCGATGGGGATGCTGCCCCACCCAACCGAAGAGGGATATTGTCTCTACGAGAATTTGGTCATCGATTCTTTTCGACGTATCATCAGAGCTGTAGTTCCCACCCTTACCACTCTCCGATTTGACAGGAACTCCCCGTTTCTCCCCACCACTTTTAGAAACTCTTCGGTAAGGCCATTTATATAAGAGAATGATTCATGAGGCTTCGAAGTACCTAGAGATGCAGTTGCATTGATTTTTCCCGTAGGCAAGAAAGGTGTGGAGAATCTGAAGTAAGGGTGAGTAGTACTATATAGCTAGTACTGAGTACTGCATGATTATTTAATGGCCAAGAATGAATGATTACGTAAAACTGGTTTCTTTTCAAGTTCACTGGCATGTCATTTTCGACCGCCCTCCTAAAACTAGCAACCTATCGCACGCACAACACCCGCGCATCCCAGGATACGTTTGAAAATGGAGCCCTCATTCTGAAATCAAATGCTGCCTCAAAATTGGGCGACGATGGTACATCCCTTTCGTCGGTCGTCGAACTGCCTCATCCACCATTACACCCTATGTAGGCTGGGCATTCTTAGAACAACTTGCATTAGCGGCCATAGATATCGGACGGATAGACGTTGCTGATGTAGATTTCCACTCTCTATTGTACCCCCAGGCTCAATTCGAAATTGACGGAGGACGTATAATAGCAATGCCTGAAACAACTGTCGGACAAGTTCCCCGGGTCCCCTCGCGTGGATGTACTCACTGGGATACGCATGGAAGCTACAGAATCGCCAGAGACTGTTATGCGGTATTACGATGAGCTGCTGGAGGCTGATTCTGCTAATGCGGTATGCTCACGTTATTGAAGGCCCCTTCGTTCATCTGCTCATGTTTTGAATCGGGTGCAGGCGATATGGAAACGGCGAATCTCCATCATTCGGCGAACGGGAAAGATAGAAAAAGCTGTCGAGGAGCTGTCGCAATTCCTGGATACGTTCTACACCGATGTGGAAGGCTGGCTGGAGCTCGCAGATATATATTCCTCATGCAATCAGTAAGTTCTCTTTGCAATTGCCATCCTTGATTTACACCTCATGCTCTCAATCGTTATAGGTACACCCTCGCCCTCCAAGCTCTCTCCCACGCCCTCCTCCTTGCTCCCCAAAATCCTTTCCACTTTCTCCAATTCGCCGAAACAGCGTATACGGCAAACGACCTTCCGTTGGCACTTAAAATGTTCCTAGTGGTGGTCGACATGTGCGAGCGGAACGTCCCTTGGCCCCCGCAAGAACAAGTTCCAGTCGGTATTGGCATTCGGGCGTGGTGGGGTATCAAGTTGGTTAGGCACAATTCTACTCTTTTTCTCTTCTACATTCTGTTCGCCCTGGTTTGTTTGCTCATCTTCGTTATCTTTGCTAGTGCTCTCGCCGCCTAATTGCCCTCCCCATAAACGACTCAGTCTCGTCCTCGAACACGCCTATCCCCAAAAATCTCAACCTCATCGACGAGTTAGCGACGGAGAGGGTGTTGACGATATATTCTGTGGCGGGGAAGGAGACACATGGAGGAAGGGATGCGGAGGGCAAAGATGTCGTGTTCGGGTGGATGGCTGCGTGTTAGCCTGCAGCATTAGAATTTAACGGTGTTTAGATTGATTCTTCGAGATGTGTACATAATTAACGTCAGGA
>Ga0210387_10002647_pt1 | contig 13725 bp, 16 predicted proteins | sample IncBWC7OmetaG_FD_160108 | JGI IMG/M metagenome (GOLD analysis project Ga0210387, IMG submission 160108) | Forest soil microbial communities from Barre Woods Harvard Forest LTER site, Petersham, Massachusetts, United States - Inc-BW-C-7-O ...
CTAGGAGTCACCGAAATGGTGGGCGAGGGGGGACTTGAACCCCCACATCCTTTCGGATACAGGCACCTGAAGCCTGCGCGTCTGCCAATTTCGCCACTCGCCCGGAGACCTTGAAACATTAGTCGACTCACTGTGTAGTACTCTCCGCGCCCCGGTTGCGGCCGTAGCGACCGGTACAGTAAGTATTGGCATATGGTTCTAAAAAACGTGGAAAACCGCCTGGAGCGGATCTTTGAACGCACGCTCTCGCGGCCGTTCAAGACGACGCTGCAGCCCATCGAGATCGCGTCGCGAATTGTGCGCGAGGTCGATCTCACCCGACGCCTTTCGAGTCAGGGGCCGATCTCGCCCAACATCGTTCGCGTCTGGCTCGGGCCGGCCGACGCCCAACGTTTCGAAGGCTTTCAAAAGGCATTGGTCAATGAGTTAGAAGAAACCGTTCGTCAGCATGCGCTGTCTGAGGGGTACGTCTTCGTGGGTCCGGTCAAGGTGGAGATCTTCATCGACGACGACCTAAAGACGGGCGCGATCGAGGTGAAGACGGACTTCGTAGGCGGAGAAAGCCAGCCCCGACTCGTGGCGAGCGACGGCCGATCATTCCCCGTGGGGGAGTTGCCCCTGATCATCGGCCGTAGCCCGGATGTGGAAGTGGTAGTGAGCGACTCGAATGTCTCTCGTCAGCACGCCGAAGTCTGGCGGACGAGCGAAGGGGTGGCCATTCGAGATCTGCAGTCGACGAATGGCACATTCGTCAATGGGCACCGGATCTCGGCGGTGTCGCTTTCTCCGCGCGACGACGTCGCTATTGGACCTCTGCATTTTCGGATTGAGCTCGTTTGACGCCTCTCGCCGCGGCGACCAACTACGCGGCGGTGATTCGCCCGCTACAGATCTTGGTGATGGTCGTGGCCGTCCTCTTTTTCTTGCGAGTGATTCGAGTGGTGTCCGTTCAGTCGCGACCGGTGGATTTCGACAAACCCACCCGACGTCGACGCGGCAATCTTGCGCTGGAGTTCATTGAACCCGACGAGCGCAACGGGCAGCGCGTCGACATCGAGAGGAATCTCACCATTGGGCGAGCCAGCGACTGCGATCTCAGCTTGCAAGACACGTATCTCTCCTCGCGTCACGCGCGAGTCGACAACGACGACGGCGACCTGTCGATCGAAGACCTGGGCTCGACTAACGGCACGTACGTGAACCAGGAGTTGGTGAGGGGACGCGTGCATCTGGAACGCGGTGACGTCGTGCAGGTTGGCGGCGTTCTCTTTGAGGTTGTTCGTTGACGCGTTGGCGTCACGCCGCAGCCACCGACATGGGACTGGTTCGTGCGACGAACCAGGACGCGCTCTACGCTGACGACTCGTTGGCCATCATCGCCGACGGAATGGGAGGCCACGCGGCGGGCGAGGTCGCGGCCGCGATATCCATTGACCTGGTGCGAGAGCGTTTCCACGAGCACCAAAGCGTCGAGGCGTTAGTCGACTCGATCCAAGAGGCGAACACCGTGGTCGTGACCGACGCGCGTGAGAATCCCGAGCACTTCGGCATGGGCACGACGGTTATCGCCGTCGGGATCACCTACGACCTCAATGGCGTGGGCACACCTACCCTGGTGCACGTTGGTGACTCACGCGCCTACCAACTACGCGACGGCGCGTTGCGCCAGCTCACCGAAGACCACAGCGTCGCCGAAGAGTGGGTTCGTATGGGTCGCCTCACTCCTCAAGAGGCGGCAACCCACCCCCGTCGACACCAGCTCACTCGCGGCGTGGGCGTCGAAGACACAGTCGCCATCGACGTGATGTCGATCCAGGCCGCTCCCGGGGATCGCATTCTGCTCTGTAGCGATGGCCTGTCCAACGAGCTCGACTCCGACACGATCGCGCGACTCGCCAGCGCTCCCAACGGGCTGGAGTTCGCCGTCGAAAGTCTGGTCAGCGCGGCCAAGGTAGCGGGTGGTCACGACAACATCTCGGTCATCCTGCTCGAGTTCGACGAAGTCAACGTGCCCGCGTCGCCGATGCGACGCACCATGAGTTCCACGCCGCCCGAAGCGACGACCGCAAGCTCGGAGGGGACTCGGCGCCGGCGCCGCATCGTCACGTGGCGGTTGTTCGCCGCGCTCGTGTTGTTCATCGCGGTGGGAGTAGGAGCGGTCGGAGTGATCCACTGGTACGCGTACTCCACGTACTACGTAGGAATCTTCGGGTCCGGGCCCGACGCCTCCGTGGCGGTCTTCCACGGCCAGCCCGCGGGGGTGCTCTGGTACAAGCCCCAGGTGCTGGTGGAGTACGACAACTACCCGATTAAGTACCTGTCGGTCGCGGACCGGCGCGAGCTCTACGCCACCGTCAATCAGCCCACGGCCAAAGAGGCCAAGATCTTTGCCAAATGCATGATCGACCGTTCGATGTTGGCGACCACCACGACGACCACGACCACGACCACCACCCCGGGAGGGGCGACAACAACCACCTCGAGGTCGGGCGCGACGACCACGACGAGTGGCTTCGCCACCACGACGACCACGGCGCCGTCGGGCTGTTCGTAGTGCAGCCTCGCTTCACGCATTCGCAACACGCCGAAGGTGACTTTCGAACGTTCTTCGCAAAGGTGAGAGCGTAGGCTTGGCGCAGTATGGAGCCCGTTCACGACCAGCGCTTGTATTCAGGCCGCTATCAGGTCACCCACCTCATTGCGCGAGGCGGCATGGCGATGGTCTATCGGGCCGAGGACACGCTTCTTAGTCGCGCCGTTGCACTGAAGATTCTCTATCCCGAGCTCAGCCAGGATCCGCTGTTTGTCGAGCGATTCCGGCGCGAGGCTCAGGCCGCGGCGAACTTGTCGCACCCCAACATCGTTCCGGTCTTCGACTGGGGCGAAGACGAGGGGACGTACTTCATCGTCATGGAGCTCGTGAACGGTACGTCATTGGCGGAGATGCTGCGCGGCGGCGCGACCATCTCGGCATCGCGCACCGCCCAGATTGGTGCCCAAGTTGCGTCGGCTCTCGGGTATGCGCACCGCACCGGTGTTGTGCACCGCGACGTGAAGCCGGGCAACATCTTGATCACCCGCGACGGCCAGGTAAAGGTGACCGACTTCGGGATCGCCCAGGCGGTCTCCAGCGAGGATCATTTGGCGGAGGCCGGTTCGGTGATGGGTACGGCCACCTACTTCTCGCCCGAACAAGCCGAGGGTGCGGCGGTCGACGGGCGCAGCGACGTGTACTCACTGGGCGTCGTGCTCTACGAGATGCTGGTGGGCAGGCCACCTTTCGTGGGCGACAGTCCCGTGGACGTCTCGGCCCAACACGTGCGCAGTGCGGTGCCACCGCTGGCGCAGTTTTCATCGACGGTGCCCCACGATCTCGAAGCCATCGTGATGGAGGCGTTGGCGAAGTCGCCCGAGAATCGTTATCAGTCGGCGGACGAGATGCGCGCGGACTTGATGAGGTTCAACGACGGCCAGCCAGTTCACGCCGCGATGCGCGACGGGGCGTTCTTCGGAGAAGATGCCACGCGCGCCGTGGCCGCGGTGACGGGTGAGCGCACCCGATCAGTGCCGATCATGTCGGGTCCACGTACCGATGTGCGCCGTCGACGCCAGCGCAACTACACCGGACTTATCGTGGCAATCATTGTTCTTCTCATTGCTGGAGGAGTGGCGGCGTTCCTCTTGCACAACAAGAACAACTCACTCTACGTACCGAGCGTCATCGGCCAGCAACTCACGACCGCGACGAAGACTCTCGACAACGAGGGGATCAACGTGGGCCTCGTCAAGACGAAGTCCTCGAGCAAGCCTGACGGAACAGTTCTTTCCATGCAGCCCAAAGCCGGTTCCAAGATCACCAAGGGCGACGCGGTCACGTTGGTCGTGAGCAAGGGCGTAAAGACGACCCCCGAGACGGTGCAAGATGTCGTGAACATGTCTCTCTCTAACGCCATCGCGACGTTGAACAAGGAGAAGTTGGTCTACAAGGTTGCCAGGGTTGCGGAGGCACCTCCTGATGTGAACGCGGTGCCCGGTGTCGTCTTGGTCCAGTCACCATCGGCCGGCCAGACGGTGCCCTCGGGTACGACCGTGACCTTGACCCTTCTTGCTGCGAACAGCAAGTATGACCTGGTCTCAGTAAGTGGCGAGACGACTCAGGCGGCCGGTGCGGCGCTGGCCAATCAGGGTCTTTCGGTCGCCACCACAACCACCAAGGTCTGCTCGAACTCCACCGACCAGGGCCTGGTGGTCGCGACCAACCCTGCGGCGGGTGCGCTGGTATCCCAGGGACAATCGATCACGCTGGAACTGTCCTCGGGTCCCTGCAACGTCTACATGCCCAACGTGCTGAATGACACCGAGTTCCGAGCAAGCCTGGTGCTCCAGGGGCAGGGATTGATGGCCAATTACAACCTCGATCCCGTCGCGGTCTGCGCACCCGGCGCCCCGCCGACTGTCGCCAGCCAAGCAATCAATCCGGGTTCGCCGGTGAAGTATGGCTCGACCGTCAATCTGACGGTATGCCAGTTGTCCGCCACGACCACCACGACGACGACCACCACCACGACGACGACCTTGCCCTAGGCGTCGCTTGTAGCATTTTGCCCTATGGCCAAAACTCCCGCCAAGCCGGTTCCGCCAAAAAAGACGGTTGGTCGCTACGTCGACCCGGTGACGCGTGGCCGTATTACCGTGCGTCGACCCACCAGCGCCAAGAAGAGCCCGAAGTGGTATGGCTGGACGATCATCGGTCTCATGCTGCTCGGGATTCTGATCATCATCTTGAACTATCTCGACGCGCTACCTGGCGCAACCTCGGCGTGGTACCTGGCCGGGGGACTGGCGGCGATCTTCATCGCGTTCTACCTCGCGACCGGCTACAAATAGAGCGCGACTAGCCGAGTCGCTCGATGATCATGGCGTTGGCGAGTCCGCCGCCCTCGCACATCGTGAGCAAGCCGTATCGGCCGTCGGTTCGCTCGAGTTCATTGAGCAGGGTCGCGCAAAGCTTGGTTCCCGAGGCCCCGAGCGGATGACCAAGGGCGATGGCCCCACCGTTCACGTTGACGTTCTCAAGGTCGGACTTCAGTTCGCGTTGCCAGGCGAGTACGACCGACGCGAAGGCCTCGTTGATCTCGACCAGATCAATGTCCTCGAGCGTGAGGCCCGCTCGTTCCAGGATCTTTCGGGTCGCGGGGATCGGTCCCGTCAGCATCGTGACCGGGTCCACTCCGGCGAGGGCAAAGGAATGGAACCGCGCGCGAGGGCGATACCCGAGTTCTGTTGCTCGCTCTTCGCTCATGATCAGCACCGCCGAGGCGCCGTCGGTGATCTGCGAGGAGTTACCTGCGGTTACTTTGCCGCCCTCCTTGAAGGCGGGCTTGAGTTTGGCGAGCGCCTCGACGCTCGAGTCGGACCGGATGCCCTCATCACTCATCACTAACTCGTCGGTGTTCTTGCCGTCCTCGTCCCGCACGGCAACGGGAATGATCTCGTGGGCGAAGCGCCCCTCCGCGGTGGCGCGCGCAGCGCGACGGTGGCTTTCAACGGCAAATTCGTCAAGTTCTTCGCGCGAAATGCCCCACTGGTCGGCGATCATCTCGGCGCCGATCCCCTGATTGACCAGTCCACCGACGGGTTCGTAGCGTGCCGCGACCCGAGGTCCGAAGGGCCAGCCAGCGTTCGCGCCGACCGACGAGCCCATGGCGACGCGCGACATGGCTTCGACCCCGGAGGCGACGACGACGTCGTAGACCCCGGCCATCACGCCCTGGGCGGCGAAGTGCAACGCCTGCTGGGACGAACCACACTGGCGATCGATGGTGGTAGCCGGTACCGACTCGGGCCACCCGGCCGCGAGGACGGCGCTGCGTCCGACGTTGAAGGTCTGTTCGCCGACCTGGGACACGCAGCCGGTGATGACATCATCAACGAGGGCCGGGTCGAGATCGTTTCGCTCGGCGAGCGCGCGAAGCGTTTCGGACGCGAGGTCCACTGCGTGCCAGTTCTTGAGTTTTCCGTTGCGCTTACCTCCGGCGGTGCGCAGCGCATCGACAATGACGGCTTGTGGCATCATGCTCCTTCCGCGTGGGCGAAACCACTTCGCGAATCCTAGAGGTGAGAACCACTTTTTCGCGAGAGCGAGCGTGACGGCCCGTCGAAACTGACTGAAGCCTCGTGGCTGGTGGGGCTAGTAAGAATCGAACTTACGACCTCGTCATTATCAGTGACGCGCTCTAACCGACTGAGCTATAGCCCCAAGGGATACCACTCTACATGAGTGCTCGGGCGCCTTTCGGTGCCGGCTTTCGAACTTGAGTGTCCCAGCGGGCAGACTTGACGGGTGATTAACCCGAACTTCGTGTTCCTCGCGATGGCGCTGTCAGTGTTCGGAGGATACGGGTACATCCGCGACACCCTCAAGGGTGAGACGTCACCCAATCGAGTGACGTGGTCGCTCTGGGGGATTGAAGGCGTGCTCACCTTCGGCGTTGAGGTTCAACAGCACGTGGGATTGGCCGCGTGGATGACACTGATGCTCGGGCTAGTGCCGATCGCTGTGGTCGTCGCGTCGTTTCACAATTCGCACGCCGTCTGGAAGATTGGAACGTTCGACATCATCTGCGGGTCGTTCTCCGTCGTGGGCCTCATCCTGTGGGCGTTCGTGCGAGAGCCGACGGTCGCGCTCGTCGTCTTCGTCTGCGCCGATCAGCTCGCGGCCCTGCCGACCTTTCGTAAGTCGTGGCTGGTCCCCTCCAGTGAGACCCCGCGAGCATTTGCGATGGGGTGTTTGAACTGTGCGATCACGATCTTGACGCTCAAGCAGTGGACGACGGCTGGCGTGCTCTTTCCTGGTTGCATCGTCGTGGCCGATTTCTTCTTGACCGTGATCATCGTGGCGCGCATCGGCCCGCGGTTTCGCCACGAGATGGGCGCCGTCGCCTAGTTGACTGGGCTGTGGAGGTTTCTCTTTACTGAAGGAGCGAGGTCCGTTACCGTGGCGACGTGGCCACGATGTTGCCATTCCAGTGGCACCCGGTGGTGCTGACCGTCATTGCGGCGCTCGCTGTCGCGTTTTACCTTCTGATTAACTCGGCTCAGCAGCGTCGTCTGGCTTTGTATGGCCTGCTCGCGTTGCTGGTGGTGACGGTCTGGCCCATCGGCGACCTCGCGGCCTCGGTCTCACTCACCGTTGCGACCATTCAGCGACTCATCATCATGCTGTTGGTGGCACCGCTTCTCCTAATGAGCATCCCGACCAACGTGCTCGCACGCATTACCAGTCCTGCCCCGGTGGACTATCTGGTGCGCAAACTGACCCACCCCGGGCTCGCCCTGGTGCTGGTCACGCTCCTCGGCACGGCGACTTTGATCACCCCCGTTGTCGACTGGGGTGCGCGCTCGACCTTCGGGCGCGGCCTCATTGTCTTTGCCGTCCTGCTCGTCGGTATCGAACTGTGGTTACCGGCCCTGGCGATCATGCCCGGAACCCACCGCTTGTCGCCGGCGGCGCGCGCGGGCTACATCTTCGCGTCCGCCCTCGCGGTGACGAGCTTGTCGTTCATCTGGATCTTCTCTCACCACTCGCTGTATCCGGCCCTGCATCACCAACATGCTCTGTTGCACATGACCCCGCTGTTCGATCAGCAACTCGCGGGCTTTGTGGCGAAACTCGGCGCCTACCTGCCGATGTGGTGGGTGGCCTTTGTGATCTTCTTCAACGCCGAGCGCAAGGGCACCCCGGTCGAAGAGACGCCCCTGTACTGGGCGGACGTGGAACGAGAGCTGCTACGCATCGATCGTCAGCGCGCCAAGGCCATTCGCCATCATCGGCCCACCTAGGCCGGGCTTTGGTAAAATGAGTGTCCCCTCGGGGATGTAGCTCAGTTGGTAGAGCGCGGGCTTTGCAAGCCTGAGGTCGTGGGTTCGATCCCCATCGTCTCCACTTTTTGCCCCGTCCTCCACGGGGGGAGATCTGCGAGGTGCGCAAGTGGCCAATTTCGCCGTGACCATTGTGAGGGGCCCGAAGTGGGATGAGACTCGAGCGATCCGTGAGCAGCGCGGATGGGCCGAGCACGCCGTCTTCATGGACGGGCTCGTCGTGGATGGATTCATCTTGCTGGGTGGTCCGCTGGGCGATCAGCGTCAAACCTTGCACGTGGTCGAAGCCGACAGCGAAGACGAGATTCGCCGGCGCCTGGGCGAAGACCCCTGGGCGCACGAGCAGCTACTGACAGTGGGATCGATTGAGCCGTGGTCGCTCTGGCTCGACTTTCGCCACGCCCTGTAGCCCATCGATCGGTTCGGAAACCTTGTGCCGCTCAGTCCTCGGCCACCACGACCGGAGTGCCGTTCGTCAGCGCGATGAGTTCGTCGTAGGTCAGGGCAAAGACCGTGTGCGGTGTTCCAGCCGCCGCCCAGATCGTTGGGTAGTCGCGAAGTGACTCATCGACCACTGTGCGAACGGGCGTCGGATGACCCACCGGGGCGACGCCGCCGATTGCTTGGCCGGTGACGTCGCGAACGCGTGCAGCCGGGGCCATCGCCATCGAACTCACCCCCAGAGTCGATGCGAGAATGTCCGTATCGACGCGGTGTCGACCACTGGTCATCACGAGCAGAGGCTCGCCCTCGGCGAGAAAAATCAGGCTGCTCGCGATAGCGCCAACGTCACAGCCGAGCGCACTGGCGGCTTCGCGCGCGGTCCTGGTGGAGTCGGGTAGCTCATGGATCGAAGGGGTGAGACCCGCAGCACGTAAGTGCTGGTGAACGACCTGGCTTCGCTCGGGCAGTTCGCTATATTCGGGCATTCTCTGCGCCATCAGGAGCCTGATCATATCTTTGGAGTTCGTGGATCACGTGAAAGAACCTCGCCGAGTAGGACACTACGTAGTCATGAAACAACGAGTGAAGTCTCTGGGCGCCGTTCTCGCGATCGCGGTGGGCGCCGGTGGTCTGTTCTCTCTGCCCGTCTGGGCGACCTCTCGCCCCGCCACCCCGGTCGTCATGCCGGTGACCGGGACCGTCACCGTGACGGGCTTTGGCGTGACGTCCCTGGTGCACGGCTCGAGCAACCCGTCGACCGTGACGCTGTCGGCCTATCAGGCTCTGGAGTTGCGCGCGGCGATCGAGAGCCTGAGCCCCGAGGGCGGCAATCCCGTCTGCATGGAGGACTCGGCGCTGCTGTACGTGAGGGTCGCCCACGGTGGCAAGACGATCTGGAACGCGGTCGCCGATGAGTGTCCCGGCGTCCTTCGGGTCACGAACCCCGCGAGTAGCCACCTCATGAACGATCGATCGTGTTCGTTCTGGCACCTGGTGAATGGGTTCTTTACCCCCAACCAGGCGAGCGCCACCCGCCGCGACAGCCAGAGCGTCTGCGCGGATCCCCAAGACTGATCGTCACCATCGCCGTCGCTTGGCGCTAGGGATGTAACCCCTCCTCGTGCGATTCGTGGGTGGCGGGTTCGAGCTGAAACGTGGCGTGCTCGACGGCAAAGTGCTCCATGAGACACGTCTGGAGTTGGTCGAGTATTTGGGGCGCGTGCCCGGTGTCAAAGCAGTTACTCTCGACGACCACGTGAGCCGAAAGCGTCGTGAGGTCCGACGCCACGCTCCACGCGTGCAGATCGTGCACGTCCAGCACGTGCCCCACGCGCATCAGATGGTTTCGCACGTCGAGGAGATCGAGGTTGTGAGGAGTGCCCTGGAGAAGAATGCGACCGGCATCGCGCAAGAGTCTCCACGCGGCGCCGGCCATCAGGGCCACCACAACGAGCGAGGCGACCGCGTCGGCGCGTTGCCAGTGCGTCGTGACGATCACGAGGCCCGCGATGGCCGAGGCGATAAACGCGTAGAGATCGGTGAGAACGTGAAGGTAGGCGCCTCGAATATTGAGGTTGGCGCGATCGGCGTGCCCGAGCACTCGTGAGGCGGCGATGTTCACCACGGCGCCGACGAGGGCAACCACGAGAACGAGGGAGCCGTTCACTGGGTGCGGCGCGACGAGTCGTTGGATGGCCTCTACCGCGATCACGAGCGCCACGGCGACCAGCGTGATGCCGTTGAGAGCGGCGCTCACGATCTCGGCGCGCCGCAGGCCGTACGTCCAGCGCTCCTCAGGCGGACGACGCGCGAGGCGCAGCGCCCACGCGCTCATCGCCAGAGCCAAGACGTCGGTGATCATGTGTCCGGCGTCCGCGAAGAGAACGAGCGACGAGCCCAGGATCGCACAGATGATCTCGGCGACGAAGAAGCCGGCGATCAAGCACAGAGCGATGACGACGGGCCGCAGGCTCGAGGCCGGTGGTGCGTGACGATGTTCAGACACGGGTCGCTCTCACGGGCTCATTGTCGCACGGCCGGCGTGGAATTGGGCTCAGGCCACGAGTTCCGGCGCCACCACCGGAGTAGCGACCATCTTTTTCGTGCCGGGTACCCGGTCGCGCGCGTACTGGCGCACGTTGAATTGGGTGACGCCAATGGCGAGAGACACCGCACCGAGTTCGTGGAGTTCGACGAGCCACGCCGGCACGTGGGTCAGGTACTGAGTGGCCCCGATCGCGGCTTGAGCCAGGGCCAGCAGCACCAGGCGACGCACCCCGAATCGTAGCGCAGTGGGCGCGCCGCTCTTCCAGATGGCAAGGAGGAGTCCGAGGACGACCCCGATGAAGAAAATGGCGGCCAGCGAGTGAACCCACGCGGCCGACGAGAACGCCCAGGGCAGACGTCGCGCGACGAGCTGACCCTGTGACTCACCGGCGTGCGGCCCCGATCCCGTCGTGGCGGTGCCAGTGAGTACGACCAGGGCAAAGGGGATCCACAGGCACCGCGCCAGGTTGCGAAAGTAGGGGTCGCGCACGTCGGCGCGCGCTCCGGGCCCGTACTCGTACTTGGCGTGGTGATAGAGCAGCGCGCCGATGGCGACCATGGCCAAACTGAGCACCAGGTGCAGGGAGACAAGGTAGGGGTTGAGTTTTGAGTACACGACCAACGCTCCGAGCAGCGCATCGCCCACCACGCCTAGGACCAGTGCGCCCGAGAGAACTATGAGGTCACGCCGGCGTGGGTCGCGGAAGATGGCCGCGAGCAGCGTGGCGCCGACGATCACGATCAGGGCCCCGGTGACCATGCGGTTGGTGTATTCGATAAAGGGGTGGATGCTCATCGAGCCAGATACTCGGCCCTTGAAGCAGGTGGGCCAGTCAGGACAGCCGAGCCCCGAGCCGGTGAGGCGCACCGCGGCGCCGGTGAGGACAATGACGATCATCGAGAGAAACGAGGCAAAGGCGAACCAGCGAAACGTGGGTCCCGAGACGCGGCGTTTCGTGGGCGAGGGCACCGCCCAAGCCTAGGGAATTGGGCCGTCGTAGACTAAACGGGTGACCGCTCCCGCCACGACGTCCTTTTCAGTACGCGACGTTCTGAAAGGTTACGTAGCCCTCACGAAGCCCCGGATCATCGAGTTGCTGCTGGTGACGACCGTGCCCACGATGATCGTGGCGGCCAAGGGCTTTCCGCGCGCGTGGCTCATCGTGGCCACTCTGGTGGGGGGAACACTGGCCGCCGGTGGCGCCAACGCCTTCAACATGGTGATCGACCGCGATATCGACGCGCTGATGCAGCGCACCAAGAACCGACCGCTCGTGCGCGGAGTGATGAGTGCGCGTTCGGCGGCTTTGTTCGCCTTCGCGTTGGAGATCGTGGCCTTCGCGGTGCTGGCCATCTGGGTCAACGTGCTCGCCGCGTGGCTCGCACTCTCAGCAACGGCCTTTTACGTCATCGTCTACACGATGATTTTGAAGCGACGCTCGAAGCAGAACATCGTGATCGGTGGTGCGGCGGGGGCGGTACCGGTGCTGGTGGGCTGGGCGGCCGTTACCAACTCGCTCGGTTGGACGCCGGTGCTGTTGTTTCTCGTTATCTTTCTCTGGACACCGCCGCACTTTTGGGCGCTCGCGGTTCGATACCGGGACGATTACCAGGCGGCCAACGTGCCCATGATGCCCGTGGTGGCGTCGCTGCGGCGCACCACGCTCGAGATCCTGATCTACTCCGTCGTGCTCTGGGCGCTCACGCTGCTCATTGGCACGAGTGCGCACTTGGGCTGGGTCTACGCGATCTCGGCCACGGTGTTGGGCGCGATGTTCACCTTCTACGCGCTTCGCCTGTACCAACACGCTCGCAACGACAAGGCGGACGTTGCCGAAGCGATGAAGATGTTCCACTTCTCCATCACGTATCTTTCGGCCCTGTTCATTTTGATGGCGGTTGATGTCCTTGTCCGAAACCACTGACATTAAACGGGGCCGTTCGCCCAAGATGATGATCACGGTGGGCGTCGGTGTGGCACTTGCCATCGCGCTGATCACCGTGGTGTCGGTTCTCACGGGCGGCACGGTGACCAACAACAAGAGGAACGTCTTAACGACCTCGGCCCTGGTGGGCCGACACATGAAGAGTTGGTCGCTCGGTGGACTAAACGGCGGAACGGTGAGCGCCCCGTGGAGTTCCGGACATCCGAGTGTGCTCGTGTTCTTTGGGAGCTTCTGTGGGCCGTGCAAGTCCGAGATGCCCGAGCTGTCCGCGTACCTTCGCACGCACAGCACTGGTTCGGTGGATGTAGTGGCGATGGACGCCGACGACAAGCGCGGCCCGGCCCAAGCGATGGTGAAGAAGGACGACGTGCCCGTTCCGGTGGCCTTTGACCCCAACGGGGTGGTGGTCACGAACATCTTTGGGTTCGAGGCGGTGCCCGAAAGCGTCTTTCTGAACGCGCAGGGTGTTGTGAAGGGCGTGTACTTGGGGGCGATTCCGAAGTCCGTCTTCGTCGACGGACTCAAACTCCTCAAGACGACTTAGTCGAAGCGAAAGGTGCGCGCTGCGAGAAGGGGAGCGAGGATCGCCCAGGCTCCCAGGCTGATCCAGTCCGCCCCCGTCGGTGCGTGCCCATACCCGAGGATTCGGTGCACGCCCTGGGCGAGCGCCCCCGAGGGCAGGGCGATCACAGTGCGCGAGACGACGTGGGGCAGCGAACTCAGCGGTATCACGATTCCCGACAGCAGCAAGAGGACCAGATACAGCCCGTTACTCGCGGCGAGATTCACCTCGGGGCGAAGTTGACCCGCGAGAGCCAGGCCAACTCCAGCGAAGCCCATCGATGCCAACAGCAAGACCGCAATCACTTCGAACGCGCCGCGCCACGAGCCATCGGGGTGCCACAGCAATAAGAGGGCCACGACCGAGATGACCGCGACCTGAATCGCCTCGGTCACGAGGACACCCGCGATCTTTGCGCCAATCAGTGATCGTCGCGTGAGCGGCGTCACGAAGAGGCGACGCAGCACACCCGAGGCGCGCTCGAATCCCGTCGCGATCGACAGGGCTACGAGCGACGTCGACATCGCACACAGCGCCAGGATCCCCGGTGCCACGAAGTCGACGCGGTGCGCAGTGGGTGAGGAGATGACCCGGGTCAGAGAGAAGAAGATGAGTAGCACAACCGGGATCCCGACGGTCAGCAGTAAAGTCTCGCCGCGTCGCAGGGTCATCACGACCTCGGCCCGCGTCTGGGCAGCGAACGCTCTCACGATGCGCTCTCCTCGCGTTCCTGGGCGATGAGGTCGAGGTAGCGATCCTCGAGCGAGGCGCGCGTGCGCAACGACACCATCGACAGGCCCATGCTCGCCAGATAGTTGGTGATGATGGCGATGCGCTGGGGGGATG
>Ga0210387_10002648_pt1 | contig 13722 bp, 14 predicted proteins | sample IncBWC7OmetaG_FD_160108 | JGI IMG/M metagenome (GOLD analysis project Ga0210387, IMG submission 160108) | Forest soil microbial communities from Barre Woods Harvard Forest LTER site, Petersham, Massachusetts, United States - Inc-BW-C-7-O ...
GACAATTGACGACTTTGGTACGTAAGGGTTGGCTACACCCGCATATGCGACCGGAGGACTCTGGGATCCATGCAAAAAGTGAACCGACGCAGGCGACGAGGTCCTCTTGGCCATTGGGGGGTTATAGTTATTCCACGCCTGTGCGTCATTCTTGGATGGTGTATAAGAAGTTGATTCCTGGGATCCATTATGTGAATGATTCGGAAAGGATCCATCTGACGGCGTGGTTTTCACTTCCGCAAACTTGCTGTCAACAGTTCGGCCGAGAGTGCCGTGGGAAAGTGGTGAGGATGCAAAACTCGAGACGGGCGGCCCGCCAACCAAATCAATATTTTGCGGTGAACATGAAGAAGCATGCGAAGATACAAGCTTTTCGGGGGATGTGGAAGGGGGGCACTGGTTGTAAGAGACACCGAAGGAGTTAAACGATACTGCCTCTTGGTCAAGGGTCTGAGAATCCTGTGAGGAAAACGAGGAATAATTATCCGTGTGAACTGGGTTTGAGTTGGAAGGCTCAAATCCATGTTCATCCAGTAGAGCTTTTGAACCTGCAAGACGTGTTATTTCAGGTTGCCCATGATCAAGTTCTGAGGTGCTGCTAGTAGGTTGATGGGGTATAGCCCCCCCGTCCGTGGGGTCAGCATTAAACAAAGGCTCACGTGGAGCCCACGAATGAGGCGCACTATCACCTACATAAAGATCGCTTTGGGCAGGAAGATCCTCAATAAAATGTTGGCGTTGAGAATCATTGTCATAGACACCGCCGACCGCCTGGCCATGGGACGCAGGAGCATTTTGATTCGGGTCACTCCAAGCATTGTGGTATGCTGCTCCGAGGCGACCGTGAGCACCTGATGGTACATGATTGAGGGTGCTAGTGGATGAGACGCCTTGCTGGTCAGCAGGTAATGCAGATGCTCCTCTAACGATAGGAGGAGGTCGGGACCCTGCGGTGTGAGACTGGTATGCGGTATACGCTTGCTGTCCAAACGCCGTACGAGCTGAAGCACCTCGTCTTGTCGATTTGGAAGTGGGAAAGGGAGGGTCATAAGCATTGGTGACTTTAGGTCGGTTGATTGTTGCGGCGGGGGAAGGAGGCGGGGGTACGGCGACGTTCGTTGTGTACGGAGTCTGACTAGTGGAAGCGTAAGACGAATTGAACTGAGATGTCGCTGATGGAGCGTATGGTTTATACATGGGCTGCGAGGGTGATGGCGTAGGTACCACGGGGGGGGCGTAGCTGTTTGTGGGTTGCTGGGGGGTTGGGTATGAGGGTTGGGTGTAAGAGGAAGGATTAGTGGGTAATGAGTAATTCGACGTGTGCGCATATGGGTCATAAGGGTTGGAAGGGATAGATTGGTTTTGAAAGCCAGAGTGTTCTTGCGCTGAAAGGTTAGATCATAATTAGAACTGTTTGGGAGTAAAAGTTATACCGTACCTGTCAAAGTTGGCTCTGAAGTCTGTTGTTCATAGCCATGCCATTGGCCCTGGTCATCGTACCATCCCTGCGACTGATCATAGCTTGAGCCGCCAACGCTCAATTCCTGAGAATAAGCACCATGATTATAATCATAGTTGTGTTTTGGAGGTTCGGACCACGTATTGGATTGTGATGTGTCTGGCAGAGCATTTTCATCCGCACCAAACAAGTTGGAACTGTGCGGGTCTGGAATCAAAAAATCCGGTGCTATGGACGTGGAATCAGGCTGAGATGTTGTGTCCGTCCCAAGGGATGCAAAGGGGTCAGATGCTGGGTCCTCGGAGCCAAAAAGTGAAGCCGCCGCTTCGACACCGTTCATAGTGCCCGTCTATGAATATAAGAGACCAAGCAAAGGCAGAGGCGTTACCGAGCCTGTGTTGGATCTTGAACGGCCTCAGGCTGGTGTTATGTACGCCGCATAAAGTATTTGGTCAAGTTTGTGCACACACGTCACACTATTAGAAACGGACTCCAGTCCGTGAGCGAGAGATCCGAAATATTGATGATTAGTGCAAGGTGTATAGAACCATAGGGGACTTGATGAGGGTAACTAAATAGCCAGGTAAAAGTACGAATAGCAACAAGAAACCGTAACTATCGACAGCACACTTGAAACTTGAATGATGCCAAGTATCAACGAGAACGAAGGGTTGTAATTAAGAGCTCGATGGGCGGTAATGCGTGCAGAGTGAGTGATGAATGATTGCAGGATTATAACAGGTTGCTGGATGTGATATAAGAGGGAAAGCGGAAATAGTTGAACGAATGACAGGCTCAGGGTATGAGTTCGGGTGGCATGATGGAGAGTTCGTGCGCGTGTTCTAGTTGAGACAAACTAGGGTACTTCTCAAGCAAGCGCTCGACTATAAGTTTGTTAGAGTAGTGTCGCTTTCGGGCCTTGAACGAGGACGTACTTGAGATGAGGTGTTTGCTATATGCACTAGAATATCTCCGCATGCTCATCAGTTGGGGCCTAATCTTGCTGATCAGCGCCTCCTTTTGCTCCCCATCGACAACGGCCAATGCTCGCTGAAGGACATAGTCTATAAGAGAGTCAGGAAAATGTAGAGAGAGCAGAGTGAAAACAAACACTTACTCGCAAACTGGTCCTTCATCATGGTCACGATTGGACTCACTCCGTCCGGTTTTAGGGCCATAATTTCGTCGATGAGAATTCGACGATTCTCGGGGTCTGCGGTGACGAGGGCCTTCTCGCAGACATTGGATGCGAATTTGTGTCGCGCCATTTGCAACATCTGTCCTTGTAACTTTGACATCACCAGAGTCTTATCCTGTGGTTTCCCATGCTCGAGAATGAATTGAATGACATAGTTCTGCAAACATTCGTTCAATAATCCTTATCGCATATCCGCCAATTTTTTGGGAAAACTTACCCCGAACTGATCCTGCATCAAATTAATGGTGTATTTATGTAGCTCTTCCAATAAAGGGCGTGTTTGCTCTTCGGGAAGATGTTCAAGACACCTTTGGAGAACACGACAACCGTATGGATGAGTTGATAGGTCGTAAACATTTCCTTGGAAAGAGTTAACGAAGCCGAGCCGATCAGGCGATACCCGTTCTATGAGTTTCTGGATCACCTACAATGCTGGTTCAGGAGCTGGTCGATAAAATAGGAGAGAACGCTTACATGATTTCCATTCGCATCCTTGACACATTTAAGAACGTGGGCGTCGAGCTCTCTAACGAAAGCACCCTGTTGATCTGGCAGTACATACTCTATAGCCTACGGTGATCGAGGTGTTAGGATATTGACTGGCAAGTATATAGAACGGTCTACCTTCTGTACTACACGACAGCCGTACATCTGTAGCGAGAGCGTAAGAACATGACCTTCCATAGTGTTGGCGAGGACAGTCTTTTGTACTTGTGTTCCGTGTTCGAACAACTTTTGAATAACCTGAAGATGTTGCGAGAGTTGAGTTTCGGGGACAATCGATTCACAAAGGTGATCTCAAACTCACATAATTACCAAAAACGTCTTGGATTAGTTGTAATGTATTGTCCGGAACAATCTCATCGAAGACGATCTGTTTCTCCTCGCTTGTAGCATTTTCTAGCTTCTGCTGGATGAAGCGAGATCCATGTTGGTCTCCACTAAACTCAACGATGTAGCCAAATATGTCCTACGATCATATCCGTCCGTCAGAGGATGTCATTGTACGGGAATATGCGAGACTCACTCGTAATTCCCACTTACGAGCCTTGTTAGCACGGAATTCGTCCAGTAAAGGACTGCGGAGCGCCATAGAAGGCTCGGTTCCATCATTGCGGCGACCAGGGCGCATCCCTTGCTGATAAGCATGCATCGCTTGCGGATTGTGACTGTACATGGCACTTCCAGGTAGCATCACCGGTATTTGGGATCCATAGTCAATAGCAGCGGCGAAAGCCTGATGTGGTGATGGTGTAGACCGCATAGACGGGTACATGAGATTCTGAGGGGCAATTTGCTGCTGAATATTGTACTATACAAAAGAACGGTTAAATTCAAGGATGTACCAAAAGAAATTCTCCGACACACCTGAAGTTCACGCTTCTTGTCGGCCAGAGTCGCAGGATTGGACGTACCCAGCTGAGTCGTCATCATTGGAGAATGGGTCGGCGGGTACATCATGGCCTGATGCGAGGCATAATAGAACTGTGAACCCGGGGGACGTGACGCTGCGCCATAGTCATAAAAGAGCCCAGGTTGCTGGCGATGCATGTCCGCGACGGAACTGGGATGCAGGTTTTGCGGAGCTATGCCGGGATACAGACTCTGTGGAGATGTGCTGCTCATACCGGGAGAAGGGTAGAGGGACGGATCCGACGTGCCCCGGTACGCATCATACCCATACGGATACTCCATGTAAGACTCCCTCCCTGGAGGGTTAGAATAATATCCACCATAATCGGCCTGAGGGTAAGTATTGTAAGGAGCTCTAGACTGAGGCATTGGAGGCGGGGCACGGATTTGAGGATTGGATACATGGCTGGGCGTTGCCAAGGAGGAGCCCCCCTGTTGACGGTTCTGTTGTGTGCTGTAATCATCCTCTACAGCCATGCCGCGAAGAGCAAGAGAGAGATCGTTATCGACAATCGAAGATTCATAACCTCCACCGGAGTTGTAAGCACCCGCCCCAAAAGACTTCGTTGGTGTGGCCGACGATGTGTACCGGGAAGCGCTAGAATCTTTTCCAAGGCCGATATCGTATCTCTGAGGGGAGAATTGTCCGGGTTTAGGTCCTGCCGATCGGTCGTCCTAACAGCAATAATATGGTGTAAAACGTTAGAATTAAAAATCCACATCATTCCACGTACAATTCTAGGCCCCGAAAAAGCCGCTGCTTGAGCTGCAGTAGCTTGCCTTTGTCTCGCGTGATGCAAGTTCAGCGGGGGATGGGATTCCTGTGGAGGGAAATGCTTAACCAAATGCCATGATGACTTGACACAAGACCAACCAATTGCGAAAAATCCTGCTTCTGGGGGCTCCCGTGGACGTCATCCCAGGTCCCGCTCGCAGGCCTTGACGCAGTCCACCCTTCCCCCAAGTTGCCACGATAATTAGTGTCACTTTGGGAGGGCGGCAAGTCTGTGACACTTGCGGCTGATGATATAGACGCATTGCGTTTTGATGAAGGACTAGCAGAGCCCCAAACCTAAAACCCAAATCAATAATTCTGAAACACACGTCACGAATTGCCGCGTGGTGCCAACCTGCCAGCCAGAATTAAGTCCCTTGAGCCCGTTGTTACTGCCTATACCAACACCGAACATATTCCCGGCTGCACCAGGTGTTAATTTTCTCTGTGGCTGTACCTGAAGAAATTAAGAAGGGAATGTTAAACGGCAGGAAAAAAGGGAGAGCAAAACATAACAGATACATTGCTTGGTGAGCTTGTTGGAGAGTGAGATCCGGAATGTGTTGAAGAGCCCGATGGCTTGCGTGATGAATCACCGGTATTATGAGCCGACATCCAGAGAACGGACTCTAAATATATGCCTTACATAGGGATAAAAATTATGGCGCTTGAACACAACAAAAGCACTCACTGATAAGACAGAGATTAAATTATGTGAGAAGAGTAAATGGCGTTTTTGAGGGTATAAGCTAAACACCAGAGCGCCAATTAGTTGTTGAAGAAACACGAAAAAAAGTTGCAGCATGACAGAAAAATTGCAGATTGCAAGTACAGAACAGCACGAATATAAAAGAGGCTATGTCAGTGACAAGGGACCAAGAACTAGGACCTGCTGCGAGAAAATCGGAGAAGATGCGACTTTACCTGGATAGCTTCCTGTATGTTCGTCTGCAACCCGAATGCACCCAACAACCTTTCCTCTTCCCTCGAAAAGAAACAAACGAGTGGAGATGGTACGCGAAATGGAAACAGTCGCGTCAAAGAAGAAGAAAAAGTTGAAAATTAAGAGACTGTGGTCTCAGGGACGCGCCGACGTCCTTTCCAGATTCAGGTGTTTCCACGGAATCAAATTGGATGCAGGTATTGCCTCCGCTACACAAGCCATATTTAGTAAAAGTAAGGTCCCCGCCTTTGACGATTCTACATGCTCATCTTCTGTCTTCTTTTCAACGGAATCCAAGCAAGGCGCGTCAATGACGTAAGCTGTGTTACTGTCAATCCATGGACACCACAACCCGCAACCATGTGTGCACAGCTGGCGAGTTGGCGAGAACCCTCAGAGCAACCTATGCAACTGGTTGAAAATATATTAGGAGTGGGAATCTTTTGTGATTTCGATCGTTAGACTCTCCATATAAATTGAGATCTCGATATCAATTAAAGCCGCTAGATGTTTTATTTAAATAGTCCGTTATCCATCGTCTCCGGACCTAAGGTCGCGGCGACATGCATGGTTTGGCCAATAAACAAGTTAAGTTCAGGAAATCTGATTCCGGGCCTGGGCAGCTTTTCCTTTCATATTTCCGTTTCTAGGTGGTGACGAGTACAGCCCCACCACCTGGGGCCGAAATCAATAAAAGAGTTCGGGACACACGGTCATATCCGGTGCATATGGCGTCTCGGCGTCTCCGTGAAAAATTGCACTAAGAAGGACAAATGATAGATGCTATGCAAGGGATACAATCTGGGTATGCAAGGAGCGAGATCGAGGGGGAAAGCAAATAAAACCAAGAAACAAAGTGCTTCACCGCGAATTGAAAAACCATGATGCACGTTTAGCTGACGATGAGAGATTTTCATGGATATTTGAGACTGAGAGAATCACGCTTAACTCACCTCCGGATCTATCGAACATCAAGGCAGACGGTCAAACAATCAGAGGAGAAAATCAAATGTACTGATGAGCAAGTGAAGAGAATAAGGCAAGGTAGATTACGCACCCTCCTTCTTCGCTCTGAAGTCTAGCCAGAGGATTGGCAGCCGAGGCGCCACCTCCCCCGGAAATGGGCATTGGGATCGAACCAGGAGTAGCACCTCCTCCGCCTCTCAGAGGTTTGGCAATACGGCCAAAGTTGAGCGGTGAGGAAGCGGAGGCTTTTTGTGCTGCGTAGATAATAGTTAGAGGGGTTTATATACCAACGGAAAATGAATCGGTTACCCCGAGCCTGATCCAGTCTCTCCTTGACAGCCGCAAGCTGAGCTTCGAACTTCTGGTTCTGGACAGATAGTCGACGGTCGGCGTCCTGGAGCAGCGCCTCCAAGTTCTGGATCCGTTCATTGCGGGCAAGGAGTTTTCGCTCCGCAATGCCAGCCTCCTTCTTCAACGTGGAGTTCTGGTCGACAAGCTGGATAATAGAGGAGGATACGATCAGCTACGTATCATCAGGGCAAGCCCAAGGGTTTACCTGTTTCTGCACCAAGGTCAATTGCTCCAGGTTGCGCTCCAAAAACGCCATCTTCTTCTGCTGAGCCTTACTATTGCTATTGCGGATAACATTGTTGTACTGCTCCTTGATTTCATCGAGCTGAATTTCAAGCTCAACGACCTATCAACGGGGGTGAAAAGGTCAGTGCACGGAAAGGGACTGGACCAGAAGTCAGAACACCCGCCTTCTCGCAACGATTCTGCAAATCCCGCATAAGGGACTTCTTGACACCATCAAACTCCGCGAGCTGGACATTGATTGCTTTTCGGGTCCGTTCAAGATCTTGAGCGCTTTCCGCGAGATTCTTGCCGCCTTCGATCCCCGCGGATGTTACGGCAAATGCGCGCTAAAATGGATGAATAAGTCAATAGAAGAACGATACAACCCTGTGGGTGGCGGATCCCGTACCTTCAGTTCCTCGTTGACACTCTTCAGGCTATCAATCGAGGCATTAAGGCTGCGGACTTCGTTACCCTTCATCTCAAGCTGCTGCCTGAGGTCTGAGACTTCGCTCAGGTGGGCATCACGCTTAGCAGCGTATTGGGCCTCAAGTTTGACCTACACCTCCGGTATAAGAAATATATCGCCTAGCACAGAAATCACAATACGAACCTTAAGGTCAGTCATCGACTCAGCAATGTCCACGTCACTTGTCTCCTCGTCATTGATGGTCTTCTCTGTATCCCGGAAATAAAATTTATCAGCGAGTCTCCCGTCATCCTCAAACTGAAAAACCCCACCTAAAAGCTCCTCATACTCGGTCTCCAACGCCGCCACCCGCGCCTCCAACTCATCCCTCCTCCTCGTAATCATCTCATTTTCCTCCTGACTTTGTCTAAGCCTATCAACAGTCTCTCTCACCAAGCTCTGCCCCTCCGACAACTGCCTCCTCACCGCCGTCAAATCTTCTGCGGTCAGCGATCCCACCACATCTATACTGTCTAGTTTCATAAGGATCTGCCGTAGCTGTTCATCCTTCTCCGAGAATGCGCCCTGCTGTACATCATCAAGAACAAAGTTTAAAGGCAAAATCAAGTCAGAAGCCAGGAAGGACTGGTGGCACGGAAGCAGGAATGAACCAACCGTATCGAATTTAGCCATCATCATCGCCATCTTCTCCTGCTTGCGCTTCTCCTTGTCCTCAGCGGACGCATCCTTCTTCGTGGTCTTCATGTCTGCGATATGGTTCTTGAGCTCTTCCAACTCGTTCTTCGCATCCTGGTTCTGCTCCTTGAGAATATCGATCGTAATGACACCCTCCTTGTTATCATAGTCCAGCCTCTCGACTTGCAACCGTAGTTCATTGAGCTGAGTCGACATCGTCTTGTTCTCCTGCAAAGGAAAAGCATTAGTCCAAGTCCAAACTGAGCCGCCGCAAACCAACCTTGTTAACCGACGTTTCTTGCTCCTTCAAGAAAGTCAACTCCTCCTTCAGCTCCCCAACAAGTTTACTAGCAGCAACAAGCGCACTCTCCTTCTCCGCAAGTGCGTCACTAAGCTCATTTTCCCTCTTCAAGAAGTCTTCCCTCTCATCCTTCTCTAAACCAACAACAGTAGGCGTCTGCGGCCTGCTATCCAAATCACCCCGCAGCCCTTCGATTGCAGGGTTCACTGGGGTCATGCTGCGCGAACTCGGTAACGGGGTAGACGGTGTTGTCGTAGGAGTCCTCTTCGGTGCAGCAGCAACAGCAACGACCCCAGCCCCAGGTTTACCTGGGGTAACCCACTCTGCCTGCTCGACATTTCCCCCAGAGCGCCAGATCGCCAGCTCGGCCTCGAGAGCAGTGATATACTTCTGATACGACGTGTTCGCCACCTGTGCCTTCTGCAGCAGGCCTTTGAGTTCCAGAGGGGAGAGCTCGGCATTGACGCGGGCGGTGTTCTTGATGGACTTGGCGCGGATACCAAAACGGAGAGTAGATAGCGTTTCCGCTTCGTTGTAGGAGGAGGGCGAACAGTTGATTATTAGGGTGGTGCGGGAGTTGCCTCCAAGGGATTCTTGCAGGATACGAGTGAGTTTGGAGTCGCGGTATGGAATATGTTTCGCCTGTTATCAACGAGGTGTCAATAACCCCATTCCGCTCGAACCAAAATAGAACGGGGAGAAACTTCAAGCTGAAACACACCTTATGGTCCGTCAGGGCATTAATAACCATGCCAAGGGCCGACAACGATTTATTGATCTTCTTAGCCTCCTCAAGAGTCTGACCCGACGCACCCGTCTTTCCCACCTTCTCCGAACCGGCCAGATCGACAAGGTATAAATTCCCAGTCTTCTGTGAACCGGATTCGGTGTTGCGTTGTTGAATAGTGATCAAGAAGATGGAATGCGACCGTGAGGACTCGGCATTCATGTCTTTTACCGAAAAGTGTTAATTAATGTTAAATGGCGTAGTAATGAAGGAAGTCAGGACCCACTAGTAGATGTGGTGACTCTTGCCGCGCCACCCGTCCGCATGATCTCATATACTTCCCTCGCACTACTAACATAATAATCCGAGAGATTCTTCACATATACCCCTTTGGACTTTTCCTCATGGACCTGGAGATTGTCGTTCTGGGCTATGCGAACAGACCAAATGCAAGTAAGAATCACACGCCACTAACTCTGATTCTGAGGAAAGGAGGACTTACGCGCAAGCAAATCGCGAATTCTCTCCAGATAAATCTCCATATACGATACTTTGACGAGATACTCGAGATGCGCGTCACTCTCCACGATGGACTGGAATATCTGCTCTGTTATCCGGGGGATAATACCTTTCAGCTCGTCCGAATCGATGTCTGCGCCCTGGAGCCAGGTCATTAGCAGTGGTAAAGGGGACACAAAACTTAGGGGAAAATCATACCATCATTGTAAAAGTCTTTCCACTACCAGTTTGACCGTATGCAAAGACAGTTCCGTTGTACCCGTCAAGAACATCTGTGGATAAGTGAAAGTGACCGTGAGCAATGCCACCTAACCAATATCAAATGCACAACAAAATCCCCAAAGCCACGCCCGTTCCCACGCAACTCCATGTCGCACAACGGAATAGAATCAAGTCTCACCTTTGACAATACTGGACAGCAAAGATTGAATCATCAGCAACCCAATGTCCACACGCGTATCCCAACCAATTAAGACACTCACTCTTTGACCCCATAATCAAATACCTCATGTTGCTTCGTGCCCATCGGAAACACTCTATCGAACGTGAATCCATCCTTCTCAGGGCCCGAAGCGAGCTGGGCAGAACGCATTTGCACAGATTGGAGGTTGTCATCAAAGTCTACAACAATTTCGCCTCCTTCGCGGGCTTCAATCGCGTTTGTTGGTCGAAAACTGCATTTTCCCACAGGATGCACAGGCAGGTGAGATTGAAATTGCGGTGGCGGCAGTGAGGAGTTGCGAGGACGTACCGACAAACGACTTTGATGTTGTTAGTGGAACTTGCCATGATGGCGGTCTATGTGTAAATGCACTCTAAGACGGTACGTGCGGTGGGGCGTCGATAGGGGTATGTTGGGCTTATTTATGAGGTGGCTCGTGAACAGCGGGTGAGGTCAGGGTGAGGTAGTAGATGGACGTGATAAAATGAATTGCTGCAAATGTGCGGGATGTTTGGTGTTGTTGCCGCGTTGCTGCCACAAACGTTTTGGTATACTTTTTTTTGATACTTACTATAGTATAAGCTTGGCAAGACTCGGAGGGCCTATGTATTCCAATTGTATGGGCGATGTCTTGTGCAAGTGATTGTCTAGTCAGAAAACGATTACACGTTTTGATTAGTCTGAAATTCGAGACTACATGCTAAGTGACACTTGGATCAAATTAACAGAAACGATTGTTGTAATAATACATTTGTTTTGACTTGTGAATGTACCATGCAGTCCAAGCAATTGTTGAATTGAAACAGGAGCACAATTGAAACGTCTATTCATCATCGCTGTCGACGGACGCGGGTGCTGGGACGGATCTACTCGAAGACGCAGCCGGACGTCGGACAACCTGCTCTTCCCTCTGCGCAGCGTCTGCAGCATCGATCCACTCGGAGTAGATGTCAATTGGTTCCGTGAGGTCTGTGGGATGACGAGTTGGTTGAATAATTGGTTGGATACAAGGAAGAGTAGGCGGGGACACACGGTTCACTTTGCTCTGATAGCGTTGATCACAGACTCTACAGACCAATTGAGCCATGCCCTCTTTTCTGTCGAGTCGTACGGTGACAGACTTGTCATGATGACAAAACAAGCAAGTAAATGCGGTATCTGGGGGCGAAATCAATGCGGATATCGAGGAAAGGAAGTTGATTCATACCAAGGGGGATTTTTTGCCTAGAAGGAGCAGGCTTGCGAGAAGACTTTTTGCGCTTGCCCATCGACGTGCCAGTGTTGTGTGACTCGGAGGTGAACATCTTATTATATAATATTAAATAAATTATATTTATTCCATCACGTGTCTGGATTGCACGTGACTCGACGCGTTCAACCAACTCAGCTTGAAAGTCGACCAAGTCCTAGACAGTCTCAAAGTCTCTAGCCACTCTACGACTTGTCCTGTTACCAGTGATGGCTACCCGCCGCCCTCCCTCGTCGCGCGCAAGGGTGAACAACACAAACACAATGCCTCCACCTCCCAGATCCCGTTCCGTAATGTCAAAATCAGCCTCATCGACGCGTTCAGTCGACGACAGCCAGCACCAAGAGTCAACTACAACCACCCAGCCACAAAGGCAAAAAAATCTGTCAACACAACAATCACAACACGCGCAAGACGACGCAGAGACCAACATTCAAGTCGTCATCCGCTGCAGACGTCGCTCAGAGCGCGAGATCCAAGACAACACACCCATCATTGTCAGCTCGTCCGGGGCGAAAAGCCGTGAAGTCTCTATCGAGACGGCTGCTCCCGTATCTAGTTTGGGCCTGGTCACTCTACCCCCTCTGCGAACTTATCCCTTCGATCTTGTCTTTGGTCCCGAGGCAGACCAAGCCATGATTTATCACGACGTAGTAAGCCCCATGCTCGACGAAGTTCTCATGGGCTACAACTGCACTCTATTCGCATATGGACAGACGGGTACTGGTAAAACGTGAGTCCGGCGCGTCTGTTCAATCTCAAGTCAATCCCTAACACGTCTCTAGCTACACAATGCAAGGCGACCTAACGCCCACCCCAATGGGGAACCCCTCCGCTCACGCAGGGATGATACCCCGCGTCCTCTTCCGCCTCTTTCACTACCTCGAAACCTCCGAAGCAGACTACAGCGTTAAAATCTCCTTCATCGAGCTCTACAACGAAGAACTTCGCGACCTCCTTGCCAACGAACTCTCTGCACCCGCAGGGATGACCCAGCCTATGGGCATGGCATCCCAAGACAAGAACAACGACGGCGGCCTCAAGATCTTCGACGACGCCAGTAAACGCGGGGTATTCATCCAGGGTCTCGAAGAAATCAGCGTCAAGGACTCCAACGACGCATTGGCACTCCTTACGAAAGGGAGTCATAGGCGACAAATCGCCGCTACCAAATTCAACGACCATTCCAGTCGTTCGCATTCCGTGTTTTCCATCACGGTACATATAAAAGAGACGTCTAACTTGGGGGACGATTTGCTCAAGATTGGAAAGTTGAATCTTGTGGATTTGGCAGGGTCGGAGAACATTGGGAGGTCGGGGGCTGAAAATAAGAGAGCGAGGGAGGCAGGAATGATCAACCAAAGTCTGCTCACTCTTGGAAGGGTTATTAATGCTCTAGTCGACAAATCTTCGCATGTCCCTTACCGGTGAGTTCCCGACGTGTTTAATGTATTCCCTGTTCTTCATCTGACTATTACTCGCCACCCACAGTGAATCCAAGCTCACCCGCCTCCTACGCGACTCACTCGGGGGCCGCACCAAGACTTGCATAGTCGCAACCATCTCCCCCGCACGCTCCAACATGGAAGAGACCCTCTCCACCCTCGACTACGCCATGCGCGCCAAATCCATCCGCAATAAGCCCGAACTCAACCAACGCATGACACGCAACTCCCTCCTTAAAGAATACGTAGCCGAGATCGAGCGCCTTAAAGCAGACGTACTCGCAGCGCGCGAGAAGAACGGCATCTTCTTCTCCGAGGAGACTTGGAACCAGTTAAGCGCGGAGCAGGAGATGAGGCAGACGGAGATGGAGGAGGCAAGGAAGCAGGTGGAGATTGTGGAGAGCCAGATGAGGGCTGTGAGGGAGGAGTTCGAACAGAGTATTGCGTTATTGATGAAGAGGGATGGAGAGCTCAGGGGGACGAAGGAGCGGTTGAAGGAGACGGAGGAGGTGTTAGAGGTTAAGCAAGACGAGTTAAAGGTTGTCAAGGTGGCGTTGGAGGAGGAGGTTGTGGTTAGGCAGGCATATCAGGAGACTGAGGAGGT
>Ga0210387_10002650_pt1 | contig 13721 bp, 10 predicted proteins | sample IncBWC7OmetaG_FD_160108 | JGI IMG/M metagenome (GOLD analysis project Ga0210387, IMG submission 160108) | Forest soil microbial communities from Barre Woods Harvard Forest LTER site, Petersham, Massachusetts, United States - Inc-BW-C-7-O ...
GACTGCCAGCGCATCGCCGCTGATAGAGGAGTGCCCCTCAAACAGGTGATCGCCGCCGCTTCCTTCGAATTTCAGAAGCAAAAGGACGCCGCCAAGTGAACGCCATCCAATTCTCGCGACCACTCTTTGCTCGCGCGCAATTTGGCGGACAGTCAAACCGCGCTCAACCGCAGGCGAAATCTACTAGAGCACCGTCGTCCACAATCAGTGTTAATCAGTGTTCATCGATAGTTCCAAAGGTTTCCAAGTGACCAGACCCAAATTCTATATCACCACGCCGATCTACTACGCGAACTCGCGCCCTCACGTCGGCTCTGCCTACACCACGATCGTCTGCGATGTGATCGCCCGCTACAAACGTATGTGCGGATTCGACGTTGCCTATCTCACCGGTACCGACGAGCACGGCGTCAACATTGAGCGTGCCGCTGAGAAACTCGGAATCAGCCCGGCGGAGCTGGTCGACCGCAACCAAAAGATATTCGTCGAGCTTTGGAAGCTGCTCGGCATCACGGATACCGATTTCGTCCGGACAACTTCGCCGCAGCATGCGATCGCCGTGCAAAATCTCGTGCGCCGGACGCTTGAGCAGGACAGTGGGCTGCCTGCCGATCAGCGTGCGATCTTCAAGAAAAGATACGAGGGGCGCTACTGTATCTATGACAACGCGTACGTGAGTGACACTCCTGAACCCGTCGATTGCCCCACGTGTGGGCGGCCGGCGGAACTTGTGTCGGAAGACAATTACTTTTTTCGGCTCTCCGCATATCAGGACAAACTACTGGACCTCTACCGGGAGCGCCCGAATTTCGTTTTTCCAGACTTTCGATTCAATGAAGTGAAAAGCTTCGTGGAAGGCGGATTGAGGGACCTCTCCATCAGCCGCAAATCTATTAAATGGGGAATCCCGTGGCCGGGTGACCCCGAGCACGTTTTCTATGTGTGGTACGACGCTCTCACGAGTTACATGAGCGGCATCGGCTTCGTCGATGGCGAGCGCGGCAGCGACAAGGACAGCGAGAAGTTCAAAAGATTCTGGCCGGCTGATATCCACGCAATGGGCAAGGAAATCATCCGCTTCCACGCTGTCTACTGGCCCGCTTTTCTGATGGCTGCGTTCGCGGACCGCCCCCTCGAAGAATACATGCCCAAACAAATCGTCGCGCACGGCTGGTTGCTCTTCGAGCAGGAAAAGATGAGCAAGTCCAAAGGTAACATTGCGTACCCAGAGCCTATCGTGAAGGTGTTGGGAAACGATGCTCTGCGCTACTACCTCTTGCGCGAGGTAGTCTTCGGCCAGGACGGCAACTTCAGCCGCGATGCCCTGATCACGCGCTATAACGCCGACCTCGCGAACGGTCTCGGAAATCTCGCGAGCCGCACGCTCACGATGGTCGAGAAATACTGTGACGGAAAAATTCCCGATCCGCCGTTCCCGCCGTCTTCCGATCAAACGATTATGCTTCGGTCGGCAGCCGTACGTGAGGAGTCCCAGTCCTTGATTGAGGCGCACAATTTCAGCGGTGCACTCGAGAAAATTTGGTCACTAATCGCGACGATCGACAAATTCGTGACTGACAACAAGCCCTGGGATCTGGCGGCCGATCCACATCAAAGAAAGCGCCTCAATGGTATTCTCTACGATTCCTGCGAAGGTCTCAGAATCCTGTCCTTGATGCTCTATCCGTTTATTCCCGTGGCCACTGAGAAGATTTGGGTTGCACTCGGGCAATCAGGAGAAATACAGAAACAGCTCATCGACGAGACGCCTTGGGGAAGCCTGATGCCAGGGACTCGAATCGGTAAGCTCGAGCCAATTTATCCGCGAGTCGATAAGAAGGAAATTTCAGAGAGGATTGAAAACATGGAAAATGAAATTCGCAATCCGGGCGCAGCCGTCCCCGCCGCCAGTAACGAGCCGAAATCGACGACTCCTGCAGCTCCAGCGGCATCGGGAGGTGCAGCAGGAGCAGTCGCGGCGGCGACACCAGCACCCGCATCCAACGCAAAAATCACGATCGACGATTTTGCAAAAGTCGAGTTGCGGGTCGGCATCGTAAAATCGGCGGAAAAAGTCCAGGGAGCAGACAAGCTGCTGAAAGTGATGGTCGACATCGGCGACGAGGTTCGACAGGTGCTCGCTGGCATTGCTCTCGCATACGCGCCAGAGGATCTCGTCGGCCGAAAAGTCGTGGTCGTCGCCAATCTCGCGCCGCGAAAGATGCGCGGCCAGGAATCGAACGGCATGTTGCTTGCCGCGTCAGATGGCCCCGATGGAAAACCGGTGCTCGTGACTTTCGCCGAAGACATTCCCGCGGGCGCTAAGGTGAAGTGACGATGCGGCCAGCATCGTCATCCTGAGAGCCCGTCCGCCGTGGCGGACGGGCCGAAGGATCTCGATCAGAACCGGGCTCGCACTCACTCGAGCGCCACAGAACTCCCATGCAAATCATCGACTCACACGCGCACCTCGAATTTCCACAATTTGACGAAGACCGCGACGCGATGCTCGAACGCGCCCGAGAGGCTGGAATAGAGGCGCTTCTAGCAATCGGCAGCGGGACAGGTCCCGACCGTCTGAATGCCGCAATCCCGTTCGCCGAGCAGCACGATTGGATCTACGCGACGGTTGGCATCCATCCGCACGAAGCGAAACTCACGACCGAGGAACATTTCCAAAAGCTAGACGAACTCGCGAAGCATCCGCGCGTAATCGCCTGGGGTGAAATGGGTCTCGATTATTACTACGACCACTCGCCGCGCGAGATTCAGCAGCAGGTCTTTCGCCGCCAACTGGGGCAGGCCCGTGTTGCGAAGCTGCCGATCGTGATTCACTGCCGCGACGCTTGGCCGGACATGCTCGACATGATTGAGAACGACTGGCGATCAAGCGGTCTTGGCGGGGTATTTCACTGCTTCACCGGGACGCTCGAAGAAGCACAACGCGGGCTCGAGATGGGCTTCATGATTTCGTTTGCGGGCAACGTGACCTACAAGAAAATGCAGCACCTCCGCGATGTGGCGAAGGAGCTGCCCCTCGACCGCCTGCTCACCGAAACCGATTCGCCATTCTTGCCACCCGAAGGGCGCCGCGGCAAGCGCAACGAGCCGGCAAACGTGGTGGAGGTAGCGCAAGCATTGGGGAATGTGAGAAACTTGCCGGGCGAAGAAGTTGCAGCTACCACAGCTGCGAATTTTCGGCGTTTTTTCGAGCTCGACGCGCTAAATCGGGCAGCGCGCAAAGGGTAAATCCGACGATGGGGTTCGCCGTCCAAACCGTGAAAGAAATCTTCGAACTGGTTCGCGACGACCTCGCGCTCGTCGAGCAGGAAATCGCAGCACAAAACGCCGCGGCCATCGAGCCCGTTTCTGAAATTTCGAGCTATCTTCGCGAGGGCGGAGGAAAGCGCCTGCGCCCCGCGCTGCTTCTTCTCGCTGCCGGTGCGTCCGGCTATCGCGGCCCGAGTGCGATTCGACTCGGTGCGGTGGTCGAGCTGATTCACAACGCGACCTTGATCCACGATGACGTGATCGACGGCGCGAACACGCGTCGCGGCCGCCCGAGCGCGAATGCTCGGTGGGGCAATCACATGAGCGTCCTTGCGGGCGATTGGCTCTACATGCAGTCATTCGAGATGGCGCTGCGCGAGCGCAATTTTGCGATTCTGGACATCTTGATCGATCTGACTCAAAGCATGGTGGAAGGCGAACTTCTGCAACTTACGCGGCTCGGAAGGATCGACCTATCTGAATCGGAGGCCACCGAACTCGCGTACCGCAAGACTGCGTGCCTGTTCAGCGGCTGTTCGAGATTGGGCGCAGTGCTCGGACGGCAGCCGAAGCACATCGAAGATGCACTCGCCGAATATGGACGCAACGCGGGTCTCGCATTTCAGCTCGTGGATGATTTGCTCGATTTCACGGCTTCGCCGGAGCAGCTGGGCAAGCCGGTGCTAAGCGATCTGAAAGAGGGAAAGGTAACGCTTCCGCTGATTTTTGCGCTCCGCGCGGAATCACCGAAGTTCGGGGAAGGGAACGGGCACGACGGAAATAGCGCAACCGGCCGAGGCCTCGTCGCGAAAGTGCTGGAAGAGCGCGGATTCGTGGGCGTGCGCCCAGAACAGATTACTCGGCTCGTCCGTGAAACCGGAGCGCTTGATCGCGCCGCAAAACTTGCGCGCGACTACGTGGCTCGTGCTAAAGACGCACTCAGCGAGCTGCCCGACACCGAATACCGCCGAGCGCTCCTCGCCGTTCCAGATTTCATTCTTGCCCGCGAAAACTAGTCAGAAATCGTTTGCTCGGGGGATATGTTACTGCGGTTTCGTGGCTGCACTCCCGGCAGCCGCAGTCGGCATTTTCCCGAACCGCACTTCGTGGGCGATCAGATCGCTGCCGACCGGCTTCGCGTGAATTACCACCCGATCTCCAACCTTCAAATCTTTGATCGTCGCGCTCGCGCCGCTTTTTACGAATGATGTGTCAGGCGCGATTTTCACCACCTGAACGTCTTTCGTTTGCGATTCGACGGTGATCTCGGTATCGGTAATCTTGGTCACTGTGCCCAGGACGTGCTTGTCGGTCCCGTGAGCAAATGCTATAGCGGCAATCGAAACAAAGGCGAGAATTGCGAGAGTTCGGCGTAACAAGATTCCTCCTAACCACGATCTTGATGTTTGATGCTCCCTTATTTTCTACTTCCCGTTCAAGAATTCTTCTTCGAGCTGTTCTTCTCTGATGTCCGCCGGGCTGCGCGGATTGTGATCCTTCATATCATCAAGGTCATCCTGAGTTAGATGTGGCAAATGCCTGATGAAGAGGACGAGGTGCCACGTTTCGTGATCGTTCGGACCGCCCTGTCCCCACGCAGGCATTCCAGTGAAACGAATGCCGTTCTCAATGATGTAGTAAAGTTCGCCGTCGCTGAGATTTTGCGTTCGCGGCAGCCGCATATCCGGCGCCCGGGGATAGAGTTTTTGCCCCATTTCGGTATTTCCGCTGCCGTCGTTCGCGTGGCAACTGGCGCAATGGTCAGCGAAATGCCGGCGCCCAGCGACAAGAAGATCGGGGGTGACGGACATGGGGTTCTGCATCGCACGGGCCGATTTCGGTATCGCGAGCCGCTGCACCGTCTGGCCGACGAAAGTTTCGATCGGTCCCGGCGCTGTCCGGGCGCTCATTCCCGAATACGTGAGCCATCCAAGCATGAACGCGAGCAGGCAGACGATGATAGCGATCGGCAGCACAATTCTCAAAGTTCAACCCGCAATCCTGCAGACGAATAGTGGTCAACTCGACAGCGCGCCGAATCGTTGCTAGTAGTGAAATCGATATCGCACCTCGACATAGATCTCCCGGGGATCATTATAGTGAAATCCGCCGAAAGTTAGACTGTTGTCGATTAACAAGTGGCGGTTGGCAACGTTTAGCGCGGTGAGCGACGCGGTGAATCGTTCGCCAAAGTGCTTGCCGACGGACAGATCGAATGTCGTGTGCTGTGGCAAGTACGGGCCCGGAAACTGTGCATTGGGCGATCCGTTTGTGAACCCAGAACCATAATACACGTTCGTCGATGCGTAAGCATTCCAGGGAAGGACGGCGTTAAAGCCGACGCTCAACGTGTTGCGCTGGTCGTGATCCAGCGGGGCATATCCGGGCGGGGGCTGGCAGCTCGGATCCGTCGGTGGAAAACATATCAGTCCTCCGGTGATGGCTCCCCGAGCCTTCGCCACCTGATTCGAATACGCCAGGTGAAACTGGCCACGACGCCACATGCGCGGCGAGGTGAGAGTTAGTTCCCAGCCCTGAATTAGTGCACCATCGATTGTAACCGGGATGAAGATATTGGATTCACCCACGTTGTTGTGGTCAAAAAAGTTATTCGCTCGTGTTTGAAAGTTGTCGGCATCCAGGACCCATCCCCGGAAAGGAATTGTGACGCCGAACTGATGTTCCTCGTCGCGTTCGCCGTGAAGCGGCGAGAACGATAGTTGGTCTCCATTCTGTATAGCTTGTAGCAGAGGTCCCGTCAAAGAATTCAACGGCGGCGCTTGATAATAGTGGCCATAGAACGCACGAAACGCCCAATTGAGATGAGGAATTTTCACAGCAACCCCAAAGCGGGGATTGATGGTGTTCTCGACTACTTGCTTCGTCATTGGGTTGGCAAATGTCGTGCCTGAGAAATGGGTCGGCCTTATCCCAGCCATCAAAGTTAGCCATGATGTGGCGTTGAAGCGATCGTCGATGAATTCGGCGATCTGGCCACCGGAAGGACTCTCCCGGTCGGTAATGGTCGGATTTCCCGAACCGTCATTAAAGATCAGATTGAAAAATTCTTGGTCGTTTTGCGCGAAGCCATACACCCCCGCGCGAAGATTATTTCTGGCAAAATTCGCTGAGAACGTAGATTGCGCGCCCAAATAGTTAGAGGTTCGATTGTCGGTTGCGGCTTGTGGCGTATCGTTCGGGCTTCCTTCATAGTTCGCGGTGTTGCGATGGTAGAAAGGAGAAACGGTAAGAAGCATGTTGGGATTAATGGTTCGCACCCAGGTAAAGGCTACAAAACCGTCCGTTTCATGCTGCCCGTCGCGAAGTCCGCTGCTGTCGAAATCCGGGTTAGGAACGGGGTCGTACGGAATCTGGTAATAATCCTTCCGAAGTTGCATTACGGGACGAAATTGGTCCTTCGCGTCCAAGTTGTATAACAAGGTTCCGAAACCGCCATAGCCATTTTCAGCGTCGTGAAATACCTGGCCAATGGGAGTCTGCAGGCCGAGGTTGGTTCGGTTTCCGTTGACGCTCGCATAGTAAGCAAATTTCTGTGTGTGTCCGCTGAAATTCATCTGATCGTTCGTTTGATACCAGTTTCCCAACGTCATCACCAGTTCCGCTTCGTTGTCGCGTTCAAACCCGGACCGCGGAATCACATTGAAGACACCGTAGGTTCGATCTCCATAGTCGGCAGAATAGCTGCCGCGCTGAACTTCCAGGTAATCAACGTCTTTTGGATCGATTTGGGGACCCAGATTGCTCGCGATATTGGTGTTGGGAATGGGCACTCCGTCAATCAACCAGCTCACTTGATGTCCGCCGCGTATGTGAAGTTGATCGTGCGTGTAATACGATCCCGGAACGTAGTCGGTGATCATCTGAAGGCTGTTGGTGCGGTCCGCACCGGGTGTTACGGCGATATCCTTCCGGTCGACCAGAGTCGTCGGAGTGACGGAATCGATGCTAACGGTATCGGGTTGTGCCGTCACGATTGCCGTCTGTTTGATCGAGGACAGTTGAAGTTGGAAATGAAGTATCGGTGCTGAGCCGGAGGTGACGGTTACTGCTTGCGTCGAAGCATCAAACCCTTGTTGGGTCACGGTAACGCTATAGTCGCCCACGGTGACCGCGCTAAAGTTGAACTGGCCGTCCCCGTCGGTCTGCGTCGTCTGCGAGTACGCCGAGGCGGCAGATTTCATCAGGACTGTGGCACCTGCGATCGGCCGGTGCTGCGGATCGTGAACGATTCCGCGGATGGTTCCAAAAATCGAGGCTCTTATTGTTGGGACGAAAAGCAATCCGATCGCTGCGACGAGAAAAAAAACAAACCTTCGCACAAACACCCGCATGAAATCCTCCTCACGAAAATATTGAGTTTGCTGAAGCCGAGAAAGTACGGGTCAGCTACGAGGAGGTTCGAAGGGTGCTTCGAGAAATCCGGAAATGATCAATTCATTTGGTCGGATGAAACCAGTGCGTGACGGGGACGGCGACGTCAGGGTGACTAGCGCGGACGGTGTAGTGGGAGCGATCGGAGCGAAAAAGCCGAAATCCGGCCCACTGTGACGAGCTTTCATCGTGCATTCGATCGCGTGTCCGGCTTCTCCGTGATGGCAGGCCATATCCTTATCCGGCGTCTTCGGTGTCACCATGTGCGCGTGCCCAGCGTGTGATCCGTGTATCAGGCAGCAGAGATTGTTGCAATCACCGTCCATGCCGAAAGACGCCCGAGCGAGAAGCGAGAGCGGACTTGCCAGGAGAACAAGAACCACCACGATAGCTTGGGTGCGTCGCATCGCCGTCTAGGGTATCACAACTCGTCGGTACGGGTTTCGGGACTCCTCCGTCCTGTAAGATTAGATAGTCAACGATTATATTCCGGTGGAGTTGCGTTTCAAAAATCGTAGCGATAGGCTTGCAGCAGTGCTTCCGATCAAACTGATTTACGACCACGGATACGATCTGAATCTGGGTGACCACGTTTTCCCCTCCCAGAAGTATCGGCTCGTCCACGAAAAGCTTCTCAGCGATGGTATCGCTGCGCTGGAAGATTTCCTGAAGCCGACTCCCGCGAGCGACGACGATATTCTGCGCGTCCATTCGCAGGACTATGTCTACAAGCTCAAGACCGGTTCGCTCACGCGCGCAGAAGTGATGCGCATGGAAGTGCCATACTCAACGGAACTGATCGAAGCGTGCTGGCTCGCGGCCGGAGGCTCGATGCTGGCGGCGCGTAGGGCGATCCAGGATGGCTTTTCGGCGAATATCGGCGGAGGTTTTCACCATGCGTATCCGGACCACGGAGAGGGTTTTTGCGTACTCCATGACGTAGCAGTTGCCATTCGGAACCTGCAATTTGACGGAACGATCGAACGTGCGATGGTGGTCGATACGGACGTACATCACGGGAACGGAACAGCGGCAATATTCGGTGGCGATGAAACTGTCTTCACACTGTCCATCCATCAGGAGCACAACTATCCGTATCCGAAACCGCCTTCGACAATCGACATAAACTTGGCGGATGGAATTGAGGATGCTGAATATCTCGCCGTACTGGACGAGAATCTTCAACGCGCGTTTGAAAAGTTCTCTCCGCAGCTTCTTTTCCACGTAGCGGGCGCGGACCCTTATCGCGAGGACCAACTCGGCGGACTCAAGCTGACAATCGAGGGCCTGGCGCGTCGCGATGGGCTGGTTCTCGGATACGCGAAGCGATACAAAACTCCAGCCGCAATCACTCTTGCCGGTGGCTATGCACGAAAATTGGAAGACACCGTCAGCATCCACGTAAATACCATCAAAGCTGTCATCAGTGCAGCGCGATCCAGAAGCGCGCGTCCAGCGTCGCCTACGCGCTGACGCGAGTCAGACTCAAATGCCTATTTTGGAGGAAGAGTTGCATTCTGGATGGCAGTCGTTAGCTCTTCAGGAAAGGTATCCGGCGAAAATCCACCGGCGCGATATACGATTTTCCCTTTCCGGTCGATGATGAGCACGGTGGGGAGAGTCTCAACCTTCAGGAAATCGTCCAGCCCGTCGGCGAATGCCATCGGCACGTTCCATTTCTCGCGGGCTACGAACGGAGCCACCAACGATTGGTCGTCGTCAGTATTCAGCGCGAGAAACAAGAGATTCGGATCGCCGGTGTAGTTCTTGGCCACCTGTGCGAACATCGGCTCGAGAACACGGCACGGGCCGCACCATGTTGCCCAGAAGCTTATGACGATTGTCTTTCCCTTGAGCGGAGCCATGAACAGAGGAGTCTCGTCGAAGTGGCGCAGCACGAATGAAAACGGATCTTGCGCCTCTTTGTTCCGGGCGGCGGGACTGTCATTCGCGCTCGCAGGCCGTAGGTAATCGTAGGTCGTCAATATCTGTTCGCCGAGCCCCTGTTCGCTGCCGTGATTTTGTTTCCACACGTTTCCAAGTTTCATCCGGATTTCGCTGCGGTCCACTTTTCCCGCCGGCCCGCTTTCGGGCAGCACAAATGCGAGCGAGTATTCCTGGATTGCGCGGGAGGGATCCTTCTGCATTTCAGCAATCTCGCCGAGTGCTTCGGCGGCAACGGCATTCGGGCGTAGCGAATAGCTCGTCTCCAAATCTTTAATCGCAGGATCGTAGGTGTGCTGGGATTTTTCAATCTGCCCGCGCAAGGCGTACAACTCGCTTAATATTGTGTCGCGATGCTCCTGCCATTCCTGGACTGAAGCTCTCTCCGGGCGTTCAGCGAGAGTGGATTTCTGCACCCGATCGAGCACGCGGCTCACATAGCCGCTCGCGCGAATCAGACTTGCATCATCTCCCCTGCGTTGCAGAATCGTGACGGCCAGCAGCATCATTTCGGAATCATCTGGACGAAGAGCAATGAGTTGCTCGGAGTAGTCGAGCGCGCAATCATCATCGCGTAGTTGCTGGCACGCTTCGACGAGCGCGCGATCGACGGCTGCCCGCCGCGGCGCGTCTGGATACCGTCTAAGATAGTCTTTCAGATTACGCACAAGCGCAGCGCGGTCGTTCCCGGCCGCGTTGAGCGCCTTCTGCAACTCCGCTTCTGGATCATTGCTTTTCTTCGACCCCGGGTCGGAAGTTGATTTAGACGTCGGAGATGGTGACGCAGGGCTTTGCGCATGGGTGACTAGCGCGGGGGCCAAAGCCGCGCAGAAACATACGATGAGCTGGTGGAATCGCATCTACGAATCATTCTAACGCGGAACTTTCAATCGCGCAGGATTCTGATGCTGACTCTCTCGCCCTCAGCGAAGCAAAATCTTGCCGGAGCCCGTTTCCACTTCGACGCGCGCTTTGCCGTCACCAATCCGCGCACGCAGTTCATGCTTGCCTGTAGTTCCTTCCATCATGATAGGAATTTGCGTGTCAATGTCGCCGGATTTGCTGTGTGCATAGAGCCTGAAGCTGGCGGTCGGAGGCACGTGAAGTGATACTGCACCTGAAGACGTGCGAATGTCCCAGTACGTGTCGGACTGCGGATTACCCTCCACTGTGACGTCGCCCGAGCTCGAGTGCGCGCGCACATCGGCCGTAACTTGCCCGACGGTGATGTTACCGCTCCCGCTGTTGGCTTCGACCGTATCTCCTGCCTTGGTGATCTGAATGCTCCCCGAGCCGGTCTGGGCTCGAACGTCGCCGTGAGTTTCAGAGAGCTGAATGCTGCCAGATCCCGAGGTTGCCTGCACTTGGCCCTGAATTTGAGACAACTGTAGATTGCCGCTTCCGACGGTAGCTTGGACATCGCCAACAATATTTTCCGCCGTGATCGTTCCCGAGCCAGCGATGAGAGTCGCAGGCCCTTTGATTCCGCGTACCTGAATCGTGCCGGAACTGGCGATTGCACGAATTTGCGAATCCGCCGGTACAGTAATCATATAATTCGCGATCACGCTGCCTGTATGGTCGCTAGAGCCGCCAATGCGAATGAAATTGCCGTCCTGCGAGATCGGGGGGTTCTCTGACATTTCGTTCAACTGGTTCTTGCCACTCTGAAACACTTTGGATTTCGCGCGAAACTCCGCGTGGACCTGCACCTCACCATCCGGCCCCGTCGTAACGCTTGCTGTGCCGGAGCCGTTCGTCAGATCGATTCGTACCGGACCACTAATGGCGAATTTCCGGCTCGCAGTAACGGATGGGCCTGTGCCGCCCCCATCGTTGTTCCGGTCGATTGAACATCCGGCGAGAACGATTGCAAGGAGCGCCGCGCCTGTTAGCCAGACACCATTTCTAGATTGGGTCATGATCGTTTTGAATGCGCCCCGCTTCCCGCTTCGCCTCTTACTATCAGATATATACGAAAGCGCGCAACCGGAAGTTCCGCCCGGGGCGAACGAATGCGTACGCCATGCGAGAGGAATTCGCCGAGTGGCATTACTATTTGGATTTGAGAAGGGAATTGAGCGACCCCTGCCGATAGCCCTCGGGATCGAGGGTGACGAATGCAAACCCCGCAGCCTTCACTCCGGCAGCGATTTTCGCTGCATTAGCGGGCTGGAGTCCGCGCGAAAGCTCATCTGGCGCAAGTTCGATGCGCGCAAGTTCACCATGCGCGCGAACGCGAAACTGTCGAAATCCCAACTCGCGCAAAACCACTTCTGCGCGTTCCACCTTCTCCAACAATTCCGGAGTCACAGCGACACCGTACGGAATCCGCGAAGAGAGGCATGCTGACGCGGGCCGGTCCCATGTGGGCAGTCCGGCCCGCTTGGAGAGCATTCGAATTTCGGCCTTGGTGAGCCGCGCGTTAAGCAAGGGAGCGAGAATACGATGCTCGTGCGCTGCGCGATGCCCGGGACGAAAATCACGTGTGTCGTCAGCGTTGATTCCATATGCAATCGCGCTCATGCCGCGCGTTTTGGCGAGCGCTCCCATCCGCTCGAAAAGTTCGACTTTGCAGTGGTAGCAGCGGTCGGCCTCGTTCGCCACGTACAGAGGATTTTCAAATTCGTGCGTTTCGATGAATTCATGGCGAATCCCTGTAGCATGCACGAACTCGGCTGCTTGCTCGCGGTCGTGGCGGGAGAAGCTGGCAGAAAGCGCTGTGATCGAGATGGCCTGTTCGCCGAGTGCAGAATTAGCTGCCCACGCGAGATACGCCGAGTCCGCGCCGCCGGAAAATGCGATGAGCAGGGAATCGAGCGCCTGAAGTGATTCAAGCAGCGATTGCTCTTTGCGAAGCGTGCGAGACTCATCGATTGGCAGGCGCGCCGGCTCGACTGCAATTGGGAGCAAAGGTTCGGACATCATGCCGCCAGTATAACCTCCCGATTCGTTTACTGAAAATCGAGCAGAACATCGACCGTCCCCGTTTTCGGATCGGTTTGCAGAAAGCGCCCAATTTTTTCGTAGTGAAATGGAAGTTCGCTGAAAGCTTCTTTCGCGCCACGAGAGACGAAATCCTCGTAAACAACCCGATTGAAGACGGCACCCGCGGGAATCTGCCAAGCAGAGCGAATCCGGCGCTCGCCTTCGCCCGACAGCCCAGTGAGAACGAGCTGCCCCATGTGGTATTGGGGACCTTCGACGATCGCGACGCTATACGAAACGGTCGCCGCCTTATCATCGTAACGGGGAGTCTCGGTGAGCTTCACATCAAGATAGCCGCGTGAGTCGTACGCGCTTAGAACGCGATTCCAGCTCGACTCCATCTTCCCGCCATCGGCGGCGTCGCCAGGTTTGAGTTCGACGAATCGCTGTAGCTCATCAGTCGAAATCACGGAATTTCCGTTCCATTCCACGCCGCCCCACTTGAATTCCGGTCCCGGATCGATCGGTGCGATTACAAACACTTTGTCCGGAAGAGGCTTCGTAGGGTCGCCTTCAAAGCGTGCCGTGGGTGCGCCGAATTTCACGCGCAAGAACGCGCGCTCCAGATAACGCGGCCGAACCTGCTCAAATTCGAATAGATCGATTGCGCTTCGCGAGAACGGCTTTCCGATCAACTCGGCAAGGCTCTGTTGAATCACTGGGTCATATTTCGCGAGCCGGTCGGAAAATTCCACTTCTGCCACTCGCATCGAATCTCCCTCGATGCGGAACTGGAGCGCGTGCTCCCCGCTGGGTTTCGAGACGATCGAGTGGACCACCGTCGCGTGCAGTCCTCGTGTCGCAATCAGCTCTTCAACTGCGTTCGACATTGGCGCGAGAATCGTTCCGTTTTCCGGGGCCGTGCCATCAAACAGCACCACGGCGTTCTTGATCGCAGCGACCAGCTCCTCGTCTGTAAAACGCGGGAAGTTGTCGAATGTAACGGCAACGGTTGGAGCATCGGCAAGTGAATACTCGACGCTCAAGCCACCTGGACCGCTCGAAAACTTGTACTGAACATTGGTGAACAATCCGAGCTTAGCGAGGCGGTCGGCGCCGAACTGCAATTCATCGCGCGACACTGGTGTCCCGGGATGCAACCCTGTTGCGCCTGCAATTTCCTGGTT
>Ga0210387_10002651_pt1 | contig 13718 bp, 12 predicted proteins | sample IncBWC7OmetaG_FD_160108 | JGI IMG/M metagenome (GOLD analysis project Ga0210387, IMG submission 160108) | Forest soil microbial communities from Barre Woods Harvard Forest LTER site, Petersham, Massachusetts, United States - Inc-BW-C-7-O ...
CGCGAGTGAGGTGAATCATTCTTCGAAAAAAGCATGCATGGTAATCGTTCGTTCGAATCCGTACGGTCTTCCTCTACCTTTTGATTCTAGTTCGGTCGTTCAGATATTACTAGTATTAATGCTATGCCTTATCTGTGTGTAAATGAAATAAATATACTGTTGAATTAAATTGGATTGCCTTTACGTCAGAGGTTATGAACTCGAGAAAATCGCTGTATACTCTATCTTCGGTTCCGATCACCGAGCAGAGAAGAGGAAGGCGAGGGGTAGGATGCTGAGCCACACCTTGCCGTTTCCGCCTTGTGTACTTACTCCCCGTCCCTCATGCCTTTGGGGGTTTGAAGCGATAGACCTGTAAAAGGGGGGAAAGATTGCATGTAACAATCACCGAGTGTTTTAGGGTGAGGGCAGCGAGCACTCGCCCAATAACACATAATAATCAATTGTGCTTCCCATCCAGCCATTCTCACCCTGATCTTGGAATCGAGTGCCACGAGACCAGTTGTGGGCACTTCAGATCCAGGAAGCTGATGAGCCTGTGACGGCCCTGCGTGTTTTTGTGAAACGTCTCTACGCTCCAATTTAATTATGGAAAACTAGGTTTTCGTTTGCTGCTCCACGTCAGTGGGAAGCATGGAAAAGACATCCAGCATCCGTAAATCAGAGGAGACGTGGACTTGGGTGGTGCAGAACACAATCTGCCATCGTAAAATACCTGATTTGTCTCCATTAGGCGCGACGTGCAGTTTTCGAAGATTCACACGACGTCAAATGTACAGGAGCGTGGAATGTGATGAATTTAGCCACCTGGAGCTACTTGGATGCTACTCGAAACCGGGTATATTTATATATAGTAGACTCATGGTTTTGCGAGGATGCCAACAAGCTGCTCAACAGCAGTGGCGATGCGTAACAGGCTTGAATCAATTGAGGCCAGGCGTTGGTTGAGATCGTGCGAGAGAATTACTTGAGAAGAGGAGGCACCAGGTGTTATCACAGGCGTGGACTCCGCGGTCGGCTTTGGAGGTTCTGGGATGATATCGTCAACGGTGTCATCAGCAGCAAATTCTTCAGTGGTGAATGGTTCGAGGTCGGGTAGCTTGACTTGTTCAACAGCATAGCGGATAGAGCGGGATTCATCAATGCGGTCCCCATAGTCTGGGCACAGAGCATAACCAAGACAACCGTATGTCTGTTTGGCTATGAGACGAGATTGCTTAAGGAGGATCTTGAATGCATAGACACGGCGGCAGGAGAGGTCCACCAATGCCCAGGCCGCCCAATCCCAGCCATCCTTTTCCTGGCCGATAGCCAGATCAACCTCTGTTTCGCCCTTCTTTATGGCACGGTAGACAGCCTTTTGAAGACGTTGTGTATCGAGTTCGGTACTGCCGATGTTGACGACCCCGTTGTCACTCGTAGCCTTGGTGACGTGGATAGAACGGCGTTCCCAGAGGAAGGGATCGTCAAAGTAGAAGAAGGCGAGATCGGCTTCCTTCGGCTTCTCCAGAGGGAAAGGTGTGAAGACATACTCAAGAACGAGAGATGACTCTTCGTCTTCAATGTCCTGTAATGTCAGCTTAAGACGGAGAGGGCGGTCACGCGCAACAAATGCACGGTTCCACCAACGGATTCCATGCCGAGCTTCTTCCTCAGTACGTGGGACAATGACCTGGAAAGTAAGTGGCCAAGACTGGCGTGGGTCAATGGTAACAGGAAGCTGGTAGCCCCCCGAAACCGTCAAAGATTTGACGGGAGCGTAGTCTCGATCCCCGACAAGGCGGAAGGACGCCGAGACGGAGGCGATTGTGATTGAATTGGACGAGCCGGAGGGGTGCTTATTGAAGACAGAAACGACGCCCTCAAAGTTATCCGAATCAAGGTTGGTAGATTGGGGGTTGGCCTTAAGTGGAGGGTCGGAGACGGCCTTAAGAATGACGGGTAAGTTGGGTGAAGTACGAGTCTTGAAATCGGTTCGAGCAACACGTATCAGTTTGTCGTTTAGCTCGGGGCTGACACGGACAGTTTCGGGAACAACATAGGGAGTTGCCGGGGTATAAGAACGTAGCCCGCCTTCCGAGAGGGTAAGGATATCACCTGACTTTCTGCATGTGGCAACCTCGATGGGACAGACTTGAACATATGGCGTCTCTGATGTAGCAACCTTTACGGTAAGGCGAACGCCAATGATTGTTCCTTCCAGGGAGACAACCCATTCGGCCAGTGCAAACTCATCTTCGCTAGGGGAAGTGCGGAAGATGGTGGTGTTGCGGGTCAGGCCAACGATGTTCGCTGCAACTTCGAGGTCCGTAGATGTGAAGACGTCAAAGAAATAAGGTTCAGAGTACCACACAGTACCAACGGTGATGAGAATGGTTGGCTCATCGAGACGCTGACCGCGACTTACCCAGCGGAGAAGGCAGCCAATACTGGCCTTTTCAGTGTTGTCACTCTCGAGATTTGTGTCGTGGACTGAGGCCCAATTCTCGACAGTGTCGACGTAATTGAGGATGTTGCGAGAGCGCGGAAAGAATGCACCATATGGGTAGTCGCAATGGTGGACCGCACGATGAGAGTGAAACTGGCAGGGATGGGACGTGCTGCAGCACGGGTAACTCTTGTTCCAAGATGAGTACTCTGCACGGTGGAAAGAGCAGGAAGTCGGACCATTTGTCGAGTTGCGAAAGTCCTTATCGCACTGGACACACTTGAAAACCTGCTCTTTCTCGGTCTCTTTTATCTGAGCAGCCAACTCCTTGAAACCATCGATGACTGCGGAGCTGACGTTCTCATTCAGCGTGCGCTCAAGTTGAGTGTGATTCTGCTGCATGATATTTGTAAGATTGGAGTTAAGTTGCTCCATTGATTCGTCATCCATCGTCAGATGCCGTTCCTGTGCGAACTGGGTAACCAGTTTTGGTTCGGCTTTGACGGCAGCAATGCCGCCGTGGTGAGTGAGGAATGTCTGGGCAGCCTCGTCTTCTGGATCGACGGGAACGGAGCGAGTGAGAATGTCGAGCTGACCGGACTGATGAATCTGCAGGCTCATCATGAGATCGTTGCAGCTCGCATTAATGGCCTCTGCGCAGGCGGTGAACCTATCCCGGTAACCAATATTAAGGCGCCGTGCAATTGCGCCCTGCTTGCGGTATGCTCGGATGAGAGAGGCCGCCGTTTTGAGGACGCCGTTCATGTTGTCAATTACTCGTCGTGTGACATCCATGACTGGAACGCGTTTAAGGACAGGGAGGTGGCCCAGCATAAAAGTGATGCGTTCAAGCAGATCGTTACACTTTGCATCCGCATCCCGTACCCTTGTCTCGATCTCGATAATAATTCCTAAAATAACGAATGCAGGCGCGATAAATGGTACGGTCTTGCCGAGGTCAGTGAGTTGGTACAAGATGAGGACGGCATGCTGAATGACAGGGTTATCACAGATCGCATTGACATCTATTTTGTCCCTGACTAGGTCGAACTTTGATGCGATTCTATCTGAAATTGTCGTCGACGAATTCAATTCATTTCTACGCATGCTGTCAGACATTATCTGCGTAATAGTTCAAAACATCAACTTCAGTCTTCAATTTGGGAGGGCTACAAAGCGGCTGTACCGTAGTCAATGCAAACTGTTGGTTGAGTGGTGAGCGAAGAGGTGAAACTTGAAGTTAAGGCAAGAACGTTTGCGGGATAGTGTGGAGGCCTGTCCTGTGTGGTTGGTTTCTTATTGTCTGATAGCAGGCTGTGCTGTGAGCCCCTCCATATGCAAAGCTGGTTATGGATCGGTTTGGGGTCTGATGAAGATGAGCCGTTAAAATAACTTGTCAGAATTCGGAATGGGTCGCCAGTTTCCACGTGCCGATCTTTCCCGCACCCACTTCCGACTTCAGCCTGAGCCTGTTGGTGCTGCCATTCATTATTAAATAAACTCGTCCCGCCTGACAACTGTCGGTATTCGAGCTTCTCTACGGCACATGTGACGTTTAATGAATACCGTACCATGACACGCACCGCCCGAGAATTCGGCACCATGCTCAAATTGAAGAATTTGTGAAACTTTACGCAGTTCACAATCCTGCTGGATAGCAACGGCGCATCTTGTATTGTCCTCGTCTGTACCTTCTGGTATATTACCGTTTGCACCAACCACATACATGCGTATACACATTCCCCTGCACTGGATCTTGCCTACTCTCACTGGTATCGTCCTGGCTATCATCCGAATCTGACGACGATGCGATGACGGGAGTTCCTTCAATGCCGCATTTCATACGTACTTTCGGCAGAAACTCAGGTCTTCACTTGGTGTTAATGTTAACGAGGGAGATGCGGGTCGTTCTTGGGGATCCTTGGTCCGCGGGTAAAGAAAGCCACGAATTCAATTGGAACGCCTTCAGGTGGTCGTCTTCGTCCAATGTTTTGATTTTTTCTTTATATTTGGGACAAACATGATTCGGCTTGCGCTCGCATTCGTTGTGTATCCCACGCCGGATCCTTTCACTCCAGAGGAAGTCCCAGCCCATCTTGATCTCGACCATCTCCACTCCCATCTAGGCACTCCAACGTTACTCTGGAGCCATTTTCCTCGTCAGCCATGACCATCATTTGTGCAGAGAAGGAGGCGACATCACGGGCACAAGGCTCCTCTGCAGAATCCTTGACGCAGTACCCATGTTGGAATCTTGGATACCTCTTGACGACTCCACGTGGAGGCTGCAATGAGCTAATTGGAAAAAAATCTCTATGGTTGATTTTCCTCGATCATTCAAGCGGAACCAGGATGTGTAACGAAATTGAGGTGTTCAAACATAAACTTCAAGTTGCCGCTCTGGAATACTTGAACGACCTTGAATGACATGTCACTTGCAAACATAAGTGAACCCTGGAACCGTAATGGCTCGGGGTCCAAAACGATGGACTTACGGACTGGTCGCCTTCAATTTCGATATCGACTTTGCGAGAGTTGTGAAATCCCCCAGTTTCTGTTGATTTAAATCCGCAGAAAATGTATGGGACCCCTCAGTTCGAATCCTTACTTAGGCGAACTTGTCCTTGTCCGATCCCTCAAGTCCCCACCCATCGCTAATTTCTTTTCCCTTGGCTTGACCATTCTCGCAAGATTTTCGTCCCCAGTCTCTTCGCCGTTCTCTTTCCTTCCTCGACGCTCTGCTCAATATTTTGTTTCTTCCTCTCCATCGCGTCCTGCATCTTGCTCTGGCCATTTCGCGTTTCCCTCGCATTGGAATAGTATTTCGACAGGTGGTTTGGGGACCGCTGCTCATCCTGTCCCAATCTCCACCCCACAGGCTCGGACTCCGAGTGCGTTTGAGGTCAATATCATGACAGTCGAACATGGCGGAACACCGCTCACTGTTGGTTTTTGAGAAATTGATAGTCTTCCGGGAATTAAGTGGGCCAAATTCGCCATGAGCCAAATTTGCTGGTGAATTTCGCCAAGGCCCAAACCACTAGGTGAATTAGGGTGAATTTTGGGAACTCGTGTACGGTGCGGTGTCGAAGCCTGCCTTCTACCAAGATGTATGATCTTGACGATATCAACCTACATCAGATCTGCAGACTTTACAAGCTTTACATGTTACAGGTGTTCAGTGTTCATGGCATCACAAGTGCTTCTTGCTGTTCTCCGACAAGCCTCAAGCGAGAACGTTCTCAGCCTCTTCTCCAAAGTGCTGCGCACTGAGGTCAGAATGGTAAATAGATCTGGGTAGTCGTACTTATATTGGAAAAGCACCTCAGGCTGGAGAAAATTTGCCCTAATTCAGCCCGGGTGAGTATTGCCGTCTCCGAGGGCGGGGAGAACTGGGGAGAATTTGCCGATGAATTTTCGATGAATTTCGCTAGAATTTCGGCGTTTTGTCCGTGGGAATTTTACTTACGGATATATAAGTAGTAGTTGACTTTACCTTCGTCGCGTTCCACACTTGTTTGCAACGAGTTTCTGTCCTACTCAAGCCAAACCGTCCTGTGCGATTGTTTTCTACACTCCCTACCCTTATGTCCACGACAGCCTCCGAATGCTTAACCTTCACCACGACGCGAGGCCAGGATGTCACAGATGAGCAGTTGGCTGCATGTTCGCGTCTCTTCTCTGAGCACTACGGTGTTTGGGGAAGCAAGGCGTCCGAAATCAGCAAATATATGAAAGCAGGTCCATACTATCGCTGTCTCCCAAAGACATGTTTCTCACGTCCGTCCGACATTCTGTGCAGGAACTCATGTCAAAATGTCAGCGTCCAGAATCAGATCTCAGTGTCTCGGTCCCAACACCGATTCGACCCTCGCCACTTGCATCGTCGGGAACAAACTTATAGGACACGCATTTGCGACGACCTGGAACTATGGTGAAGGTACGTCTTACTCATATTAGCAGTGGATCTCTCTCACCATGATCTCAGGCATTGTGGGATGGATCACTCAGCTTGTTGTTAGTTCTGAATATCGCCGACAAGGAATCGCGACAGTGCTTCTCCATCGCCTCCGACGAGACACTCACACCGCATTCGGACTCCTCTCGTCGCACCCTGCAGCATGCTTAGCTCTTGCCAAACTAGGAAGTGAGTCAGATCCAGCATCCAGCATCCAGCATCCCACTCACCCTTTTCCTTGCTTACAGAAATATCCATGAAACGTCTCAATCTCTCGTTCATAAAAACGCATGCCGCTTCTATTCTGGAAACAACCCCTGTGGAATACATGAAGACCGCTCAACTGCGAGGCCGTCTTTTCGAGGAAACATTGACCAAAGATACCGTTGTCGCTAGTGCCAACACGGAGTTTTACGTTGATCATAAAGAACCATTGGAGGCTCTTCGGATATACCAGGCAGACCATGGGGAGTGGCCGCTCGGTGAGCTCTTGGAGGGACATGAGTTTTGGATGTTTGTGCAAAAGTGACTGCAGTTTTCAGTTTTATTGTTGGGGACAATCATGCAAGAGTATCATGTACATAATTAAAACTTGCTAGAAGGAACAGGCATTCACGTTACATCACAACCTTCACATGGGGTTCCCACGCCACAAATCCGCGTAAGTTGTGGCACATTCCGACTGAATTCGCTGAGTCTGAAATATGAAGGCAAAAGGCTCCGCGAGGCGGTAGGGTCCCGCATATCTGTTCCCAACATATGGCAGAAATATATAGGACACATAGCCTGAGTATTAGTATTGAGATCGGGAAGGCTCAAGGAGGCTTCCCCTATAGTGTCTGCAAACATTAAAATTAGTCATGGGTCTGACAAATTTTGTACATAAACACACTTATCCATATTGGGCAAGCGAAAAAAATTAGCAGTGTAAAATATAATATAATATTAAAATAATAACAAAAGGATAAATTTTGACTCGTTGGGAAAGATTTTTATTCGATCCTGTCTCTAAATGACGCCACCAGTGCTCAGTGAGTCCGTGACACTCAAGCTCGTCCGCGTCAGACTCGGAGGCGTCCAAGTACTTACTACTAGTACTTAAGGACTGGTTGTCCATCAAACATCATCCGATATCTACACTACCACAGTCTCGGATTGCTGTGCGCGTTCGCTTATGCCGTTATACGTTAGGCACGTAATAGATATACCTTTGCCCGATACCATTCGAGAACAGTTTGAGCTCGTTGACCTCTACGGGCCGTACAACACTCTTTTATCTCACCTCTTTCCTCACGCCAAACACTTCCAAGTTGTTCCTCAGTGCAATGGGCCCATAACTCCAGGTTCCGTCGATCTCACTACTACCTACACCGTTCGCAAGTGGAAGTGTCCTGTGTTCTTCATCGTGATCAAGCCCTTCACCCATCTCGACGATATCTCCACTCGTGAAAAAGCGGACCAGCAGATGCGCGAACGCTTTGTGTCTATCATCGGAAGGAACCGTGTTATTTCAAAGTTGTATGGAATCAGTGCGATGGGCACTCTGTTTTCGGTTTACGAGTACACTAAGGAGACGAACACACTTCTGCCGCCTGCCATTACACGCGATGCCACGTACATGACCGACGTCGCTCCCGCTGATCGATGGAACTATGACCTGTTGGAAAGCAGCGGAGAGAAAAAGATAAAAGTTTTGGTCGAAGAGGTCAAAAAGATGTGTGCGGAAATCACCTCATGTGCGTGCCTGCCTCAGTCATTGCTCTCCATATTGATTTCGAAAAAAGAAATGAATATCATCTGCAATCCATATGTAAATAGAGGCCAACTAGCGGGTCGTGCCGTTCGGGTTTCGTTGCTAGATGTAGGTTTCCTCCATAGTTTTGCGTTTCTCACATAAGCTTACGCACATCGAAAGTTTTGCATAGCGAAGATTCTCAGTAATAAGATGCGGTCATGCAAAATTTAATATATACTCTTCATGGGAAGAGTTTTTCATTAACCACAACTCAAGCTCCCAATTCTCAATTTTACAAAGGGAGCATCCACAAACTTTGCCCTACAGGTAGTGCAGGTGAAGGTAAGGGTGTTGCCCACTTAAATCTCAAAAAACGAAGCAGTTGTGCTTGAGAGACAATTTTTGTTTTAATTTATTGCCCAAGTCGGTGAATACTGTACATTGCACACGAAATTTTCAGGGCCTTCATTCATGATAGAATCCACCCGCTTGACGCTGAACCATCAAAACCTTAGCGATAGTCTGGTGCACATCGAAAAGACCGAACAAAGCAAGAAAGATCAACATTTGCTACAACTACTTGGGGTCATTAGTGTTGATTTGTGCTTCGTCCAACTGTCTGATCATCTCAAGCACAAAAAGTGCGCATTTCACAAAAGAAACAAAGGCCTCCAACGAAATATACAACAGAGGGGTCGAAGCTTTAAGCTAAGTTCGCCCACAACTGCGTGCTTAATCCTATATCGTAGGAATGGTGTCAACGAAGATGGTCCAAAAAAACGGACACCCAACAACGCACCTAGTAATGAATGAAACTCCAGCTTTTCTATGGGTAGGAACTGCTTCGTGGTGGAGACTGCCAATTAAACGGTCAACGATGGAGAGGGAAACAACCGCCGTCAGGTAGTAAGATAAAAGTATTTGAAGCTCGCCCAGCCATTTGGAGTCTGCCGGTCAGAATATACCGAGCCCTTCTTGTCAAGCATATCCCCCACAATTTTCGCAGAGTTGAGGATCAAAGATTGGCTGAGTACGATTACTGAACAGATGCGCCTTAGATGAGTGGGAAAGGGCATTTAGTTCCACATGCCCTCTCCCAACTTCGCAAAGGTCGCTTCCGATCTTTTTCGGAGGGCATATCGAGAGCATTTCCTAAGAGGGGTAATCTTCTGGGACAAGGAGTGGAGTTGGCTGCCTTGGAATAACCTGACCTAGCTGAGGGAAGGCCTCCGTCGACGATATGTCGAAATAATGGAATGTAGCCCAGAGTGACGTAAACTTGAAGTCCGTTTCTCAATTGAACCACAGGGAAATAAACCGTTGCGGACGTTAAAAACTTGGAGAGATAGAATATAGCAGCTAGCCTACTCGAGACGTTGCAATTGTCAGTGAACAGTGGACGGTCCAACTCACGGTGCCGAAAATTTCGTGAACGACATGACCACGTGACCATCAAGGGTCTGATGATGATCACGGCATTTTGCCTCGGAATCGGAACACCGCACTGTTCATGCAGTAGCTGATGATCATCGCATTCCTAGGCCTTCTTCAATCCACATGTCTCACTCAACACTGTTAAGCTTCTGTCAGACTTCGTCCTGTGGTGCCTGACCACGCGCCATACATGCTGAGGAACATCGTCCGTGACTATACTAGTAGTACTTCTGCAACTTCAAGTTGAAAACTGTACATACGCCGCGGCTGGGAAACCTGTCAACCCGTAGGCATGGGAGAGACGTGGAGGAATTCTCGTCATTCGCGATAACAACTACTACTCGTACAGTACTTCTTTGACTTCGTGCCAAAATTACTTCGGGGACCTGAAACTCCATCAACCAAATCTGCATAAAAGGTCCTTCAAGTTCGAAGTATGTACGTCAGGACAGCCGCTCAGGGCAATCAATGTGATCGTGCCTGTCTTCGTGCACAGCGCGGTCTCCCCTCGCATTCGTACAGTCCTCTTGATAGGCCTCAGTATTACTCGCTGCTAACACTAACATCCTGGCCTGAATAATGGACGGGACTATCTGTACGTCGCAAGACTTAGAGCGTGTCAAGAGCTCCTCCTTGCACTGCATCACTCGTGGAGAAACCGTTGGCCTGACGGTACTTCCTTGTCATGGCCCCAAGCTCGATATGCTAACATATCAGCAGTTGCTTGTAGTGACGGGTGTTATATCTGCGTTTGCGGTGTTGTTGGTTTACCTACTTATCATCGTGAGGAGTCACGTCAAGCCAGGTCTTCTGCTATGAGTCTAACAACAAATGCATGCTGGTAGAGAAATGTGATCCGTGAAACCAACAGACGCTCTAGAAAACGGTTGATACAGCTGCCTATGGACATCTACATGGTAAACTGCTACCCACCTTATCTGTACTGGACAAGGACTAATTTTCAAGATAGCTCTCGTTACTTACTGCGGACCTCCTTCATGCAGTGGGCACCGTGATGAATATCAAATGGATTAGGGAAGGAAAGTCCGAGATAGGCGGCTACTGTGCAGCCCAAGGTCAGGAGCATTGTAGTTGGAGATGACTGGAGTTCGTCCTCACAACCCTTCCTCTAGGAGTGATGAACCATGCGGGCCCAATAGCTGTCGCTCTGAATACCCTTGTGCGCATATATTACCTGATCCATGTCCTCCACTGACACCTGAACAAAGGTTATTGCCATCGTAACATTTATCGCGGTCTGGTGGAACAAGGGAATACCAACCGGCCGAAGGGTCAAGTTTCACCTTCGCATCGCATTTGCTGTTGTAGCTACCCTTTGGCTCCTCGTTGCTGCCCTTGTTGCCATCCCAGCTGGGATTCACAGCAAACTATCAGATATGTATTGGGCCCCCACACCGGTAAGAATTGTGTTCACCATTCATAGCTAAGGGTTTGAGCTCTGGATTTAGTTATGGTGCACCATTGGTAAAATTTACACACTTGAACGACTCTGGGCGAAGTACCTTTGGCTTTGGTTGGCATTCCTGGTCTCAATTGTGTTGTATATCCCTTTGTTCTTCTGGGCCCAAGGAAATATCACAATATCCAGCAAGACCTGGTGGAAGTTTAGTATCCACAAGCGGAGGCGGAATCAATATGAACGGGGTCGGCCCGGAAGACATGTCATCTTTGGCATGATTGCGTGTGTACTCCACTACATCAGGTCCAAAAGACATTGACACGAATTATCTCAGCTATCCACTCTCGAATGCAATCTTAGTCATCCCTTTAAGTGTTATTCGCTGGATTGAAAATACGGGGCCAAATCGCATCACATCTACCGATGGCTTGGTTGCCGTTATCATCTTTGGTTTCAGCGGGGTGACCAATGTCTTTCTCCTGCTGTACTTCCGTCCCAATCTTCTACTTTTCGGGAGGGGTACGATCCATTGCAAATGTTGCACGAGGCTACTAAAGCCACCAGTGGACTCTGGTGAGACACTGCATATTGACATAGAGGAGCAGACTACACAAGGGAAGCCTCCTTTTTTTCCGATGGTCACGATCCCGAGTCATGATCGCCCAGGCAGTGCTCAGCAAGCCCAAGACATGCAGTAGAGTAGGACTCTCTACGGATTCGGGGTTGGCTTATTTTTTTCTATAATTCTATTGTAAACTACTCACTCTGGTATTATTTGTTGCTTCATCATTGGTAGTTAATGTCCATATGTACTATATCCTACACACTCGTTTTCTGGAGACGAAATTTGCGCGAGTGACAGTGTTAGACAATCATTGTCCTGTGGACGCGGACCAAGCAGAAGATTGGACAGTGATAACCTATAGGTATCCGACTCGGACACCATGACAACCTCGCATGCACAAGCAGAACCTATGATCTGTCCGCCAAACTCGCAATAGACGAATATTTTGTCAGACTTTGCACCGCTAATTCATAGAGTAGTGGTCCAATTCCTGTCCTATCCTATTCTCTTGATGCCCTACTCATCACAACCTCTACTCGATCAGCCCTACACACTCGCCGCCAGCGTTTACCAGATTCCACACCATTTCCTCCACCCTCTGCCCCTGCAGCTTGCACCCACCCCATCACCTTCGCCACCGCCCTTTAAGGTGTCAGTCTAGGGTTTCTTGCCGAGAATGAAAAACGTGGTACGAATAGGGTGTGGGAAACGGTTTGATTGCCAATCGCGCGCTTCATCTCCTACATCCCCTGCTGTGAACGGCTACTATCGTTACAACGAGAACCTTCTGGTCCTAGCCAAATTCTTTGTATAGCAAATTTGTACGAGGAAACATATCATGCCAGGGTACAGACAATCGAGCGGCAGATTCCCAGCACATAACTGGTTCAGATCTACATCCAACCGTAAATCGACAAAACGTACGACGTTCACACACGGTCGTATACCAAATGACAAACGAACGCAACAAAAAAATGTGGGTGATTAATTCTGTGAAAGTGGAAATGTATCCCGGAACGTGAATCAACGCCCAGGATTCGGAAAATAATAATTGATAGAAGACTTACTGAGCGAAATCCTCCACATCAGTGCAACAACTATACCAGGCTTTGCACAAAGGCTTTGGGACATGGTTACATTTCCTGGTCCAAGTGAAGGAGGATAATGTCACACCAAGTGGAGGAGACGGAGAGTCGGTCGGAAAGGGATGTACAGATGGGAATTTGGCTATGGCTGTGCGATCAGAAGATAGGACTGATAAAATCGATCAGAGATCAGGGATTGGAGAGAGAGAAGAGGTCATCGGATATACTGCGGGCCTGCGCTCAAGATGATCGCCAGAATTTGCGCAGTGGGAGACGTTCGGCCGACGTCTGGGCCATGACTAAAGTAGGGAATCAGCGGAAAATCATGGGGAGATATGGAGGAAGGGTTGATCGTGCAGTGGGGAGAAGCAAGGACACGAGTCTAAATCACATAAGCCTGGACATGGAATGAAAGAGAGCCAGAGGGGGCATCGAGGATGCATTCGTCAAATCCCCCAGCGCACAATCTCGTAGTTACTCTTGATGAGTACTATTATTGTCATCCAACCAATCAACAGCCAAGTATTCCACCTACATAGTACGAGCCGGGGACGCCAGCACTCACATGAATACATATCTGGGTACAAGTGAAGGCGGGCGGCCGTCGTAGCAGGCGGAGGAGATGGAGTCACCATGGAGATGCTGGTCGGATGGGAGAATAGGGAGGGGTAAGATGTATATTATGAGATCTGACAGATCGAACCTCACCACCCTCAGGCTCCCATCCGAGTCTCCCTCCGTTCCTACCCTATCTAGTCCCCGTTTTGCAGAGTCTGCCCAGTGGTATCAAGGTGAGCTCAACCCCGACCCCATCGACCATGGAGATAGCTTTACGATGCGTAAAGGTGTGCCAGGCATCGGAAAAAGGCGTGGTGAAATGCGACTGATAGGAAATCGAAGTCGTATCGAGGATGGGAGTGGAGCATTAGGGCGCTTGGAGGGCTGTGGAAGATCTAGAGAGAGGTGGGGAACCGCAAAACTGCGAGGACATGGTGAGGCTATAACGGACATACTTATGCAAACGAATCTAGAATTGCATATTCCATTTGCTCTCTTCAATAAAATCGATACCGCACCACGGCTGAGTGCTGAG
>Ga0210387_10002653_pt1 | contig 13713 bp, 17 predicted proteins | sample IncBWC7OmetaG_FD_160108 | JGI IMG/M metagenome (GOLD analysis project Ga0210387, IMG submission 160108) | Forest soil microbial communities from Barre Woods Harvard Forest LTER site, Petersham, Massachusetts, United States - Inc-BW-C-7-O ...
ATCTTAAGCTGACGGCGGAATACGAGGACCCCGATCGCGCGGTGCGCAACAATCAAGAAACCCGATACAGTTTCGTGTACGAGTACACGCCGCTGCCGTTCCTGCAGCTGCGCGCCGGCTATCGCCATTATTTCGGCATTCCGCAGAACAACCAGCAGAATCAGCAACAGACATTTTTCGAGCTGCACGGCTACTTCTAACGCGTTCTAACGCGCATGAGAGTGCGCGCGGCCGGGGTCGTACTCAAAAACTGCTGTTAGGGCGTATCAGGGTCGTCCCGGCGGCTTGGATGATAGCTGACGAGAGAGATAGGACGCCGCGCATCGGCCACGCTTGCGAGCACGACGTAATCGAAGCTCGATGGCGTCGCTGCGGCACTGCACGGGCTCGCAATCTCACCCGGTGCAGCGCTCAGCACTCCGGCAAAAGATAAAGGCACCATCAGCCAAATTCTACCGCTCACTTCAAGCGGTTCACAGGCGGCCGGTCACCACCAGGAGCAGCAATACAATGAGGACCAAACCCAGTCCACCACTGGGATAGTAGCCCCAGCTGTTGCTGTACGGCCAAGCCGGAAGCGCTCCGATCAAGAGCAACACGAGAATGATCAGCAGAATGGTGCCTATCGACATTTTGACTCTCCCTAAAGCGTGATGGGGAGACTCTAGTCTCGATAAAAATGCGAAACAGTCGGGCCCGCGCCTCACCCCCTGTAGGGTGCGTCCTACCCATTTACTTGAGCTTTGGCATGCCGGTGAAAAGCATCTGCGGCCGCGCGAGCCGCCGGGCCCAAAACATTGGCGTGAACGAGGACAATGTGTAGCGACACAATTCGCGATGCGCCGGATACCAAGGGCAAACGGCGCAACGCACCGCTTCGTAGCTGTTCCATCAGCATGTGTTCCGGCAACCAGGCGTAGGCAAGACCCGCCAAAATCGTCGCGAGCGATGCGTCCATGCTGCTCACTGTGAAACGCCGCGAAGCACCAAGCCATCCCTCATCTCGAGGATGCGAGGTGCCGGAGTCCCGCACGACGGCCTGAACATGGTGCGCCAAGTCGTCCGTGGTGAGCTCGCGCCCGAACTGCAGCAATGGATGATCGGCGCGCGCAACGGCGACGAAGTTGACGTCCAGCAGCCAATCACTCAGGTATCCGGGCGGTACTCGGCTCGTGATCACGAGGTCTCCACTGCCTTCAGTGATGGCTTGTTCCGCCCCCGACAGCACTACATCCGCGAGTTGAATTTGCGTGCTCGGACAGCTGCTTTGCAATTCCGCCACGATGGCGAGCAATCGCGCGCGCGGGAAGGCGGCATCGACGATGAGCTTCAACTCGCTCTCCCATCCCTGCTTCAAGCTTCGCGCCAATGCTTCTAACGTGTCGAGCTCCTTCACCAATGCCCGACCCCGCGCGAGCAGTGTCTGACCGTGCGGGGTCAGCACGGATTTACGGCCCTCCACGACCAGAAGCGCCAGATCGAGCGACTCTTGAAGCCGCGCTACCGAATAGCTGATCGCCGACTGACTTCGATTCAAGGCCGAGGCCGCCTGAGCGAAGCCGCCCTCATCCACCACGGCAGCCAGCACGGCCCATTGCTCCAATGTCGTTTTTGGCAAATTCACGTTCCTATCCATTTTCTTGATCAATTACCCCCAAATTTTGCGCTTTTTAATTGACTTGTTCGAGCCTATTCTTGCATTCAAGGAGGTTCCCATGAACGAAATCAGGCGCAGCCAAGAGAGAGGATTTGCCGACCACGGTTGGCTCAAGTCCTTCCACACATTTTCATTTGCCGATTACTACGACCCGAAGCATGTTGAGTTCGGACCCTTGCGTGTGATCAACGAAGATCGCGTGCAAGCCGGAGCCGGCTTTGGCACTCACGGCCATCGCGATATGGAGATCATCAGCTATGTTTTGTCCGGCGAGCTGGCTCACAAGGACTCCATGGGCAATGGATCGACCATCAGACCCGGCGATGTACAGCGCATGAGCGCCGGCAGCGGCGTTAGGCATAGCGAGTTCAATCCATCGGCAACCGAAGGCACGCACTTTCTTCAAATCTGGATTCAACCCGACAAAGGGAATATCGAACCGAGCTACGAAGAGAAGCGCTTCGGATCCGCGGAGAAGCGCGGGCGCCTGCGGCTCATCGTCTCGCCCGATCGCGAGCAAGGGTCGCTGTTGATCCACCAGGACGCGCGCATTTACGCCGGGCTTTTCAGCGGCGCCGAATCGGCTGACCTGCGCGTCGAAAATGGCCGACGCATGTACGTGCACGTGGCGCAAGGCGCAATTGAAGCCAATGGTGTTGCGCTCGGCGCTGGAGATGCTCTGCAAATCACCAGCAACACCGAACTGCATCTTGAACACGGGAAGGACGCGGAGGTCCTGGTATTTGATCTGCCGGGCGAAGGGCCGAAGTCCAGGAGCTAGGAGCCTGGAAACCGGCCTCAAGCATTCGATGTGACCGGGTTTTTCCGCGACCAGAACCAATAGAGCGGCAGCCCGGCGAGCAGCACAGCGACGCCCTTCAGGGCCTCGTTGGGCGCTGCGACGAATGTGTTGATCAATAGCGCGGCCGTGACGAGTAGAAAAATGACGGGCACCACCGGATAGCCGAGCGCTCGATAGGGTCGGGGCGCATCCGGCATGGTCCTGCGGAAAATGAACAGCGACCCGGTACTCAGACCATAGAAGAGCCAGGAGGCGAAGATGACTGAGTCGGTGAGCGCATCATACGAGCCGGACAGCGCGAGTACGCTGCCCCACGCGGCTTGCGCAACGATTGCCCTGGCCGGCACGTTTGAGCGCGGCGAAAGATGCGCCAGCGCGCGAAAGAACAAGCCATCGCGCGCCATCGCATAAGGCACTCGGGAGTTCGCCAGCACGCTCGCATGCAATGAGCCGAACGATGACACCATCAAGGCGACTGCGGTCATGGATACCGCGATCGGCCCTAAAAAGCGCTGCAACACTTCCGTAGCCACTGATGAACTCGTCGGCACGCTCGCAATCTCGAGCGGTGACATGGCGTAGTAGTAGGCAACGTTGACGAACAAGTACAGCGAAGCGACAACCAGCATCCCTCCCACGAAGGCACGCGGCAGATTGCGCTGCGGATTGCGGATCTCGCCGGAAAGCGGCGCGACATTGTTCCAGCCGTCGTAAGCCCACAGTGCCCCCAGCATGGCGGCGCCGAAGCCGGCGTAGCCGCCCCGCGCGCTGGAGGCCACGCCTTCGCAGCTGCCCGCCAATCCCGAGCCGCTCAAATGCGACCAGTCGCCCGGGGCGAATAGCAATGCGCTGATGGCGACGCACAGTATCAATGCGACTTTCGCGATCGTCAGTGCGAGCGCGGTACGGCCTCCCGCCGTTACCGACGCACAATTGATCAGAGCCACCGTCCAGATCGTGGTGAGCGCAACCAGCGTCAAACCGCTGACGGCCAAGTGATATCCGAACGGGCTCGCCTCGATCCGCCAATGTTCCAAGGCACCGCCGACCGCGACATTCATGAAGATCGCGAGGCCAACCGCCAAGGCCGCCTGCGATCCGGCCTTGGCAACAGCAAATGTCATCCAGCCGTACAAGAAGCCGACCGCCCTGCCATAGGCGCGTCGCAGATAGACGTAGTCCCCGCCCGCTTCCGGCATCATCGCGGCAATCTCGGAATACGAAAAAGAGCCCGCCAGCGACAGCAGCCCCGCTGCCACCCACACCAGCAGCACCATCTTGGCGCTGCCCACATTGCAGGTCATCACGCGAGTCTTGAGAAAGACGCCGGTGCCAATCATGTTGGCCACATTCACCGCGATGGCGCCCCACGCGCCGACACCGCGGGTCAGCTCGCCTCTCGCTCGTGCCGCAAAAGCTGCGTTGCTCATTGGTGTAGTAGTATCAGCCAAATGAAATTCGATTTTTCGCAAATCGTTGCGTATTTGACGGCGATACTGGTGGTCTTTTTGATCTACCGGCGCTTGCGCCGCAGTTTCGGCCGGCAGCCGTTGCGCCCGGCGCGCATGAGTGCGCGCATAGCATTGCTGCTCATCGTCGGTTGCTTGTTGCTGCCGGCCGCGTTCCGTTCCGCCGCCTTCATGTCGGCGGTGCTGCTTGGAAGCGTGGCCGGAGTGTCATTGGCCATGTGGGGTGTCGCGCGAACTCGATTTCTGCGCGTTTCAAATCAACTGTATTACGTGCCGCACACCTACACCGGTATCGCCGTGTCCTTGCTATTTCTTGGCAGGCTGGTTTTCCGGTTGGTCCAGGTATACGGCAACATGCATGCTCCCCATCCTGCAGGCGCCGACGCGGCCAACCAGGCGTTTGCTCCGGCAAGCATGCTGCAAAGTCCCCTGACCGTGGGGCTGTTTTTCGTGTTGATGGGATACTACGTTTGCTACTACAGCATGGTGCTGTGGAAATCCAAACGAGTCATTGCCGAAGAGGTCAGCCTGGATGCGCCGCCCGTCCCCGGCGAGATAGAAAAGCGTGCCTGATGAGCCCGCCCTCAATTAGCGCAGAGTGATCACTACCGCGTAAGTGATGAGCAGAAATGTGATCATCAAGGCGCTGTTGCCCCAACGAGATACCATTTCGACCATGATAATTTCTCCACGTGTATCGCGGCCGGAACTTTACATTTCGCCGGCGAAAAATTGCATGCGACACGTCTCAAAACCACGCAAAAACACGCACTTTTAGCCGCGTTATGTCCTAAGGAACTGCCATGAATTCGCGCGCAGAACCGTCTCGGCAGATGAACCCTCGACAGATCAAAGTCTTGCTGTTCGGAGCCTCCGGAATGCTCGGAACGGCCGTGTTGCGCGAATGCCTCGCCGATCCGCAAGTGGCCGGGGTGGTGACCGTTGGGCGCACCGTGTCGGCTTTACATAGTGCGAAATTGGAGGAGATCGTCCACGCGGATCTGACGAGCTACGGCGCCATTGAGTCGTCTCTCGGCGATTTGGACGCCTGCTTTTTTTGTCTCGGCGTCTCTTCCGCGGGTTTAAGCGAGGCGGCCTACAGCCACGTGACTTACGACTACACACTGGCGGCGGCAAACACGTTGGTTCGACTGAATCCGCGCCTGACTTTTATCTACGTCTCGGGGGCTGGTACCGACAGTTCCGGGGCCGGCCGCGTCATGTGGGCCCGGGTCAAGGGTCGGACCGAGAACGCACTGCTCGCGCTGCCGTTTGCCGCGGCCTATATGCTTCGACCCGGAATCATCCAGCCTCTTCATGGCATCAAGTCCAAGACCCCAAGCTATCGCATTTTTTACTCTCTCTCGGCATTTCTGCTGCCCGTGCTTCGCGCGGTATTTCCGAATTACGTGCTTTCCACGACGCAGATTGGAGCGGCGATGTTGAATCTTGCGAAGCATGGCTATGCAAAACGGATCTTGGAAGCGCGCGATATCCGCATCGTCTCGAAGCTGTAATGCGGCCAAAGGCCCCGCCGCAAGCCAAGGCTATGCTAGGCTCTTGCCAGCATGAACATTTTACTGGTGGAAGACAGCGACGAGGTCAGCTGCATAACAATCGAATACCTGCAGGAACTTGGGCATCAAGTGGTGGCCGTCACAGAAGCGGAAAAAGCGATTGCTCGGCTCAAGAACGAGTCATTCGATGCAGTGATGACCGACATTCGATTGCCCGGCATGTCGGGTATTGAACTTGCCCGCTCGCTGGTCAAGGACTATCCGAATCTTCCCGTCGTAATTTCATCCGGCTACGGCGCGCTCAACATGGAATTTCTACTGGGCGAGAAATTGCGCACCGTGCTTATGCTGCCGAAACCCTACGACTTACCGGCCCTCGAGCACACTCTCAACGAGGCCGCCGCGCTCGCGCAGGGAAGCTAGCCCGCCCAGGCAATCGGGGCAGCACAACGGCGTGGCGCTCAAAGTGTCGCTGAGCAGATCCATCAGCTCATGCTCGTCGTGGTGAAATTCCTCGACATACGGCTTCTGTTTCCGGACCAGCTCGATCGCCAATGCAAAGGCACTGGCCGCGTCCGCGTCATCGTCAAAGTAAATCTGCCGATGGATGGGACAGGTCTTCAGAACCTGGGTCTGCAGCGCGATTTCAATCGCAATCGACTGTTTCTTTTCCATGGGTTTTTGGCCTCTTTGATTTTTATTCCTTGCGAAAAGTGGTCTTCACAACCGTGGTTCGGCCCATTCGATATTCTTTGGGCGGGACATGGCCGATCACGCGCAGCGCGCGGCGCCACGCGGCCGCCTGCGGAGCGGGCTCTGGCGGGTCGTGCGGCGCAAACGGAGGCTGTTCCGGGCTGGGAGGACTTGGAATATTTTCATGACGCATGGTTCGCTCCTGGGATCACACTGCAAGTCCAGCGAATCATGCGGCCGGCGCCGCGCACGCTACGATCGGCGTAGCGCGGCGGTTTATGTAGGAATCACGGCGGTTTCTGTAGGATTGGCCGGACCCGCAACCGGGCAGGCCCCGGCAGCGATGAATGCTCCGCTAGATGGCCAAATACGGCCAGCTGCTGTCCGCTGCAATCTCGTCAAGCGAATTGCTCGTCTGCGCGTGCGCCGCGGCCTTTGCCCGCTGCGTCGCGCTGGCGCCAGGCTCGCCAAGTGCGCTCAGTTCCAGTTCGTTCGCGAGCCGGTGCATCCGAATTTGCATGCGTCCCAAGGCATCGCTCAGATCCGGCGACCAAGTCAGCGCGCGCGCATCATTGACCTCGCGCGCGACGTTTTGCAGGTGCTCGGCGTAGACGCTCAAGCGGCGATTCTGACGCCGCGCGTTCAACGCGACGAGGGAGGCGATGATGCTGTCCGCCAAGTCGTCCAGCGGGCTCGGGCCCTGCTGATAACTCAAATACGGATGAGCTCGAAGATGCCCCGACGCGACTCGCGCGATCGTCCAACACATCACCGCGCTTCTCGCGAAGACCGACTGCTCATGAGTGCAGTCAGAATCTAGAGTCTTGGCCAACGCCCTGGCCCGCAATGCCATGCCACGCAACTTGCGCAGCCGCAATACTTCGGCGTCGATCATTATTGTGCCCCTTCTGCTTCCCCTGCCCCTCAGTACTCCGGTCTGCAACCGGAGAACCCCTTCCATCGGGGCAACACACGTATTCTCAAGGTTAATCGTCGCGAATTCTGTAGGACAGCATCGCATCAGATTGCAGGCAAGCACCCGAGTTCCCCGTTAATGTCAAATGCGAGGCGCTTATGGTCAAGTTATAGTGTCGAAACATGAATTCACCACGCCCGCTGCTCGGCTTTTGGATGTGCGTGGCATTGGTGGTCGGCAATTCGATCGGGTCGGGTGTATTTCTGTTGCCCGCCTCTCTTGCTCCTTTTGGACTCAATAGCGTTGTCGCCTGGGGCTTCACGGCCAGCGGCGCGATCGCGCTCGCCATCGTGTTTGCCCGCTTGAGCCGCGCGTTTCCGCAAGCCGGCGGTCCCTACGCCTACGTGCATGTAGCGTTCGGTCCGTTGATCGCCTTCGTGGTCGCGTGGGGCTACTGGATTTCTATTTGGGTGGGAAACGTCTCGATCGCCACGGCCGCAGTCAGTTACCTCAGTCCCTTGTTGCCCTGGATCGCAGATAAACCCGGTGCATCGGCGGGTGCAACGCTGCTGCTGTTGTGGCTGCTGACTTTCGTGAATTGGTACGGAATCAAGGCCTCCGGCTGGGTTCAGGGCATCACCACCGTTTTGAAGATTCTCCCGCTGCTGGCGGTAGCGGCACTCGGCCTCGTGTCTCTGCATTCAAATCGCGCGGCAACGACACTGAGCATTCCGCTCTCCGTCAGCGGTGTTACCGCCGCGGCGACTCTGACGCTTTGGGCACTGCTCGGGCTGGAGTCGGCGACGATTCCGGCCGATAAAGTTGCGAGTCCGGGCCGCACCATTCCCATCGCGACGCTGCTTGGCACGGTCATCACGGCGCTGATCTGCGCAGTCGCGTGCACCACCGTTTTACTGCTGGTTCCCCCCGCGACGCTGGCCCAATCCAATGCGCCCTTCGTGGATCTGGCCGCGCAAGCCTGGGGCGTGGGCGCCGGAAAACTCGTCGCAGTGTTCGCCGCCATCAGCGCGTTCGGCGCGTTGAACGGCTGGATCCTGTTGCAAGGCGAGTTGCCGCGGGCCATGGCGATTCGCGGCGAGTTCCCGCAAATTTTCGCGCGCGAATCTGCGCGCAACACCCCGACATTTGGCCTGTGTTTCGGCAGCGCGCTGGCGACGCTGCTGATTCTGGCGAACTACCAGAAATCCATGGTCAGCGTATTCACATTCATGATTCTGCTCTCGACCACCGCGTGCCTGGTGTTGTACGCACTCTGCTCTGCCGCGCTGTTGCGCCTGCAATGGACGCAAAAATTGGGCGCGCCGCGCAAGGGCTCGGTGCCCTTGGCCATTGTCGGGATCTTGGCGACAGCTTATTCTCTCTGGGCAATCGTCGGCGCCGGCGCCGAGGCGGTCTTGTGGGGTGCTGCGTTGCTGCTATTGGGTGTACCGCTGTATTACTGGTTTAGGAGATCGCGCTGATTCCGATGTGGAGATCTTTTATTGCGGTGGCCGTGGGAGGTGCGCTTGGTTGCCTGTTTCGCTGGTATCTCGCAATATTCTTGAATCGCTATTTCCCGGCAATTCCGCCGGGTACCCTGGCCGCCAATCTGATCGGCTGCTACGTCATCGGCATGGCGATCGCATTTTTCACCACCTATCCCACTTTTGCGCCTGAGTGGCGGCTGTTCATCACCACGGGATTTTGCGGCGGCCTGACGACTTTTTCGACCTTCTCCGCCGAGGTCGTCATGCTGATGCAATCCGGGCGATCGATGTTTGCGTTGGCCGCGGTGGGCGCGCACCTGATGGGCTCTCTGTTGATGACCTTCGCGGGCATCGCCACCGTGACGTGGCTTAAGGGTTAGTCGTCTCGCGCCAAAATCGACGCCGTGGGTCGCTTGTGGTATGTTGCTTAGACAGCTAACCATTAGAGATCTGTCAATGAGTGATCTGGAAGAGCGATTCAGCGACGCCTTGCACAGTACTTCCCGATCATGGCGCCAAGCCGTTGATCGTAAACTGAAATACCTAGGGGTCAGTCAGGCCAGCTGGATGACGATTGCCACGGCTGCAAAGGCACGCTCACCGCTGTCGCAATCGGAACTGGCCGATAGATTGGCCGTCGAGGGCGCCACCATGGTGGCGATGATAGATCGCCTGGTGAAGGCGGGCTTGGTCAATCGCGAGGCCTCGACCACCGACCGGCGCGTGAAGCGCGTCGTCCTCACGCCGGCTGGAATGAAGATCTATGAAAAGGTCAAAGCCGAGGCGGTGGCTCTGCGCAGGGATTTGCTGGCCAATACGGATCAAAAAAAACTGTTGATCGCCACTGAGCTCCTCGAGGGCTTGCAAGGAATCATCGACAAACAGTCATGAACCGTCCGCTCAATCGGCCGATGATCACGCTATCCATCATGCTGGCGACGATCATGCAGACGCTCGACAGCACGATCGCGAACGTGGCCCTGCCGCACATGCAGGGCACCCTGTCGGCTTCGCAGGACCAAATAGCGTGGGTATTGACCGCCTATATCATCGCGTCTGCGATCGCGACGCCGGTGACCGGTTGGTTGTGCGATCGCTTCGGCCAGAAAAATATCTTCATGGCCTCGATCACCGGCTTCACCGTGGCCTCCGCGCTGTGCGGGATGTCGAACTCGCTCGGGCAAATCGTCGCCGCACGGCTCCTGCAAGGAGTCTTTGGCGCAGCGTTGGTGCCCCTCGCACAAGTTGTGCTCATGCAGATCAATCCCCGCGAAAAGCAGGGCCAGGCCATGGCCGTGTGGGGCATGGGAGTCATGGTGGGGCCGATCTTAGGTCCCACCTTGGGCGGTTGGCTTACCGACAGTTATAACTGGCGCTGGGTGTTCTTCATTAACGTCCCCATCGGAATCATCGCGTTTTACGGCATGTGGAGATACATTCGACCGGACCCGGGCGGCAGACACGCGCGCTTTGATTTCTTCGGGTTTGCGACCTTGAGTCTTGCTCTCGGTTCGTTGCAGTTGTTGTTGGATCGGGGTCAACAAAACGATTGGTTTTCCTCGACCGAGGCCTGGATCGAGGCGATTGTGGCGTTGGTGGCCGCGACGTACTTCGTGGCGCACACCGTCATGACGCCGGCGAAGGAGTCCTTTCTCGACTACCGCCTGCTGAAGAATCAAAACTACGTCACTGGATTGCTTTTCATTTTCATCGTGGGTCTGGTGCTCTATGCGACGCGCGCACTGATTCCGACCATGCTGGAGAATTTGCTCGGCTATCCTGTCGCAACCACCGGCCTCGTCACCGCGCCGTCCGGCATCGGCACCATGTTGGCCATGCTGATCGCAGGGCGCATCATCGGCAAAGTGGACCTGCGTGTGACGCTGTTGATGGGATTTCTGATCAGCGCTTTTGCGCTTTGGCAAATGACCGGCTACTCGCTCGATCTATCGGAAAGCGACATCATTTGGCCCGGCGTGATTCAAGGCTTCGGTACGGGCTTGGTGTTCGTGCCTTTGAGCGCCGCAACCTTTGCCACCTTGAGCCCGGAGATGCGCGCGCAAGGTACGTCCATTTACAGCCTGGTTCGCAACATCGGCAGCAGTATCGGCATCTCCCTGGTGCAAACGCTGCTGATTCGCAACACCGTCGCAGCGCATTCTTCCCTGACCGAACGCGTGACTGCGGGCAGTTCGGCCTGGCACAACCCTGCCGTGTCGGCGGCCTTTGACGTGCATGTTCCTGCAGCGGCAGCCCTGCTCGATGGCGCAGTCACTCAACAAGCGGCCATGATCGCCTACATTGACGATTTTTGGTTCATGTTGTTCCTGACCTTGCTGGTGACGCCGTTGTTGCTGCTGATCCGTCCGCCACGAGGCCCGGTGACGGAAGATGCGCAAGCGGTCATGGACTAGCGGTGCGGCGCAGGTGGAGGTGCGGGAGGCGGCGAAAATCCCTTGCCGTCAAACGTCGTGGCGCCCTGACGGAAAACTATTTTCGTGTGAAATTTGCCGTTCACGTGGGTAGCCAGGCCTTGATCGGCGAAGGATTGCAACTGTGCCGCCACTTTGGCGCCATTCGGCAAACCGTTCAAGAAGGCATCATCAATTGACAGGTCCAGATTCGCCTCCAGCTTTTGAAGCATCGCCTTCGGATCCGCCCCGTCCGCAAAATCGGACTCTGCCACGCCATTCAGAATGACCGTGCCGCTTAAAGATGCCTCGCCGCTGCTGCTTGCGATGCTAAACCGCTCGAGAGCGAACTGCGGACCGTGCGAAAGCAAGACGATGCCGGGCTTTTTCATCGCCGCCATCAGACCGGCGCTCCTCTGCTCAGCCGGCCGCGATACGTCTTGATTCACCTTCCGCACGGCGGCGCTTAGTTGCTCGAGGGAATCCGCCTCTAAATGATTGAGCGCAAAATCGAAGTGAGCGCCGCTGAAGTTCAGCGACGCGGCCGTGATCGCGCCAACGCTGATCTTGTCAGTCATGTTTATGTAACCGTCGTTCACGGCGCTCGCGTAGCTGGCCCGCACGTCGTTCAAGACCGCTCCGCCCGCTTTGGGGGCGGAAACGCTCATGCGGCCGATGGCGATGCTGGATTCACCTTCGAACAAGGTGCGCAGAGCGCGTTTTGAGTGGGCAACCAGATCGACGTCATTGAGCTCAATCTGACTCCCGTCCACCGACGAATAGGAGAGTTTCGGCATCGCTCCGTGCAGGGAATAGGAATCGTAGTCGCGTGCGAACTCGCTTTTGAGTTCAAAGCCGCCCCAAGCGATGCGCGCGCCATTGGATAAGGCGGCAGCCTTGATCGCGGGACTTGACACCGTAGCGGATCCCCCGCCGCCAAATCCCATTCTTGATTCAATGAGGAGCGGTTCAGCCGATCCGAACACCGAGGCCAGATAACCCTGCAGCGGAGGGCCGAATGTCGTGTGCGTCCGGACGCGCGCGAGCCCAATGCAGGTCAGACCGCAAATCGGTCCATGCCAGATCACGTTGTGAAATGTGATCTGGACGGGGGTGAAAAACGGGGTTGCCGCAGCCGATGCGCCCGCCAGATTGCGAAACAGCTCGATGGTGAGGTCCTGTTCCGAGACGAACCAGCCGCGCCGGAACGTGTTGGAGACGACTTCAACGTACGGGGTACTGCCCTTGAGCTGCTCGAGCGGTTCGTTGATCTGCTTTTCGATCGAGAAGCCAAGCCGCCAGGAAATGAACAAATAGGCAATCAGTACCGCGGCGGCGCCGCCCAACAGCGTTCTTTTCATTCATTCTCTCCCTGAGATTTACCGCATCATCTCACGTCAGTGATGCGCGGCGAAGTCCTGCGTCCAAAACACGGCGGAAGATGTGTGCAGATTTTCCGCGTAGGCAATCCCCATCAGCGTGAAGCGGCCATCCATGATGTTCTCGCAATGCGCCGGGCTGGCGAGCCAACCTCGCGTTACCTCATTCGGTGTCATGGCGCCGGCGGCGATGTTTTCGCCCACGACGCGATATGCACCGAAACCCGCCCGCGCCACGCGCACACCCGGTGTACTGCCGTCGTGGCCGCCATGATCGAACGCGTCATGCTCCGCCATGTCGCGCGAGTGCTCAAGGGCCGCCTGCGTCAGTGCGGGATCGAGCGCCAGAGGAGCGGCGGGCGCGAAGTATTTGCCGCCGCAGCGACGGCCGCCGGCACGCGCCGCATTGACGAGATCGAGTATCACGCGGCTCACGGACGCGGCATCGCCTTTCGCCGGCAGCGACACGGGTGCGGCCAATATCATCCAGACATCGCGGCCGCGTTGCTCGGCGCCGAACTCCCGTATTCGCGGGTCCTGCAGGGTGCGGCACTCGTTCGCAATGAGCGTGCTCTCCATCTCGGCGTCGTTCGTCGGTCCGGATAGATGAATCGCGGCCGATTGCGCCGCGAGATAGCCTGCGCCGGCGATGGCACTTTGCAGTGAGGCGCCGCGCGAATAGCGCTGCGCGGCCTGCTGCAGCTGCATGTTGTAGAACAGCGGCGTGCGCAGCGGCGTGCGCAGCGGCGCGGGCACCGGTCCGCGTGTGCCGGGCGCTGCGCAGCCGTGCATACGTGCGGCGTTCGCGGCGTTGAGGGGTGCAGCGTGCACGGTAACGACCGCAAGCGCGCCGGCCACGCCAAGCAGCGCTGCCGCTAGAGCGCGAGCGCGGCCGGGGGCATGGGCGCGGGCGCGGGATTTTGGCCGGATCGCTACTCTTTTGCCTGTTTGGCCATAATTGGGGCGCCCCCGACATCCCCGGTCGGCGAACCGGCCAATATTTTCACGGCCTTCGGTCCCGCCCAGCGTTCGATGTCATCAAAGACCGTGAACACCGCCGGAACGATGACCAAGGTCAACAGCGTCGAGGTGATCAGACCGCCGATGACGGCAATGGCCATGGGCTGCCTGAAATCACTCGCCTCGCCCAAGCCGGTCGCGACCGGAATCATGCCGGCCACCATCGCCACGGTGGTCATGACGATCGGTCGGGCGCGCTTGTGTCCCGCCTCGACGATGGCCTGCAGACGAGTTTTACCGGCGCGCATCTCTTCGATGGCCATATCCACCAGCAAGATGGAGTTCTTCGCGACGATGCCCATGAGCATCAGCACACCGATCATGACGGGCAGCGAGATCGGCGTATTGGTCAGAAACAACGC
>Ga0210387_10002657_pt1 | contig 13701 bp, 7 predicted proteins | sample IncBWC7OmetaG_FD_160108 | JGI IMG/M metagenome (GOLD analysis project Ga0210387, IMG submission 160108) | Forest soil microbial communities from Barre Woods Harvard Forest LTER site, Petersham, Massachusetts, United States - Inc-BW-C-7-O ...
TTCCGCCGGAGCCGAAGCATGCGCCGCGCGTTTCAATGAACAGGATTGGCGCGACCTGCAATTGCTTTCGCAGCTGGCGTGGATGGATGAGGAATACATCGCGAAAGACCCGGTGGTGAATCTGCTGGCGGCGAAGGGAACTGGCTTCACCGAGCGCGACAAGCAGCTGCTGCGCGAAAAACAGCTGGAGCTGCTGGGCGCGGTGCTTCCGGAGTATCGCATCGCCGCCGAGAGCGGACAAATCGAAATTTCCACCACGCCTTATTACCATCCGATTCTTCCGCTGCTTTGCGACACCGACATCGCCCGCGTTTCCAATCCGCACACGCCGCTGCCGCAGCCGCCCTTCCGCTTTCCCAGCGACGCGCGCGAACAACTCCTGCGTGCCCGAAAATACCACGAACGCGTCTTCGGTAAGCCGCCCGCGGGATTGTGGCCTTCGGAAGGTTCGGTGTCCGACGAGGCGCTCGAAATTGCCGCGGACTTGGGCTTCAAGTGGTTTGCAACGGATGAAGGCGTGCTCGGACGCACGCGCAACATCGGTTTCTGGCGCGACGCCGGCGGCTACCCGGAAAATGGGCCGGAACTTTATTCACCGTGGAAATTGCAGCGCGCCGGCAAAGAAATGCATGGATTTTTCCGCGATCATTATGTTTCGGACCTCGTGGGCTTCGTTTACAGCCGCATGGGCGCGGTGCAGGCTGCCGAAGACTTCCACCGCAGGATTCGCGCCATCGGCGACCGCGAACCGGCCGGCCGCACGGCCACGGTGAGCATCATCCTGGACGGCGAAAACGCCTGGGAATATTACCCGGAGAATGGGCGCCAATTCCTTCGGGAATTTTATCGCCGCGTGCAGAACGATACGGAGATTCGCGCGCTCACCGCGAGCGAAGCCGTCGAAGCCAATCCCAACGCGCCCACCATGCCGGGAATTTTCCCCGGGTCCTGGATCAATGCGAATTTTGACGTGTGGATCGGCCACCGCGAAGACGTGCGCGCCTGGGATCTGTTGCGCGACGCGCGCGAAATCTACGAGCGAGTCGCCCAGGGCAAATCTGGAAAAGCCACAGCTGAGCAACTAGCGCGCGCATACGAAGCCGTGCTGGCAGCCGAAGGCAGCGATTGGAATTGGTGGTACGGCCCGGAGCACGGTTCCGCGAACGACGCCGAATTTGACGACCTCTATCGCAAGCACCTTACCGAGATTTACACCGCGCTGGGAGAGCATGCGCCGGACGTACTGGCACACCCCATCAAGAAGGCGCCGGAACTGGGCCGCCGCGAGCCACCGGAATCGTATCTGGACGTGACTGTGGATGGCCGCGAAACCAGTTATTTCGAATGGCTCGGCGCAGGTTTGTATGCCACTGATCCTCGCGGCGGCACCATGCACGGGCGCTCACGCGCGCTGGTTGGACTCTATTACGGATTCAGCGAAAAATATTTTTATCTGCGCGTGGATCCCGTGCCCGAAGCGATTGTGGAGATCCCCGATTTTCAATTGCGGCTCACGCTGTGGGGTTCGCGCGAAACGCGCATCACCGTGCGTGTCGCCAAAGGCAAATTCGCCGGCTGCATCGTTGAGCAGGGCGGCGCCTGCCTGCTGCATCCCGAAACGATCGTCACGGCGGCGTTCGGCAAAATTATCGAAGTAGCCATGGCACGCGAATTGTTCGACCTGCGCGGCCGGCGGCAATTGTTCCTAACCGTCGCGCTGTGGGAAGGCGGCCTGCCAGTCGAAGTCCTGCCCGTCGACGGTATGCTCGAGCTGATCCTCGGCGAGGAAAATTTCGCGTGGACCACCGAGACCGAAGCCAAAGTGTAGTGTCAGCCTTCGGTGTGGGCCGAGAGGGAAGCAGATGGAACAGCGCGTCAGCTTAATCACGCTGGGCGTCGAAAATCTCGAGCGCAGCAGGGAATTCTACGAGCGCCTCGGATGGCGGCGTCCCATGGCGCAGTCTGAAGGTATCGTGTTTTTCCAAGCCGGCGGGATCGCCGTGGCACTGTTCCCGCGGGACGATCTGGCGAAGGATGCGAATGTCTCGCCGGACTGCTCGGGATTCCAACGCATAGCGCTGGCATACAACGCGCGTAGTCGTACTGAAGTTGACTCCGTGCTCGCGGACGCCGTGGCCGCAGGTGCAAAACTTCTCAAGCCGGCGCAGGAAGCATTTTGGGGCGGCTATTCCGGCTACTTTTCCGATCTCGACGGCTTCCTGTGGGAAGTAGCCTGGAATCCATCCTTCTCGATCGCCGAAGACGGCAGCATTCGCATCCCCGACTAGCTCGCAATTCCAGTCAGTGAAGTTCGTCACACGAAGATTCAAATGCTTTGCCCACCAGAATCTTTCCTTGTATCGTGCACCGCAGGTGATCCCTCCATAGCCCTTGAAAGCAAATCCGCACCACCACCACTCGGACAAACTCCTAGCTCGACGCTCATCCATTTGCCACGCGACCGGCGTTTGCCGCTTTTCGGGTTGATGGCTGTGGCATTTTTCACCACGTGCGGCGGTCCGTTCGGGCTGGAGCCGCTGCCTGCTGCCGTAGGACCCGGCTGGGCTGTCGTCTTGATTCTTGCCGCGCCGCTATTCTGGAGCCTCCCGATGGCGCTGATGGTAGCGGAACTTTCGACACTGATGCCGGAGGAAGGTGGATATTACGTATGGGTACGCGAAACGATGGGTCCGTTCTGGGGTGTGCAAGAAGCCTGGTGGACGATGGGCTACTCCATCGGCCTGATGGCCAGCTTTCCGGTGCTCTTCGCCAGCTATGTTTCTTACTTCATTCCAGCGCTTGCGCCGGGCGTGAACGCAACGCACCCGGGCCTGCTGGCATTTATTCGCTGGGCAGTAGCCGCGGCGTTCATCTTGTCCGCGATGGCCGTGAATTTGCGCGGGGCGCGCGATGTAGGCCGCTCATCCAAAATGGGCGCGTGTTTCGTATTAGGCGCATTCGCGCTGATGGTCGTCACCTGGCTGCTGCGCGGTACGGCGAATCACGCCGTGGTCGGCATCGTGACGCGAGACCTTGCTACAGCTAATCCCCGCGCCTTGCTTCTGGGTCTATCCCTACTTTCGTTCAATTTTTCCGGCTGGGATAATGTCTCCACCTTCGCCGCCGAAGTTGACCGCCCGCAGCGCAACTACCCCATCGCGCTGGGCGGAGCGCTCTTGGCGCTGGTGCTCTGCTATCTGCTGCCCATGCTCGCAGGCCTCAGCGTCACCATCAGTCCGGCAATCTGGAACACCGATTCCGGTTGGCCCGCGATATCGCAGTTAATAGGAGGGCCCTGGCTGGGCGCCGTCGTTGCAGCGGCGGGGGTCGTGTCCATGTGGGCGCTGTTCAACGCGCAACTACTCTATGTTTCCCGCTTGCCCTTTGTGATGGCGCGCGACCGTTGGCTTCCGCAGCTCCTCGCAAAGGTTTCACCGGAAACTGGCGTTCCGCGAGTAGCAATTCTCATTTTTTGCGGAATCACGGCGGTGTTCGCCGCTCTTCCTTTCGGCAGCCTCGCCATTATTACTTGCCTTTTGTACACACCGGCCCTCGTGCTGGAGTTTCTCGCCCTGATTATTTTGCGCATGCGCCGCCCGAACGTACCCCATAGTTTCCGCATCCCAGGCGGATGGTGGGGCATGAGCGCGGTTTGCGTGGCATTTTTTGCGGGAGCTCTCCTCGTAGTGCTTGCAACGCTGCGCGAATGGAGATCTTATCCCGGTCAGCTTCTGGTGGTCGGATTTGTGATATTCACGGGTGTCGCTTTGTATCTCCTGCGGCACCGCGTCGCGTTATCCGCAGCTCGCCCGTCGGGTGCGGTCAACACGGATTGACATTGCCAATTATTAGGAAGATAGTCGCGCTACCCCTTTTCAGTAGTCTCTTGGGTCCTCACAATCAGGGCCTTTGCGTCTGCGGTGTTGGAGACGCCCAAGCTGGAAACAGATACCGGTTCCAGCGGAGGCGTCGATGGGCTCCAAAGGCTATCCTGCCAGCGTCTTATTTTACTTTGCGATTGTCGTGAGCTTCCTGGCCGTGGGCCGCGTGGTGCTGCGCGCCCGGGACTTTGCGCGAACCAGAACGTCGTCTGTCGGAAATCCATGGCACTCAAAGGTCATGCCATCTGGCTCGGACGTTCCGTCACTTCCGATTCTGACCGCAGAACTAAAGCCGCGCCCGCCCAGTTCGACGGCGCCGAAATTCCGCACCGGCATTCCCGCCCAGCCATTTCTAGCGCCACAGCCATTCGCGACGCCCCTCCTTCAGCCAGCAAATCACTCCGTGCCAGCAGATTTTTCGTTGCCCATCACTTTTGAACCAGCGGCCGCATCGCCCGGACAAGTTGTGCAGTACGTCGGTCACGGCAAAGGAATGACGGTTCTCCTGGAATCCGACGGCATCGAAATCACCGTTGGAAACGCGCCGGGTGCGAGTGCACCGCCGAGCAATGTGAAATTGCGATTGGTGAACAGCGCCGCTCAGCAGACGACCGCGAGTGGCCCGCCATCAAACGCCAGTCAATCCGCGCCGCAGCGGCGCCGCAGAAAGCCAAACAACGCGAACTCCACTCCGAGAACGCGGCGCAGCCCGAACCGGCGAAACATGCCGCACCGCGATACTCCCGGACACAAGGGACAGGCGCCCCGCGGGCAACATCCGCCCACGCAGCGGATCCCTCGTCAGACCAAACCCACCGGACAACTCGAACCTCCGCAGGGAACTGACGCAACTAACCAGGAACGATTCGCATGGCAAGGCGAGAACGCCGTCGGCGGCGAAAGCAATTATTTCCTGGGCAGCGATCCCGCACAATGGCGCACGCACGTGAAGCATTTCGCCGCGGTGGAAGCGCACAACGTTCTCCCAGGTGTGGACATCGTCGCGTACGGCAACTCTGAAGGAGTGGAATATGATCTGCGCATCGCGCCAGGCGTGAACGCCGACGACTTGCGGCTCGCAATCGCGGGCGGTGGCGCCGCAGCCGCAGGTTCCGAACACACTCGCTTGGATCCCTCAGGAGACCTAATCATCAACCTCGATGGCCGCGAGCTGCGCATGAAGAAGCCCGCAATTTACGAAGAGTGGGCCGCCACGCGAGAGCAGCCGCTGCGGCGGAAACAAATTGACGGCGGCTACGCGATGGCAGCAAACGGCAGCGTCGCATTCCGGGTAGGCCCGCATGATCCGCTCGCGACTCTGGTGCTCGATCCTTCATTGGCCGTTTCCTACACCACATTTCTCGGCGGCACAGGCAGCGACACGGCGCGGAGCATCGCGCTAGACGCCGCCGGAAACGTGTACATCGGCGGCACCACTACCTCCGCCGCAACCTTCACGCAACCCAGCACGCGTCTCGGCCCCAACGGCGGCTCGGATTTCTTCATCGCGAAAATAAATCCGGCACTCAGCGGTCCAAGCTCGCTCGTGTATCTGTCCTTCATCGGCGGCAGCGGCGCCGAATCGGGAGGCGCAATCGCCGTGGACGGCAGCGGTAACGTCGCGATCGCGGGAACCAGCAATTCGGTGGACTATCCGACAACCGACAGCAGCACGCTCACCGTCGGAATAAATGGCGTCGCCGTAAACGACGCAGCCGTCACCGAAATTGATCCCACCGGCGCGAAGCTGGTCTATTCCACCCTGTTCGGCGGCAATGGTAACGAGGCCACCGTCAGTCCCGGCGGTATCGCCATGGATTCCGCAGGCGACATCTATCTCGCCATGGACACGCAGTCAACTAACTTGGCGATCGCTCCAGTCCTGCCGGAGACGCCGTATTCGTCCGTTTACGGTGGCGGATTTTCGGACGGCTTTCTGGCGATTTTTGTGCCGGTCGTTACTGGCACCACGCCGCACCTGAAATATTGCACGTATCTGGGAATCTTCGCGGGCGTCACGGTCACAGGCGTCGCCGTGGATTCACTCGGCAATGCCTACCTCGCCGGCTACACCTCGAACCCCACCGGCACGCTGCCTACTACCAACGGGTTTCAGACCACCTACAGCGGCGACCCCTTCGATGGATTCGTAATCAAGATCCTGCCTTCGGGAAACGGCCTAGCGGATTTGTCTTACGGAACTTTTCTGGGCGGCTCGGGAATGGATCAAGCGCTCGCGATCGCCGTGGGCACGGAATTGCCCGGCACAGTGTACGTCACCGGAACCACGCAGTCCGTGAATTTCCCAGTGACGGGCACGACCCTCGGCAACATCGTGGCCTACCAGTCCCGTTTGAGCGGCAGTGCCAACGCGTTCCTCTCCGTGATCGGCCAGAACGGCGCGGGCATGACTTCGCTGCTCTATTCCAGCTACTTGGGCGGAGCGACTACTGACATAGGCCTGGGCGTCTGGTACGCGCAGACCAACCAGATCTATGTTTCCGGCAGCACCACTTCCGCAAATTTTCCGGCGCAGTTTAATTTTCAGCCTTACAGCGGCGATCAGGACGCTTTCGTAACGGAACTGGACCCGACTTCATCCGGTGCGGCGTCGCTGCTATTTTCCACCCCGCTCGGTGGAACCTCGACAGCAGGTGTCAGCGCCACCGCGGTAGCAACGGCGATTGCCGTGGACTCAAAAGCGAACGTCTATGTAGCCGGCGCGACGATCGCCGGAAATTTCCCCGTGGCGGGAAATCCCAATAACGGCGCGCAGCTGACTTGCGCGAGCTGCCAGCAGACGCCGCCACTGAATGACGCATTTCTGGTGGAAATTACGCCCAGCAGCGCGGCTCTGCCCAGCGTGTCACTCAACACCGGAAAAGTGAACTTCGGCGCGCAGCCCGTAGGCTCTCTCACCATTCCGCCGCAAGGCGTCGCCGTGAAAAACTCGGGCGACGCGCCCCTGAATATTTCCAACATCACTCTGGCCGGCCCTAATGTCGCTGATTTTTCGCTGGAAGGTCCCACGGCTTGCACCACCGCGCCAATCCCGCCCGGGGATATGTGTTCGTTCGAAGTAGGGTTTGTGCCGTCGCTCGTGGGGCCAGAGGGCGCATTCGTGAATTTTGCCGACGATGCTCCGAACGGTTCGCAGGTTCTGGAAGTAGTGGGAATCGGCGGCGGCCCGCTTGCAGTCGTCTCGCCGCTCAGCGTGAATTTTGGCAATCAGCCGGAGGGCACCACCTCCAGCTCCGCGCAAGTCATCACACTCACGAATGGCGGGAACCAGCCGCTCACCGTCAGCGAGGTAGTACTGCCGTCCGGACCGCTCGCCGGAGAATTTCCTTTGGACAGCCCCGTCTCGGCCTGCGCTGCAAAGGTGCTGCCGCCGGGCGGTAGCTGTTCCATAGCGATTAATTTTCAACCGCAGACCACCGGATTCGTGAGCGCCCAGATCGGATTTGTGGACAACTCCGGATTCATCACGGGCTCGGAGCAAGTTATCGACGTCAGCGGCACTGGAACCGGCGTGGCGCCCATCTTGACCGTCGCTCCCACGTCGATTTCGTTCGGCACCCAGCCCGTGGGCATCACCAGCGGAACGCAGACCGTGACGCTGACAAATGCCGGGAGCGCTCTGCTGAATTTGACGGGCTTCGCCATCACCGGCAGCAATTCCACGAATTTTGGGTTTCTTGTGAAGGGCGCAACTCCCTGCCAGTTGCCGAGCGGCACGCTAACCGCCGGCGCGAGCTGCACCGTTTCCGTCGATTTCGCGCCGCAGGCGGCGGGCCCGGTGAGCGCGACGTTAAGCATTTCTGATAATGCGTCGGGAAGTCCGCAGAACGTGGCTCTCAGCGGGAACGGCGGTACCTCGGGCATATCGCTCGCGCCGGCCACTTTAAATTTTCCGTCTCAGACCGTCGGGGCCAACAGCGTGGCGGAAGCCGTTTCCGTCAACAACACCGGCACGACTGCTGTCGCGATGACCATCAGCCTGGGGGGCACCGATCCGGGTGATTTCGCGGAAACCGATAACTGTTCGCAGAGTCCTTTGGCAGCCGGCAAAACCTGCGTCATTAGCGTCACCTTCGACCCCGCACAGACTGGAATCCGCTCGGCCCAGGTAATGATTTCTGATAGTGCGCCGCACAGCCCGCAAATCGTCGCGGTTGGCGGTACGGCGGTTCAGGCTACCGCTACAGTTTCACCCACCGGCACGATCAGTTTTGGCGGCACGCTGGCCGGCACCTCGTCCGCGCCCGTCACAGTGACGATTGCGAATAGCGGCACGGCTCCCGCGGTTCTCACTGTTGCCGGCGCCAGCGTGAATCCCCCGGGGAATTTCACGTCCACCAACAATTGCGACGCGGGGGTTCCCGCCGGCGGCTCTTGCACGCTTGCCGTTACGTTCACTCCGCTCGCGTCACCCGTGGCCGCGCCCTGCGGCTCCACGGCCGGAGCCAAAACCGCCACCCTCACGATCACGGACAACGCGCCCACCAGCCCGCAAACCATCGCCCTATCCGGCGCCGCCATGGACTATTGCCTCGCGCCTTCCGGTGTCGCCAGCCAAACCGTCACCGCCGGGACTCCAGCGACCTACCAGCTCGTTGCAGATTCCTTGGATACTTTCGCCGGCGCTGTGGCGCTCACTTGCACCGACGCAGCATCGCTCAGCACTTGCACCGTACAGCCGGCAACGGTAAATCTCACGTCGGGCGCGCAAGTGCCCATCGTGCTCAACGTGGTCACCGCCACCAACAGCGCAGTGCCATTCGGCGCACCTCCGGGCGCACGTCATCTCGGACCGCCTGTGCCGGACACAGGTAGATGGAGCCCACGCGGATTCGTCCTCTGGACGTTTTTGCTGCTCTTGCCGATTTTGTTATGGGCCGCGACTGAAAACCGTCAGCCATCGCGCTCGCTGCGATTCGCGCAGACCGGAGCGTTAGCCCTCCTGCTTTCGGCCGGGCTCGTGGCGTGTTTTGGCAGCGGCAGCGGCACTCCAGCATTGCCGCCCGTCGGAACGACCACCGGCACTTACACGCTGACAGTTACGGGAACTTTTACCGGCACAGGAGGAAGCACGTCGCGGAATGTGCAGGTAACTCTAGTGGTGCAGTAGATCCCCAAGAAGTTCGCGAAGTAAATTGCCGGCGCGAGCGAGCGCGCATCCGAGTGCGCCCGCGCCACAGTCCACGCTCAGAAAACTTTAATCGCCAAATCGCGTGGATGCGAGCCCACCGCAATCAACGCAGTAGGAGGCCGCGGCGGTGTCAATCCCGGTTGCCCCGAAGGCAAGGTCCTGGTGCGAATCGCGGCCACGTCGTTCGACGCCGTGTCCACCACCAGCAAAATGTCGCCGCCCGGAGTGAGCGCGCAAGTCACCGGCGCCTGTCCCGCCTGAATCGGGCGGCCCACCTGCCGCGTCTCCACTGTCACTGGCACCACGTGCCCCGCGGCAGTGTCCGAAACGTATAAGGTGCTAGTGGTCGGAGCGAACACCGCGGACGTCGGCGACATTCCCAGCAGCAGAAAATCAGCCACTTCATTGGTGTCGGTGTTCACGATCAACAATCCATGCGCCGAGCTCGAAGTGATGTAAAGTTCGCCGCCATCCGGTTTCAGATCCAGATCATCAGCTGTGCCCCCGAGCGCCAAATTCGCGAGCAAAACTTTTCGCCTCAAATCCACCACGGAAACTTGATTAGCCGTTCCCGAAGTGATGAACGCCTTGGAATCGTCAGGCAAAATCGCGATCTGCTCTGGACCCGGCGCCGTTGCTACGGTCGCTACAAGTGCGAGCGTCCCAGCGTCTAGAAGCGAAACGGTGGCGTCGTCGCGATTGCTCACCACAATAATTTTGCCATCGCCGGTGACGCGCGCGATCCACGGCCGCCGTCCGGCGTGCCCGCGCGCAACAATCTGCCGCGTCGAAGTGTCTATCGCGACCACCGCATTCGATCCCGACGCCGCCACGTAAGCCCGCCGCCCGTCCGGAGAAAAATCCAGCGCATAAGGCGCCGCACCCACGGGAATTCGCGCGACGACCTGATTCGCCTGCACGTCCAGCACCCACGCATAACCGCCCGCGGAGCTAAGCCCCCAAATTTCCGCCCGCTTAGGATGTGCGCGCAAGCCGCTAGGCCCCGGTCCGACGACAATCGTTCCCACCGGCGAAAGTTTAACCAGATCAATCACCGAAACGGTGCCGTCGCCCGTGTTCCCCACATAAGCGAAAAGATGCAGCCCCGGACGCAAAAACGCCGGGCGCAATTCCAGCGCGACTTCACGAATGGCCAGCGCAGCGAGAATTACCAGCAGGAATACCAGGCGATAATTGAAGCGCAGTTTCAATTGATGGTGCGGCCCAGCACGGCGGCGATCTGGCGAACTTCCCGGATCAGTTGCTCGAATTCCGCCGGCAGGATGGATTGCGGCCCGTCGGAAAGCGCGCGGTCGGGATCGTGATGCACTTCCACCAGCAGCCCATCCGCGCCCACCGCCACCGCGGCACGCGATAGTGGCAATACCTTATTGCGCCGCCCGGTGCCGTGCGAAGGATCCACCACAATCGGAAGATGGCTGCGTTTTTGGACGGCGGGCACCACGGCCAAGTCCAGCGTATTGCGCGTGAAATCCGAAAACGTGCGCACGCCGCGCTCGCAAAGAATCACGGCGTAGTTTCCCTCGGACATCAGGTACTCGGCGGCCATCAGAAATTCATCCAGCGTTGCGGACATGCCGCGCTTTAGCAACACTGGTTTCTTGGCGCGGCCGGCGCGTTTCAGCAGCGAAAAATTCTGCATGTTGCGCGCGCCGATCTGGATCACATCCGCATATTCTTCCACCAGGTCCAGCGATTCGTGGTCAATCGCTTCGGTGATGATGCCCAGCCCAAATTCCTTGCGCACCTCGCTCATAATTTCCAGGCCCGCTTCGCCCAGGCCTTGAAAACTGTACGGGGAAGTGCGCGGTTTGTACGCGCCGCCGCGAAACAGCCGAGCTCCGGCAGCCTTCACGTGCTTTGCCACCTCGAACGCTTGTTCGCGCGTCTCAATCGCGCAAGGCCCGCCGACCATCGCCACTTCCGTCCCGCCAAATGCGACATCGCCCAGCGCCGTGGGAACGCGCACCACGGTATTTTCCGCCTTCACGTCGCGGCTCACTAATTTGTAGGGCTTGCTGACGGGAATACATTCAATCACGCCCGGCATGGACTCCAGCGATCCCAAATTCACCGCGCCGGAATTACCGGTGATGCACACGGCGGTGCGTCCAGCGCCGGGTACGGGCAGCGCCTTGAAACCGAGCGACTCGATGCGCTCACAAACCGCGCGTACCTGCTCGTCCGTCGCGTGCGACTGCATCACCACCAGCATGAACGCCCCCTGAGCTAAAGCGAATCACAGAGTTTACTGCATGCGGGAAGCGGCCTGCAAATCACAGCGACGCGAATTTCGGAGTGAAGCCGGAGAAAAACGAAGTGAGAATGGAGGCGCGGGGCGGAATCGAACCGCCGATAAAGGTTTTGCAGACCTTTGCCTTACCACTTGGCGACCGCGCCGGATGCTCGTGGCAGAACCAAATGATAGCATCGCCAGTGCGCGCCGATATATCGAAGATTCGCATGATGTCTATTTGTTAGTCTCTGGTAACGCGCCGCACAGCAGCGCCCCGAGGAGAGAATCGATTGAAACCAAATGAGAAGCGCAGCGCCGCAAAACTGCTGCACACGCTGTATGTGCGAACAACACGACGCACCCAACTGCAGGACGTGACCGACGAGGTTGCAGCTGCCGCGCGGGAATCTGGCTGCGCTGACGGCATGTGCCATCTCTACGTCCCGCACACCACCGCCGGGGTGCTCATCAATGAAGGCTACGATCCGGCCGTGGCGCAAGACCTCGCGGCGGAGTTCGATCTTCTGGTGCCACCCGTCGCGCATTCGGCGCACGCGGAAGGGAATTCGGATTCGCACATGAAGACGGCCTTGGCCGGCTCGTCGCAAACGGTTTGGATCGCGGGCGGGAAACTCGCGCTGGGCCGCTGGCAGCGCATTTTCTTCGCGGAATTCGATGGCCCGCGAAGCAGGGAGCTGCGCGTTAAAATCGTTCCCGATGCCGCAACGTAGTCACTACGTGTCACGTCCAAGGATTGGAATTACACACGCGGTCTGTACGTGAAGTGAAATTCGTTTGGTTGTAAACTGAGCCTCTATGAATCGAGCGGCGCGGCTGACAGCTACCCTTGGCGTTCTGGCACTCCTGCTCACCAGCGCGGCGAGCGACGGCCTATCCGCGAAGGAAGAAGTAACCATTGCCGTGGTGGGCGACCAGCAGGTGGTCGGCAAACCATTCGCCGTACGCATCCGCAATAATGGCGAGAAGCGGCTGACGTTCTGCCTCGGCGCTTGCGGCGTTATCGTCGTCGCGGGCAGCTCGCGCCTCGCTCCCGGCTTCGCCGTGCAAGCACGCAAGGGCAAAAAATGGAGCAAAGAGCTGCAGACCTGTACCCCGGGTGGAGACGCAACGTCCAGCATCCTGCACGGCGGCGAAATTCTGGAATTCACTATTAAGGTGACGCAGCCCGGCACCTACCGCCTATGGCTCGGTTATAAAGACGTAAGCGTGGAAAACGTTGGCGCGCATTGCGAAGCGATCAAGGATGGCAAGGCCGTGCAGCAGGCCAAATCCGACGACTTCGACGTGGTCGCGGCGCCCAAATGAATCTCGGCGTTTACATTCAAGTGCCGTTCTGCCAGACCAAGTGCACCTATTGCAATTTTCATACCGGCGTAGTCGCGCGCGAAAAATACGGGCCATACGCGGACGCCGTGCGCCGGGAAATCGCGCAGCTGGCGGCAAGCGGGGAAGTGCCCAGTCTGCGCGACGTCCAAGTAGACACCGTGTACTTCGGTGGTGGCACGCCAAGCTTACTGGAACCTTCGGCCCTCGCAGGAATTTTGCGCGCGCTGCGCCAGAATTTTGGCTTTGCGGATTCCGCGCCGCTGCCTTCTGGCTCTCCAGGCACCCCCACGTCCCGTGCGCACGCTGAGATCACCCTGGAAGCGGACCCGGAAACCATCACCCCCGAAAAAGCGCAAGCCTGGCTCGCTGCCGGATTCAACCGCATCAGTCTCGGCGTGCAATCCTTCAACGACCGCGAATTGCATGCCGCCGGCCGCATGCACCGCCGCGCCGACATTTTCGCTGCGGCACGAATTTTGCGCGAAGCTGGCTTTCGCAATATCAGCATGGACCTGATCGCGGGCCTCGCGCAGCAGACGCGCGAATCGTGGGAAGAATCGGTCGCGCGAATTCTGGAGATCCGCCCCGAGCACATTTCGATTTACCTGCTGGAAATTGATGAAGGCAGCCGCCTGGGAAAAGAATCGCTCGCGGGCGGCACCCGCTACAGCGCCGAAGCCGTTCCCAGCGACGATGCCATGGCCGAATCATACGAATCCGCATGCGTGCGTCTCGCAGGCGCCGGATACGAACACTATGAAATCTCCAACTGGGGCCTGCCAGGCTCCCGCTCGCGCCACAATCTGAAATATTGGCGCCGCGAGCCGTACATCGGACTCGGCGCTGGCGCGCACTCCTTCGATGGCGCTCGCCGCTGGTCGAACGTGCACGATTCCGCGAGGTACGTCGCGTGCATCGAGAGCGGCGTCACGCCACGCGAGCAGATCGAGCCCGTCACCGCGCAGCAAGCGCTCAATGAAGAACTATTTCTGGGCCTGCGCCAGCTCGAAGGCATTGACCTCGCCCGCGTCGAAAAAAAGTACGGCGTCAGCCTGCAATCCCGC